>JAEEGK010001235.1_pt1 | contig 64171 bp, 46 predicted proteins | sample 8958771 | NCBI WGS metagenome assembly JAEEGK01 (sample SAMN16246547, study PRJNA631951) | gut metagenome | biome: gut microbiome; feature: rumen; material: SC-attached | host: Bos | place: Iran: Karaj | collected 2018-10 | reverse complement strand
TATTCCACCCTTGACCAGGCTGCCAACGACAACCTTTTGGGTGCACGCGAACTTGAGGCTTGGAGAGATGGCCAGTGGGTCAACTGGATCGACGAGATTTCCCGCAAGGGTGTCGGCCAGAAGTACGACCTCTCTATCAGCGGACGTTCAGACCGTGTCAACTACTACGTTTCCGGCGACTACACCCGTCAGCAGGGTATCCGCAAGGGTGATGACTATGAGAAGGCCGGAGCAATGGGAAAACTTGACTTCAACGTCACCGACTGGCTGACCGTTGGTGTGAAGGCAAACTTCCTTGCTTCCAACAGCTGGGGCCAGAGTGCCAACATCCGCTATGCAATGTGGTACACCCCTCTCTCCTATGTCTATGCACGTCAGGAAGGATTTGAGAACTGGTACAACAGCGTACCTGACAACAACACCGCCAGCCCGTTCATCGGTACCGGAAAGGATGACTCCTATGCCTATACCGACCGCAGGAGCAAGAGCATGAACCTCAACGGTGTCGCCTATGCACAGATCGACGTCCCGTTCATCCCTGGCCTGAGCTACAAAGTTACCTTCCAGGGACAGCGTAATGCCGGTTATGGCGATGTCTATAACAAGCCGGAGATGTCCGTCAACACTGAGGATGTCACCCAGATGCAGAATCCCGGACAGTTCTCAGGCAACGTTACCGGTAGCATTTCTGCTTCCAACTACGGTGCATGGAACATCGACCAGATCCTCACCTACGGAAAGGACTTCGGTCTCCATCACTTCGATGTGACCGCCGGTTATACCCGTGAGTCCACCAACAGCAACTCATTGGGAACCAACTTCACCGGTTATCCTACTCCTACCACTCTGGGTGTGTACAACATCGAGGCAGCCAACTCTGTCACCGATACCTACCGCAACCGTACCCAGACCCAGTCCGTGGGTTATCTTGCCCGCGTGAACTACAACTGGGCCAACAAGTACTACCTCACCGGAAACTTCCGTCGTGACGGTTTCTCCGCATTCGCAATCGGTCACAAGTGGGGTAACTTCTACGGAGCATCCGCAGCATGGGTCGTCTCCAATGAGGACTTCATGAAGGACGGTCCCTTCGACTTCCTGAAAGTACGTCTTTCCTGGGGTCAGAACGGATCCCGTAACATCTCTGCCGGTGCAACCCAGGCCACCGTTGGCAAGTCCACCGGTAACAGTGGTGCCAACACCATGACTTGGCTGGGTGACGTAAGTACCCTCGGTATGGCTCTCAACAACCTGCCCAACAGAAACCTGACCTGGGCAACCGTCGAGAAGATGAACCTCGGTATTGACTTCGCTCTTGCAAACAACCGTGTCAACGGTAGCATCGACGCTTACACAGGCCGCACAACGAATATGCTCGTAGCCCGTTCAGCTCCCTATATTTCCGGTTTCACCGATGTCAATGACAATGTGGGTCTCGTGACCAACAAGGGTATAGAGATCGTCCTCAACACTGTCAATATCAATGGAAACGGTGTTGACACATTCCGTTGGGAGAGCAACCTGGTGTTTGATGCCAACCGCAACAAACTCGTTTCCCTCTTCGGTCCTGACTATGATGGAAATGAGGCAGACGATGTCGCTAATGCAGTTGCCTATGGTCGTGAAGCCAACTATGCTCTGCTCGTTGGAAGACCTATCGGTGCCGCTTATGATGTAAAGCTTCTTGGTATCTTCAAGGATGAAGCAGAGGTTGCTGCTCACAAGGTTCAGCCTGATGCAAAGCCCGGTGACCTCAAGTTCGAGGATTACAACGGCGACGGTGTCATCGACGCAAAAGACCGTCAGTACATCGGTTCACCGGATCCTCTCTTCACCGTGAATTTCGCCAACACGCTGGCTTGGAAGAACTTCAGCCTGTACTTCAACCTCCGTTGGGGCCAGGGTGACAAGACCCATTTCATCTGGCTCGATCCCTATGCATTCAGCCCTAACATGGGTGGTGGAGCACAGCTCGCACGCGTAAAGCCTTGGACCAAGGAGAATCCTTCCCAGACTTTCGCCCGTTACGGATACACCAACACCATGGATTATCAGTACTGGAACAGCCGTTCCTACCTGAAGTTGAAGGACCTCGTGTTCTCCTATACCGTACCGGCCACTCTCATCAAGCGTTCCGGCATAAGCAATCTCCGTTGCTATGTGGCTGCTACCGACCTTATCACAATCTCCAACTGGTCCGGTATCGATCCTGAGACTGGTGGTACGATCGCAGCCGGAGCCTCTTCCAGCAGATTCGGCAGCAACGGTGCCTACAAGACGGTCACCTTCGGTGTCAACCTGACTTTCTCGAAATAAGGCTCGTCAAATAATTAAAAAGCGATTATTATGAAAAAATACATATTCGTTCTTCTAGCTCTTGTCCTCGCCGTTTCATGCAACGACGAAGCGTTCCTTGATGAGAAGACTTATAACGACGACACCAGCAGTTTCTTCAAGAACCAGCAGTCCATCGAGATTGCCCTTGCTTCTGCTTATTCCAACATCCAGTACATGGTGTTTGGTAACCAGCGTGGCGGTTCTGAGCACAACTGGATGCTCAACGGTATGGGTCTTGACACTTTCGCTCCGACCGGCGGTAACACCCACTTCTCCAACTGGGCCACCCTTACTTCGGACAGTGGTTACGCCCGTCACTATGGTGACTATATGTACAAGCTCGCCAACCGTGCAAACACCGTTGTTGACATGATTGACGAGCATCCCGAGATCGAGTACTCCACTCCTGCCATGAAGGAGAACCTCCGTGCTGAGGCTATCTTCCTCCGTGCATGGGCCTACCGCGTCCTTGCAGGCATGTTTGGAAGTTTCGTGTATGCCGATCATATGACTACTGAAGCCACTTACGGCTATGAGATGATCACCCGTGAGGAAGGATGGGAAAAGCTCGCTGCAGACTTTGAATATGCAGAGCAGAATCTCCCCACCCAGCCTCGTCTGATGGGTACCGTAACCAAGGCTGCTGCAGCACACTACCTCTCAGAGATCTACCTCTCGCTTGGTAAATTCAAGGAGGCAGAGGATGCCGCCAGCCGCGTCATCAACGGACAGGACGGTGACTATCATATCATGACCACCCGTTTCGGAAACCGCAAGGACCAGGCTGTCGACCGCTATGGCAATTCCCTCGCAGCTCCTCAGGGTGCTTACTGGGATCTCTTCCGTTCATCTGCAATGACCGCCAAGGATAAGTTCGCTTCCGATTCCAACCCCAACAATCCTGAGAACAAGGAAGCTATCTGGGTAGCCCAGATCGACTACACTCCCGGTGTTGACAACTGGCCTCTCGGAGGATCAGGTGACTCCTGGTGGCGTATGCACGTTCCTGTTCTTGAATCAACTTGGGCTCCTTGGATCCCTATGGGTGGCAAGAACGGTACACGTACGGATAAGGATGGTGTCAAGTTCTATGTTTTCACTGCTGACGCCACCTGCTTCCCGGCTGGTGTTGAGCCTGCCGGTGCCGGAACCCCTGGTACTGACATTCCTGAAGCACAGGGCCGTAAACTTGCTTATAGCCTTTCCACCCGTATGGACTCCCTCGCATGCCGCGCACAGGGTAACGGTGCCGCTACCTCACTTGGACTTCTGGCATCCGAATTCGTTGTACGCCCTGCTGGCGATATTCTCGGTTCCTACTGGGACGACCCTAACGACTTCCGTGGCGGTGAGGTCATGATCCAGCGTGACTACTACACCCCTTCCGGAAAGAAGTGGTCAGAGGTCAAGCAGGAAATCAAGGACAGGATTGCAGCTCATCCTGGCGACAACGCCTATGTCCTTACTGCTGCTGACACTGTCAATATCACTCCTCGTTATTGGAAGTTCTCCGATGACAAGCACATCATTGACAACAACAACTGCTACTACGACACCGACTGGTACATGATCCGTGTTGCTGAGACCTATCTGCTCCGTGCAGAGGCCCGTCTTGCCCAGGGTAACAAGTCAGGTGCAGCGGAAGACATCAATGTTCTCCGTAACCGTGCAGGTGCAAAGCCCGCTACTGCAGGCGATATCGACATCGACTACATCCTCGATGAGCGTGTCCGTGAGCTCTTCGGTGAGGAACAGCGTTGGGTAACCCTCAGCCGTCTGTCCTGCAACCCGAACGCCACTTACGTTCTGGACAAGTATCCTACCCAGGATGCCACCACTTCGAACACCCTGTACGCTCGTACCCGTAAGTATGGTTTCGGATATGAGAATGATAACCGTGGCCGTGAGACTTACACCGATGCAATGGGTAACACCCGTCACATCCCTAACATTAAGCCTCACAACTACGTACTTCCTATTCCTATCCAGATCATCCAGTCCAACAAGGATGTGAAGATCCCTCAGAATCCTGGATACGGTGAATAATAGCTTGATGCCTTTTCAAAGGGTCGGTCTCACAAAGGGGACCGACCCTTTTTTAAGGCCGTTGAATATTCTGCAATAAAATGATACTCAAGAATATCCTATATAGTTTTTACCTCTCTTTCCTGCTTCTTGCTGCATCATGTTCATCCTCTCCGAAGGGGCTTGAGAGCATGGCTATGGAAAGGCTGCCTGATGCCTTGGAGAAGGCCATGGAAGATCAGATGTCCGTAAAGGGAGGTGCCAGGATACAATCCCCGGAAACCATTTTCGATTGCGATAGCCTGTGTATTATCCATTTCCAGGCAGTGGCTAAGGATCCTTCCGGGAATGAATATAGCTTCCCGGTCCGTTATGTCTTCCTACGCGATGTATTCATGAGCGCAGCAGAGGGTCATCCAGTGTATTCTGAGATGGTGGCAGGAAGCCCTACGATGGATCGCGGCGAGGTAGAAAAACTCAAGGAGTATTGCCGCGAACACAGTGATGAACTCTATGTTTATTACGCCGGAGCTGCAAGCCCTATCCCTTGAACGCTCCCTTGACGGGCTTGCGGGACATCTCGAAGTGTAGGGTGGCCCCGTCCTTTATGTCCTCATAATTAATATAAGGATAGTTCAGTTTCTTGCCGTTCAGGTAGGCTGCCTTGATATAGACGGCATCCTCGCTCCAGCCTTTGGTGGTCATCTTTACTGTCTTTCCGTTTGACAGGGTTACTGTCATTCCGGGAACACAGGGTGAACCCAGATAGTACCAGTCTGCTCCGGGGCAGAAAGGATAGAATCCGAGGCAGTTGAACAGGTACCAGGCGCTCATCTGGCCGCAGTCGTCGTTGCCGCTAAGTGAGCCGGGCTCGTTGCCATAATAATTCTTGGCCACATAACGGACCCATTTCTGGCAGTTCCAGGGTTCTCCAAAATAATCATATAGGTAAGCAACATGGTGGCAGGGCTCGTTGCCGTGCCAGTAGCCGCCTATACGGCCCCAGATGTCATGGGCACCGGGGATGTCTTCCGGAAGCTCTATGGTGAAGAGCTCGTCAAGATATTTCTTCAACCTGTCGCGACCGGCCAACTGTACATAACCGTCCATGTCGTGGAAGACGCTCCATGTGTATTGCATGGTGAATCCTTCGGTGATGTCTCCCCATCCGTTTACAGAACCAGGCCCCTGGTAGGCAATAGGAGCGAATGGAGTGCGCCATTCTCCCTTGGAATCCTTGCCTCTCATATAGCCGGTCTCCGGATCGACCAGGTTCTTGTAGTTCATGGAACGGTTAAGGAAGAACTGATAGTCCTTCTCATGTCCCAACTTCTTCGCGACCTGGGCGATGCACCAGTCGTCGTAGGCATATTCAAGGGTCTTGGAAACGCTTTCCTTCTCTAGGTCGAAGGGAACATAGCCGAGGGAGGTATACTCGGGGATGCAGTCATAGTGGGCGTTGGTGGCCGTAGTCTTCATCGCCTGGAAGGCTCTCTCGTAATCGAATCCGGGAACATCCTTGAGGATCATGTCGGCAAGGATGGAGCAGGAGTGGAAACCTATCATGCACCAGGTTTCGCCGCCGTAGAACGACCAGTAGGGGAGCATCCGCTCGGCGCTCTTGTCATAGTGGGCGAGCATCGAATTGGCTATGTCGGCCTGCAGGGGACGGTTAACCAGGTTCATCAGAGGCTCGAACGCCCTGAAGGTGTCCCAGAAGGAGAAGGTCGTCACATTGGTGAAGCCTTCGGCCTTGCCGATGGTGCCGTCGTGCTCACGGAACCTTCCGTCGGCGTCCTGGAATAGGAAAGGATGCTGCATGGTGCGGTACACGCTGGTGTAGAATGTCTCCCTGAGAACCTTGTCGTCAGTGTCCAATGAATATGTTCCCAGAGCCTTCTCCCAGGTGTTCTCTGCCTCAGCCAGGACGGTATTGAAGTCCTTTCCGTCCAGTTCCTTCAGGTTCAGCAACGCCCCGTCCGTCCCGACTCCAGAGATGGCTACCTTGACTTGCACTTGGAACTGTTGCCGGTCGGACGCCTCGCTCCGCTCGGCCCCACCGTTCGCCTTGCTCACGGTCCCCCCTCTTACAGTGCCGAGGGTGGCATGGTCCTCCCCGGCAACAGTTCCAACTGCCGCAAATTCTTTGCGTGCAGCAAAAGGCGACGACTGGCCGTCGAAGCGGACTATGACCTTGAGTTTGCGGCCCCAGGCTTCGAGGGAACTGCGGAACCGCTTTGTGTTGTATATTACAGGCTCGCCTTCCTGGAGGATCGTGAAATCCTTGACCGGCTCGGAGAAGCGGGCGGCGAAATATACGTGGCGGCTAGGATTCCAGCCTTTGACCAGCTTGCTGCCTATGATGGTATGGTCATCGAGAAGACGGACGTCGGACCATTCACAGTTCCAGTACAGGGTGTGGTCTAGATCTATCATCACGGTCGCATTCTCCTTGTCCGGATAGGTGAACCTGAACATTCCCGAACGCATCGCGGCTGTCATCTCAGCCTTTACACCGCTGTCCAGCATCAGGCAGTAATACCCGGGATGTGCGCTCTCCTTCCCGTGGTCAAGCGCAGAAGGCTTCGGGTCCTGGCTTGTTCCCGGCAGGAACAGGAAATCACCCAGATCAGGGATTCCAGTACCGCTCAGGTGTGTCAGACTGAATCCCTGGACGGTCGGTTTGGAATATTTGTATCCTGCGGCGCAGTCATAGTCCTTGTCGTCGCAGTCCGGGCTGATCTGGATCCCGCCGTAAGGTAGCTGCGGTCCCGGATACACGTTCCCGAACCCGTCCGTCCCCACGAACACATTCACGTCGTGGATAAGCTTTTTGTTATCATTGGAAGCAAATGATAATGAAGTGGTTAAGAGAATAAGGGCCGAAACGGCGAGACCTTTAAGAATATTCATAGCGAGATTGTTTACTTTTCACAAAGATAATGATAGAAAGAAAAAATACCTATATTTGAAAAAATGGTAATACTATGAACAAACTTGCTGAAAAAACGAAGAATCATGTAGAGGTTATTGACGGAAAAGTCAAGACCGTATATGATGACATTACCCTCTCCAGAGGATGGCTTCCACTTGAAGAAGCGAAACAGTTAACTACTGACTACATGAATGCGTTGAAGGATACTGTGTTGAGAGATGAAAACGGTAGTCGACTTAACAGTCTATGAGAGGATTCTTGAAGTCTATTCCAGGGTCGCTTTAGCCCATTCTAACACTTTTGATTTTTTTGACACAAGTCATCAGTCCTTCAAGGTTTATGAGGATTTGATTGATTTATGCAATCATTTCACATTGCCCCGAGTTCCTCGAATTGCGAATTGGAAGAAAATGGGTTACATGGAACTTTTTTCAAAAACAACAGGATGGTGCTTCGGCTACACCATTGATATAATCGATGGTGAGCCGATGCGTCATATCCGGGTATGTGAAAAGTCGGAAAAAATCCGTTAGGAAAACTATTTCCCGGTCATCGAGTAGGGCTTGTCGGCGGGTTTCTGGCCGCGGGCCTTGTTGGGTTTGGAGGCCATGTCGAATTCCAGGACACCGCCGGCCAGGAGGTCGGCATGGGTGAGGTAGAGCTTGGAATAATCCTTACCGTTCAGAAGCACCTTCTTGACATAGCGGTTCTTGTCACTGACCTTCGGGGCCTTGACTGTCAACGATTTCCCATTGGGCAGCTGTATCGAGACCTCCTTGAAGAACGGTGCGCCGATCACGTACTGGTCGCTTCCGGGGCATACGGGGTAGAAGCCCAGGACGCCGAATATGTACCAGGCGCTCATCTGGCCGCAGTCGTCATTGCCTCCCAGGCCGCGGATCTCGGGTCTGTACATCCTGTTGATGATCTCCCTCATCCAGTACTGGGTCTTCCACGGCTGTGATGTCCAGGCATATAGATAAGGAATATGGTGACTCGGCTCGTTGCCGTGGACATAGCCGCCGATCAGGCAGTCCTTCGTGATGTCCTCGTTGTCCGCGTATGCATATTCGGGAAGGTCGTTGTAGAAGAGTTCGTCAAGGGCGGATATGAACTTCTTCTCTCCACCCATGAGCGCCATGGCTCCGTAGACATCCTGGGGAACGTGGAAGGTGAAATTCAGCGAATTGCCTTCGATGAAGCCTTCTCCAACCGTCTGCATGATGTCGAAGTCTTTCTTGAAGGTCCCGTCCGTGTTCTTCGGCCGGCAGAAGCCGAGATCCGTGTCGAATACATTTCGGTAGTACAACGCCCTGGGGGCATATTCCTTCGCAACGGCATCGTTGCCCAGGAGCCTGGCGGTATTCCAGACGGTCCAGTCGTCGTATGAATATTCAAGGGTGTTGCTGGCAGCTGTTGAGATCTTGTCGTAAGGGACATAGCCCAGCTTCATATAGTCGCCGAGGCCGCAGTACCATTCCTGCCTGGAAGTCGTGACCATCGCCTCAAGCGCCCTGGCCTTGTCGATGTCGAGCCCCTTGGCGATTGCGTCAGCGAGCACCGGTACGGCATGGTAGCCGCTCATGCACCAGTTCTCGTTGGCCATATGGCTCCATACCGGAAGCATGTGCAGGACATTCTGGTCGTAGTGGGCAAGCATCGACTGCACCATGTCGCGGTCCCTGTCGGGCTTGAACAGGGCAAGGAAGGGATGCTCGGCACGGTAGGTGTCCCAAAGGGAGAATACGGTGTAATTGGTGAACCCTTCAGCACGGTGGATTTCGTGGTCGAGACCGCGATAGGAACCGTCCACGTCCATATAGACAGACGGATTGATCATCGTGTGGTATAGGGACGTATAGAACATCTTCTTTTCAGCTTCCGTTCCTTCTATCTCCATCTGTGACAGCTCTTTTTCCCATGCTTTTCCCGCGGCCGTTGCTATCTGGTCGAAGGTCCTGCCTTCAGCCTCAGCCTTGAGGTTTTTCATCGCTCCGGTGGTTCCGGTTGAGGAGAGGGCGACCTTGACGGTGAGTTTCGGATCCTTGGAGGTAGCGAACCTGAACCACGCGACGAGTTTGCGCCCGGCCATCGCAGGGAAGTTCCGGCTTACGTCGAACTTGGCCCAGCCGCCCTTGTAATCGATCTTCTGGCGGTCGGTGTAGCCATATTCGGTGATTGGCTGGGAGAACTCGATTGCGAAATAGGTGTAGTTGGTCCTGGCCCATCCGTCAGTGATGCGGTAGCCGACGAGATGCGTGGGATCCTGAACCTGTACCTCCGCCCAGAGGGTCTTGCCGTCGTAGTCGTAGATACCGTGGATCAGGTCAAGGATTATGTGTCCGTCCGAGGGGTAGGTATATTCGTGGACTCCGACCCTGGTGGTGGCAGTAAGCCTGGCCTTGATGCCATAATCGGCCAGTGTGACTTCATAATAACCGGGACAGGCTTTTTCCGAGTCATGGCTGAAGCGGCTCCGGAAACCGCTGTCGGGGTTGTCCACGGTGCCGGGATTGAGCTTGACCGGTCCGATGGCCGGCATTATGAGTATGTCTCCGAGGTCGGAATGGCCGGTGCCGCTGAAATGCGTGTGGCTGAATCCGACAATGGTCGGGTCGGTATAGCGGTAGCCTGAGCAGGTCTCATAGACCATCGGCTGGTACTTGCCGTTCACGTTGTGGGGAATCGAGTCGGTGTCGGGGCTGAGCTGGACTCCGCCGAAAGGCACGCAGGCACCGGGGAATGTGTGACCCATGCCGTCGGTTCCTATGAACGGGTCGACATAACTTGTCTTGTTCTGAGCCGGCAACAGGAACGCCGGAAGCACCAATGCTGCAGATAGCAGCAGCGTGATATGTAATTTATTCATCTATGATTGATTACTTATTTTATTCCGTATTTCCGAAGGATCTTCTTGACGGGCTTTTCGATGGACTGGGCCCAGAGCTGGTAGCCGCGGTCGGAAGGATGGGTTCCGTCCTGGGTGGTTTCGTGGTCCTTGGCGGAAGCGCTGGGATATATGTAATAAACATCCTTGTACTTCTTGCAGGCAATCTTCATCAGGCTGTCGGCCACCGCTATCCTGTCGGCTTCAGCCTTATCCCTGTTCTTGTCGAAATTACGCCATTCCCTGTAGATGGTTCTCTGGAAGATCAACGGCTTGCCGGGATGGGCGGCCTGGACCTTTTCGATGAAGGGGAACAGGCGTTCCTCAATCTGCTCGATTGAAGGATTCGAGAAAGGATCAAAAATGAAGGCGTCCACTTCGGCTGCTGCCAGCACATCTGCGAAATAGCTCTGGAGTTTGCAGTTTCCACTGCATCCAAGGCTGAGAAGCTGAAGTCCGGTGTCTCTGGAGAATATCGCCGGGTAAGCCATTCCGGCACGGCTGGTCGAGATACCGTGGGTGAAGCTGGACCCGAATATACCGATCCTGTAACGGAAAGGGTTCGGGATGGCCTCGAGGACGGAACCTTCATTGACTCCTATCTTGACTGAATACTCCTCGCTGAGAATCGGAAGATACAGAAGGCATTCCTTCATCGTCCCGTCCATGTTCGAGATGACGTTGAACGGCTTTTTCAAGTCGCCGGGAACTCCTGCTCCGGCCCAGATCCATTTGCCGTCCTTCTTGATGTACAAGTCATAACCCCTTGCAGAGAAACCTCCGGTGTTGTTGGGATAACCGACATCGCCGTATTCTGTAAGGATTGAGATGTTTTTGGCGTTTGTCCTGAAGGCTACGCCTATTCCGGCGGAATTCCGGACCTGGTTGTTCTCGCTGGTCGTGAAACCCTTGAATTTGACCGTGTCCACCCTGTGGTAGGGATTCGGGGTGTCCATCAGTTTGCCCGTGAGGGTCAGGTCACTGGCTTCAGTGTAAACGATTTTTGGAGTGGTAGGCGTCTGGGCGCCCATCAGGAATGAGATTCCTGCCAGGATAAGGGAGAATAGTATTCGTTTCATCGTGATAAGGGACTTGCTTCACAAATGTACGATTTTCGCGGAATAATATGAATAATACTTAACTTTGTCTATCATGAGAATTAGATTGTTGACCCTATTGGCTGCTGTTGCGGGAATCGCTGTCGCAGCGGTTTCGTGCAAAGAGGACCGCGTGGTCCTGTCGCTGGGTGTCGTCAGTGACGTGCACATCAACACGGGGGTTCCTATGACCTCTGAAAAGTGGACTTCGGCCCTTAATCAACTGGTGGCAAAGGCTGCGGAGAATGACGCCGACGGACTCGACGGAGTCCTGGTCGCCGGAGACTTGATCGACTATCCGAGCGAGCGTTTCCTCGGCGAGTTCAAGAGGGTTTACGAGTCTGTCCTGGATCCCGTCAAGGTGCCTCTCATCTATACCGTAGGCAATCACGATGTCCCGAAATACAGGTGGGACTCGACCATGGTCTCGGATGCTTCCTATATCCGTAAACTTCTGGGGGATAATTATTTCCTTAAAGATGTTGACAAGGTTTCCGGAGAAGGGCTGGAGTGCAGGCACTGCGAGGTAGGCGGTTATGACGTGATCGCCATATCTCCAGACGGGACCGGCCCGGTGGTGTACAACCCCGAAGCCCTCGAATGGCTGGATTCTACATTGTCAAAGATCACCTCTAAGAGACCGCACCGTTACGTTATATTGATCACCCATCCGATGCTGTACAACACGGTATACGGCAGCCTGCTCGGTGAGGCGGACGGCATCTGGAAGTCATCCCATCCGGGTTACTGGGCTACCCGTGAGATTCCGGAGATACTCTCGAAATATCCCCAGGTCGTAGCCTTCGGAGGCCACCTGCATTTCCCTCTCAACGATCCCAGGAGCGTCTGGCAAGGGAGTTTCACGGCCCTTGGCTGCGGTTCGGTGCGCTACATGGCTCTCGAGGCCGGAAACTATGAATATATGGCCGGCCAGACGGTGATGAAGGACAAGGATGAGTTCTCCCAGGGTAACCTTGTACAGTTCGACAGGAAGGGCAACATGAGGATACTGAGGATGGATTTCTACAATGGCGCGGTGATAGGGGAACCGCTTGTGATGCGCCGTCCTTCGAAGAGTGGAAAGCATCTCATGAAATATTCATTCGATGCCAGGCAAGAAGTGAATGCAGCCCCCTCGCTGTCCTCGATGGATATCGCCGTCCTACCGGCAACCGATTCCACGGGACGCAGCGTCTCGGTATCGTTCGCTTCAGGCACCGACGATGAATTCGTCCACCATTACGAGGTGTCCATTTCCGTTGATGGCAGGACACTTGCAACCAAGAAGATACTCGCGGATTTCTACAAGTATCCGGACCCGTCGATGATGAAGCCCTCCTGGGACGTCACTTTCAGTGCGGAAGACCTTGCTGAAGCACCTGAAGAAGGGAAATGTACCGTGACTCTCAAGGCGTTCGACTCTTGGGACGCGACCGCCGAACCGCTTGTAAAGGAAGTTGAATTATGAAGTTGAATTATAGAAAACGATAACGATATGAAATTCATCAGCTGGAATGTCAACGGCCTCAGGGCCTGCGCGGGTAAGGGCGATTTCGACAAGGCGTTCAACGCCCTTGACGCCGATTTCTTCTGCCTGCAGGAAACCAAGATGCAACCCGGTCAGCTCGATCTCGAGTACCTTGGCTATACCTCTTTTTGGAACTCGGCGGAGAAGAAGGGTTATTCGGGCACGGCTATATATTCAAAGCACCAGCCGTTGTCGGTTACTTACGGAATCGGGGTTGAGGAGCATGACCGCGAGGGCAGGGTCATCACCCTCGAAATGCCGGAATTCTTCCTGGTCTGCGTGTACACCCCCAATTCCCAGGACGGCCTCAAGCGCCTGGACTACAGGATGACGTGGGACGATGCCTTCCGTGAATATGTTCTCGGACTCAAGGCTCGCAAAGGTGTGGTCATCTGCGGCGACATGAACGTCGCCCACGAGGAGATCGATATCAAGAATCCCAAGGCGAACCGCCGCAATGCCGGATTCACCGACGAGGAAAGGCAGAAGTTCTCGGAACTCCTCGAGGCGGGATTCGTGGATACCTGGAGGTCACAGCACCCGGACGAGGTCAAATACTCCTGGTGGTCCTACCGTTTCAGGGCAAGGGAGAACAACGCGGGATGGCGAATAGACTATTTCGTAGTGTCAGAGGATCTTAAGGATCGGATAGCTTTTACGGACATCCATAATGAGATTTTCGGGTCGGACCACTGTCCGGTCGAACTCGGTCTCTTCTTTTGATAATTGAAGTTTTCATCGTATATTAGCAAACTGCATAGTAGCGAAAATTAATAACAGAACGATACCAGATGAAAATCCAGAAACTTTTATTCAGTTTCCTCGCAGCCTGCGTCATTGTGGCCGGCTGTCAGGAAGAAGAACCTATGCCGACCATTCCGTCGCTCAGCGTAGGGCAGTCAGAGATTTCCTTCGATAAAGGAGGCGGTACTACGACCCTGACGGTCACGTCCAACCGCCCTTGGAGCATCTCCACGGATGCCGACTGGCTGGCATTCAATCCTTCAGAAGGCACAGCTTCGGACGCTCCGGTAAATGTCACGGTCACAGCCCTCGGGAACGCCGCTTCAGACCGCGTGTCTTCTTTCAAGGTCAAGACCGATTTCGACTACAAGACAATAGTCGTAACCCAGCCGGGAGAAAAGGGCGTGGATCCTACCCAGACTGCGACCGGCGAGGGAACGGCAGATGATCCTTACAATGTCATCGCTGCCCTGGAAAAGGCAAAAACCCTTGTCCCTTACAATAACGGAGATGACTATAATACCGAGAACTCCGCTACTGTCTACACCATGGGTAAGGTTGTCTCGGTCGAGATCGATCCCAGTTATGGAAACGCTACTTACTATATCTCCGCTGACGGCACTGCAAATACACAGCTGGAGGTGTATAGGGGCAAGTATCTTGGAGGAGCCAATTTCCTGACCAAGGACCAGCTCAAGGTTGGAGACGAGGTCGTCGTGTATGGAACCATTGTCAATTTCAAGGGCAACACTCCTGAATATACCGCCGGGAGCATGTTGATTTCCATAAATGGCAATACGAAGCCCGATGAGATCGATTATACCAAGTTCGAACTTGTTTCCGTCAAGGCATTCATCGACAAGGCGGACAAGGTCAACTTCTTCAGGCTCAAGGGAACCGTCAGCCGGTTCAACAAGCAGTATTGCAGCTTCGACCTGACAGACGACAGCGGAACCATCTATGTCTACAACGTATCCAACAAGGATGAATGGAGTGACAAGATTTCCAACGGAGGCACTGTGGAACTTGCCGGTCTTTACACCTACTACGAGAAGAATGATCAGCACGAGGTCGTAAGTGCCAACATCATTTCCTTCGAATCCGGTTCGGGCGGAGACCACAGTGATGCGGAAGCAGCCACGGTTGCTGAATTCATCAATACTGCCAATACGAATATGTATTTCAAGCTTACCGGAACGGTCAGCAAGTTCAATGCACAGTACTGCAGCTTCGACCTTACCGATGCCAGCGGCACTATCTATGTCTACAGCGTGGACAACAAGGCGGAATGGAGCAGCAAGATTTCCAACGGCGGTACCGTAACCCTTGCCGGCAAGTATGCATTCTATCAGGCCAAGGAGCAGCACGAGGTCGTCGAGGCACAGATCCTTTCCTTCGAGCCGGGTTCCGGCGGAGGAGACCAGAGTGATGCCGAAGCGGCTACTGTCGCCGAATTCATAAATACGGCCAACCCGGACAAGTTCTTCAAGCTTACCGGAACGGTCAGCAAGTTCAATGCCCAGTATTGCAGCTTCGACCTTACCGATGCCAGCGGCACTATCTATGTCTACAGTGTCGCCAATAAGGCGGACTGGAGCAGCAAGATTTCCAACGGTGGTACCGTCACCCTTGCCGGCAAGTATGCATTCTATCAGGCCAAGGAGCAGCATGAGGTAGTCGAGGCCCAGATCCTTTCCTTCGAAGGTGAAGGCGGCGGACAAGGCGGCGACAGTACCCCGAAGGGTACCGGAACCCTTGCGGATCCTTACAATCCTGCCGCTGCGGCTGCTGCGGTCAAGGACCTGACCTGGACGTCCAACCAGGATTACCAGACCACGGATGTCGTCTACGTGAAGGGCAAGATTGCCAGCATCGCCAACAACGGAACCTTCACAGGTGGGGGCACCTATGGTAATGCATCATTCTATATTTCGGAAGACGGATCAAGCGAGGGCACATTCTATGTTTTCCGTACGCTCTATCTCGGCAACAAGAAATACGAGTCCGGCCAGACCGATATCAAGGTCGGTGACGAGGTAGTCATCTGCGGCAAGCTGATGAACTATCACGGCAATACTCCGGAGACCGAAGCCGGAAGCAGCTACCTCTATTCCCTCAACGGCAAGACCGATGGCGGAGAAGGCGGCGGTGACGGACAGTCTGCCGGCGGTGGCAGCGTCGTAACCGGCAATGTGGAAACAATTACTTTTGCTAATTGTGGCTTAGAGAATTCGGTTCAGTATCCGACCATCAAGGGAAAGAAAGTAAAAATCACCTTTGGTGATGGTAATAATGATGGCAAGTATTACAGCATTGGAACAGGAATCCGAATCTATAAAAATGGTTATGTTCAAATAACCTCTGAAAAGAACATCTCCAAAATAGTATTTACGTTCGACGAGAATAAGGATTCAAGTGGTAATTTGACATATCCAAACTCTGATTGCTCCGTTAATGTTGGTACTGTGGCTGTTAATGAAGCTGTTGTCACGTGGACTGGTTCTGACAAAACAGTCAAAATGACTCGCGGTGCCGGGAACGGCCACTGGCGTCTCCAGAAAGTTGAGGTAACATTGGCTGAATAATCAAGGAATAAATTATGAAGGGATTCCGGTCCATACAGGAAGTTGTCCGTACGCTGGCAGTGCTGGTAGCGCTGTCGGCGGCGGTCTTTTCCTGCAAAGAACCTCAGAAAGAGGAACCGGTACTCCCTCCTTCCGTCAGCATCAAGACCCAGACCGTCGACGGTGAACCCGGAAGCCAGTTCATCACCGTGACTGCAACCGGAAACTGGACGATCTCCACTTCAGCGACGTGGCTGACCGTCAGCCCTTCGAGCGGCAGCGGGAACAACAACATGGTGGTTCTCAGTTACACGGAGAATACCGATGCCGTCAGGAATGCCACGGTTACCGTTTCCGGTATGGGCGGTACCGCTTCGGCAAGCCTGACCCAGAACAAACTGGTGGTTCCTGCTCCGGAGAACGAGAGAGGATATGGCTCCAATACGGCCAATGTCACCTGGCTTGAGATTCCCGAGACTTTCGAAAAGGACGGCCTGGAGTTCTTCACCCACAGCATGACAGTCGGGTCCACCAAGACACGCAATTATTCCTTCTACTGGGATTACGATAACCTGGTTGCACCTTGGGTCGCATATCCCCTGTGCGACTGGAACATAGGCCGCGGGAACCGTTCCGATGCCTGGGGACTTGATCCCTTGCTCCCTCACACTGGCCAGCCGGTCCTTGTCAACGGGTCTTACAGAGGAGGAGGCTTTTCCAGAGGCCACCAGATTCCATCGGCCGACAGGGTTGTCAACAGATTGGCCAATGTCCAGACCTTTTACGGTACGAACATGACCCCACAGAACTACAATTTCAATGGTGGTATCTGGGCCAACCTGGAGGAAAAGGTTCGTGCATGGGCCAGGAAGACTGGGGCGACAGCCGGCACAGACACCTTGTACGTCGTTACGGGATGTTTTGTCGGTAATAATCCAAGGAAGGTATATGACAATGAATACCATGGGTATGTCACACTCGAGGAATTGGACAATAAGAGCGTTTTCATAGACCATAATTCCGTTTCCGTGGCCGTCCCTGAGTACTATTTCAAAGCCCTGCTCCGCTACAAGGACAACGAGGCGGTTGGTCACAAGGGTTTCATGGGGTGCGCGTTCTGGTTCGAGAATGCTGACAAGTACGGCTCAAAGATTTCCAAGGAGATGTCGATGTCCCTCTCCAAACTTGAGGAAAAACTTGGTTACAAGCTGTTCGTGAACCTTGAGCAGAAGGTCGGGGCCGAAACATACAAACAGATAAAAGAAGAAGATCCCGCCACCGTCACCTGGTGGTGGCAATAACAGATAACCGATAACCGATGAGAAGATTCTACCGCATTTCGCTGGCCTTGGCTGCCTTGCTGATCCTTGCCCCTATGGGCTGGGCCCAGAGAGTGCAGAAAAGCCATGTCATTGGGTTCTACAATCTCGAGAACCTGTTCGACACATATCATGACGAAGGCAAGAACGACTATGAGTACCTGCCTGACGGAGCCAACCAGTGGACCGAGGTGAAGTATCGCAAGAAACTTCACAACATGGCCGAGGTCATCCGGGCGATGAAGGATGACAACAAGGTCTATCACACTATACTTGGTGTGAGCGAGATCGAGAACAGGAACGTCCTCGAAGAACTGGTGTCCCAGCCCGAGATCGCGGACGCCAACTTCCAGATAGTCCATTACGACGGTCCCGACAGGCGCGGAGTCGACTGCGCCCTGCTATACCGTCCGGACCAGTTCACATTGCTGGAGAGCCGGTCCATCCCGTTCACCTTCGATTCGCAGAACATCGTATTCGACATGGATTCCCTGTCCATGGCGGATTTCCGGACGAGGGATATCCTCGAGGTCCGCGGTACTATCGACGGTGAGATGTTCGCCTTCTATGTGACCCACCTTCCTTCCAGGATCGGTGGCAAGAGCGGTTTCCTACGCAGCCGCGGGGCGGAGATCATCTACGAGAACGCGATGAAGCTCATGAAGCAGTACCCTGGCATCAAGATCGCGGTCATGGGTGACATGAACGACAATCCTTTCGATGAGAGCATGGTGACATATCTCCATGGCAAGGAGACTCCCGAGGAGGTCGGAGAGGAGGATTTCTTCGATCCCTTCCTTTCCATGATCAAGGCAGGCTTCGGTTCGCTTGCATACCAGGGAGTCTGGTGCATATTCGACATCATCATGGTCAACAACAACCTTCTCAATCCCGCCAGGGGCACATTCGGGATCAAGCCGATCGTCAACAGGAAGTTTTATGGAAGGGTTTTCCAGCAGCCTTTCATGACACAGCAGGAAGGCCAGTACAAGGGTACTCCCAAGAGGACCTCGTCCAATGGAGCTTTCATCAACGGATACAGTGACCATTATCCTACCTACATAGTAATATCCAAGTAACATGAATATAACCAAGAAACTAGTCGCGGCCCTGGCCGCCGGTCTGCTGGGCATGGCCCTTTACGCCCAGGTTCCGACCGGAGGAGTCAAGGGAACTGTCATCAACAGGGTTTCCAGGGATCCGATCGATGGCGCCAGCCTTATGCTCAAGGCCGGATCCAGGGAGATCGGGACTGTGCAGTCCGACAGTCAGGGTAACTTCCTGATCCAGGAGTTGCCAGACGGTATGTACGACCTGTTGATCGAGGCGCCGGGATTCCTTCCCACCACCGTCAACGTGACCGTCAACGACGGGTACGTAAAGAACATGTACAACCTCAGCCTTTCACCCTCTGTCCTCAACGACGGGGTGGATGATTCGGTATTCGGAGAGTTTGACCTGGACGGAGCCGGCTACGAGGACACGCCTACTATCCTCTATGACCAGAACGACGTGTTCAACAACGCCGCCAGTTACAATTTCAGCGCGGTCCGTTTCAGGGCACGTGGATACGTCAGCGAGTCACAGGATGTATATGTCGCAGGTGTCAAGATGAACGATGCACTTACCGGTTATTCGCCGTATTCCCTCTGGAGCGGCCTGAACGAAGCGACCCGTGCGAAGTCATCCGTGATAGGCTCCGAGATATCCCCTTATGGGATCGGCGGTTACAACGGACTTACGAATATCTATGCGACACCCAACCAGGTCCGTCCCGGAACCCGGTTCAGCGTCCTGACGAACAGCGCCCTCTACCGTCTCCGCCTGATGGGAACATATGCACAGCCTGAGAACGACAAGGGTTGGTCCTATGCCTTCAGCGCTTCGGCCCGTCTGGGAGGAAACGACTGGGTACAAGGAGTTTACTACAGGAATTTCGCATACTATCTGGGTATTGAGAAAAACTGGGGCGACGTCCATCGCCTTGCCCTGGTGACCTTCGGAGCTCCCGGTCAGCGCGGTGCCCAGAACGCTTCCACGCAGGAGGTATATGACCTCGTCGGAGACAACATGTACAACTCCAACTGGGGCTACCAGAACGGAAAGGTCAGGAATACAAGGAACAGGATAACCTTCGAGCCCATCACGTTCCTGAAGTACGACTTCACTCCTTCGAAGAAGTTCGAGGGTTCGGCCACCCTCCTTTTCAGGACCGGAAAGAACGGCTACACTGCCCTCGACTGGTATGACGCCCAGGATCCAAGGCCGGATTACTACCGCAATCTTCCGAGCTATTTCTACATGGCCAATGAGGATTACAACCGTCTCAATCCCCAGAAGGCTGCCTGGGCACGCGAGGCCTGGCAGACAAACCAGGCGTCTACAACCCATGTCGATTGGGACAGGCTCTATTCGGTAAACCGCAATTCCGCGGATGGCCGTGCCAAGTATGCACTGGAAGAGAGGCACGTGGACCAGAATGACCTGAATCTGGCCATGAGTGTAAAATGGCGTCCGAAGACAAGCATCATCCTGTCAGGCGGATTCAATGCCAAGGTCAACAGGACGGAATATTACAAGTCCATGAACGACCTGCTTGGTGCCGACTATTTCCTCGATGTGGACCAGTTCGCTGAAAGGGACTATGCTTCTGAAATCAAGATCCAGAATGACCTCGACTATTACCTCACCCACGGCGAGGCCCGCAAGATCAAGGTGGGTGACAAATACGGTTACGACTACTACGCCTATCTGACGAAAGGAGAGGCCTGGGCTTCAGGCAAGTTCGAATTCGGCGGGCTGGACGTGACAGTGGGAGGACGCCTGGGCACATATTCATTCTGGAGATACGGCCTTGTCAGGAAGGGCCTTTTCCCGGGGCTCGGTCCGGATGGACAGCCTATTTCGCAAGGCGGTGACATCTACACCACCTATGACCATAAGGGCAATCCCATAACTTCCAAGGGCAAGTCCGAGACGAGGTATGCAATGAATTATGCAGGAAAGATCAACCTGGCTTACTCCCTGACCGGAGGTCACAGGTTCTTCGCCAACCTGGGCTATTTCAGTGACCCCCCGTATTTCGACAAGTCTTTCGTGAACGCCAGGACAAGGAACCAGATGATCGATTTCCTGGGAAATGTCAAGTCGGTTTCCGGTGACGTGAACTACATGTACGCATCCAACGGATATAGCCTGCGCCTTACCGGTTTCTACACCAGTATTATCAACCAGACCGATGTGATGAGCGTGTATTACGACCTCAACAACTCCTTCGGTAACTTCGCGATGAGCGGTATCGACGAGAAGCACACCGGTGTCGAACTCGGTTTCGAGGTGCCCACTCCACTCAGCGGCCTTTCTCTTATCGGTGTTTTCACGGCCGGAGAGTATGTCTATACCTCGACGCCCCTGCTGACCGCCACGGTCGACAACAGCGCAGAGCCCATCTATGACGATGTCCCGGTTACTTACTGGAAGGCTACCCCGATGAGGGACGGCTCTACCCAGAAGCACTATGTGCCCAGCACGCCGCAGCTTGCCGCCAGCCTGGGTCTTTCATACTTCTACAATTATTGGTTTATCGATGCTGACGTGGACTATTTCGCCAATTCCTATCTGGATATGAGCCCTCTGAGCCGTACGGACCAGGCGGTGGCCGGACCGGACGGTGTCATCACTCCCGAAGAGGTGGAGGCGCTGACAAGGCAGGAAAAGTTCGATCCCGCATGGCTGGTGAACTTCAGCGTCGGCAAGTCCTGGTATTACAAGAGGAAATACCAGTACGGCTTCTCGCTCAACGCCAAGAATGTCCTGAACAAGACGAATGTAAAGACGGGAGGCTTTGAGCAGACCAGGATGGTGGACAACACGACCAGCAAGACCCGCTACTACAACTTCGATCCGAAGTATTTCTATATGCAGGGATTCAACTACATGCTGAACCTTTATTTCAGATTCTAAAACGGGAGGGAAGATCATGAAGAAGATATTATATCCGATAGCGATTATCCTTTCGTTCCTGGCCGTATCCTGCCAGGAATGGGAACCTGTACTCGGGAACCAGGGCGAACCTGCCGAACCTGCGCCCCAGGTTCTGACGGCCAATACGACCATCGCCCAGTTGAAAGCCTTGTATCAAGGCAAGCCTTACCACGTTGAGAAGGATCTCATCATAAGTGGCAAGGTCATCTCTTCCGATGCCTCGGGGAATATCTACCGTTCCCTGTACATCCAGGACGAAACTGGCGGAATCGAGGTGAAGATCGGCAACTCGAGTCTCTATAACGACTATCATCTCGGACAGACCCTGTATGTCAAATGCGAAGGACTGACGGTCGGCAACTATGGCGGTATGCTCCAGATCGGAATCGAGGATCCGACTGGGGAGTACGAGACGGCATACATCGATGTGAAAAGCATCATAAACACCCACGTATTCAAGGGGGAGAAAGGTTCTCCCGTAACTCCTCTGGTGGTTTCCGAGGACGAACTCAAGACCGCACTCAGGTCGAGCTACAAGAGCCCCTATTTCGGAAAACTCGTGACTTTGAAGGATCTTACCTATGGTGACGAAATATTCGTCCTTATCTATCTCGATCCCAACAAGGACAAGAAGGCCTCATCCAACCGCCTGTTCCTCTCGGATCAGCAGTGGGGAGTCGACACCTGGGCTTTCAGCGAGAAGCAGATGAAAAGATATGTCTTCTCGGGTGTCTGGGATTCCGCCAGGATAGGCAATTCCGGAGACTATAACTATGGCACCGTCCGGGAATCGATCAATACGATTTACAACAATGCGGCTGCTTATGCGGTCAGCCAGTATTTCAAGATGCCAAGCGGTACCGAAGTCCAGGTAAGGACCAGCGGTTATGCAAACTTCGCCGACCAGAAGATCGACCCTGCCATCCTGAGAGGTGCGAAGATCGACTTGACGGGAATCCTTACCAATTATAACGGAGCAGCCCAGTTCACCCTCATCGACCTGGGTGGGGTAAAGATCAAATAATAACGGACACAAATGAAAAAATCAATCCTGATTATCGGAACAATAGTGGCTATGACAGCATGCAGCCAACCCAAGAATCCATTCCTGACGGAATGGGACACCCCTTATGGCGTACCTCCTTTCGACAAGATAACCCTCGCCGACTACATCCCTGCGATCAAGGCAGGAATCGAGCAGCAGGAAAAGGAACTTCAGGAAATACTCGACAACGAGGAGGCTCCTTCTTTCCAGAATACCGTTGCCGCCTATGAGCTTTCGGGAGAGATCCTGGACAAGGTGACGGCCGTCCTTTTCAACCTGCAGGAGACGGAGGACAGCGATGAGATGGAGAAGGTGGCCGAGGAAGCCACAGAGCTCATCACTGCCCACAGTAACGAGATATCGATGAACAAGAAGTTCTTCGAAAGGGTCAAGGCTGTCTACGAGGCTGACCAGAGCGGACTTACAAGGGAGCAGCAGATGGTGCTGCAGAACCTGTACAAGAGCTTTACCCGCAACGGTGTCGCTCTGGACGATGCATCCCAGGAAAGGCTCAAGGAGATCAACCTTAAAGTGGCTGCATCCCAGCAGAAGTTCGGCAACAACCTCCTGGCTGAGAACAACGCCTTCAAGGACAAGTTCGGGATTCCCGTATCATCCTATACGTCCGAGATTACGACCTGCGAGGACCGCGGACGCCGCGAGGAATTGTTCAAGGCATATTCATCCAGGGGCAACAACGGCAATGAATATGACAACAAGGCACTCTGCCTCGAGATCCTGAAACTCCGCGCCGAGAAGGCCCGGATGCTCGGTTTCGACACGTACGCCGCCTACGCCCTGGACGAGCAGATGGCTCACGACCCCCAGACGGTCGACGAGTTCCTGGACAAGATCCAGAAGGCTTCCAATGCCAAGGCAAAGGAGGAAGTGTACGACATGCAGAAAATCATGGACGAGGACATAGCCGCCGGCAAGGTGGAGAAGGGCTCCAAGATAATGCCTTGGGACTGGTTCTACTATGCCGAGAAGGTGCGCCAGAGGAAATATGCCCTTGACGAGGATCAGACCAGGCCGTATTTCAAGATGGAGAATGTCCGCAACGGTGCTTTCGCCGCGGCTCACAAGATCTATGGCATCAACGTGGAACCCGTTTCGGGAGTCCCGGTGTACAATCCTGCGGTAGAGACCTTCAAGGTCACCGATGCCGACGGAAGCCTGCTCGGAATATTCATGACCGACTACTACCCCCGTCCTTCCAAGAGGGGAGGAGCCTGGATGACCGTTTTCCGCGACCAGTATGTCGACAAGGACGGCAACGAGGTGCGTCCTATCGTGTTGAATGTCGGTAACATGACCGCTCCTACTGACAGTGAGCCCGGTCTGTTCACCGTCGACGAGGTCGAGACGGTTTTCCACGAGTTCGGCCACGGCCTCCACGGCCTCCTTACTAAGTGCACATATCCTTCCGTGAGCGGGACCAGCGTCAAGCGTGATTTCGTGGAGACGTTCTCGCAGTTCAATGAGAACTGGGCTTTCCAGCCGGAGATCCTGGCCGAATATGCCAGGCATTACAAGACCGGTGAGGTCATCCCGGAAGAGTTGGTCGCCAAGATCAACAACGCCCACAAGTTCAACCAGGGATTCATGACTTCGGAGCTTTGCGCAGCGTCAATCCTGGACATGAAGTGGCATGAGCTTACCCTGGAAGACCTGGAGAAGATGAGCGAAGGTGACCAGGATGCCAACGTGGCTGCTTTCGAGGAAAAGGTCTGCAAGGAGATGGGGCTGATCGACGAAATCATCCCCCGCTACCGTACGACCTACTTCAACCATATCTTCAACAGCGGCTACAGCGCCGGTTACTACAGCTATCTCTGGGCCGAGGTGCTTGACAAGGACGCTTTCGAGTATTTCCAGCAGCAGGGAATATATAATCCCGAGGTTGCTGCGAAATTCCGAAGGACCTTCCTCGAAAGGGGAGGCAGCGAGGAGCCCATGGTCCTTTACATGATGTTCAAGGGCTCCCAGCCCGATCCCGGAGCCCTTCTCCGCGCCAGGGGGCTGGAATAATTGTGTCAATATTATAAAAAAATCATAGGACCCAGCCAAGGGTCAGGAACATGAACGGTTGGAGGGTGTTATTCCAGAAAAGGTATCCCTGATGGAATGAGCCCAACGAGACCTTGAAGTGTCGGTTGACCTCTACTCCGGTCTCTCCGAGAACCCCCATGGTTGTCCCGTGATACTTACCTGTTGAGGACTCAATGGTATGGACATATTGCGGCCCTGCACCCAAGGCAATATATGGCCTTACACTCCTGTCCCTCAGGAAAAGATATTCTCCTGCCAGGGTAAAGGTATGAGCCCTGTACTTATGATACCCGTTCAGCGAGTAAGTCGGGGAAAAGAGGTATTTGGCACAGATGTCCAGATTGTCATTGAATAAATAGCTGCAAGTCCCGCCGAGGACGAATCGACCCCGATTCAAATCACCTTCACCCCTATATAATTGTACGTCCATTCCTCCTCCGGCCAGTACCTCAAATCTGAAAGGAGACTGCGCCTTGGCGCAAAACGCAAGGATAGTAAGTGATAAGATGAGTAGGATTCTTTTCATGGTTAATCGTTACAAGAGGGTTCTATGGCAAACTAAGATTATCGGTTCTGCCGAACCGTGATTGCTCCGAACCTCGAATTGTTAGAATTCGAACAAGAGATGGAGCATGACCTTTCCTTTCCGGTGTCATTTGGCAGGAGAGAGATGATTATGCCCATAGATTCATAGTCATTAGTAACACTGCACCAAAGATTATTCAATGGTGTTTTCGGATCACCGTCATCCTGTACGGATATTCCGTCAACAGTGATGGTCTTCACCCTGAGACTGCCTTCATTTGTGGATCCGGCCAAGAGTTTCTCTCCACCGATTGCTTCGAACGTTATCACTTTGTCGGCTATTGAAAGGGGCTTATCGACAAGTGGCGTGTCGTATTTGACGCAACCGGAAAAGAGCAGATTCCATAGTAGAATAATATACACTCGTTTCATTTCCCTAATAATTATATGTTATATACTGTAATTCGGAATCATAGTTTTCAAGAGCTCCGTATTGCCATGAAGGATCTATAGAATCTCTCATAAAACGACTGTACATAGCAAAAGAACCAACCCAAAAGTACCCATCACTTAATCCATTATAACCCCAATTAATGTGGTAAAATTCAGAATTAACAGTGTAATGGATATATCCATCTATGACCCAAGCATGGCCAACAAAACCGTTTGAACCGCTCATAATCACTGGTTTTCCACTTTTGATATGGTTTGTAACCGTATATGCATCATTATCTGTAAAATAGTCTATTAATAAATGCCTGTTGATAGTCACAGAACTATAGCCTAAAGACAGTAAAGTTCTCTGAGCTCCTTCCATTGTTCCGGAAGATCCATTGGGGGAGAAGTTGATATCGCAATGATTTTCATCTGTTATTACTTTTATAAAATTAGCGACTTGTAACTTTGCTTCAGAAGATCCTGTGTATGTTCTGTTCGAATAAAAGCAAACAGACTCTAAATCATCCCATGAACAGGTTTTACCATTAAATATCATAGAGTTGGCTATCCTATTTGCTACAATAACTTGTCCTACAGCTACTGTCATACACCCAATTGGACAACCTACAACAGTCGAATCAGTAAATGGTGATACGTCTTGTTGCCATTTGGTAAGAACAAGAGGCCCATATTTTTCATCAATTATCAACCCCGGCCCACCACCTACTTCTGTTGAGTCAATCGGGGGCGCTATTTCATTCGACATAATTGATGCCGTGATCAAATCCGTGATGAAGTGCGTTCCATCATTAATGCCCGTAGTATCTCCTGATGCCCTTGTTTGTATAGGACCGAAGTCTTCGACAGAGAGGCTCCCGCTTTCTGTTATGCAGAAGAGGGTATTACCATATTTCCGGTTTGCCGAAGTAACTGCATATCCTGAATTATTGGCAAAATTGAATATGTATAAAGCCGTGTCAGGTATTTCAGAAGATACAACCGATCGAGTGGCTTTGGACAGATCCTTTTTTGTCAACGTGATAGCATCAGAAATAGATAGGTTAAGGTTAGATCTTGTCTCAGGATAAAGCAACTTTGAATGGTTGATAACAAGTTCAAGAGCTTCTTCCTTGGGAATAACATCATTATTACTCTCGGAAGTTGGGAGTATTGCTCCTTCTTTGGAGCAGGATGCCGCAATAACAAGCAGCATGGTGATAATGATCAATCGCTTCATAGATAAAGTAAGATAAGTGAAACCACTGCAAAAATAGGGAAGGAACGGTTAAGAAGCTATTTTCCCATCAATTATTTCGTTACACCGATACCCCCTCAGAGGTGTCTACAAGGCCGTTTTTGGCAATCTTTATAAAAAAATCGTTACAAGGGGCCCATGATCAATCTCTTCATGGTTTCTATATACTAAATCCCGAAGATGATAATCCTTGCACAATCATTAGTTAAGAAAAGGTCAAGGAATAATCGGTAAACGTCAATGTGTTGCGCCAGCAAAGATTTATCCATGGTTAATGTACATAGTGAAATTTATTTGGCGACATTATCCGGTTTGACGGAGTTCGGTTATTTTATTATCTTGCGTAAAATTTAAGACAATATCATATGGTCAAAAGGATTTTTCTTTCCAGTATTCTTTTAGGAGTATTCGTTTGTGCTTTTGCACAATCATCCGATGAGGCCCGATTGCTCAGGTTCCCCGCCACCAACGGAACCGACATAGTGTTCTCCTATGCCGGAGACCTGTTCACCGCCCCCCTGGCCGGTGGTGAAGCCAAACGCCTTACCTCCCATCTAGGCTACGAGATGTTCGCCAAGTATTCTCCTGACGGCAAAAAGATAGCGTTCACGGCCGAATACGACGGCAACCGTGAGGTCTATGTGATCCCTGCCAAGGGCGGGGAGCCGGTCCGTCTGACCTACACGTCTACCAACTCCCGCGACGACTTGGGAGACAGGATGGGCCCCAACAATATCGTTATGTCCTGGACTCCGGACGGCAAGTACATCGTGTACCGTAACAGGACGGGTGACGGATTCCCCGGAAAGCTATGGAAGGTATCGGTCAACGGCGGCATGCCGGAGGAGCTTCCCCTTCCCGAAGGTGGTTTCTGCAGCTATTCCCCCGACGGGAAGAAGCTGGCTTACAACCGCGTAATGAGGGAGTTCCGTACCTGGAAATACTACCGGGGCGGAATGGCCGACGAGGTCTGGGTCTATGACGGAAAGAGCGTGGAGAAGATTACTGACAACCCCGCCCAGGATATCTTCCCGATGTGGATCGGAAACGAGATATACTTCGCCTCCGACCGCGACATGAACATGAACATATTCGTGTACAACACTGCCACGAAGGCCACGACGAAGGTCACGGATTTCTCTGACTTCGACGTCAAGTTCCCCAGCACCAACGGAAAGATAGTGGTATTCGAGAAGGGCGGTTTCCTGTACAAGCTGGATCCTGCCACGAAGAAGGCCGAGCAGATCCACATCACCCTGGCTTCCGACGTGGTTTACTCCCGTCCCGAGCTGAAGAAGGTTACCGGCCGTGGATTCAGCGTTTCCCCTGACGGCAAGAGGGCTGCCGTGGTAGCCCGCGGAGAGGTCTTCGACGTTCCGGTGGGCAAGGGCATCACCAGGAATATCACCCAGACTCCCGGTGCCAACGAGAGGGCGGCTACCTGGAGTCCCGACGGGAAATACATCGCTTACATCAGCGATTCCACCGGTGAGAACGAGGTTTATCTTTATGAAGCCTCTACCGGAACGACCGTCCAGGCCACCAAGGACAACGACACCTATATCAGCAACCTGATGTGGGCCCCGGACAGCAAGCATATCTACTACACCGACCGCAAGAACCGTCTCGTGGAGGTGGATCCGGCCGCAAAGTCGAAGAAGGTCGTGTATTCCAGCCCTGAAGGAGGACTTTACAGCGTATCCTTCTCACCGGACAGCAAATGGATAGCCTACACCAAGTCAGCTTCCAATGAAATGGGCATCGTCTATGTCCAGAACCTTGCTACCGGCAAGGCATATCCTGTCACCGAGAAGTGGTACAGTTCCGGATCGCCGATGTTCTCCTCTGATGGTAAATACCTGATATTCACCTCTGAAAGGGATCTTACCCCTATCTACAGCCGTATCGAATGGAACTATGCCTACAGCAGCATGACCGGCACATACATGGCCATGCTGGCGAAGGACACTCCTTCTCCGCTGCTTCCTACTGACAGCGAGACAGTGCCGGCCAAGGAAGAAGAGAAGGCAGGCCCTTCAGCCGGCCCTTCGACTGGTTCGACAGGCTCACCAACCGCAAGGACTGCAGGGGCCGGGAAGGCTCCCGAGGCCAAGGTGCCGGAGACGAAGATCGATCCTGACGGGCTCATCGACAGGGTCGTCAAGCTTCCCGTCAGCGGAAGGGTATTCTTCTGCGACGGCAAGAAGGTATGGTTCACAGGTGGTGCTCCTGCGGGCGGTGCCCGTGGCGGCTTCGGCGGCGGAGCGGGTGTCAAGACCTATGACTTCGCTTCCGGGAAGACCGAGGATTGCACTGACGGCATGATCAGCTACAGGCTTGGGGACAAGAAAGCCATCCTCTCAAGCAGGGGCAAGAGCACCGTGGTCAACTTCCCTTCACCCAAGGTCGGAGGCGGTGAGGAGATCGATGCCGACAACATGTACGCCACCGTCGATTATTCCCAGGAGTGGCCCCAGATCTACAGTGAGGTCTGGAGGGCGTTCCGTGACGGATACTATGTGGAGAATATGCACGGACGCGACTGGAAGGGCGTAAAGGCCAAGTACGAACCTCTCCTTCCTTATGTCAGGACCCGTCTCGACCTCAATTACCTGCTCGGTGCGATGATAGCCGAGCTGGCGAGCGGTCACGCCTATGTCAATCCCGGACCTTACCCGAAGCCCGACCGTATCCCGATGGGTCTCCTGGGTGCCAAGGTCAGCAAGGACAAGGGCTATTTCAGGATCGACCACATCTACTCCGGTGCCACCTACAGGCCTGAGCTCCGCAGCCCTCTGACCGAGCCCGGCATGGACATCGCCGAAGGTGACTACATCACCGCCATTAACGGCAAGTCCCTCAAGGACGTGGACAACATCTACAAGTGCCTCATCGGCAAGGCCGACAAGCTCATCGAGCTTACCGTCAACAAGAAGGCCGCCGAGGGTGGCCGCAAGGTCGTGGTCAGGCCCATCGACAACGAATATCCCCTCGAGCATTACGAGTGGATCCAGAAGAACATCAAGACCGTAGAGGAGAAATCCGGAGGCAAGGTGGGATATATCTATATTCCCGACATGGGTGCCGAAGGACTCAACGAGTTCGCCCGCTACTGGTATCCACAGCTCGACAAGGAAGCCCTCATCATAGACGACCGTGAGAACGGCGGCGGAAACGTATCCCCGATGATCATCGAACGTCTCCAGAGGGTGGTGTACCGTATGAATGCCGGTCGCAGTTCCAACCGTGTCAGCACTATTCCCGACGGTGTCCACTTCGGACCCAAGGTCCTGCTGATCAACAAGTATTCCGCCTCTGACGGAGACCTGTTCCCTTGGGGCTTCAAGGCCAACAAGCTCGGAACCGTGATCGGAACCAGGACCTGGGGAGGAATCGTCGGAATCGGTGGATCGCTTCCTTACATGGATGGAACCGACGTCAGGGTTCCCGGATCCACCAGCTTCGATCCCAACACGGGCGAGTGGATCATCGAGAACTACGGAGTTGATCCGGACATCCTCCTGGACAACGATCCGATCAAGGAATACGCCGGAACCGACCAGCAGCTCCTGAAGGCCATCGAGGTCGCCCTCGAGCAGATCAAGACCCAGAAGTCCCACAAGGATCTGCCCGGAAAGCCGGCCCCCCGTACATTCAAGGATCTCGGACTTCCGGAGATAAAGTAAAAGGGAATTGTTAATTATTGATAAGATATGAAGAAATTGATTGTTTCTTTGATTGGCGTCTGCCTGCTTTTTACAGGCACCGGGGCCAATGCGCAGATTTCCGCATCTGACGGAACCTGGTCGTTCGGTGGCGGTTTTTCCGGGTTCACCCTCGGAGGAGCCGATGCCGATGCGGTCAAGAGATTGGGATTTGAGAATATGATACCGGGATTCTACTTCGGGGTCAACTTCGACTATGCCTTCTCCTCGATCGACGGCCTTACCCTCGAGCCGGGAGTGAATATCTTCCATTACGGAAAGGCTTTTACATTCGGTCTCGCTGAAGACCATAAGTCCTACCACGCCAACTATCTCCAGATTCCCGTCAACATCAAGTTCGCTTTCCCGATGGACAGCTCTCCGGTAGGGATGGCCGTGTATACGGGACCCAGGTTGAATATCGGCATCGGAGGCAATATGTTCAGCACCGGAAAGACCTATCCCGGTCTGAAACCTATCGACGCCCAGTGGGGATTCGGTCTTTCCGTAGCCCTTGCCGAGGCCGTTGCCCTCCGTGGAGAATACAACATCAGCCTTACCAACTGCCTGAGGGACAACAAGGAGTTTAACTTCGACGATGAGATCATCCGCAGGAATTCATTCTCGGTCGGAGTAAGCTTCATGTTCAAATAATCCTTCGTGGCAAGCTATTTGAGGAAGGTTCGCTGGCTATGATAAACCAGCGAGCCTTTTTTGTGGGAATAATGACTATGACGAAATGGAAGACTTTGCAGGCAGCCCTGCTGCTTGCTATCTTTTTTGCATCGCCGGCCCTTGCCCAGCGCAAGGTGACCATCAGCGGGCACATAACGGACAATGAAAGCGGTGAGACACTGATCGGTGCGGGAATTGTCGAGGAGAAATCCCTTGCCGGGGCGGTTACCAACAACTATGGATACTATACGCTTACCATCCCCGCCGGCGAATATTCATTCCATTATACCTATGTCGGATATGAAGAGCAGGTCCTCCGGGTTCCGCTGCAGCGCGATACGGTGATCAACATATCACTCAAACCCGGCGAAGTCCTGTCTTCTTCGCATGTCGTTGCCCGCAAGGACGCCGGAATCCAGTCGACCTATCTCGGTGCCATAGATATCCCGGCGGCGCAGATAAAGAACACCCCGGTGCTGTTCGGGGAGGCCGATGTCCTTAAGGTCCTCCAGATGATGCCGGGAGTCCAGGGTGGAAACGAGGGCTTTTCAGGAATATATGTCCGTGGCGGCGGCCCCGACGAGAACCTTATCCTGCTGGATGGTGTACCTATCTACAATGTGGACCATATGCTCGGCATATTTTCGGTTTTCCAGCCGGAGGCTGTCAAGAAGGTCACTCTCTACAAGGGCTCGTTCCCGGCCCGTTACGGCGGGAGGGTGTCCAGTATCGTGGACATCCGCACGAACGACGGTAACATGAAGGAGACCCACGGTTCGGCCAGCATCGGCCTGATCAGTGACAAGTTGCATCTCGAAGGCCCCATCATCAAGGACAAGTTGTCATATTCGGTAAGCGCGCGGGGGATGCACACCGTGCTTTACGGGCCTCTCATCAGGTATGCCCTCAAGGATTCCTATGCCAACTATTATTTCTATGACCTGAACGGCAAGGTCACCTGGAGACTCAGCGACAAGGACCGCTTCTATTTCGGTGCTTACCACGGACGGGACCGCTTCGTGTACAACGAAGATGAAGAAGGGGAGGGGACCACGACCATCGGTCAAGTTTCCAAGAGGATCCAGTACAAGAACCGCACTGAAGTGGGGGTGTTCTGGGGCAACACGGTGGGTTCCGCGAGGTGGAACCACATATTCAACAGCAAACTGTTCGCCAACACCACCGTATCGTACAACCGGTACAACATGGTGATGAATGCAGGATCCTCCGAAACCGAGATCGAGAACGGTATCAAGTCTACGAACCGGTATCACCTGGACTACCATTCCGGAATCCGTGACCTGAGCGCCAGGGTGGACTTCGACTATAATCCATCACCCCGCCATCTTGTGAAATTCGGTTCGGAATACACCTGGCATACCTTCATCCCCGAGCGGATGTCCGCCGTCGACAGGGAGGTGCAGGGCGGCCAGGTTCAGGTGGATACAACCTTGCATTTCACGGATCCCAAGAAGATATACGGAGGCCATGAGCTGTCGTTCTATGCCGAGGATGATTTCAGCCTCGGGGACCATCTTACAGTCAATCCCGGATTCCATCTGTCAATGTTCAATACTGAAGGCCGTACCTACTGGAGCCTTCAGCCGAGAGTTTCGGCGAAGCTCTCTACAGATGCGGGATTGTCCTTCAAGGCCGGATATGCCAGGATGGCCCAGTATGTCCATCTCCTGAGTTCGGCGCAGATATCCCTTCCAGTCGACCTCTGGGTGCCGATCACCAAGGACATCCGTCCGGTTACTTCGGACCAGTTCTCCGTGGGTGCGTATTACGACAAGGTCAAGGGCTGGGAGTTCTCCGTGGAAGCATATCTCAAGAACATGAAGAATATCCTGGAATACAAGGACGGAACGCTGATGCTCGGGACCTCGGACGGATGGGAGAACCGGGTCGAAATGGGAGAGGGAACCGCAAAGGGCATTGAATTCCTCGTCCAGAAGACTTCGGGCAAGACCACCGGCTGGCTGGCATATACCCTGGCCAAGAGCGACAGGATATTCAGGGACGGCTCCATCAACAACGGAGAGCGTTTCCCTTACAAATACGACAGGCGGCACAGCATCGACCTGAGTGTCGACCACCGTTTCAACAAGACCTGGGGAGTCGATGCAACCTGGTCATTCGCTACGGGAGGGACTACCACGGTCCCGGTCCGCCAGGTGGCGGTGCTGATGCCTGACGGCTATATTACGGATGCCCAGTACGTCGACCACCGCAACAATTTCAGGATTCCTCCCAGCCACAGGCTGAACGTAGGCTTCAGTCATCATAGGGAGTGCCGTCGCGGCGAGAGCGTCTGGAACCTGAGCATATACAACGTCTATAACCGGATGAATCCGAACTTCGTGTTCATGGATTACGGTCCGGATTACGACAAGGACGGCAATTACACGGGGACCAGCCTGAAGATGGACAAGATAACGATCCTGCCCATACTGCCTTCCATAAGTTGGACCCGCAATTTCTGATCAGCTATGAAAAGATATTCCATAATCACCATACTTGCTTTCGCAGTACTCTCCGTCTCCTGCGAGAATACCATACGGTACGAATATGACCTCAATGACGGGAAGATAACCATCATGGCTCAGCTCTGCGCGTCGGATATCCAGCATTCGGTGTTCCTTTCCATGAGCTATCCGGACAGGATAGACTCGCTGTCGGGAGCGACGGTGAACTGCTATGTCAACGGCGTGCTGCACCGGGCCACCCAGGTCCATCCAGGCTATGAGGAGTACATCGACTGGGACACTCAGGAGACCGTCATCGCCCCCATAAAGAACAGATACACCAGATATGATTTCCAGGCTGAATTCAAGCCGGGCGACAAGGTCAGGATAGAGGCGTTGAAAGGCGGGGCGGAGGCCTGGGCTGAAGAGGTCGTACCGCAGCCGGGCCGGCTGGTTTCCGTCGATACCGCCACGGTCGTGAAATCCTTCGTCTTTCAGAACCTGGACGGTTCGGAGACCTATGAACAGGAATATGTCGAATTCACGATACGCCTTGATGACGTCAGGGGAAGCGACAGTTTCTTCACGATGGACGGTATGATGACGACTGTCACCCAGCTGACCTCCGCGGGGGAAGGCGAGAACAGTGTGGTCGTCGATGGTCCTTACAGGTTAGACTATGAAACTTTCCACGACCTCATCCTCGAGGACGGATATTCTTCCGGGCTGGGTGAGCTCTTCGAGGACCTGATGCCGGTGAATTCGATGCATTGCTTCTCCGACAAGTCCTTCCAGGACGGCGAGGCGGTCGTCCGCCTCTATATCCCTTCCTACTATTTCAAGAGCCATCCGTATTATTACGATGCCGACAGGATCGAGGTTGACAAGTTCTTCCGCCTCTCCTTCAAGAGTATCGACAGGGGATTCTACAACTACCTTCGCGCCCTGAACAACATGCTTTGCTACGGCTTCGACGTTTCTCCCATCATAGAACCTACGATGCTGCCCAGCAACGTCAACGACGGGATGGGGATGGTGTCCATCGCCTCGGAATCGGACTACGAATTGGTGCTGGATAAGCAGGTATTCTATCGGGAAGACTTTATTTATTATTAATTTTGCAAGACTGAGACAAAGGATATGAATACGAAATCAATGATAGCGGTCGCTGCGGCACTTCTTATCGGCAGCGCATCTTTCGCCCAATCCCAGAGTTTCAAGCTCGGACAGTGGACGGAAATCCAGAATTCCATCCTCAAGGAACTCAACCGTTCGTACGTCGATTCCCTGCCTGTGGACAGGATCGAGCGTGCCGGTATCGATGCCATGCTCGAAGCGCTGGATCCCTACACGGTGTATATCCCTGAGGAAGAGAATGAAGACCTCCAGATGATGGTCAGCAAGAGCTATGGAGGAATCGGTGCAGTCATCTACAAGCCGGACAAGGACGGCAACGTGATAATCAATGAGCCTTACGCCGGTTCCCCTGCCGTCAAGCATGGACTCCGCTGCGGAGACGAGATCATGGAGATTGACGGAGTTTCCACCCACGGGCTCACCAGCCAGGAATGCTCAGACAGGATGAAGGGCAAACCCGGGACGACTGTAAGGTTCAAGGTCAAGAAGGTCTATACCGACGAGATCGTGGACATAGACGTAACCCGTGAGAGGATCCATCTTCCCGATGTGGAATATGCCGGAATGCTCGACAGTGAAACCGGTTACATCTACCAGAGCGGCTTTACCGAGAACGTCTCCAACGACATCAGGAACGCTGTCATAAGGCTCAAGAAGCAGGGTATGAAGAAACTGGTCCTTGACCTCCGAGGGAACGGCGGCGGATTGATGAACGAGGCTATCAGCATAGTCTCCCTGTTCGTCCCCAAGGGTTCGCTGGTCGTGTCCTCCAAAGGCAAGGGGACCGGCGAACAGAAATACAAGACCACTACGGAACCTATTGATACAGAGATTCCTATCATCCTGATGGTGGACTCGGGATCGGCATCCTCGTCAGAGATAGTCGCGGGTGCCCTCCAGGATCTGGACAGGGTGACCGTGATGGGTACCAGGACTTTCGGAAAGGGATTGGTCCAGAGCATCAGGCCCCTGCCGTACAACGGCCAGCTCAAGGTCACTACCGCCAAGTACTACACTCCTTCGGGACGCTGCGTCCAGGCTATAGACTATGCCAGGCGCAATGAGGACGGAAGTGTCGCCTTCATCCCTGATTCGTTGACGCACGAGTTCAAGACGATTCACGGACGTACCGTAAAGGACGGTGGCGGAATAACTCCCGACGTGATCGTGAAGGGCCACGAGTACAGCCGCCTTACCTTCTCCCTGGTATATTCCGCAATCATCCAGGACTATGCCATCAAGTTCGTCAAGGAGCACAGGAGCGTACCTGAGGACTGGACCATGTCGGACGCTGACTGGAAGGATTTCGTCGAGTTTGCGAAGGCCAAGGAGTTCGACTACCGTTCCAGCGCCAAGACATACTTCGACCAGATGAAGAAGGAACTCGAGAAGGACGGTCTTGCAGATAGCATGAAGGGGCAGATCGATGCCATGCAGAAAGCCCTCGAGATGGACAAGGAGACCTTCCTGAACCTCAAGAGGGACGAGATCGTGCCCTTCATAGAGGAAGAAGTCATGGTCCGCTACTATTTCCAGGAAGCAGGCATCAAGGTCCGCCTGAAATACGACGAACAGCTCAAGGAGGCTCTCACTAAACCTTTGGTCACTTTTTAGGACAGTACGTTATGAAACACCCGGTATTGCTGCTGATGGCCTCATTGGTCATACTTGCATCGTGTTCAAAGGAGCGTTGTACTCCGTATGATATCTCTTACCGTATCTCCTTTGAACCCGAGAAGCACTATATCGATGTAAGGATGCACTATGCACCTTCAAAGCCGGGGAAAGACAAAGTGGCTTTCAAGATGCCGGTATGGGCGCCAGGCTACTATCTCATAATGGACTATCCGAAGTATCTGAGCGACTTTGAAGTCAACGATGCTTCCGGAAAGCCTGTAAGATGGGAGAAATCCGGGAAAAACAGCTGGATTATCGACCGCACGGACACGCTGGATATTCATTACAGGGTATTTGCGGATGCAATGTCCGTTGCGGACAGCAGGGTGACCTCGGAGGGTGCATTCGTCGCCCCGAACGGAGTTTTCCTATATGAGGATATTGACCATCCCGTGTCAGTGTCCGTTGACCTCCCGGACGGGTGGGAAAAAATATCGACATCCCTTCCGCTTCGCGGGGGAGCCTATGAGGCTGTGGATTTCGATGTTCTCTATGATTCTCCGTTCCTCATCGGCAACCACCTGACCAGGTTTTTCGAGCAGGACGGCATTGTCTACGAGTTCGCCGTCCAGTCAGCGAAAGGCTTTGATGAAAGTCCCATAGCCAAGGATTTCCTCGCAGGTGTGCGCGAAGCCGTGAAGATATTCGGAGACACCCCTTATGAATCATACCATCTGTTGCTTCTAGGGCGTGGACCGGGCGGCCTGGAACACCAATCATCACAAGCCGACTACACTTCAGGGAGCTGGGACTTCAATACAAGGGAAAGCTATCTCAGCACGCTGAGGTTCGTCTCACATGAATATTTCCATTGCTACAACGTAAAGGCGGTCCGCCCTGTTGAATTGGGTCCTTTCGATTATGACAAGGAAGTATACACTCCCTTGCTGTGGTTCAGCGAAGGCATAACCTGCTATTATGAAAGTGTCATCCTCGAGAGGGCCGGAGCAGAGACTTTCCAGGAGCATCTGGACTTCCTGTCCGGATACATAAAGGACACGCAGAACACAGAAGGACGCAAGCATATGAGCCTGCGCCAGAGCAGTTATGACATCTGGCTGAATTTCTTCAACCGCTCGGCCAACTCATCCGAGACCACCATTTCCTATTATGTCAAGGGCCCTGTCATAGGATTCCTGATGGACCTCAGGATCCGGACACTCTCCGGCGGGACGAAAAGCCTTGACGACTTGATGAACCTCTTGTATTGGAGATACTACAAAGGGGAGGGAAGGGGTTTCACGGAAGAGGAGTTCTGGGCCTCGGCGGAAGAAGTAGCCGGCGGCAGTCTTGAACAGATCCGCCGCTACGTCGACACTACCGAAGAAATCGATTATGATTCAATCCTGGAACCCGAAGGATTCCACCTTGACAAGGAAACCTGGACCCTCAGGAGTTCTGGTCCACGAAGCTGGTAAGGCAGGTCATCTTGCCGTCGGGATGGAATTCGACGGTTGAGGATGTCGCGGGGATGAGGACAGTCTCTCCCTGGCGTATCTCCATCCTGTGGACCGAGCCGTCACCTTCATTGTCCACCAGTTCGCCCTTTCCTGCAACACACATCACGACCACGAAGGAGTCCAGTGCGGACAGGTTCTTCGAGGCCGGCTTGTCGAGGTCGAACAAGGTGGTGGTGAAGTACTTGCAGCTCACCAGAGGCGTCTCGGCGTTCTTGACGGGGGAATATTCGGTCCTGTACTCCGGGAACACCGTATAGTCGATGGCTTCCTTCGCCTGCTCGATATGCAGTTCGCGGGGCTTGCCGTCAAGGCCGAGGCGGCCATAGTCATAGATCCTGTAGGTGATGTCGGAGGTCTGCTGGATCTCGGCCACGAAGGCTCCGGCCCCGATCGCATGGATGCGTCCGGCGGGCAGGAAGAAGACGTCGCCGGGATGTATCCTGTGGCGGGCGAGAACATCGGTGATGGTGTTGTCCTTCACCTTTTCCTCATATTCCTCGGGAGTGATCTCCTGCGTAAGTCCGCTGAGCAGGCAGGCGCCCTTGTCGGCTCCTACCACGTACCACATCTCGGTCTTCCCCTTCTGGCCGGGACGGATCCTGGCTGCAAGGTTGTCGTCGGGATGGACCTGGACGGACAGGTTGTCCTTGGCGTCGATGAACTTGATCAGGAGCGGGAATTCGGTGCCGTTCTTCTCGAAAACCTTGCGTCCGACAAGTTCTGCACCATGTTCCTTCATCACATCGGTCAGGGACATGCCGGCGAAAGGACCGTTCTCGACAACCGAGACATGCCCTTCGACAGCGGAGATCTCCCAGCTTTCACCGATCCTGTTCCTGGTTGTGTATATTCCCTTGAAGGGGGCGATCTTCTCTCCGCCCCATACCATTTCCCTGAGGTAAGGCTTGAATTTGAGAGGATACATCCTAGGCCTCCTTTTTGTCGAGTTCTGAAAGGGCGAAGGCATATGCTCCGAGGGATATGGCCTTGCTGGCTCCTATCTTCGAACGCATGACACCGATCCTCTTCTGGGGGTCATAGACCACCTCTTCATTGCTGCCGTATACCTTCAGCCTGCGGGCCTCGCCGCGTGCGAAGTCGACGAATTCGGCCGGGTCGTCCAGGTTGTAGACCTTCATCTGTACCCTGTTGAGTTCCTCTCCGGTCAGCTGGTGCATCTTGGACCTCATCGTGCGGAGGATTCCCGGCATAAGGAATTCGTGGTTGTTCATTATGCCTCCTCCGATGACCACTAGGCCGTCGATAAGGGTCACCGCCGTTGCAATGGCATCACCTGCAACCTCTCCCATCTTGTCGAAAGCCTTGATCGCGGCGGCCTGGTCTCCAGGGGCATTCCCCTTGGCGATTGCGCCGATCTCCTTGGGCTCGAGGCCATGGTTGGGATTGCCGCAGAGTTCTCCGAATACTCGCTTGACGGCGCGGATTGCGACTCCGTCCTCGACGATGATGTCGGGCATGTCAGGATGCTTCAGGCAGAATGTCTCCACACAGGAATTGTCACCCCTGTTTAGCCTGCCGTCGATCACGGTTCCGATTCCGAATCCGGTGCCGAAGGTATAGCCGATGAGATTGTGGTAGCGCTTTGCGCTGCCGGCGTCTTCAAGCCTTTTGTTTATCTCTGGCAGTGCACCTCCCAGGGCCTCGCCGTAAGCATATAGGTCACCGTCGTTGTTTATGAATACAGGCACTCCGAACTTCTGCTTGAGGAAAGGTCCGAGGGCTACTCCGTCCCTGAATGAGGGGAAGTTGGGGAGGAAGCCGCCGATGATTCCGTTGGGGTAATCAGCCGGACCGGGGAAAGCGAAACTGATTGCTACAGGTTGCTCCTTTCCGAGTCTTTCGATTATCGTTCCGAAGCCAAGGACCATTGCCTGGAGGCAAAGGTCGAGGTTGTTGGAATTGGAGGGGAGGGTGATGGTCTCACCGTAATACTCTCCGCCCTTCATGGCTCCGAACACCATGTTGGTGCCGCCGGCGTCCAGGGTTAGGACGATCCTGCTGTCGTTTCTGATGTCTGACATATCGAGATAGAATTAAATTTGTCGGGGTTCTTCTGCAAAGATAATCAATGTGGGCGGAATTTGTTAACTTTGTTATTGATTAGAATACAGCTACAGATGCATAAAGGAAACAAGCGCCCGGGAGGCAGGAAAGGCCGGCAGGCACTCAAGAAAAGCAGGGATATCCAGTTTGGCTCAAGGCAGGCAGGCAAGAGAAGGTTCGAGGAAGTAATCGGCAAGGTCCACATGACCAGGGACGGTTATGTGTTCGTGGTTCCGGAAGGGGACACCTCCGACAACGATGTGTTCGTGAAAGCTTCCAAAACCCGCGGAGCGCTTAACGGCGACAAGGTGAAATGTGTCGTCACGCGGGAGAAACCTGTCGCCAGGGTACCTGTCGCCAGGGTACGTGGCGCAAAGGCGAGGCCGTTGCCGGTACGTGACTCAGGCAGGCGCAGGGAAGGCGAGATCGTGGAGATCATAGAGCGCAGCAAGGTCCCCTTCGTAGGAATACTCCACCTCGTCGGGAAGCAGGCCTGGGTGCTGATGCAGTCCAAGACCATGCCCTATGACATTGCCGTGGATTTCGATTCGGTACCTGAGGGTGCCAAGAGAGGGATGAAAGTTGCAGCGGTCATCGACAGATGGGAGAGGGGAGACACCAACCCCACCGGCCATATTGTCGACGTTCTCGGCGAACCCGGGGCAAATGAGACTGAGATGCACGCCATCCTCGCTGAATATGGTCTCCCGTACAGGTTCGAGCCTGCCGTGGCCAACGCCGCGGACAATATCCCGGAAGAGATTACGGACAAGGATCTGAAGGGACGCAGGGACTTCCGCAAGACCTTGACCTTCACCATCGATCCGACCGATGCAAAGGACTTTGACGATGCCCTTTCACTGGCCTGGCTGAAGAACGGGAATTTCGAAGTCGGTGTCCATATCGCGGACGTATCCTACTATGTCAAGCCGGGTTCCATCGTCGACCAGGAGGCGCAGGCGCGCGGAACTTCGGTATACCTCGTGGACCGCACCGTCCCGATGCTGCCGGAGAAGCTTTCCAACAAGCTGTGTTCCCTCAGGCCGCACGAGGACAAGCTTACATATTCGGCCGTATTTGAGATGACTCCGGATGCCCAGGTGGTCGACCGTTGGTTCGGCCGCACCGTGATCTGCTCGGACTACCGCTTCGACTATGAGGGTGCGCAGAGGATCATCGAGACAGAGGGCAAGGAACCGGAGGATCCTTCGGTGACGAAGGAGATAAGGGATGCCGTGCTCGAACTGAACAGGATGGCTTCCATAATGCGGAAGAAGCGCTTCGCCTCCGGGGCCATCAGTTTCGAACGCCCCGAGATGAAGGTTGAGGTTGATTCGACCGGGAAGCCTGTCAGGGTATACGAGAAGATCACCAAGGAAGCCAACTGGCTGATCGAGGAGTTCATGCTGCTGGCGAACAAGAGCGTGGCGGAATTCGTCGCAACCTCCGGCAGGATGAACGGCAGGGAGGACAAGAGTGCCAAGACCTTCGTCTACCGAATCCATGATGAACCGAATTCGGAGAAGATCGCCGGCCTGGGTAAATTCGTGGGCAACTTCGGCTACAAGATGGGTCCTACCGGCACCGGAAGGGATATCGCCAAGTCGCTGAACAGCCTGTTGACCGACGCCAAGGGCACGCCTGAGTGCGACGCCTTCCAGATGATAGCCCTGCGCTCCATGGCCAAGGCGGTATATTCGACCGACAATATCGGCCACTACGGCCTGGCGTTCAAGTTCTACACCCATTTCACCTCACCTATCCGCCGTTATCCGGATATGATGGTCCACAGGCTCCTCTCGATGTACCTTGACAACCGTGAGAGCCAGAACAAGGATTACTACGAGCAGCAGTGCCAGTACGCATCCGAAAGGGAGCAGATCGCTGCGAATGCCGAGCGCGACAGCATCAAGTACAAGCTGATCGAATACATGGTCGACAAGGTCGGACAGGAGTTCGACGGGACCGTCTCGGGACTTACCGAGTGGGGTATGTACGTGGAGATCAAGCCCGAGATGATCGAGGGCATGGTGCCCTTGCGCGACATCCGTTCCGACTTCTATGATTTCGACGAGGACAACTACAGGATAGTCGGCAAACACACCCGCAAGGTATTCCGCCTGGGCGATCCGGTCAGGATCCGCGTCAAGTCAGCCAATCTCGAGCAGCGGCTCCTGGACTATGAACTCGTTGAGGAAAATGCCAATTAATTTGTTTTCGATATGATCAGGATCAATTGTTTTTTCAAGGCATCTCCCGGAGAAGATGCTCTCAAAAAGGCCCTTGAGGCCGCAAAGGCGTTGACCGGCAAATCCCTCGCACACGAAGGATGCATCGCCTATGACACTTTCTGCAGCGCCACCCGTCCGGATGTGTTCATGATTTGCGAGACCTGGAAGGACCAGGCTTGCCTCGACAAGCATTCAGCCACTCCCGAGTTTGCCGAATATGTCGGCATAATCCAGGAGAACGGCCAGCTCAAGATCGAGACCTTCGAATTCTGAGGTTGACCGGAATTGCCGCCGGGCTAGCCGTAAATCTCCCTCAGCACCGCGAGGGAGCGGACGTTTACGGCTGATTCTGTGTGGAATTCAATGTATTTCAATATGGATTCGGCGATGGCATTTCGGTCAGCGCCGGAAAGAGGCATCAGCATAGCCTCTGCGAAAGGCCTTTTCAGCAGGGTTTCCACCTGGGCAAGGTGGATGTCTGCAAACGGGGCTATGCCCGCCGTGTCCGGATCGAAACCCAGGGTCGAGCACAGATTCAGCAGGAACATCAGGTGGAAGTTGGCGAAATCGCTCTCCAGGGCGTCAAGCGTGAGTATCTGTCCCTTGAGCCAATCCGCAAGTCCGTCTTCATTCGTCTGGTCCTTGACCACCCTGTAAAGCACCTCGCTCATGAAGAGCGTCATCGTGTTCTTGTGGATATTGCTCCTTATCCCGTTCAGCGGTGAGACGCTGACGAAGTTCCGGGCGAACCAAAGGTCCGATTTGGGATTTTCTGTCACCTCGGCCTGAAGGATATTCAATGGCAGGAACAGGGCCATCGCCGTCTTGGGGCTCACGCGTACCAGGAAACCACGCCTCCCGTACTCGGCACTCAAAGTGTGGAGCACGATGGAGTTGTCACCGACCTTGGTGTGGTTGAGGACTATGAGCTCGGCCTTGGACTTCATATCTTCTTCCTGCATTCCGAAAGGAAACCGGCCATGGCACGGAGGGCCTTCCCCCTGTGGGAAATCTCGTTTTTCTGTTCCTCGGTGATGTCGGCGGCAGTGAGGCCAGGATATTCATCGGGAATGAATATGGGGTCGTAACCGAAGCCTCCCCGTCCGGATTTCTCCCTGGCTATGGTGCCGTCCATCGTTCCTTCGAACTGGTGGATCTCTCCGTCCAGGATCAGGGTCACCACGCTGCGGAACCTGGCCCGCCTGGTGGTCGAAGGATCCTTGGCCTCCAGACCGGACAGTTCGGCAAGCACCTTGTCCATGTTCTTGCCGAAATCCTTTCCCTCCCCGGCATAACGGGCGGTATACACCCCCGGAGCACCTCCGAGAGCCTCTACTTCCAGACCCGTGTCATCGGCGAAGCAGTTGCATCCAAGATGCTCGAAGATATATTCAGCCTTCTGAAGCGAGTTCTCTTCAAGGGTGAGGCCGGTCTCGGGAATGTCCTCAGTCAGACCGTAGTCTGCGGGGGTGAAAAGTTCGAAACCTTCCCCGAGGATTTCGGAAGCCTCACGGAGTTTCCCGCGGTTGCCGGTGGCGAAAACGATTTTTGTGACTTTCATGAATGCAAATATCCGAAAAACAAGGGTAAAATCCACCGGAATGGTTAAATTTGTAGATACTAATTCTGAAAAGCCATGGCAGTTGACTACGAGAAGGCAGGCGTCAGCCTTGAAGCTGGTTATGACGTCGTAAAGAGGATAAAGAAACACGTTGCATCCACGGCCCGGACCGGGGTCATGGGCAATATCGGCGCCTTCGGCGGAATGTTCGACCTTTCCGCACTGAACATCAAGGAGCCGGTGCTCGTGAGCGGTACCGACGGTGTGGGTACGAAACTCAAGCTGGCCTTCGCCATGGACAAGCACGACACCATCGGCATCGACGCCGTGGCGATGTGCGTCAACGACGTCCTGGCGCAGGGAGCGGAGCCCCTTGTTTTCCTTGACTACGTGGCCCAGGGCAAGACACGTCCCGAAGTGGTCGAGGCGATAGTCTCGGGTGTCGCTGAAGGTTGCCGCCAGGCCGGCTGCGCCCTCGTGGGCGGCGAGACGGCCGAGATGCCCGGGATGTATGCTGAAGGCGAATATGACATCGCTGGCTACACCACAGGAGTTGTCGAGAAGAGCAAGCTCATAGACGGAACTAAGGTGAAAGTCGGAGACGTGCTGGTGGGAATCGCTTCCACCGGAGTCCACAGCAACGGCTTCAGCCTCGTCAGGAAGATATTCTCGGACAACGGACTGGATCTGTTCAAGGCATATCCCGAACTGGGCACCGACGAACCTCTCGGCCTCGTGGCGCTTACTCCGACAAGGATATATGTCAAGCAGGTACTGGATGTAATCCACAGCCTGGACGTACACGGAGTCGCCCACATCACCGGCGGCGGCTTCGACGAGAATATCCCGAGGATCCTCCAGGAGGGCCAGGGGATAGAGGTCCATGAAGGTACTTGGGAAATCCTTCCTATCTTCCGTTTCCTGGAGAAATACGGAAAGATTCCTCACAGGGAAATGTTCAACATTTTCAACATGGGTATCGGAATGGTGCTGGCGATGGACGCCGCCCAGGCCGGCGAAGCCATCGACATACTCGCACAGCATGGCGACAGGGCTTCCGTAATCGGCAAGGTAACTGACAGGCCGGGAGTGGAAATCCAATGATAATTAAAGACCTTATAATGATAATTAAAGACCTTATCAAGAAACTGATTTCATTTCTGGGGCCGGCTGCCGTGGCCGCCCTGGGCTTCACCAGTTGTGATATTATTCCTATTCCCCGGGTGGAATATGGAGTACCACACTCCGATTTCAAGGAGGATATCACTGTCACGGATGAGAATGACCGGGCTGTCAAAGGTATCCAGGTCGTAATAGACAGGCATCCTGAATCTAAATACCGGATGTGTATGGATACCTTGGTCACGGATGCTTCCGGCAAAGCCCAGAAGGTGGTAAGTAATGATTATGAAGGGGTCGGTCCCAAAGTCAAGGTCTACTTTGAAGACACGGACGGGGAACTCAATGGAGGCAGTTTCGCCAATGATTCCATGGAGATAGTACCGGTAAGGACCAAGAAAGGAGATAAGCATTGGTACTCTGGAGAATGGACCGTCTCAGGAACCAAGAAGCTTAAGAAACAATAATGGCCGAAGTATCTCTCAGAAGAAGGATCGCTCTTGATATAGCGAAGTCGTTGAGGAAATCCGAGACGGCTGACCATCCTCTGCGACAGCTTTTCTGGGAGTGTACGTTGCGCTGCAACCTGAAGTGCCGTCATTGCGGAAGCGACTGCAAGCAGGTCGCCAGCACTCCGGATATGCCCAAAGAGGATTTCTTCAGGGTGCTTGACGGGATTGCGGCCCATACCGATCCCCATAAGGTCTTCGTCATCGTTTCCGGCGGTGAACCTACAATGCGGCCCGATCTCGAGGAATGCGGCAGGGGAATATATTCCCGGGGCTTTCCCTGGGGTATGGTTACCAATGCCTACGGCCTTACACCGGAAAGATATACCAGCCTGCTGAAGTCAGGACTGCATTCGATGACCATCAGCCTGGACGGCCTTCAGGAGAACCATGACTGGCTGCGCGGACGCGAAAACAGTTTTGAAAGGGCTTCCAGGGCCATCAAGATGGTAGTGGATTCGAATGCCATCGCCTTTGACGTGGTGACCTGCGTCAACCGCCGCAATTTCAAGGAGCTTCCCCAACTCAAGGAGCACCTTATCAGCCTCGGCCTGAAGGAATGGAGATTGTTCTCCATATTCCCGACTGGTCGTGCCGCCCAGGATCCTGACCTGCAGCTTCCCGCCGACATGTACCGGGGAATGCTCGATTTCATCGTGGAGACCCGCAAGGAGGGACGCATCAAGGCGAGCTACGGCTGCGAAGGCTTCCTTGGCCATTACGAGGGTGAGGTCCGGGACCATTTCTATACTTGCCAGGCTGGAGTTACGGTCGGTTCGGTGCTTATAGACGGATCCATATCCGCCTGCACAAGCATCCGTTCCGATTACCATCAGGGCAACATCTACCAGGACGATTTCTGGGATGTCTGGCAGAACCGGTTCCAGCCCTACCGCGACAGGTCGTGGATGAAGAAGGATGAATGCGGGGAATGCAAGTGGTGGAAATGGTGCGAGGGCAACGGCATGCACCTTCGCGGATCCGACGGCAGGCTCATGCTCTGCCATATGAAGAGAATTACAGACAATTAAAGATAAATGAGAGCATTAATCAGTGTCAGCGACAAGACGGGCGTGGTGGAATTCGCCCGGGAACTTGTGTCGCTCGGTTGGGAATTACTGTCCACCAGCGGAACCATGAAGATGTTGAAGGAAGCGGGTCTGCCCGTGACGAGCGTGAGCGATGTCACCGGTTTCCCGGAAATCTGTGACGGCAGGGTAAAGACCCTCCATCCGAAGATACACGGCGCCCTGCTGGCCCGTCGCGACCTTCCTGACCACATGCGCCAACTTGATGAGAATGGGATCGGGACCATCGATCTGGTCTGCGTGAACCTCTATCCTTTCCGTGAGACCATCGCCAAGCCTGACGTGACGATGGAGGATGCGATCGAACACATCGACATCGGAGGCCCTTCCATGGTACGCAGTGCGGCAAAGAACTGGGAGAGCGTGACCATAGTCGTGAATCCCGAGGATTATGCCGTCGTCCTGGACGAACTCCGCAGGGACGGCCATACCAGCCGGGAAACCCGTTTGCAACTGTCTGCCAAGGCATATACCCACACTGCCGAGTATGATATGGCCATCGCCTCGTGGATGCGCCCCCAGGCCGGCCTCCCCGAAAAGCTGTTCCTGGAATATGACATCTGCCAGCCGCTGCGGTATGGTGAGAATCCTCATCAGGAAGCCAAGTTCTACAAGACCCTGAAGAAAGCGCCGTATTCACTGGCTACCGCTGAGCAGCTGAACGGCAAGGAACTGTCTTACAATAACATCCAGGATGCCAATGCGGCCCTTAACATAGTGCGCGAGTTCACCGACAAGCCTTTCGCCGTCGGCCTCAAGCATATGAATCCCTGCGGGGCCGGAGTGGGAGAGACCATCTCCGAGGCCTGGACAAAGGCCTATGAAGGCGACAAGACCTCGATCTTCGGAGGCATAGTGGCCTTCAACCGCGAGGTCGATCTCGAGACTGCCCAGATGCTCAAGCCCATATTCCTGGAGATCGTGATGGCTCCTTCATTCGCCCCGGATGCCCTTGAGCTCCTCTGCACCAAGAAGAACCTCAGGGTCCTGAAAGTGGAGATGGGCGTAGACGTGAAGGAACAGATGAGCTGCGTGAGCGTCAACGGAGGCCTCCTGGTCCAGAACCAGGACCTTTCGATCTGCCCGCTGTCCCTCGACCAGTGCGTCACGGAGGCAAAGCCAACCGAAGAGCAGATGCGCGACCTGGAGTTCACCTGGAAGATGGTGAAGCACGTCAAGTCCAACGCCATAGTCGTCGGCTGCGGCGGCATGCTCCTCGGAGTCGGCGCCGGCCAGATGAACCGTGTCGGCAGCGCCGAGATCGCCCTTAAGCAGGCTATAAGTGCCGGGGCGGCTGTCCGGCCACAACTAGTTTTAGCCTCCGATGCGTTCTTCCCGTTTGACGACTGCGTCACCCTGGCCGCGAAGTACGGTGTCAAGGCCATAGTCCAGCCTGGCGGTTCGATCCGCGACGAGGACTCCATCAAGAAATGCAACGAGCTCGGCATAGCCATGCTCTTTACCGGAGAAAGACACTTCAAGCACTAGAAACATATGGGAATCAATTCATTGCTTCCGTGGAAGAACAGCAACGTGGAAGTTGACAAGAAGGCCTTCGATGAATTCCGCCGCAGGTTGTCCGTAATGGATGACGCCAAGGTGTTGGTCGTAGGAGGAGGCGGTCGCGAACACGCCATAGTCGACGCCCTGTCCCGCTCAAGTCACGTTGGAAAGATTTACTGTGCTCCCGGAAACGCCGGAATCGCAGCCCAGGCGGAATGCGTACCGATCAAGGACACGGAGATCGACAGGCTCCTGGAGTTTGTGAAGGAAAACGGGATCAACCTTACCGTTGTAGGTCCTGAAGCCTCCCTTTCGGCCGGTATCGTAGATGTATTCACGGAAGCCGGGGAAACCATTTTCGGCCCTACCAAGGCGGCTGCCACCATCGAATCCAGTAAGGATTTCGCAAAGCGGCTGATGAAGAAGTACGATGTCCCTACTGCTGCATACAGGACTTTCGAGAGCTATGACGAGGCCCTTGGGTATGTCTCCGCCGGTCCTTTCCCGGTCGTCCTAAAGTACGACGGCCTTGCCGCAGGCAAAGGCGTGGTGATCGCCGGGAATCTTGAAGAGGCTGAGGCTGCTCTCAAGGACATGCTGCTGGACGACAAGTTCGGCCATGGTAAAGTCGTGGTTGAGGAGTTCATGACTGGACCGGAATTCTCCTTCCTGTGTTTCGTTTGCGGAAGGGAAGTCTTCCCGATGGTCCTCTCCCAGGATCACAAGCGTGCTTTCGACGGCGACGAGGGGCCCAATACCGGAGGCATGGGAGCATATTCCCCGCTGCCTTTCATTACCGAAGAGGATTATGAATATGCTCTCGAGAACATAATGAAACCGGTTGCCGCCGGAATGGTCGAGGAAGGATGTCCGTTCAAGGGAGTCCTTTACGGAGGCTTGATGAAGACTCCTCAGGGAATCAAGGTCGTGGAGTTCAACTGCCGTTTCGGGGATCCTGAGACGGAGGTTGTCCTGCCTCGCCTGCAGACCGATATTTTCGAGGTATTCCTGTCCATTGCAGAGGGCGGATCTGCTCCGGAGCTCCCTGAAGGGACGATTGCCATGGAAGGTCTGACCGTGCCGGCATCGGCCACGATGCCTGAACTCAAATGGTCTGACGATGCCGTCCTCGGTTTCGTGATGGCCTCCAAGGGTTATCCCGGCTCTTACAAGAAAGGTTTCGAAATCACCGGTCTCGAAGACGCCCTCTCCGACCCTGCAATCCGTATCTACCACATGGGTACCAAGACCGTCGATGGCACCTCGACAGGTGAGGACAATGCCACCCTCGGCACTAGAGGGGGGACCGGAGCGGAGCAAGGCGGAGCGAGCGGTGGGGCCGAGCGTAGCGAGGCGTCCGAACCGCCGAGAGTGCCATCGAACAGGAGATATGCTACAGCCGGAGGTAGGGTGCTTATGGTAGTGGCCAGCGGAGCCGACTTGAAGGAGGCAAGGGACAAGGCCCTCGAGGCCGTCAGGAGAATCAAGTGCGAGAACCTGTTCTACAGGACTGACATCGGACATTGGGTGCTTTAGTTTCATCTGTGCCGTATTTTGTAAGTTGCTGAAGTACAAGGAATTATAAAAAACGCATAGTATAATTGTCTAGGCGTTTTTGGGAATTGATTGAATTATAATAAGTTGTAAATTACAATGGTTATCAGTGGCAAAGAACTGGCGGCCAAGTTAAAGGCCGAGATGGCGGAACAAGTCAAGACTTTTCCTGAACAATACGGCCGGGTACCCCATCTGGTCGTAATACTGGTCGGCAACGACCCCGGGAGCCAGACTTATGTACGGAACAAGGAAAAAGCCTGCGAAGTGGTTGGGTTCAAGCATACCACCTACCGTCTTCCGGAAGAGACCTCCGAGAAGGAAGTCCTGGACAGGATCGCGGAACTGAATGCAGACGATTCCGTGGACGGAATACTTGTACAGCTGCCTCTTCCAAGGCATATTTCCGAGACAAAGGTCATCGAGGCAATTGCCAAGGAAAAAGACGTAGACGGTTTCCATCCTCTCAATACTGCCGCACTCTGGCAGAAGAGGCCGAACAATTCCTGTGTGGTCCCGTGTACTCCAATGGGAATAATCAAACTCCTTGAAGCAGGAAACGTGGGGATAGCAGGGAAAAAGGCTGTGGTCCTCGGCAGAAGCCAGATTGTCGGCCTTCCGATATCCAAGCTGCTTCTCGACAGGAATGCAACCGTGACAATCTGCCATTCCAGGACAAAGGACCTGGCAGAGGTCACCCGTCAGGCTGACATCCTTGTGGCCGCCATCGGGAAGGCGAAGTTCGTGACCGGGGATATGGTCAAGGAAGGAGCTGCGGTAATCGATGTCGGAATGGACCTTGACGAGAACGGCAAACTCTGCGGAGACGTCGATTTCGCATCCGTGGAGCCCAAGGCTTCCGTCATCACTCCTGTCCCCGGCGGAGTGGGCCCGATGACAATCTGCTGCCTGATGTCCAACACCATCCAGTGTTTCCTCCAGAAATTTGGAGCATGATCCCGCTTGCATTCCAGCATTATATTCCTATTTTTGTAAAAGAACTTGACAAATAATCGTTTGAATACCATGAGAAGAATCTTCAGTTTTTGCCTGATGGCAGCACTTGCCGTCGGCTTCAGCCTGTCCGCCGTCGCACAGGACAAGGTAGTCAAGAAAATCATCGAGACCGGCAAGAATGACAACCAGGTGATGGTCCATGAGAACCATCTGGCAAATTACATCGGAGGCCGTCCTGTCGGATCGTCCGCCCTTACCCATGCCGAGGCCTGGGTCAAGGAGATGTTCGAGTCCTGGGGCCTTGAGGTTATGGTACAGGAAGCCGGCGAGATCAACGTAGGTTTCGACCGTGGCCCCTGGTACGGGCGTATGCTCAGCGAGGATGGATTCCCCCTCCATTTCGGAACCCCTGCCTACACCGCCCCTACCCGTGGAAAGCAGGCAGGCCATGTTGTTGTAGAGCCTCATTCCAGGAGGGAATTCGAGAGGATGAAGGGTGCCCTCAAGGGAGCCTGGGTACTTCTCGACGCAGAATCCACGGGAATGGCCATCGACTGGTCCGACAAGGCGAACGAGACCCGTGCCGACATCATCAAGCAGAACGAGGAGATCGACCGCCAGAACATGGAGACCGCCCGCTACAATATGGCCCACAGGGATGAGACCCCGAAGGAGATGATTCCTTACAAGCAGGTTACCGCTCCGTTCTACAAGGAGATGGTCGAGGCCGGAGTGCTTGGATTCATCCGTTCAGCCAAGGTTCCGCTCAGGGTTATGTACGACCGCGCCAACTGCTACAACATCACCATGGAGAACCTGCCTACCGTCTGCGACATCTGCCTGGACGAGGCACAGTTCAAGGTGATCAAGGAGAAGGTCCTCCGCAAGGATATCTTCCAGCTCGAGTTCGATATCCGCAACCATTTCTACCGCGGTCCCGTAAAGTACCACAACATCATCGGCATTATCCGTGGAAGCAAGTATCCCAATGAATATGTGCTCACCGGCGGTCACCTCGATTCCTATGACAACGGAACCGGTGCTGTTGATGACGGCAACGGAACCAGCCTCAACATGGAGGTGGCCAGGCTGCTTGCCACTTCCGGTGCAAAACCGAAGCGTTCCATCATGATCTGCATCTGGACCGGCGAGGAATATGGCCTGCTGGGTTCCAAGTTCTTCGTAGAGAACAAGACCGTGCCTCTTGAGAAGATATCGAACTACATCAACAGGGACGGCGGCCCTCTCATGTCGACCGGCGTTTCCGTACCTCCGGCAATGTATGATGACTATGTAGAGATATGCAAGCCGATTATGGATCTTGATCCCGAGGTTCCTTTCACGGTCAACAAGCGTCCCGGCGAGCCGAGGCCCCGCCCGACCAGTGCCGGTGGAAGCGACCATGCCTACTTCGCGATGAACGGAGTTCCGACTATCGGCTTCCAGGAGTCGGATCCCAAGGGCTACAACTTCGAGTACCAGGAGATATGGCACACGGAGAGGGATATCTACAACAAGGTTATTCCCGAGTATATGGAACACTCGGCAACGGTCACTGCAGTCGTAGTCTACGGACTGGCCAACCTTGACCACCAGCTTTCCCGCCAGGGACTCTACAAGGAGTAACTAACAGCTTTTTGTAAAACTCTACAATAACTCTATACCAACCCCTACAGAAGGGCCTGCAGAGCGAATGCAGGCCCTTCTGTTTCTCTACATGTTTTTGTTTTTCGCCCATTAATTACTATAATTACGAAAGCAATAACCAATGATATGGGCCTTTTCGACATATTCTCAAGGAAAAAAGCGGACAAGCTGATCGAGAGCGTGGATAAGCTCCTTGCCATCGTGGACCACTCCCTGCTGGTCTTCCGTGACGGTGTAAAGAATTACCTCTACAAGGATGATCCCGACTTTGTCGAGAACCTCTCTTCGATGGCATCCCTCGAAACTGAGGCCGGAGCGCGGATCAGGGAGATTGAAAGCATCCTGTTTTCCCGGGGATATCTTATCCGCTCCCGTGGTGACATCATGCGTCTTCTCGAGCGTTTCGACCATATCATTTCCATAATCAGCGTAGACCTGGTCCAGTTCGAGATCGAGAGCCCTTCCATTCCGGCCGATTTGCGGAAGGAGTTTGTCAAGCTGAGCGAACTTGCTTCGATGGCGGTCGAAAGTACCATTCCCGGGACCAAGGCATACTTTACCCAGCCGGAAGATGTGGCTGAGACGACGGACAGGGTCTATTTCTATGAGAAGGAGGCTGTCAAGCTCTCACAGTCGATCAAGCGTACCGTATTCCATGACATGGGTGATGAACTGAAGCTCAGCGAAAAGTTCCATCTCAGATATTTCGCCCTGCATATCGAGGACCTGGCCAAGGCTGCTGTGAAGGTGGCGGAGCAATTATCGGTAATGACTATCAAGCGGGCCCTTTAAAATATTATGGAAGCGATCCTGTACGTCATCTTCTCCGTAATCCTGGCAGAATCCCTGCCGGTCCTCCGGGATATCCCGGTTGTGAACGGCACCGTTCTGGCTTCCGGAGCCGGAGAACGGCTGTCCGTCAGGATCCTTTGGCCGCTGCTGTTGCTGGCCGGTATAGTTTCACCTTGCTTCCTGCCGGTGGAGCCCCTGTCTGAAACCGCCGGAAAGCTCTTCCTGCCTGTATCGACATGGTCTGTGCTTCCGGTCGGCCTCGCGACCGCGGTTGCGGCCATGGTGGCGGGACGTTTCAGCCGTTTCCCTGCTGTTCCATATTCATTCATCGCTTCACTCGCCGGTGTCTCTCTGGCACTTACGGGCAGGATTGAATCCGATGTGGCTTTTTCCTACATCCTTTCCTGGTTTGCAGCACCGGTCCTGTGTGCTTTGCTTGCGGCGGGAATATACAGGCTCCACGCCTTGTCCATCAGGAATAAGAAAATACACCTTGCAATACTGGACGCCCGGCTTCAGGGCATATCCATAGTTTTTTCGTTCCTGCTCCTGGCGGCATTTTCCGTCAATTATTCCTTGCTTTTCTCCTATCTGCCCCAGGCAGCGGCGGCAACCGCCTATGTCAGGGCAGCGATTGCCGGCGGTTGCGCCATCGTCCTGTATCCTGTGATGAGGAAGGGGATCCTGATGGAGACTTGGAATATCGCGGATTACGAACTTGACATAGACGCCCAGTCCATCTCCTCGATGCTCATCTCGATGTCCCTGGTCTTCGGCCTGTTCTCCAGTCCTCTCCCAGGAATGGTCGGGATGGCTGCCACTCCGCTGCCGGCGGGTGTCCTGTTCTTCTCGGCATTGGCGGGAATCAGCGTCACGCGCCAGCGTGCCCTGACCGAGGGAAGGGAGATAGTGAATACCCTGGCATCGGCATTCCTTTCCCCTGTGCTCGCATTGATGCTGGCATATTGCTTTGCCCGGGTGATGGATGGAACAATCGTGGGAACGCTCTTCGTGCTGGTCTTGGCGTTGCTGGTCGCCGCCCTTCTGGTGTTCATACGCTGGCAGAGCGGCAGGAATCTCGAGAAGCAGATCCTCCGTTCAAGGGAACAGCAGTTCTACAGCACCCAGAAATCCCTGTCCGCTCTCGAGGTGAAAGCCGAGATGACGGAGAAGGACCTGCTCAACAAACTGGATATCAAGCGCAAGGAACTGGTGGATTTCGCCCTCGGAATAGGTGACCAGAAGAAATTCATGGAACAGTTCTATGAGGATCTGAGGGAAGTCAGGGCCCTGCCTGACGGTGACGCCAAGGATGCCATGACCGACAAACTCCTTTCCTCCCTGCGCGAAAGGATGTATTTCACAAGCGAGATGAACGATTTCTATGCCCGGAGCGAAGTACTTCACAGGGACTTCAACCTGCGGCTTTCAGAGGCTTATCCCAACCTCACTGAAAACGAAAGGAAGCTGGCCAACCTTCTCAGGCAGGGCTTCTCTTCGAAATATATAGCATCATTGATGAACATAGCCCCGAAAAGCGTTGAAATCAACCGTTACCGCCTGCGTGCCAAACTTGGCCTGCAGCGTAGCGACAACCTCATAAAGTTTATAAAATCCATATAATCATTAATCCTAACCAATTATGCGTAAGATTACTTTCATACTCGCGTTGATGCTGCTGGCAGTACCGGCAGCCCTCGCCCAGAAAGCGACCACCAAGTACAACCAGTACGGTGTCGCCGTCCAATCAGACCGCTTGGATGTGGAAGCCCAGGACGGAATCCTGGTGATGGAATCCCCGAATTCAAGCTACAAACTTTGGTTTGATATACGTGCCCAGGCTGACGGTGCGGTATTCTTCGGAGCACCTGATTATGCCGATGCCATCGGTAACGGTACCAGCATCCGCAGGGCCCGTTTCGCCGTCAAGGGCCAGATCGATGAAAAGTGGTACGGTGAGTTCGATATGGACCTTGCCAACGGTCTGGCAGAACTCAAGGACGCCATCATCCGTTACACCGGAATCCCCAACCTGGACCTTCAGGTAGGTAACTTCAAGGAGAATTTCTCCATCCAGCGCAACACCACTTCCCGTTACCTGCAGTTCATGGAGAGGCCGATGGTCACATCCGCCCTCTCTCCTTCCCGTCATATCGGAATCAATGCCAAGTACGCGAAGGACTGGCTCTGGTTCTCAGCAGGAGCCTTCTCGCAGATCATTGCCGGTCAGGAGGAGTGGACCAACGTGGCTGACAACAACAAGGACTTCGGCCGCAATTCAGGCTATTCCCTTACCACCAAGCTGGTCATCCGTCCCCTCTACAAACTGGACAACGCCAGCCTTCACATAGGTGCCGCATATTCATACCGCACCACTACCACCGACCTGGCAACGGGAGATTGGGGGACTTATCGTGCAAGTGCCCGTAATTCCACGAGCATCAACCGCAAGAAGTATCTCGACACCAACAACCTGCCCGGTTACGACCACAACAACCTCTGGACGGTCGAGCTTGCCGGTCACTGGAAAGGTCTCCGCTATGAGGCGGCCTACATCGGCGACAACGTCCATTTCAAGGCTGATGCGGCCGATCCCGAGACCAAGAATTTCGGAGGCTGGTACGCACAGGCCGGTTACCTGCTCTTCGGTGGAACCCAGCGCTATGACTCCAATTGTGGCAAGTACACCAAGATCAAGCCGGTCCACAAATGGGGTGACCTCGAACTTTGCGGACGTTACGAGAATTGCAACCTCAACTTCGGCAATGTCTATGGAGGTGCCTCTGAGGCTTATGCCGTGGGACTCAACTGGTGGGTGAACAACAACGTGAAACTGCAGCTCAACTATCAGTTCAACAACAACGACCGTTATGCCAACGGCAAGGACAAGCTCAACGTCGGTTTGGATTCCGCCGGCAAACCTACCAAGGATTACAAGAAGGTCGTGGCCGCTGACGGAAAGGCCGGAGTGGACTACCACATGCTCGCCCTTCGTTTCGAAATCGACTTCTAGTTTGACAAATTAAAAGACACTGATCATGAAAAAGATATTCTTTATTTCTGCAGCGATCCTTCTGGCGCTCACCGGATGCGTCAAAGACGAAATGTACAAGGGCCCTTCATCCATCGAAAAGGTTGTGTTCAGCCCCGAGGCTCCTACCTCCATCACGCCCATCGAGGTTACCGCTACCGTGAGCGGACTCCAGGCGGTGACTTCAGCCGTCCTGAATTACAACGGTTCCAGCATCCAGATGACAGGTTCCGGCAATCAGTTCAAGGCAACGATTCCCGCTCAGCCTGACGGTACCAGTGTTTCTTTCTCGGTGACCGTGGACAATGAAGCCGGATTCAAGACAACTTCCGACAATTTCTCATTCAAGGTCGGCGACCCTGCTACGGACTGGAGCAAGCTGAAACTCAACGAAGTCTATGGTGCCGGAGCGGACGAGGAGAAATTCTTCGAACTTTACAACGGCAGCGACTTCCCGATCAAGCTCAACGGAGTGACCATCAACAAGGACGAGGAGCTGACCTGGACCGGAATCGACGGTTATGTGGTTCCTGCAAAAGGCTATTTCTCGATAGTTGGAGCTAAAGGAACGGCAAAAAAGAACGGTGGTTTCAAAAGTGGTTTTTCTGCGAAGAAAAGTGTTCTTGTTGAACTGTTCGATCCTAAAGGCAATCGGATTGATTTCTTCCAGCGAGGTGAAAAAATGGACTCTGGTGAGTGGGGTGCTGGTCTTTCAGGTGTTAAAGGTTCCTGGAGCCGTATTCCTGACGGTGTTGGTAAATGGATGATAACAGACAGTATTACAGAAGGAGTCGCCAATTCTACCTCTGGCAGTGAGGATCCTGATGTTAAACAATAACCAATTAAACAAACAAATATGGCAGAACTTAAAATAGGCGAGCAGAGCAAGCCTCGCTTCGAATTCCGCAGTTTCGGCCAGTGCTTCTGCGCTGCCCACAAGAGGATGGCACGTCTTTCCGTTCCCGTTCCCGAGAAGGTCTGGGAGAGGGAGAGCGATGAGATATACATCATCTCGGCCAAGAACGACATCAACAATACCAAGATCCGTGACGGCAAGATGGACATCAAGACTTATGTCCAGACCGTCGACGGCCTTGAGCAGTGGAATCCCCTCATGAAGGGAGAGTTCCCGATCTCACGCGAGGTCCTGGAGAAGGAAGTATTCCCTGCCTTCATGGTCGAGATGCCCGCCCTTGACAAGGACACATATACCTTCGAGGAGTTCATCGCCATGGTGAAGGCCAATCCCGACCTTGCCGCGGTGCGCGTGCACAAGCAGCGTTTCGGATATATGGTCAACAACACGATCTGCGAGGTGGGCAACGTGCTCATCAACGGAGCGAAGGTGGTGACCATCAATTCCGAGTCCACCGAGATCGAGGACATCAAGAAGACCATCGCCGACGTGGGTCTCGAGGGAGTTGAGAATATCAACTACCTCCAGGCGATCAAGCGTGTCATCGGCATGAGTGACAAACCTTTAGCAAACGAATAACATCATGGCTCAGGAAATAGAAAAGAAATTCTTGGTCAAGGGAGACTTCAAGGGAGAAGCTTTCAAGGCCACACGTATCACCCAGGGTTATCTCTGCAGCGTTCCGGAAAGGACCGTGCGCATCAGGGTGAAAGGAGATAAAGGTTTCATCACCGTGAAAGGTATCGGCAATGCCTCGGGCGCAGCCCGTTTCGAGTGGGAGAAGGAAATCCCTGTCGACGAGGTGAAGGCCCTTCTCGACCTTGCCGAACCCGGAGTGATCGACAAGACCCGCTACCTTGTGAAGAACACCGACGGAGTCCATACCTGGGAAGTCGATGAGTTCTACGGCGACAACGACGGCCTGACCGTCGCCGAAGTGGAGCTTGCAGACGAGAACGAACCCTTCGACAAGCCCGAGTGGCTTGGAGAAGAGGTCACCGGCGATCCCAAGTACTTCAACTCCATGTTGATGAAGAACCCTTACAAGAACTGGAAATAAAATGGAAGCAGATATCAAGGCAAAGGCGGTGGAGCAGTTCGATCCGCTGGACATGAACAACTACAAGGTCGAGAAACTGCCCAAGATGCAGAAATCGAAATTCGAGATCTGGATGGCCAGGCTTGGCGGTCCGCTTGCGATCGTCGCCTTTGTCTGGATATGCTGGTTCTGCCACATTGGCTTCATCGACAACCTTGACCAGACAGGCCTTGCCGCCACGGCCCAGAAGAGGCTGGACGCGCTCGGACTGGATGGTTTCATCAGGGCGAATTACGCGATGCTGGCAATCTTCGTTGCCAGCCTGATCCTGTGGATGACGGAAGCGTTGCCGAATTATCTGACATCCCTTCTGCTCATCCTGGGAGTCGTCCTGTTCAATGTAACCACCCAGAAGGAAGCCCTGGCACAACTCGGTCACCCCGTGATGTGGCTGAATATCCTGAGTTTCGTGCTGGCCTCGATGCTGGTCAAGACCCAGTTTGCCAAGCGTCTGGCCCTGGCCTTCGTGATAAAGTTCGGCAAGAGTGCCAAGGGGGTCCTGTGGAGTTTCCTGGTGATCAACCTCGTGCTCTCCGCCTTCATCTCGGCGACCACTGTCAAGGCCACCATCATGCTCCCCATATTCATGGTTATCTGCGCCATCTACGGAGCCTCCGACGGACACAGGAATAATTTCGGCCGCAACCTCGTGATCCAGAACCTGTTCCAGGTGAATATCGGTGCCAATGCCTTCTACACCGGTTCAGGCGCCCATCTGCTGGCCATCTCCCTGATTGCCGGATTCCTTGGCTCCTGTGATTTCGGATATGCCGACTGGCTTGTAGCCGTAGGACCGATGAGTATCATCATCCTGATTGTCGGCCTGCTGGTGGGTATGTACATATTCTTCCCGATGAAGAAGGAAGAGCAGCATCCCCAGATCGAAGGTGGAATAGAACGCCTGAGGGTTGAACTCGACGCCATGGGAAAGATGAGCGCCCAGGAATGGAGAGCCGTCAGCATATTCCTTGTCGTCCTCTTCCTCTGGGTCACGAAGGGCACCTTCCATAACATCGACGAGACGATAGTCGCTTTGATCGGAGCCTGCCTCGCCCTGCTTCCCGGAATAGGGGTGGTCAAGTGGAACGACGTGGACATCCCCTGGCACCTTATGCTCTTCTCGGCCGGAGCATATGTACTTGGAAGCGGACTGAATGCGACCGACCTGCCGAGCACGATGGTCAATGCGGCCTTCGACTCGATGGGAATCACCTCCGGAACTCCGTTCTGGGTCCTCTATGTGATCCTTACGTTCCTGATGATGTATTCAGGACTGGTGTTCCAGAGCAAGACCATCCGGACGATGGTGTTCGTACCCATCGCCCTCGGAGTGGAACAAAGGTTCGGCTTCATGCCGATGAGCCTGTCGCTGCCGGTTGCCATGCTGATCGAGCACTGTTATGTGCTGCCGTTCAACAGCAAGCCTGCGGCACTTCTTTACAATACGAACCAATACAGTCAGACCGATGCCTTCAAGTTCGGTATCACGATGATGACATTCTCGTGGTTGCTGATACTGATTTTCGGGCAGACGGTCCTCAAGTGGCTGAGCATTACACCAGGTCTTTTTTAAAATGAATGGATTATGACAATAGAATGGAATTTCATACTTAGGATATTAATAGCCGGCCTGCTGGGCGGGGCGATTGGTTTTGAACGTGAATTCAGGGCGAAGGAGGCCGGGGTGAGGACCCATTTCATAGTGGCCCTCGGCAGCGCACTGTTCATGATCATCTCGCAGTATGCTTTCTCAGGGCAGTTTGACCATTCAAGGGTTGCAGCCCAGGTCGTGTCGGGAATCGGTTTCATAGGTGCTGGCGTTATCATATTCCAGAAGAATGTCGTCCGCGGCGTCACCACGGCTGCCGGCCTCTGGGTCGCCGCCGCCATAGGCCTGGCCTGCGGTTCTGGAATGTACGCCCTGGCCACCGCCGCCATGCTCATGACCATCATATGCCTCGAGACCATGCATATCATCACCAATAAATACAGCGAAAAGATCCTTACCGTCTCACTGTCTCCAGTCGACGGCGACAGGCTTCTTGAATTCATGGACGCCGCCAAGGCCCGCAAGATTGATATAGATTCTTTCGTGGTGACCGATGAGAAGGCCACCCTTCAGGTCCGCACAAAGCTCCTCAAAACCACGGAAACATCCAAGAATCTCCTCGCCCTCAGCAAAGGCCTCAAGATCGAGATCTCCTGACGGTTCCTGGCAGGGCAGCCTGCCCGCCCGTCATTACCTGCCTCACGGGGTAACCTGAAAAACACCCGCCCGCTGAGGTTGGCTTACAGGTATCTGCAGGGCACTTTTCACGGGCAGGCCAGCCAATTTCGCCTCGCCTGCCCGGGTGATAGGCCATAGAATACCTTCTGACCTGGTTTCTCTGGGCAGGTGATTTTCGCGTTGGGGGTAAATGCTCAAGGATCGGGCAGGATTTGCTCCGTTTCTCCGGGGGATTCGTTATCTTCGCGTAAAGTAAAACTAAACTTGAGCATTATGGATGAAAAACTTCTTAATGAGATCGTATCGGATCTCGGACTTGACCAACCCTTTGTCAGGGGCAGGAAAACAATCATCAAGAACTGCTGGCATTTCAGCACTGACGGAAAAGCCGTTGATGTGATGTTTGACGGTGAGGACGATTTCATCGCCGGGATGAACCGTATCTATGTTACAGTGAAAAGATTCCGGGTGGTTATCCTGGCTTTTTCACTTATGGACACCCATCTGCATTTTGTGCTTTATGGAGGATTCGATGAGTGTAACAGATTCATGCATGAATACGTCAGACGTACTTCACAGTTCATAGCTGCTGAACATGGAGAAAGGCATAAGCTTGACAGTATCCCCATAGATTATCAACCTGTTACAGATGACGTATACTTGAAGACTGTCATCTGCTATACCATCAAGAACGCTCCGGTGGGTGGAATCCCATTCATGGGATGGGACTATCCATGGTCCAGCGGACCGTTATACTTCAGGGAGGCCGGGCACTGGAGTTCACCTGCCTGGATGGGTCAGCCCTTTGGCCATGGGGGAGCGGACTCTCCAAGTCAGCACGCAATGAGGAAACTATTGAGAACCAAGGATGTCCCTGAAGAATATCTCCCTATGGTAGGCAAGATGGTTTTCCCTGGTATCTATGTCGCTTACGGGATAGTGGAACGGATATTCAAAACTTGCAAAAGCTTCAACTATTTCATGTGCGTCACCAAGGACGATGATGTGGAGTCACGTGGTGGAACGATTTCGCATTTGTCCGTACCCATCCAGGAGATGCGCCAACACAAGAATGAGTTGTGCCGTGAGATGTTCGGTGTCGAGACGGTCAAGACCCTCGATATGCGGCAGCGCCTGAAACTGGCAAGGGCTCTGCGTTCAAAGTATAACAGTTCTGTCCAGCAGATCTCCCGTCTGACAGGATTGGTCTTTGAAGAAGTCAAGGATATGATTTAGCTCCAACCCGACATTCGCCTGCCCAACCAATACCCACGGCAGGCCTCCAGGGGGCATATTCACTGGGCAGGCCAGCCAATTTCGCCTCGCCTGCCCGGGTGATAGGCCATAGAATGCCTTCTGACAAGGTTTCTCCGGGCAGGTGATTTTCGCGTTGATGCATTTTCCCCGGGAAGGTGTTTTTCGGTAGGGGGGAAGAAGTTGCTAAGAAGAAACAGGTTACGCAACAGGCAGATTCAACGGTCCTTGACCGCCTTGAATATAAACCATGCGGAGAGCATGCTGCCTAAGACGACGGTGATGATCGAGGCCTCTGCCCCGAAAGGTCCGCCGGTAAGGATTTCCGGGCCGGACACGGTAGACTGGAGCAGCGAAGCTCCGGCATCACTGCCGGAGACGGCGAAACCGAATATATTCCCCTGGAAGAAGTTCCACGCCCAGTGGATTCCGATCGGGAACCAGAGTGTTCCTGACCATTTGTATGCTGCCCCCAAAAGGAGTCCTGCCTCGATGGCAATGGCCAGGGAAGACCACCAGGATGCATTCGGCTGGGCGATGTGCATGGCACCGAAAAGCAGGGAGGAAATGGTCAAGGCAGCGGCAAAGCCCCATTTTTCATCTATCCAGCGGAACAGGACGCCCCTGAACAGGATTTCTTCTCCTACCCCGACCATTATGAACATGAAAACAGCGGAGACAATCTGGGAAGGCTGGTCTGTCCCTATGCCCGTGATCTTGTATAGACCTGCAGCCAGCATCACGCCGACCACCATTATAAAAAACAGTATTCCTATACCGAAACCCTTTGCGGTATCGCCAGCAAGTCTGCCCAGGGGAATATCCTTTGCCGGCTGCTTTTCAAACCATCGGACGAAGACCGCATAAAGAGCGACCATCACCCCGGAAACGGCCACCGAAACTGTCCAGCGGACCCAACCGTCAGGAGCGATATCCGTCGGCCACTGGGCCAGACCGTACATAATGAAGGCCAGGAATATGGATGCGATCAGCAGAAGCACCCATTTCCAAACGGGCATGGACTTTATTGACATGGTATTTTCTGTTTTCGGCGAATATACGCAATTCCCTCCGAAAATGATGAGGCCTATTCCTTTCTCAACGCCACTGCAGGGTCGGTGCGGGCCATCTTGAGGTAGTGGTAGAGGACTACTGCAGAGCAGAGGAGAATCACTACCAGCAATGCAATCAGGAACACGCCAAGCGAGAAGCCGACCCTGTGTGAGAACTGTTGGAGGTAGTACCTTACGCACAGCCATCCAATCGGGGCCGCAATCACATAGCAGATTGCGAGAGTACAGAGATAGATACCCAGACCTTCAGAAGTGATCTGATCCATTTCGGCCCCGAACACCCGCTTCACGGAAATCTCCATCCGCTTGTACTGCACATCCATCAGCACCTGGCCCCAGATGCCCACCAGCGACAGCAACACTGCCAGCAGGGAGAACAGCCACACGGCCAGCCGCAGGCGCTCCTCGCCGCTGTAGAGGTTCTTGCCGATGGCATCGTAGAACTGCACCTCGAACGGTATCGTCGGGTCCATATCCCTGAGGATGGCCTGGATCTTACCGGTGGCGGCGAGACGGTCAGAACCTTCGGACAGGCGGATATAGGCGAACGGCATGGAGTGCCCCTTTGGGGTATGCACCTGGAAAGCAACCGGTGAATCGGCCTTGCGCATAGACGTAATGTTCACATTCTTCACGAATCCCACAATGGGGGAGTCATCGCCGAATTCATCGGCATACACCTCCATCTCAGCGCCGTGCGCCTTGAGATCCTGCGTGAACAGGATCGGGCCGAACTCGCCTTCGTTGAAATCCCTTCCTTCAATGAGTTCCAGCCCGAGTACCTGCGGCAGATTCCAGCTGCAGTAAATCATGTTCATCGACACCTGGCCATCACCGAAGTCCGCGCCCTCCGTCATATAAGTATCAGACCCGCCGATAAGATCATTCGCATAGGCCACATCTTTCACCTCCGGCAGTGCACATAGCCTCTCCCGCAGCCAGACGGCCTTCTCCCTGCAGTTCTCGCCGCCGATATTCACCACCGCCAAGTTATTCTTGTTGTAGCCGCAGGGATATTCCTGCATGAACTTGCTCTGTCGCTGGACGAAGAGCACGAAGATGAGCAACGCCGTGGAAATAACAAACTGCACCCCAACCAGGATGGTCCTGAGGTTCTTTCCGGAGGCCGACAGGCCATAGTTACCCCGCAGGATCATCGCCGGCTGGCCGCTCGTGGAATAGATACCCGGCCAGATACCGGCAATGATACCGGTAGCCACGGCAACCGTTCCGACGAACAGCATCAGGTCCCAATGCTTGCCGATAGCAAAAGACTGCATCAGCACACCCCTGGACAGCAACGCATCGGAAACCGGTCCCAGCAGAAGGGCTGCCACTACAAAGGCGCAGATGCACCAGATGACCGCCTCTGCCACCACCAGAGCACGCAGCCGCCGGGTTGAAGACCCCAGGATCTTCTGCAGGTTCACGCTCCTGATGCGCAGCGGCGTCAGTGCCACATAGAAATTGGTGAAGTTGATCAGGCCGATGCCCAGGATCAGGATGGCAATCGCGATTAGCAGAAGCAGCTGCGAACGGCTGCCGCTCTTATAAACATTACCCTCGTTTCGGAAATAGATGCTGGTCAGCGGCACCAGTTCGATGGGCGTAAGCCAGTCTCCTTGCGGAGGAAAGTCGAAATGGGCGTTGAACTCATCGGCCACCGCTCCGGCATTGCCAGCATCGTCCA
>JAEEGK010001232.1_pt1 | contig 64238 bp, 41 predicted proteins | sample 8958771 | NCBI WGS metagenome assembly JAEEGK01 (sample SAMN16246547, study PRJNA631951) | gut metagenome | biome: gut microbiome; feature: rumen; material: SC-attached | host: Bos | place: Iran: Karaj | collected 2018-10 | reverse complement strand
CAATATCCCCAACTATCCCGATATTGAGAAATTGAAGTCCGATCTCTCTCAGCTCAAGAATGTCATCATGCTCGACATCGAGCAGGCTGCCAAGGACAATGGTGTACCTCGTTCTGCCAATGTCATCCTGCTGGGTGCTGCCCAGAAGGCTTTGGGCATTGAGTACGAGAAACTGGAAGACGCCATTCGCCGTGTCTTCGGTCGCAAGGGCGAAGCCATCGTCGATGCCAACATCAAAGCCCTCGCCATTGGTCGTCAGGCTCAGAGATAAGTGTTGTTGTCGATGCTTTTAAACACCTCAAGGAAGCGTTCTGCCCTTGAGGTGTATTGTTTTATAAAGGGGGCATACTGCGACGGAATCTTTGTCCCGGTATATACTTCCTTAAACGTAGCCTTCTTGATGGCTTTATCGTCAAAATACTCCAAGTCGGTAGCTTCCTTCACTTGCAGACGCAACAGTTTCTTTCCGTCGTAATAGAGCCTGATTTCGTGCATCTTGGGGAAATCCACGTCGGGTGTGCGGGCATAGACAAACATCAGGTGTCCCTTGTTGTCATACAGATATTCCTCGTAGAACTCACGTGCAGCAAAGTTGTATTTAGATGTCACGAACTTCAGGTAGTGGGGCGGATATATCACATCCTCGTCACTTTCCAGTTCGCCATAATAATAGCGCACGTTCTCTTGATGACCTCCTGTGCCTGGCAGATTCTGAACTACATGCACATGATAGTATTCGGGTGGGATGCCGTCTGATGGGAAATTGTCACTCATCATGTTAATCACTTCCCAGTTTTCCTGATAAGTCTTGCGAATACTCTCTATGGTATGCTGGGCGCAAGCTGTCTGCATCCATCCTGCCAGCATCATGATAGCTATAAAAGTTCTTTTCATAAATTCTTTTTGGGTGTTAAGTTTTAAAGTTGCTGCAAATATAGGAAATAATACCCAAAGTGGTACACAATCCCCTTGTCAGTTACGCTTTTTTAAGAATTCCGCTGGTCTCGGAAACTGCTAAAAATATATAAAAGCCACCCCCCTATTGTTGTTTTTATCACCTTATTATTACCTTTGTCTATCCTTGCATCACTGCAACGCAATAAGAGTAACAAACAATACGATTATAACTATGAAGAAATTTATCTTATCGCTACTGACCATTGCCGCCTGTTCCACCGTTCAGGCTGCTGACGTCAGCCAACAACAGGCAATGGCGAAAGCCAAGGCCTTTGTCTCGCAACTGTCAGGAGGACGCCGTGCTGCGGCTGACATTCAGTTACGGACGGCAGAGACGGGCATCCGCCAACTGCATACCTTTAATTTGGAGGGTGGGGGCTACGTCATTGTTTCTGCCAGCGACCGCACCAGGGATGTCTTAGGCTATGCCCCTCAGGGAGCCCTCGACGGCAATATGCCTCCTGCTATGATGGAACTGCTGAAGAGCTATGCCCAGCAGATTACTGAGGCTGAGCAGGGCGATGGTGATGCCGATGATAATCAGGAACAGGAATATTTGCTGAAGAACGAGATAGCACCGCTTATCAAACAGCATTGGGGACAGGGGGGAGAACCCGGTAAACCCTATAACAACCTGACACCTATGGTCAAGGATGGCGATAAGGAGATACATGGTCTTACGGGTTGTGTGGCTACGGCAATGGCTATGCTGATGAAGTATAACAAGTGGCCGAAGGGAGCGACACCTGTCCTTCCTGCTACCAAGCAGATTCCGGAACTGCCCTCAGTCACTTTCAATTGGGCTGCTATGACTGATGAATACAACGAGAAATCGACGAAGGAGGCGTGCGATGCTGTGGCAACGCTGATGCAATACTGTGGTTCTGCCTGCCAAATGGACTATTTCGGCACGGCCTCGTCGTCAGATTCCTATAAGATGTCACTCGGTCTTGTCCGTTTCTTCGGTTACGATAGCGACAGCATCGAGGTGACGCGTCGTCCCCTTGTGACAGAATGGGAGTGGCAGATGATGATTTACAACGAACTGGAAAAGAAACGCCCTGTTGTCTGTGGTGGTGACGGACATGAGTTTATCATCGACGGATACAAACTGGGCGACTATTTCCACATCAACTGGGGATGGGACGGTGGAAGAGACGGTTTCTTCCAACTGTCAGTCGGTGCGCATTATCCAAAGAAAACCATTCGTCATTTCCCCTACGAAATCGTAACAGGCGTCGTGCCCACTAAAACCCCTTATTCCTATGACGAGACATTGAGCACTTCAGGATTCATGCTGACGATGGATACCCCCTCACAGATGCAGCGCAGCGGCGATACCGACTTCCCTGCCGTGAAGATCGACATGGTGCTTCATAATCTGAGCAAACTCTCAAAAGACAACACCTACGACATAGGATTGGGACTCTATGATAAGGACAAAAAACTGGTGAAGGTTGTCGAGGTTGCCAAGGGAAAAACGGTGAAATACGATAAATACCTGGAAAATATTCAGGGCGCCATCACCTTCGGCCAGGGACTTGCCGACGGCCATTACGAACTCTATCCCGTCAGCCGTGTGCAGGGTGTAGAAAAGTGGGAGCAGAATGAAGATGTCAATTCAAACTACATTGACGTCAATATCAGTGGCAATCAGCTGACCATGATTTCTCATCCCCGCCCGTTTCGTCTGCAGGTCAACAGCATCACATACTCAGGTGTCCTGCAGGAAGGTTGCGAAGTGACAGCTACGGCAAACATCACCAACAAAAGTGACTTCGATTACGACGCTGTCCTCATCCTCAGTGAGTCAAGCGACGGAACTATGATAAGTGCCGAACCCCTCAAAGAAGTCAGGGCTTGTCTGCCTGCAGGAAAGACTGTCGATGTAGAATTCAAGTTTTCTGCAGGCGAGGCAAAAACCTATAAGACCTATATTCTCATTGAAACCACTCTGCTGGGCAATCCTGTTGATCTGGTCATTAAACCCTATGAAGGCTCCGAGTATTACAACGATATCCTGTTGAAAAAAACGATGACGCTGAAGAATGTTAAGGAAGAGAAACCTTATAGCGATAAGTCTAAGCAATACGTGATAATGGGACGTGAGCTGGATATGACTGTCACTATGAAAAATCCTTCTCCTGATAAGAATTACAGGGGTCTCGTCAGTGTTATCATTTATAAAGGTAAAGAGAACCCCGACCAAACTATCGAGTACGAGCCCATCGACGCATGGGGCCCGAAGGAAGTAATCATCGAACCGGGAAAGAGCGTCGAAACCAAGTTCTATACCGACAAGTTCGAATTGTTCGGTAAATATGCTTTATGGGTACAGACAACCTATAATAACGACGAGAACAACGACAAGACGGACATCTATTCGCCCATTGAAATGGCGGCAGGTATCAATGTGTATAAGAAAGATCGTTCCTTGCAGTCCTTCCCGGCAAAAGAAGACTTTACCGTACCTGATGATGCCCTCGCTGTGGAACTGAATGCCGTCGGTGTGAAAACGCTGACTCCCAACAGTAATCCCAACTGTCTTTATTTCCTGGATGATACCGACCCCAAGCCAGCTGGTTTACAGGGGCGCAACGTAGTCGTGTTCGCCAATAACGCTCAGACAGCAGAAAACATCACGTTGACTGACGGCTACGACTTCATGACACCCTATTGGTTCACAGCCAAGAATATAACGTATAAGCGCACCTTCGCCGATGATGAATACAATACTTTCACCACACTGATGCTCCCGTTTACAGCCCAGAAATGCGAAGCCGGTGGCGAGGCGTTCACCCTCGACAAGATGCTGCTCTATGCTGATCTTCCTGGCAAGGTCTATCTCACGAATACCGATGAAATGCCTGTGATCGGCTCACCGATGTTCCTTCGTCTGAAGGCTGACAAGAAACTGACCAATCCCGTCACCTTCTCTGCGACGAATGTTGAAGTCTGCGACAGCGTTTATGCAATGACTGCAGGTCGTTACCACTTAGTAGGCTCTTTCGTGAAAGCAGCATATCCCGATGTCGAGACCTTCAGTTTTGCCGATGGTAAGGGTGGCAGCATCATTCCCAAGACTACCACCTGTTCACCGTTCCGTGCCAGTTTCCAATCCATTGGCATGCCTACGAATTTCGAGAATCTGATCATCGACGCCACCACCTATGGTCCCACGTCCATTGATGTTCGTCGCACCGATGCCGACGCCACCGCCCAGCCTTACTATAACCTCAGTGGTCAGCGTGTCCTCCATCCCCGTCGGGGTCTCTACATTCAGGGTGGCAGGAAAATAGTGAAGTAACTACTTTTTTTCTTGATTGATATGGCAATACAGGTGACATACAGGAGAACCAGGAGGCTGTCGATGCGTATCGTGAAGAACGGCGATGTGCATGTGTCGGCACCCATTGGCATGCCAAAGAAAGAAGTGGAGCGATTCATTGAGGAACACCGCGACTGGATAGCCGAGGCACGGAAGAAAACCTTCGAGAGCCAGAAGCGTAGTGCAGAGTTTTATAATCAGCTGCCGCTAAGGACAAGGGAACAGGCTGACGATGCCCTGCGGCGGCTGAAAACCCTGATAGAGCCGATGGTGGAGAGCCACGCCAAGGAGATGGGCGTGAAGCCAACCATTGTCTATTACAAGGCGATGATATCACGTTGGGGTGTCTGCAATGTCAGGGACAAGTCCATCTGCTTCTCTGCCTATCTGCTGCTGTTGCCGGAATGGTGTGTCGAGCACGTGGTGGTTCATGAACTGTGCCATCTGTTGGAGCCCAGTCACAATGCCCGTTTCCATGCACTGATGGACAAGTATTTCCCTCGTTGGAAGGAAGCCAGAAAAGAAACAAGGCAAATCTGCAAGATGGAGGAGGACGAAGATGAGTAGCATTGCCCTTTTCATATTCCTGCTGAGCATCGGAGCCAGCTTTGTGCAGCGCACTACGGGCTTTGGCTTCGGTATCTTCATCATGACGATGCTGCCGTTCCTGATGCCCAGCTATGGCGAGGCCACTACACTTTCTGGACTTCTGGCCATCACAACCTCGGCTGTCATCGTCTGGCGGCTACGTGAACATGTTACCTGGCAACGGCTCTGGACGATTCTGCTGACGTTTATCATCGTCTCTACGACAGCCATCTTCGCACTGAAACGTATCGAAGACCACACTCTTAGGCAGATACTCGGTGTGGCTCTCATCCTTATCAGCATTTATTTCGCCTTGTTTAGCCAGAAAATCAAGTTGCCGACAACGAAGAAAGTACAGGTGGGTGCAGGAACACTGAGCGGACTGATGGGAGGCTTCTTTGGTATGCAAGGCCCGCCAGCCGTGCTTTATTTCATCCAGAGTGAGCCTTCGAAGGAACATTACATGGCGATGACGCAGACCTATTTCCTGATAGGCAATGTGATGATGACCATCGTTCGTGCGTACAACGGTTTCCTGACCACAACTGTCTTGACAGATTATTGCTTCGGACTTGGTGGAGTCGCCATCGGCACCTGTTTGGGAGCCTATGTTTTCAGGCACATCCCCAACCGCATCTTCCGCTACATCGTCTATGCCTATATCGCCATAAGCGGTGTGATCATACTCTTATCGTAGATTTATGCTTTCACGCCGATGATAGTTGCATTCGATGGCTTCATACGGTGAATCTCGGTGTGGATGAAGCCTGCATCGTCGAGCAGTGTCTTCAGTTCCTCAGGCGAATAGGCTGTCATGCCCTCTACGACATTCGTCCACATAGAGTCGCCATCAACCACTTCTACCAGAATGGCGAATTTCCCGCCCTTCTTCAGTACACGGCGCACCTCCTGAAGACAATCAGGCAGGTTTGGCCAGAAATACACCGTCTCGACTGCTGTTACGAGGTCGAACTTCCCATCTTCATAAGGCAACTTCTCGGCAGAACCCTGAGTGATGAATACCCGCTTGTCGAGCACTTTGGCATTCACCTTCTTGGCTTTCGCTACGCTTTCCTCAGAGATGTCGATGCCATAGACTGTTGAACCCTCGCTCCGCTTCAGTAGCCGTTGTAAGGTCGCACCGCCGCCACAGCCGATATCGAGCATCGTCCAGCCGTCCTGAATGTTGACCAGTTTCAGTCCCCAGTTCGTCAACGGTGCATGACAGAGATTCATAAACTTCAGCATCGCGCGTCCCATCCTCCCTTGCGGACAGGCACAGTTGGTGAAAAACGTTTTTAATAGTCCCATGACTTAATTCTGCTTTATAGTTGATACAAATTAATCGGGTGCAAAGGTAAGGCAAATTAAGAAGATGCACAATACCTAAAACGCAGTGTTTTAAGCATTGTGCACCAGTGACGGCCACCAAAAGCGGATTAATAAGAAGTAGGTATTTACATGCCTTCCATATTCAGCCTCTTACTCGCTGCCAAACCTGCCAGGCGACCATTGACCACGATGTCGGCCACACCGTTTCCCCCAAGACGGTTGGCACCATGCAGTCCGCCAGTTACTTCGCCAGCTGCATAGAGACCGTCGATAGGCGTGCCGTTGGCTCGTAACACCTGTGTCTCCGTATTCACGCTCAGACCGCCCATTGTATGATGAATGGCAGGTTTTACACGGACGGCATAGAAGGGTGCCGTCTCTAAGGCGACTGGCATTCCTGTGGCACTGCGTCCGAAGTCATCGTCGCGTCCCGCTTTCTGCCAGGCATTATATCGGCTTACGGCCTGTGTGAACTGATCTGCCGGGATGCTCAACCGACCTGCCAGCTCCTCCAGGGTAGACCCTTCGCAGAGCAGATGCTGGTTGGCGTAGGTCTCGATGGATGCCAGCGATTTACGCACCGTCTGGTCAAACACGAGCAGGGCTTCTCCTTGCGGCTGTGCAAGAATGGCGGCAGACACTACATCGCGTGTGTCCATTTCGTTGCAGAAACGCTGGCCCTCATGGTTCACCAGGATAGCTCCGTTGCCACGCACTGCCTCTGTGATGAGGATATGATTGGTGGCCTCTGCAGTCGGGTGAATCTGAATGTTCGCCATCTGAATGGTAGCACCTCCGATGGCCGTCACCCAGTCGAAGGCATCGCCTGTAGCACCAGGATGGTTCAAGGTCGCAAAGCCGCTGAGCGAAGGCTGCAACTTAGCCACCATAGCGAGATTGGCCCCGAAGCCGCCCGTAGCGATGATGACTGCCCGAGCCGTGAGTTGATAGCTGCTGCCGTTGGCATTCTGTACACAGACACCTGTTACACGACCGTCTACAGCCGTCAGCAGTCCTGTCACCTTGTTTGATGTCCTTATCTCGACATTCTCCTTCTGACAGGCCGTCTTGAGCACCTTCATCAAGTGCGGACCGATGGCTGAGCCACCCTGTGGACGATGTGTGCGCTTCATGCTGCTGCCACCCATCAGTCCCACGTCTGTCAGATCGGCACCAAGTCCCGTCAGCCACGAGATGGTGGCAGGTGCATGATCCACCAGATTCCATACCAACGATGGAATGTTCTCATTCTTGCCGCCATGCATGGTGTCGTCGTAGAACAGCTGTTTCGTGTCTTCTATGCCCAGTCCTTTCTGGATGTCGGTCTCTGCGGCATTGATGCCTCCTGTAGAGTAGTTGGTGTTGCCTCCCAGGATGCCCTGTTTTTCCAGCACCACAATCTTCAGCCTGCCATCCGTCTCAGCCGCAGCTACAGCAGCAGAGAGACCTGCACCGCCTGCTCCCACAACCACGATGTCGCATGTGCCGTCTTGATAGGTCTTTTCAGCGTCAGACCGATTCCCCATCGCTGCTTGCAATGCAGCATTGACAGCATCGATGACACCTGTTGATGTCAGTGTGGCGCCAGAGATGCCATCCACCTCTACGCTCATCACGTCTGTCCTTCCGAGTGCCCTTGCCACGAGGTTGTTAATGGTCTCCTGGGCAAAGACCGATTCCGACTGGCTGACGACGGTCACCTGCTCTACTTGATGGTTCTTTACCACCACCTTGACAACGATGCTCCCGCTACGGCCCTCACCAGTGCCCGTCCACTCGCCGTCCTGCAATACTTGCTCTACAGGTTCCACAATAGCGTTGTCATCAATCGTACACGATGTCAGCGTTGTCAGACCACTCAATATAAGGATGGTGGTCAGCATCCATAGCATGATCTGTTTCATCTCTTCATCATATTTAGTTTTTGAGTCAGTCTCCAAGTTTCTTGGCTGGCCAGCCATAGTCCTGATACAGGGTCACTGCGAGGCCGTTCTTCTTGGCATAAGTCGCCAACACTTCTGCTCTCAGTCTTTCACGATTCTTCTCATCGCTGTTGATGGTTTTAAAAGCATTGAACTTGTCACCAAAGATTTTCTTGGCCGTCGGCAAGTATCTGGAGCCGTCCTCTACCTGGTCGAAGGCCGTCACCTCGAAGCCCTTCTCTGTCTGTCGGATGTGCAGCAGTCCGGGATGGCTGCCGCCAGAGACGCATTTCAGTGTGTCGCCCACCTGATTGTAGTTGAACACCCAGAAATCGCCCCAAACGAGAATGTCCTCGGCATTACGCTCGTCAACTCTCACTATGCTGTGGATAGGTACGCAGTGTTCACCCTTGGCATACTGGCTGCCGATGGAGTCTACCAGATAGCGGTCAATGGCAGAGAAATAGTTCGTTTCCCGCTCATTGAGAAGCACGACTCTTTTGTTCTCGTATTTCCTGTCAAGGACTATGATGGAAACGGGCTGTATGCTGAATGATTGTTTCTCACCTGCCTTTATCTCGTAGGTGTAGAGAAGCGAATCACCTTTCTCTTCTACCTTTACAGGATTGATTTCCGTTGCAAAGTCCGTTACAGGCAGGACGATAGCCAGCACGAACTGCTTGGTGAAATCGATGGCTGTAGGCTTGCCGTCTTCACCCATTGTCGTGGCCATGCCGAAGAGCTTGTTGAACTCTTCTTCCGAGACGATTTTGGGGTACTCAGGAATCACCTGGTCATTCTTGAAGAAGTAATTCTTGGCCACCTCAAAGGCTACCTCACTATTTTCCACGTTGTCTTCCGAACTGGGAGTGGCAGTTTGTTTGTTACCACATGCTGCCATTATTATGAGGGCAGCGAAAGCGAATAATATCTTTTTCATATCCAGTTATTATGTATCAATACCAATTATATCCGTGTTCCTTGCAGTAGTCGATGGCGGGTTGATAGCCTTGGAACGTAGCCTTGTGAATCCACTTCAGACCTTTCTTCTCATCGATGGGAACACCGTTGCCGGTCATGTGAAACCAGCCGATGGCAAACTGTGCCTGGGCATCACCGCCGTTGGCTGCCAACTCATACCAGAAGGCACACTCCGACAGGTCTTTCTCTACACCATCGCCGTTCCAATAGGCTGCTCCGCAGTTCTTCTGACTCTGTACATGTCCTTGGAAGGCTGCTTCACGATACCAAAGAAAAGCCTTGTGGTGATCCATCTCTGTGCCATGGCCGAGGTAATAGGCATTGGCCACATTGACCTGTGACTGCATATCTCCTTTGTCAGCAGCTTTCATGTACCACTCAAAGGCCCGTTCTGCACTTTGCTCCACACCTTTTCCGTGATAGTAACACTCGCCGACGTTGAAGCAGCCATAGACATCACCCAGCTCAGCAGCCTTCATATACCACTCGAATGCCATCTCCAGATTGACCTTCACGCCAGTGCCACGCTCGTAGCAGACCCCAAGATTGTTCATCGCCTTGGTGTCACCCTCGTAAGCCTTCTCACGATAGCCGTCAGCCTTGTTGCGTTCCTTTGGCATGGTTTTATTTCAGATACTCATCATCCCTCGCCAGCACCTTCTCGATCTTGCCGACGTATAAACTTCAAGTCTTTGTAACTGATCTCTTGCATCTTCACTGCAAATTACATAAAACATATTAATTCATTTGCAAAAGTACTCAAAAATCCTCAGTATCTTGTTATTTTGCACCCATATTTAACAAAAGTTGATTTCCGTCACGACTCGACCAATCATGCAATAGATCCCCATGATCTTTGTCACGAAATGAAAATCCGCAACCTCTTGCGTGGGAGATTGCGGATGCAGAGAGAGCGATGCCTAAAACGTTATCGGGCCGTGGCCCATGCACGAGGTGGTTCCGAGGGCAGTGAGGGCTGCCGTGAGGATGCTGACGATCATCTGGATGATGGTTTTCCAAGTTTCCTTCTTCATGGTGTTTTTCATGGTGTTAGTTGGTTAATAACTTCTTTTGACTATCCAAGCGGCGAAGCCGGGCGAATGAAAGTTGCAGTTTCGTTTTGAGGGCATTCCCGCCACCCAGCTCCCCTCCCTTTTGGGGAGGGGCTAGGGGGAAGGCTTCTTAATCGCCGTCGGTGCCAGGATTGTCAGGAGGATTGTCGTTGCCGCCGCTGTTGCCGCCGCCGCCGCTGGTGCCGCTGCCGTTCTCGTCGTCCTTGGGCAGGAGCGAGTCGATGAGCACGAACTCGGCCTTCTTCAGGAACTCGCGGCTGGAGATGTTCTCCTCGGTGGTCTGCTCGGGCAGGAACCGGATGTGGAGTGCCTTCAGGTGCTTGTTCACGTTGAAATCCTCTTTCTTCAGGGCTCCGTTCTTCTGGTTCTCCAGGGTGCAGTAGAAGGTGCCGAGGCCCTCGATCTTGACCTTCTTCGAGTTGAGCAGCATCTCGATCAGACAGCTGCGGAACTTCTCCAGTACGCCGTACACCACGTCGGGGGTGTAGATCGATCCGTGCTCGGAGATGTGCTGCGCCAGCTTGCGCGTGTTCAGCGTCTCCAGGTTCTTGATCTGTGCGTACCACTTGCCGAAGGCAGCACTGTAGGAGTTCTGGTTCTGCTTCACTTCATACAAAATCTTTGCCATAGTAGTGTGTGTGTTTTTGATGGTATTAGATTCACTTGCGGCCAGCTACATCGGGTGGCCGTCATCCCGCTTTTCATGTCTCTCATAATGACTGCGCGCTTGTCTTCTGATTGACAGAGCATTTCCCTAATGCTCTGCAAAGGTACAACATTTTTCGTGCGCTTCCAAATTTTGCCCTTCGATTTGGGGCGATTTTGCCATTGAATTTGCTCAAATTCGGCAAAGATCATGGGGACAGGTTGTTTGAAGTGAATTCACCGAATTCATTCAAAAACCTGTCCCCATGATTCCCATGATCCCCCCGTAATTGCGTTGCCTCGAATCCGTAATTTTTGAGCCTTGAAGTTTACTTTCCGTCGATAGTGGGCAGGGGGGCAGTTTTGCAATTTTCCGATGACAGATGACAAATGACAGTTATTGAAAATCGGTGAACGATTAAGATTAGTATTATATATATTATAATATATATAATACTAATACCTCTCTTTTCTCAAATTCAAAAAACTGTCATCTGTCATAACTGTCATTTTATGAGATCATGGGGACAGGTTTTTGAATGAATTCGGTGAATTCACTTCAAAAACCTGTCCCCATGCCCCCCCGTATTTCCGTTGCCTCGAATCCGTCATTTTTGAGCATTGAAGTTTTCTTTTCGTCGATAGTGGGCAGGGGAGGGCAGTTTTGCAATTTCCCGATGACAGATGACAAATGACAGTTATTGAAAATCGGTGAACGATTAAGATTAGTATATATATATATTATAATATATATATATACTAATACCTCTTTATTTCTCAAATTCAGAAAACTGTCATCTGTCATAACTGTCATTGGTCTGTATAAGGGTATGTTCATGAGATCATGGGGACAGGTTTTTGAATGGGACATCATGGGGACAGGTTTTTGAATGAATTCGGTGAATTCACTTCAAAAACCTGTCCCCATGATCCCCCCCCGTATTTCCGTTGCCCCGAATCCGTCATTTTTGAACCTTGAAGTTTTCTTTCCGTCGATAGTGGGCAGGGGGGCAGTTTTGCAATTTCCCGATGACAGATGACAAATGACAGTTATTGAAAATCGGTGAACGATTCAGATTAGTAGAGATGTGCGACAATGACGGCGCCACTGTCCAAGATGTCCTGGCAGGTCAGTTCTTGATATCTACGCCGCCAAGGAAGTTGCTGGCGATGATGTGCAGGGTAGGGGCTGTGCCGTCGGCTTGGCCTGTAGTGTGATTACCGACGCCGCCGATGAAACTGTGGCTTTTTACCATCACATGGACCGTCTTTGGCACGAAGAGCTCGATGCCGCCGCAGAAAGTATGGATGTCAATCTCTTCATCCTCGGTGATGACTGCCTCGCGCAGATCCATGCGGATGCCGCCGCAGAAAGCATCGAGGCGGGCACCGTGGAATGTCTCGCCGCGATAGACGTACTCGTCGCCGCCATAGTGGACTGAGCAGCAGATGCGCTTGCCGTCTTCTCCAAGGGGCAGCGGGCGCTGCAGCCACTGGTCGGGATCGCGTCGGTAGCTCTCGATGATGAGGTGTATTCCAACATATAATAATATAAAGATGCAGAAATACATGGACCATGGTCCTTCGGACATGGTTTCAAACCAACTCCAATGGAGGATGTCCCACAACGTGGCCAGTTTCAACAGGCTGGCTACTACGAAAAGAATGCCGATAACGGTTCTTGGTTTCATGTTCATGTTCATTTCTCTGATTATTTTGATTAAACGCTTTTCGGGTGCAAAGGTACGGAGCAACGCCGATTCCTCCAAATTTCTGGGATAAACAGCACGGAATTGTGACGTATGGCAGCGGAGCAACGTTAAACGTTGTGATTATTCCAGCCGATTGCTAACAATCTGTGGAATTATTCGTAACCTTGCGACGTTTAATCATCCAGGCAACAGACGATATGATAATGAATAATATAAGGAACTTGCTGGTGGCAGCAATATTCATATTACTGCCAACCGTAGCAGTTGCTCAGACACAGGACAGCATTACGCTCGTGGTCGACGAGAATCTTGTGCCGATAGAAGAGCTCAGTTCCCTCCACCTAAGGCTTTGTACACCTCGATGGTTGACTCCAGCAACAAGAATCGGTTGGAGTTCAATGCCAGCCGTGCTTCCAGCAGGCTCTGTCGTGCCAGCAGCACCTGCAGGTAGTTGAAATCCTCGTCGTATTTCATCCGCACTTTGGAATTCTCGACCACGCGTGTGAGCTTTTCTATCTGCTGCCGGTTCAGCTCGATAGCCTTACGGGCATACTGCTCGCTTGCCAGGGCGTCGTTCACCTCCTTGCCGGCATCGAGTATGGCCTGGCGGAAGGCTATGCGTGCCGATTCCTGCTCGGCCTTGGCCTTCTGCAGCTCTGCCTTCAGACTGCTGCGATTGATGACAGGAGCCGTGAGCGATGCCAATGCCCTTGCCAGCACGCCTGCAGGGTCCACTACCTCGCCGGCATCGTTCGTCCATCCGATGCTGCCCGACAGGGTGAGCGACGGATAGAATGCCGCACGTGCCTCATTGGTGGTATAGAAAGCGCTCTTGAGTGCCGCCTCGGCCTGCCGGATGTCTGGACGTCGCGTCAATGACTGGATGCTGAATCCCGACACATCTGGCAAAGTCTGGCACAGCGTGTCGAATCCTGTACGCTCTATGTGCCCGCTGGGCCTGCCTAGAACGGCGCAGAGCGCATTCTCGGCCTGCTGCAGCTGCATGGTCAGTTCTGCAAGCGTGGACTCGGCATCGAGCTTGTTGGCTTCCGACTGGTCTATGTCGTCGCTTGTAGCCTGTCCGACGTCCTTCAAGGCTTTCTGGGCTTCTATGCTCTCCTCCCAGCTCTCAATGACCTGGCGTGTATCTTCTATCTGTGCATCGAGCATGGACAGCTGGTAATAGGCTGTGGCTATGGTGGCTATGAGCTCTGTGGCTACCGCCTGTACATAGGCCTGCTGTTCCTCCACTGTGGCGGCTGCCGCCTTGCGGGCATTCTTCATCTTGCCGAATATGTCGGCCTCCCAGCTCACCGTGGCACCTATGGTGTAGGTGGCCTCGTCTTCGCTCGCATCCGAGCTCTCGAAATGTGAGGCTCCTGCTTCGGCACCTATGTCGACCGATGGCAGCAGCTCTCCCTTGGCATTGCGCAGCAGGGCTTTGGCGCCCTCCACCTGCTGCCGTGCCATGTTGATGTCGCTGTTGCTGGCCAGTCCTTCTTCTATCAATGCAGCGAGATGCTTGTCGGTGAACACCTGGCGCCATTCCTTCACGTCGCCGCCGGCTATTGCCCGTGCATACTCCTTGCGCAGCAGGCTGTCGGCATCGGCCGTCGCCGTCTGATAGCTGTTGTAGGTCTTACACGATGTCAGGAACGGAGCGTTGAGACAGACGACTAACAATGTGACGGCAGCGGTGCCCTTGACGCGCTTGGACAGAAACTTCTCTTCAATGTGCTGGAACAGCATGAAGAACAGCGGTACGAAGAACAGGATGGAGGCCGTGCCAACAATCATGCCGCCGATGACGCAGATTGCCAGCGACATGCTGCCTACGGCCAGCGCTCCTTGTGAGAATGCCATGGGCAGCAGGCCGATGACGAGCGTGAGCACGGTCATCAGTACCGGACGCAGACGGTCTTTGGCAGCACTCATGGCGGCTTCTTTGATGTCCATGCCGTCCTTTCGCCGTTTCGTGGCGAATTCTGTCAGCAGGATGGCTGTCTTGGCCAGAAGTCCTATCAGCATAATGGTGCCTACCTGCATATAGATGTTGTTCTCGACTTGGAACAACAAGGCAAACAGGTAGCTGCCGGTGAGTCCGAACGTCACACTGAGCAGAATGGAGAGAGGCATGAGCGGACTCTCGAAGAGAGCGGCCAGCACGATATAGGTGAACAAGATGACCAGCAATAGCACCCAGGTGCGATTCTGGGTTGTCTTTATCTCTTCCAGGGCTGTTCCCGTATACTCATAGCCGTAGCCTCGCGGCAGCACTGTCTTTGCCACCTCCCCGATGGCTTTGATGGCATCGCCGGTGCTATAGCCGTCGGCCGGCGACACCTCCATGCTGATGGCAGAATACATGTTGAAGCGTTGGAGCGACTGCACGCCACTGGATTTCTTGAGTGAAACGAGTTCTGTCACGGGGATGAACCGTGAGTCATCGGTGATGACCATGATGTTGTTCAAATCGTCCTGGTCGTTACGCAATTCAGGGTCGGCCTGCATCATAACATGGTAAAGGCGTCCGAAGGCATTGAACTGGGTGGCGTAGTTACTGCCTATATAGCCGTTGAGCACACCCAGCACATCCGAGGTCTCCACACCGTAACGCTTGCAGATGGAGGCATTGACACTGACGTTGTATTGCGGATAGTTCACCTCGTAGGAACTATAGGCCTCGCCAATCTCCTCGCGCTCCGTGAGTGCTTCTGCAAAGCGATCGGTCACGCTCTTCAGCTTTTCTATCGAGAGACTGTTGTAGTCCTGCACAAACAGTTCGATACTGTTGCTGAAGCCATAGCCCGTCACAGTGGGCATGGCAAAGGTGAACATATTGGCGCTCTTGATGCTGTCCATCCTCTGTTCTATCTGCTCTACCACGGCATCTATGTCGTGGTCACTGCCCGAGCGTTCGTCCCAGTGCTTCAGCTTCATGATGAGCATGCCCGCATTGGCACCGTCACCACCCAGAATGTTCCATCCTGCAACGGACGCACAGTTCTCTATCTCGTCAATATCGGCCACTTTGTCGGATGCTCGCAACACCGCCTTCTTGGTCTGTTCGAGGGTAGACCCCGGAGGGGTGCTGATGTCAACAAACACGTTGCCCGTATCCTCGTCGGGAATGAGACTCGTGGGCACGGTGTTGACCAGTGCAACCAGCAGAATGAAGACTGCCACAGGTGCCACTACCGCCAGCCATTTTTGCTTTACGAACAGCGATACGGAGTCCTGGTATTTCCTGGCTATGGCATGGTAAGAGGCATTGAAAGCCTTGTAGATGCGGTTCTTGCTCTCGACGCCGGGTTTCATCATCAGCACACAGAGGGCTGGCGACAGTGAGAGGGCATTCAACGTAGAGATGGCTACAGCCACCGCCATTGTCAGTCCGAACTGCCGGTAGTAGGTGCCTACCAGTCCGCTAACGAACGATATGGGTATGAAGACGAACATGAAGACGATGGTGGTGATAATGACCGAATTGCTGATTTCCCTCATGGCAGTGGTGGTAGCACGATAGGGGTCATGACAGCCCGCCTCGAACTGGCTCTGCACGGCTTCTACCACCACAATGGCATCGTCGACCACGGTGCCTATCACCAGCACCAATGCAAACAGCGTGATGAGGTTCAGCGTAAAGCCTACCACATACATGAACGCGAATGTACCTACCAGCGACACCACAATGGCCAGCGCCGGAATCAGCGTGGCCCTGACATTCTGCAGGAACAGCAGCACGACAAGCACCACCAGTATGATGGCCTCGAAGAGCGTGGTATAGACTTCCTTCATCGAGACATCCAGGAAGTCGTTGGTGTCGAGCAGTGACCTGAATACCAGTCCTGGCGGCATTTTCTCCATAGACTCCTCTATCAGCTTGTCTATCTCGTGATTGACCTCCTGGGCGTTCGACCCATGAGCCTGCGTGATGATGGCTACGGTGCCAGGGTGAGAGTTGACCCAGCTGTTGCTGGAATAGTTCTCCCTGCCCACCTCACAGCGTGCCACGTCGCTCAGCAGCAGGTCGTCACCTTTGGGCTCGGACCTCAGCACGATATTGCCGAACTCCTCTGGGTCCAACAGACGTCCGCGGTATACCATTGTATACTGGAACGTGTTCTTCGAGTCTTCGCCCAGCGTTCCTATGGCCGCCTCAATGTTCTGTGCCTCCAGCACCTCCTCAATATCCTTCGGTTCCAGGCTGTAGGTGGCCATCTTCATGGGGTCAAGCCAGATACGCATGGCATAGACGCTGCCCAGCAGTTCTATGTTCCCGACGCCCTTGATTCGCTGAAGCCGGGGACTGATGTTGATATCAAAGAAATTGGTGATGAAATCGTTGTCGTACCTCCCGTCGGGACTCTCCAGGGCCAGTATCCTCAGGTAGCCTCGTTTTTCCTTGCCCACATGCACACCTGTCTCGACAACCTCATGAGGCAGAATACCTTCTACCTCGCCAAGGCGGTTCTTCACCAGCACAGTGGCCATGTCGGGGTCGGTGCCAGGCTTGAACGTGATGGTGATGCTGGCATTGCCGCTGCTGGTTGATGTGGACAGCACCTCATTGATACCATCTACACCGTTCACAGCCTCTTCAATAGGTATGATGACACTTCGCTGTACTGCCTCGGCACTGGCACCTGCATAGTCGGCACTTACTTCAACCACAGGGGGAGCCACGTCGGGTAACTGCTCAACAGCCAAGCCGTTATAGCCTAATACACCTAACAGCAGGATGACAACCGCAAGGGCTATCGAGAAAATGGGGCGATCGATAAAGAAATTGTTTTTCACAGGCTTACTTCTTAGTCTTCACCTTGGTGCCTTCCCTGACCAGTGCTCCACCTTCGGCAACAATCACATCGCCTGGCTTCAGACCGTCAGTAACGGCATAGGTCTGTCCGTCGTTATAAGGGAATATCTTAATCTCAGTAGTGTGTGTCACACCGTCAACCACCTTCGAAACGAAATATCTGTCCTGTATTTCGAAGGTGGCCTCCTGGGGGATGACGATGGCATCCTTGAGGTGATAGGGAACCCTCAGCACGCCATTGCTGCCGTGGTGGAAGACGCCTTGTGGGTTGTCGAACGAAGCCCTGATGTAGATGGCACCTGTGGTCAGGTCCACATCACCGCTGATGGCGTCGATACGTCCTTTCTGCTCCAGTTCCTTTCCCCAATAGGTGATGAGTGTCACCTCGGGCAGCTTGCCGGGCAGTTCCTCAGCCGAACATCCATAATACTGCTTCAGGTCGTAGAGGGTCTTCTCAGATATGGCTGTGTAGGCCCGTATGCGGCGGTAGTCGGATACGAGGGTCAGCCGCGTCTCCATAGAAGGGTCAACCAACTCACCCAGGCGGTATTCTATCATGCTGATGACGCCATCCGAAGGACTCTTGATCACTGTGTACGACAAGTCGTTGCGGGCTGTCTGCAACTCGGCCTTTGCCTCGTCAAGCGCAGCCTCGGCCTCGGAAAGCTCGTTGCGCGCTTTGTTCATGTCGAAGTCGCCTATTACCTGCCTGTTGTGCAGAGCCTCCCTGCCTTCCATGTTCTGTCGTGCAGTGGCCAGCTGGGCTTTGGCGCTGTTGACCTTTGCCTCGGCACTTCTTACAGCTGCCTGAAAAGGCACTTGGTCGAGCACGAGTATCGGCTGGCCCTTCTTGACCCTTGCGCCTTCCTCCACGCATATCTTCACGATACGCCCAGTGACCTGAGGGCGTAGCTCGGCAGGCTGGGCTGTCTCTATCTTCGACACAATATCACGCGTAATGATATAATCCTGCTGAGCAATCGTCATGGTAGCGTATTCGCTCACCTCTTCTTCTTCGTCTTCATCGTCGTCCAGCGAATAATACCATACTCCAGCTGTCATGGCAACAAGAGCCAATGCTGCAAATATCCACTTGTTCTTATTCATTGTGTAACCATTTTTTACCTGCAAAGATAAGAATAATGATTCATTTAAACAAAATTAAACTGTTTATTTTTCATTTTTTCAGTACTTTTGCTACCTTTACGCCCCAAAAACAAATCGTGTTATGGCTTCAATCTTCAAAAAATGGTACTTTATGCTGGCCATTTTCATGGCCTTGTTCTTCATACGCAATCTCATGCTGCCCATGGTGTCGGATGATATTCCCTATGCCTTTATATGGGATGGAACCGACAAGGGGAACCTGCTCGACGGAGTGGGGCCTCGCGAACGTATTGATTCGTTCGATGACATCATCAAATCGCAGTATTCGCATTATATGACTTGGGGAGGACGAATCATCGGCATTGGCCTTACACAACTGTTTGCGTGGGAAGGCAAAGGTTTATTCAATGTCCTTAATACACTGGTATTCATTGCATTATCACTTCTACTCTTCAAGGTCGGAACTGGCAGGAAGCTCAGTTCGCTTAATGGCATCTACATGTTCTGGTTATTGTTTTCACTTTGGTTTCTGATACCCGACCCGTTCCTCACAGTATTATGGATGTGCGGCTCTTGTGTGTTCCTGTGGACTGCTGTTATAGGACTGCTGTTCCTGGTGCCCTACACTCAAGCCTACTGGCATGGGTCCGAAGCAACCGTCAGCCGTAGGTTGTCACCTGCCGCCTCTTGTCTGCTCATGGCCTTTGCAGGTCTTTGTGCGGGCTGGGCTGTAGAGACGAGTGCTGCCGTAATAGATTTTGTCGTCTTCTTTGCCCTCATCTGGTTCTGGCGGCAGAAGCAGCTGAAGGCGTGGATGGTGGTGGGCTTTGTGTTTCTCTGCATAGGTTCTGCCATGCTTGTTTTTGCGCCTGGCGAGACTGTCAGGCTGGAGCTGCAACGGCTGTATGAGTATAATCCTATGCTGCCAAAAGATATGTACTGGACACCGCTGATGTTCTCCATCAATTTCATAGAGTGTTTCTTCCCGGTAGTCAGCAAGCAGATTCCCTTGTTGCTGCTGATAGGCTATTATATATGGCATTTGCCCAAGGGTCAGAGATGGAACAAGACCACGCAGTTCCAGGCTTTCATGGTTGCCGGTTCCATGGTAGTGATGATTATCTTGATATTTGTGCCAGTGGCTCCTGCACGTGCAGGCTTCTTTCCTACGTGTGCCGTTATCCTTGCATCGCTGTCAGCCATTCGGGAGCTGTTGAAGGAGCGGGATGCCATCTGGCAGCGTCACCGTCGGCTGATACAGGGCTTCGTAGCCGTCAGCGTGGTGTTGTGGGTGGCGACGGCTTCCATCTGCCTCAGTATCGAATGGGATGTGCGCCAGCAGTGGATGAGCCGCATCGACTATATCAATGCCCATCAGGATCAGGACGTGGTGGTGGTTCATCAGATAGACCTACCGCCGATAGCCGACCAACTGCCCGATTGGTGGCTTTACAACTGCGTGTCTTGGAATACTGTTGTACTGGCATGGGGCAGCGACCTGGAGCCACGCCCGGAGGGTAGCCATAATCTGATGTACGCGCAGTATTATGGATGGAAGCGTGTCATCACCGACGGCGAGGACAGAAGGAAAATAGAGTAAATGGTGCCTCAATAGGCACCCTGCCGTGGATGAGAGGGCGGTTGGAAGGAGTGGGCACTATCCGGGGATGAGAATGTCCTTCAGTTTCTTTCGTTGGTCACCGATGAGCTGTAGCGCGTACTCTGCCGACAGGCGGGCCATCGTCTCGAGCTGTTCCTGCGTATAGAGGGCATCGCTGCCTTCAACGTTGAAGGTCAGACCCTCCTCACGCATCTGCACCACCAGGAAGAGATGCTGCTCGCTCTGAGGCATCTCAATATGACAACTGGGGTAGTCGACGCCGTATATGTGGGCATACTCATAGATATTGGCGCCACTGACGTTCATCTCTGTGCCCACCTGATCCTCGAGAGGAACCTGAAGATCTCTCATCTGGTGGAGCCAAGGATAGATGAGGGTGCGCATCGTGCCGAAGAGAACGGCCCGCGTCTGGCCAATCAGCTCTGCCACACTCTGCTCGGGGTTCACGTCGATGCGCAACGACAGACTCTTAAGGAAACATCCCATTACGTTGCCACGCAAGCGTTTGTCTATACGTCCGTGATTGGTAGTCATGAAGACAACATCAGTCGTTCCAGCCATCTGTCCTAAAGCCAAGGCATAGGCAGCCACGCAGATGGTGGTCATCATGTTCTGTTGCTGCTCTTCTGTCAAGGTACCGGCATTCAGACGGATGTGTTTCATCCGGTTATAGTCCAGCAGGTAAAAGGTACGAAGAGTCTTTCCCCAGGGATTATCAGTCTGACGACAGATATCGGTGTATTTGTGCCCCTTGAATTTTTCGCAGGCTATTTGCTTGGCCAATTGATAGGCATCGCTCCCGTAAGAGGCGATCTCCTCCCTGTTCCATATGGCTGCCATGTCACCCTGATCCTCTATGGGGACGCCGTTGATAGCGTTGTCTATGGAAGAACAAACCAGCTTGATAGAGATACCATCAAAGAAGATATGGCAGAAGGAGTAGCATATAACCGTTTTGTGCTCTGTCTCTATAACGCTCAGCCTTACACCAGGTTCCTCCAGTAGTTTGAAGGGACGCGAGAACTCACTTTTGCGAGCCTCCCATTCTTTGTATGTCATCTTGTATCGCCAGACGTTGTTGGGCATATCCGTGCTCTCACTGATCATCAGTTGTCCATCGTCCTGTCTGATCAGGTGGACATGCGTATAATGATTGGTGTCGAGTACTTTCTGACAGCTGGCTGCCACTTCATCAGCAGTCATAATCTTTTCTGGTAATTCATATTTAACTGTGACCAGGAATCCGTTCTCCATCGTCTCCATGTTGCTCTCGCGCAGCATGTCTTCTTGGGTGGAATTTAAGGGGTAAATATTCATATACAAATATTTTATCATGCAAAAATAGCAAAAGCCTCCAAAAAATAGATAATTAATGGTGTAATTTTGCTTTTTTTTAGCATTTTTGTTTACCTTTGCAAATGTTTTTACTATAGACAGTTATTTCATGAAGCTACTTCAACAGATTATAACAAAGTATTGGAAGGGTACGCCTTGGCAAGTGATACTGCTTTTATTCGCCCTGCCTTTTCTCATCCGTAATCTGCTGTTGCCAATGGTAGGTGATGATTTTTCCTACGCTTTCATCTGGGATGGTGATAATTTGGGAAACTTGATGGATGAAATCGGCTCCCGTGAGCGCATACGTTCCTTATCTGATATTGTCGTCTCGCAGTGGTCGCACTATTTCACTTGGGGCGGCCGCACGCCTTCCATGTTTTTCATCCAGCTGTTTGCGTGGATCGGGAAAATATGGTTCGACTTGGCCAACACCATCGTGTTTACGCTGCTGATGCTGATTCTCTACTGGATTGCTGTCGGTGATATCGTTTCTCCTGATCGGCATAAAGGTGTGTTTCTGTGGGTGCTGGTGTGCATGCTCTTCGGGGTTATCGATTATGTCAGCACCATGCTGTGGATGACGGGGGCATGTGTCTATCTGTGGTCAGGATTATGGGAATGCCTGTTCTTGCTGCCGTTTTTCACACGGAAGCATCCCTCGGCACTGCTGATGGCGCCATTAGGTTTGCTGGCAGGATGGTCTGAGGAGGCGGGCAGTCTGGTCACCGTCCTGCTGACAGCCTGGGTGATGTTTGTCTGCTGGAAGCAGAAACGCATTGAAAAGTGGATGGTGGCAGGTTTCGTGTTCCTGCTGACAGGCTGTGGGCTGCTGATGTTATGCCCTGGCTCTATCCATCGTGAAGAGCTGATGCTCGAATATGCATCTGACTATGTGTTGCCAGTAGAGGACTTGTTCTCAGCAAGAATGTTCTGGGAAAATTTCATAGGGGGCTTCCTACCCATTATCATTTGGGAGAGTTTCCTGTTTATCCCTGTAATTATCTGTTTCTTCAGGAATCGCGGGGATAGGTCGGGAAATCGCGGTGACAGGTCGCATGATTCTGCCGGCATGTCGGCAGGCCAAGGATCAGTCTCCATGCTTCCTGTCCCCATGATTCCTGCACTATTCACTGCCGGTGGGCTGCTGGTGCTCTGTGCCATGATGTTCGCACCCGAATTTGAACTTCGCACGGGATTCCATTCCACTATGTTCCTGACCGTAGGCTCTGCTGCCGCCTTGAAGGAGATAGCCCCATGGCTCAGACAGGCCGTTGTTTCCACCTCTTGGCGCCGGAAGGTGCTGCTGGCAGTTGGCGGCGTTTCTGTGGCTTACGCTCTCTTCGTGCTGATAGGTTGTTTTGTGGTTGAGACATCTTACCGTCAACAGTTTAACGATCGTTTGCGCTATGTCAGGCAGCATCAGGATGCCGACACGCTGGTGGTGCCGTTCTACAAAATCCCTTACCATCTTGACAGCTACCTCGGTCCCCGCTCAATAACCGATTTCCATATTATATATGGTGCCGATGTCGAGTCGAAGACCACCAGCAACCGTTCGCTGATGTACGCCCTTTACTACGGGCTTCCCCCTATTCGGATAGACCGTGAAGTAGACTGGAAGAAACGAAATGGAGACTGAGCGCAATACATTTATCATCTCGAAGGCTCTGAAAAGCTTTCTGCTGGCTTCGATTCTGACGGCCGCTGCCGGACAGTTGGCCAGTACCTTTGATGCCATCGCCCTGGCACAGTTCGTTGGCGAGGAGGCTGTGTCGGCTCTCAGTCTGGTGATGCCAGTCACCACGCTGATCAGTTGTCTCGGACTTATGATGGCTTTTGGTGCTAATGCCCTGGCAGCCCGCGAAATAGGGAGCCACAACCTTGAAGGCGCTTCAGACTTCTTCTCCACTGCCGTCTGGTCCATCCTGACCATCGGCGTCGCCTTCTCGTTGCTGATGTATGCAGGAATCCCTGTCATCATGGATATGATCACCGACGAAGAGTCGCTTCGCGCCCTGCCCGCAGAATATCTGAGCGTCTACGTGCCTGGCGCCTGGCTTGAGATGCTGTCGTACGCCCTCTGTCTCTTTGTAGCGACTGACGGTCATCCGCGCAGGGTGACCATGGCGGCTTTTGCCGGTGTGCTGGTCAATGCCGTTGTTGACGTGCTGGCTGTGGGATTCCTGGACTGGGGCGTCAGGGGTGCCGCTTGTGGCTCACTGGCACAGTTTGCCGTCAATATCTTGCTGCTCACCCTCTACCTTCGCCAGCCCGCCTGCTCCTTTCGTCTGAGGTGGCCAGGACGCAAGAACATTTATTGTTTTTTAGAGAACGTCAAGGAGGGTGCGGCAGTATCATTCAGCAATATCCTGATGGCCGTCACCGTACTCCTTGTCAGCAATATCGTCTTCGATGCACTTGGCGAGCGAGGACTCTTCTTCTGGTCTGTCTGCCTGCAGATGCTGCTAGTGTCGGTAGTGTTCATCAATGGGGTGATAGAGTCCCTGTTTGCCATTGGCGGCGTGATGCTCGGCGAACACGACTTGAGAGGCTTCGGTTTGCTGTCACGGAGGGCACTGTTAACCATCAGTCTGCTCATAGCGTTGATGATTGCACTGATGTACATCCCTGAAGCTATCGGTATCATGTTTGGCATTGAGAGCCCTCAGGAGATGGCGGCTCTCGACCACGTGCTGCGCATTTTCTCTCCGATGTTGTTACCCTTTGCCGTCACACTGGTGCTGGCGTCCGTCTATCAGATGCTCGGGCATATACTTCCCTGTGTCATCAGTGTGATAGGCCTGCTGGCAGCCGTCATTCTCGCTACCAGGCTGTTTGCTTCCTTCAATCCGGAACTTGTGTGGTGGGGGCTGCCTGTGGGTAGTGGGCTTTTCCTCATCGGCCAGCTGGCGCTTTCCTATCTCTACAGCCGCCGTAAGGGCTGTTCTGTGTCGGCCCTTACCCTGATACCTTATCATGAGAAAGGCCGGACGTTCGACAGTTCTGTGAGGTATCAGTCGGATGAGGTGTTCTCTGTGCTGGAGAGAATCGATACTTTCCTCAAAGCGTCGAAGCTTAGCGCATACGACATTATCCGCATGGAGCTGTGCTGCGAGGAGCTCATGACCAACATTTCCCGTCATTCCCAAGGCCACATCATCCACCATTCCTTCGATATCCATATCTATTTTGATGACGAAACTACCTGCGTGACCCTGAAGGACTGCGGCAGGCCTTTCAACCCCATCATGGCAGGCAAGATGGTCGATCCAGACATTGCCAAGGAAGGCTTCGAGCATCTGGGCTTGCGCCTGGTGAACCAGATTGTAGAGGATATCTCCTATAAATACATGTATGGTTTGAATATCGTATTAATCAAAATATAAGCGTATGATACTTTTGAGTTTCGACACAGAGGAGTTTGACGTGCCTCGCGAGCATGGCGTAGACTTCACATTGGAACAGGGCATGGCCGTATCGGAGACAGGTACCAACCGCATTCTCGATGTGCTGAAGCAGAACGGCGTGCGAGCCACATTCTTCTGTACAGGCAACTTTGCGGAACATGCACCGGAAGTCATGAAGCGCATCATGGATGAAGGTCACGAGGTAGCCTGTCACGGCGTGGACCACTGGCAACCCCAGGAGACCGACTTTGCCCGCTCAAAGGAGATAGTGGAGCGTATCACGGGCCGTAACGTGTACGGCTACCGTCAGCCTCGCATGTTCCCGGTAGTGGAGTCCGAGATCAAGCGGGTGGGCTATCGTTACAATTCCTCGCTCAACCCTGCATTCATCCCCGGCCGATACATGCACCTGACAGCTCCGCGTACATGGTTTATGAAAGACGGAGTGATGCAGATTCCTGCATCCGTCACACCGCTTATCCGCTTTCCGCTGTTCTGGCTTTCCCTGCATAACCTGCCTGAAGGGCTCTACCACTGGATGGTACGACGTGTGCTTAGGAGCGACGGATATTTCGTCACCTATTTCCATCCGTGGGAATTCTACGAGCTGAAGGAGCATCCGGAGTTCAAGATGCCTTTCATCATCCGCAACCACAGCGGCCAGCAAATGTGCGGACGTCTCGACAGACTGATAAAAATGCTCCTGGCCCATGGCCATGAGTTCATTACCTATAACGAATTTGCAGACAGAGTAAAACCATGATCAGATTAGCTACTGTTTCACCGTGTTATAATGAGGAGGAGGTGTTGTACCACAGCGTAGAGCAGCTGACAGCTCTTTTCGAACGAATGATTGCCGAGGGGCTGATCAGCTGTGACTCTATGATGGTGTTTGTCAACGACGGCAGCCGCGACCGCACGTGGGAGATTATCCGTGAACTGCACGGCAAGAACAAATTTGTACGGGGCATCAACATGTCGCGCAACGTGGGCCATCAGAACGCCATCATGGCAGGCATGATGACCGCCCGCGAATGGGCTGATGCCGTGATAACCCTCGATGCCGACCTGCAGGACGACATAGAGTGCATACCCAAGATGGTGAAAGCCTTTGAGGACGGCAATGATGTCGTCTATGGAGTGAAGGTCCAGCGGCAGGCCGATGGGTTCATGAAGAAGATGACCGCCCAGACATTCTATAAGCTGCAAAGCTCAATGGGTGTGGAGAGCGTTTACAATCATGCCGACTTCCGGCTGATGAGCCGGCGTGCGCTTGACATGCTTGCAACCTATAAGGAGCATAATCTCTACTTGCGCGGACTGATTCCCCTGATAGGACTCCGCCACACCACTGTCGACGATGTCATCAGCGAGCGCTATGCCGGCAAGTCCAAGTACACGCTGCACAAGATGATGCGCCTGGCACTCAACGGCATCACAGCCTTCTCGGTGCGTCCCCTCTTTGCCATCTACAACATCGGCATCCTGTTTCTTGTCGTAGCCTTCTGCATAGGTTGCTATGTGGCCTATTCGCTGCTCTTCAGCACGGTAGAGCCAGGCTGGGCTTCGCTCATGCTTTCCATCTGGATTGTGGGGGGCTTCATCCTCATCTCAATGGGCATAGTGGGCACCTACATCGGACAGATATACACTGAGGTGAAGCGGCGTCCGCTCTATCACATTCAGGAGATACTGGCGTAACGTCGGGCGAAGATGTCCTAATGAGCTGCCGTCATCAGTGACGGCAGCATTTTTTCGTCCCGTCGCTGTAGAGTACAATGTAGAGGCCAGGTCGTCGGGGCGTGGAGGACAGCCGTCGACCGTTGAGGTCGTACCAGCCCGTCACGGCGGGCTCACCGTCTGCAGCCAAGTCCGTCACTGCCACCGTTTCGGGTCTCATGAAGTTGAAGGAGATGCTTCCGTCGTCCTGCTGCCTGATGCCGGTAATGGCCTTGCCCATGAATTTCCTGCCGTCGGTATTGGCCCTGTAGAGGATGGAGGCAGGGTCGGAATTGTCGGTCAGACTGTCGTTCACCGCAAGCGTCGTGGGGTCGGTATAGGGGTAGGGCGATGTGCTGAGATAACTGCTGCGCAATTTGTCTTTCATTGTCCATCTGTTAGGATCACTGCCGTTGTTTTTGGAATCCCAGGCTCGGTAGTCCTTGCCGCTGGCATGAAACAGATGGTAGTTGTAACGGCTGTCAACGCTGTTCACGTTATTGTTCCACCAGTTGTTCTGTGAGTAATTGACGTGGAAGATGAGCAGTCCTTTGCCCGGACAGCCGTAGTCCCATCCTTCCTGCTGGCGGTTCTCCAGCAGATAGAATTCATCCTTGTTGCCTGGATTGCGTATGATGAAGGTTTCTCCGCCGTCGTTCACGGGGCGCATGTTTTCAATGCTGGTGCTCTCGGTCAGCTCGGTTGGCGCCCCCCATCCCAGATACATCTTCTCCATGGCAGAGAGGTTGGGCGGACACCATCCGTAGTTGGTGTAGTTGCCTCCGTCCATCAGGTCCCACTCGTCGACAGTAGAGTAACCTTGGGCAGGAGCCTGTGGATAGATATCGGGCAGCCCCAGGCAATGAAAGTACTCGTGGGCAATGGTGCCGATGCCGTACATGGCGTTGTCGGGCCATAGCTCAGAGCTGATGGAGGCGATACGGCATTCAATGTCGCCTGGTAAAGTGTCGAAGACCCATCCAGTGTTAGGCCAGATGTAGCCCGTCTTGTTATTGCCTGAATAGCTGGCAGCTACAAGGATCACCTGATCAACCTCGCCGTCATCATCCCAGTCGTAGATGGAAAAATCGGTCTTTACGGTCTTGCACAACTTCTTCAGGGCTTCACTGATGATGGGCCTGCCCATATATTCGCGTTGGTGTCCGCCCGCTTTTTCCGATACCTGGACAGGACCGTAGATGTCGAACTGGATATTGGCACGTCCGCCGGACTGGTCGCGTATGTAATCGGCCAGGCATCCTGGCCCCACACCGTCGTTGTATCCCTTTTCGTTGAGCAGCCGGTTGTAGTAAGCCACAGGGTTGCCCATCGAGAAATTGACGTCGCTGAATGTGACGAGCACCACCGGCTGGCGATAGACCCTCTGGGGGTCGAAGTTGAAAGGTTCAGGAAGAATGTGAACATTGTCTGAACGTGTCTGGGGAAGGCCGTGCACGCAGCCTAAACGCTGGGCGCTGGCCGTATGAGCAGCCAATACCAAAAGTATGCAGCATATCTGTCTGAAAAGCATATTCATCATTCTCATAGAGGGCAAATTAATCAGGTTTTTACTATTATATAGAGGGCAAATCAATCAGGTTTTTACTATTATATAGAGGGCAAATCAATCAGCTTTTTGCTATTATATAGAAGGCAAATCAATCAGCTTTTTACTATTACGGCTGCAAATGTACATAAAAAACTTGAATTTTAAGCCAGTCCAATTAAAGAATTTATTATTTCTTTAGAGGAAAGATACAACAAAGTCCCAATACCTCCAAAACCTGAACCTCTATTCGGAGTGATTATTTGCGCACGGCATCACGGAGTTGACACGTTTTTACTGTCGGAGATGCTCACATTCGGAAGAGCTGATGCGTAAGTGTTTCATCAGTCAGCAGAACCAGCAGGATAAGAATGGACAAGCAACTTTGTTCCCGCACCATTGGTGGTAAGGCTGTTGTGAGAACAGTCGGGCTTCTGAGGTGAGAGGACGGGGCTTCGTTGGTGCAAGGACCAATGAAAGTGGGAAAAAGGTGGTAGGTAAAACGCTTTTGCGTATACGCAAAACACCTTGCGCCTATACGCAAAACACCTTGCGCCTATACGCAAAATCTCCTCGCCTTAACGCAAAAACAAACGGTTTTTTTCGGAGTGACCATGGTAATAGGGTGACCTGTTCCTGGATTCCTTTGCAGATTTGGTCTTTGACTTGCCGGTTGGTCTCTGTCTGAATAGAAGTAGTGGGCAGAATCAGATGATGTGCAGTTTGTCCAGATCAACAGCGAGACCGATGCTGAAGGAGGTGCCCGTGGTCAGCGGAGAGCAATAATAATAGGATCTGGGCTTGTAGTTGAAGAGGTTGTCGACGGCGGTGTTGATGGTGACGCCCTGCCAGATGTGCTGCTGTAACATGAGTTTCCAGATGGTGTAGCCCTGGTCTACATCCTTCCTTCCAGACTGTGGACGGCCTTGGCTTCGTCCGGAGAGGGCTGTGTCGATGGCGTAGTGGCGTGAGAAACGATGGTCATAGCCCACTCGCCATGTGAAGGAGTGGGAACGGGGCTGGTTGAACTGTGAGAAGTAGACGTTGCCGTTCTCATGCATCCAGGAGTAGTTAAGCTTGAACGACACCCCGCAATCCCAGATATGCCCGAGACTGAGGTCGACTCCCCACACCGTGATGCCGTCCTCGTTCCTGTAAAGCGCACTTTCCATTCCGTTGTAGAGACCGCCGTCGATGGTGGTGATGCGCTTGTCGAAGATGTTGCAGTAGCCCAGGAGTGTGAAGTTGTAGCGTCCGTCCAGGACACCGCTGTTGCTGATGCGGTTAGTGCGTTCTATGGCAACGTTGACGTTGTGGCTCTTCTCGGGCTTCAGGTCGGGGTTGCCGATGATCATGTATCCCATATTGCCCATGTCGAAATGCATGTACATCTCCTTGAGTGTGGGAGCACGGAATCCGCTGGCGTAGTTGGCGCGGAAGGTCATCCAGGGAAGCTTGTACACTGCGGCCAGACGCTGGGTGAACGCCTTCTGTTCAGAGGCTGAGAAGTAGTCGTAACGGATGCTTCCCACAATGTTCAGCTGCGGGGTGACGTTCCAGTCGAACTGTGCATAGCCGTCGATGTTGTTCTGTGAGTGGCTGGCACCGTGGATGAACTGATAGGTGTTGAGGTAGTCGTTCATGTAGTCGGCTCCCAGTATGAGGCTGTTCCTGCCGAACGAGTTGTGGAACAGTGCATGCAGCACGTGTTGTCGGTTACTGTAGTCGTGGTCGTGGGTTCGTGAGCCGTCGGGCATGTAGTTGGCCTTGTCGTACTGGTCGTAGGCGTACGACAGTTCAAGGCTGCGCTCCCGGTTCCATGTGTAACTGGCCTTCAGTCCGCCTCCGTAGCCGTTGAAGTGGTAGTCGTAGGTGTCGCGTTCGCTGGTGCGGAAGAAATAGTTGCCCTTGGCTGTCAGTGTCAGCTGGTCGGTGGGACGCCACAGGAGCCGTTCCTTCACGTTGTAGGTCTTCTGTCCGTAGAGGCGGCTCAGGTTGGAGTCGTCGTTCAGTACTGATTCGTCGTAGGGCAGCCCTTGCGCCTTCTTCAGCAGTTCCATGGCCACCTCCTCAGAAGAGTGTGGCTTAGGCAGGTTGACGGGGTCGATGCGGGTATGCATGAAATTGGTCTGGGAGTTCCACTTCCCGGAGTTGAAGGAGAAACCGGCACCATGGCGCCATTCGTTGCCGAAGGTGTTGAAGCGTGAACTGACACGGACTGTCCAGGGTTCCAGGTTCTCGCGGCTGATGATGTTGACCACACCTCCCACGGCATTGGAGCCGTAAAGTGCCGAGGAGGCACCTTTTACAATCTCTATGCGTCCGACGTTGTCGAGACTCATGCGGTTGTAGTCCACGTTGTCCATTGTCTCGCCTGCCATCCGTTCGCCGTCGACGAGGAAGAGAACGGCATTGCCACCGAAACCGCTCATGTGGAGAGCCGTTTCCTGACTCATCGCAAAGCCGAACTCCAGGCCGGGGATTTCCTGCGTCAGCAGGTCCTGGATGTTCGTGGCATCGTTGATCTTGATGTCGTGAAGGGTGATGAGCCGTGTGACGACAGGTGCATCCTTCAGAGCCTTGGGCGTGTGTGAGGCCGTGACGACAATGGGGTTGAGGTTGACGGAGTCGCGGATAGTGGTCTGTGCATACACTCCAATAGCTGGCACAGCCAATGCCATGCCAGCTAAAACGGATTTCCTCAAGTGCACCTTCACCACTGCTTACTTCCTGTTTCCTGTAAAGGATGTCTCCATGACCATGGGCATGTTGCCGTACTTCAACGAGAACGTCACAACAGCAGTCTTCTCTCTGAACATGATGGTGATGTCGCTGATGGTATATGCCTTTTCTGCCCCTTGGGCGTTGGCCACTGTACCGGCATAGGAAGCAAGCTTTCCTGTAATGATGTCGCCGCTTTTTGTCAGGGGAATGTTCTTAACGGGAAGGGCAGGAATCATCATCATACCTGATTCTCCGGACGAGGGAATCGTCATGTCAACAGAGGTGTCGGATGCTTTGGCAAACTCGTAGGTGGCTGTGCCGTTGGACGATTCCTCGCCCATTACCTTGATGACCTCATTACCCGTGTATGATCCGGCTACCTGTGTGGCAACGGCTACCTCGGGTTCGTCATCATCACTGCTGCAGGAACATACTCCAAACACGATGGCCACTGCGGCCAGTGTCATTGTCATAAAACTCTTGAAACTCATAAATTAAATCATTAATTGGTAAATACTTGTATGTCTAGTAAAGTTTTGTTATTTCTCAGTGCTCAACTGTTGTGTGGTGTAGTCATACTCAGAACCGTAGGCGCTGTGTGGAATGCTGAAGATAAGGATCATGAACAGCACGGCAAGACAGACTACCCACTTGTTGTACTTCCACTTCAAGGTGACAAGAGCCACCATGAAGAATAGGAAGGAAAGGAGTGTCTTGTTGTCAGTAAGGTCTGTGCCGTAGGGGAATCCTGTCCACCAGGGGCCGAATGCCGCATGCTGCACCAGAGGGCCGAAGATGAAGCCACCGACAAACAGCGTTGCCACCGTGATCTTGAGCCACCGGCTGTATTTCTTGCGTGTGATGACAAGCAGGAAGGTGTAGACCGCGAGCAGCATGGCTCCGAACATCAGCAGGATGTGGGGTATGAGGATGCTGGCAGGCACATCATGGCGGAAACGTATCACGACAGGATCATCGGCAGGATAGTCCTTGCCACCGACGGTGATGTGATACTGCAGTTTCCCGGCAATGGGCTGGACAGGCAGCGCAGCCTGCCATTCACCGTCTTTCCATGAGAAATCCACCGTAGTGTATTCATTCGATGTAGGATAGCGACGGTAATGCAACTGGGGGGACTTGACGTCAGACGGGATGTCTTTGAGTGTCACTATCTCATCGTGCTGCACACCGCTTCGGGGCAGTTTCAGCTTGTAGCTGCCGCCATTCAGCTCAACGCTCACCTTCTTGGGATATGTAGGTCCCGTCATGCGCTGGTAGATGCTTAGCACCAATGTGATGATAACGGCCAGAATCCAATAAACGTAATTTTTCATCTGACAGGAGGAGTTAAATGAACCTGGAACACAATCGTCTCTTCGCCTCGGAGCACTTTCACGGGGATGGTGGTGCCTGCCTGGAGCTCAGAGAGCCGTTCCATGTATTCGTTGATGTCGTTGACAGCCTTGCCGTCAATCTCTTGGATGATGTCGCCGCTGCGGATGCCGGCATTATGTGCTGGTTTCCCAGCCACTACGATGTCGGCACGGAGGCCGGGAGTGCTGCTTGCGCCCATGACGTCAGGCATCAGACCTAAGGTGACCTTGAACTTGGCATGACTCATCTTCTGACTGCTTGGCACATTGATGTAATCGGGTGCCGTAGGCATAGCCGCCAGGCGGGTTATCAGTTCCCGCGTGAAGTCCAGTGTCTGCTGCATGCCTTCATAGTTCAAGGTGGAGGGAACATCGGCAGGGGTGTGATACTCCATGTGCCCGCCTGTGGTGAGGAAGAGTACTGGGATGTCGGCTGCCACGAACGATGCCTGGTCGCTTGGGCCATAGCCGTCGGGGATGCAAGAGACCTTTAAGTCTGCCTGCTGGGCAACATCCTCTACCATAGCCTTGAAACTGCTGCTGGTTCCCGTACCCGATACACTCATGGCATTGTCGCGCATACGTCCCACCATATCCAGATTCACCATCGCCACAATGCTTTTTAAATCTTTGGGGAGGTTGATGCGCTGTGCATCGTCATGTCTCATCCAGTCCAGGAAGAACTTGGAGCCTACAAGTCCCTGTTCCTCTGCGCCGAAGAATGCAAAGATGATGCTGCGTGGCGATTTAATCTTCTTGAACTGTCTGGCCAGCTGAAGTACGACGGCATCGCCGCTGGCATTATCATCGGCACCGGGATGAACCGCCACAGTGTCGGGACGGCGTGAACCGGAATCCTTTCCTCCCATACCCAGATGGTCGTAATGGGAGCCTACGACGATGAATTCGTTTCTGAGCTTCTTGTCTTTTCCTGGAAGCACGGCGAGGATGTTATGGGTTGTCCGCTTCTCAGTCTTCCCGTAGGTGAAGTCATGATAGAAACCTTTCTTCTTCTTTCCCTTGACGACAGGCTTCAGCTTCAGGCTGCGCAGCTTGCCGACAATATATTCTGAAGCGAGGGTGTCGCCCAGGGTAGCAGGGTATCTGCCGCCAAGTTCCTGTGAAGCCAGGTATTCCACAGTTTGCCGCATGTCATCCTGCTTCGTTCCCCAGCTGTTCCCTCCAGGCTGCAGCCTCTGTGCAAATGTCTGTAGTACAAGGACGAGAGCGAAGGTTAAAAAATAGAATCTTTTCCTCATGAATCTTGTTCTTTTCAAATTCGGGTGCAAAGGTACAAAAAACAATTGAATCCCGCAATCCCTATTTATAATGATTTTGAGGAAGTGTCAGCAAATGTCAGGCATCGTCTGTTGCTTGCAGATAGAAATGTCAGACAAATGTCAGGCGAAAAATTCGTCAGCCCACGTATCTCTTCATACCTTTGCATCCGATTAACGACACCCAACTTATGATACGACAAACAACCTTTTCAAGACTCAACACAGGTATGGCCTGGCTGGTTTTCACCATCGCTGCCATTGTGTATTGTATGACTGTGGAACCCACCGCCAGCTTGTGGGATTGTCCGGAGTTTATTGCGAGTGGCTATAAATTAGAGATTGGGCATCCGCCTGGAGCACCATTCTTTATGTTGGTGGCAAACCTGTTCTCACATCTGGCCAGCGACCATTCGCATGTGGCACTTATGGTCAATCTGCTTTCTGCACTCCTGAGTGCGGGCTGTATCTTCTTCCTGTTTCTCACCATCACTCATTTGGCGGGAAAACTGATTGGCCAGGCGAGCGAAGACATGACCGTTTCGCAAGCTGTCTGCATAGAGGCATGTGGCGTAGTGGGGGCGTTGGCTTATACGTTTAGCGACACCTTCTGGTTCTCGGCAGTAGAGGCAGAGGTCTATGCCTTCTCAAGTTTCCTCACGGCTCTGATGTTCTGGCTGATCCTGAAATGGGAGGATGAGGCCGACAGCCTGAGCAGCGACAGATGGATTATCCTGATAGCCTATATCACAGGACTCTCCATAGGCGTCCACTTGCTCTGCCTGCTGTGTCTGCCCGCTATGTCGTTCGTAGTCTATTTCCATCAGACAAAGAAGGTTACAGGGTGGGGGATGCTGAAAACACTCCTGGCAGGCGGCTTACTGGTGGGCATGATCCTCTATGGTCTCATACCTGGTGTGGTGAGAATCGGCGGATGGTTTGAATTGCTGTTTACCAATGTACTGGGTTGTAGCTACAACACAGGACTCACCTGCTATGTCATCCTGCTGACAGGAACACTTGTCATACTATATTATAAGGTACGCGAAAGGGTCTTTAAGTTGACATTGGCTTGTCTGCTGATGATATTGGCAGGCTATAGCAGCTACGGCGTCATCTTGATCCGAGCCAAAGCCAGTCCGCCTATGTGCGAGAATGCTCCAGACAACATCTTCTCCCTGGGAAGCTATCTGAATCGTGAGCAATACGGCAAGACTCCACTTTTGTATGGTCCGGCTTACTGCAGCGAGATCGACAGAGAGACCCAAGGCGACTATATGGTGGCAAAGCAGAAAGAAGGAAAATCCGTCTATCGTCCTGTTTCCGATTCTGCAAGGCAGGAGTATGAGGTTGTACGTCACGATATAGAATATGAGTATAGGAACAACATGTATTTCCCCAGGATGCATTCAGCACGCCATGCGAAGGAATACGAAAACTGGATGGGCGGTGTCAAGAAGAAAGACGGTGTGCCTACTACTGCAGAGAACCTGCGTTTCTTCCTGTCTTACCAAGTGAATTTCATGTACTGGCGCTATTTCCTATGGAACTTCGTAGGCCGGCAGAACAATATCCAGGGACATGGAGAGGTGGAACATGGGAACTGGATCACAGGTTTCCGTTGTATTGACGACTTGTTGCTGGGTTGCGATACATCGAAGCTACCTTCAGACCTTGCCCAGAACAAAGGACGGAATGTGTTCTACGCTTTGCCGTTGCTGCTGGGGCTGCTGGGGATATGGTGGCAGTGGCGCAGCAGTCGTGGCAGGCAGCAACTGCTCGTTGTCATGCTGCTGTTTGTGATGACGGGTCTTGCCATCGTGGTTTATCTCAATCAGACCCCGCTCCAGCCCCGTGAACGTGACTATGCCTATGCCGGCTCTTTCTATGCCTTTGCCATTTGGATAGGCTTGGGCGTGAGAGCTGTTACGGCCCTGATGCAGAAAGCTCTTGGAAACAGAAAGGGCGCTACTGTTGCCGGAGCCTTGATATGCCTGGCAGTGCCTTTACAGATGGTGAGTCAGACGTGGGATGACCACGATCGCTCAGACCGTTATACCTGTCGCGATTTTGGCGCAAACTATCTTGAGACTATGCAGCGTGAGGGCAAGCCAATCATCATCACAAACGGCGACAACGACACGTTTCCCCTTTGGTATAACCATGAGGTGGAAGGTGTGCGGACCGATACACGCGATTGTAATATGGAATACCTGCAGACCGATTGGTACATAGACCAGATGAAACGCCCTGCCTACGGCTCTCCAGCCCTGCCCATCAGCATGAACCACGAAGACTACAAGGAAGGGCGCTTGGAGTATGTGCCTGTTAATGCCGACAGCCTTACCATAGGCAATACGGCCATCTCGCTGAAAGGGAAACAGGTGTTGTACAAGAACGAGCTGATGGTGCTTGAAATGCTGTCACAAGCCCAATGGCAACGGCCCATCTATGTTTCCATCAGCTTAGGCGCTGATAATCTTTCGTTCCTCCGCGACCATCTGGTACTCGAAGGACTTGCCTATCGCGTTACGCCAACAGCTGTCAACCAGCGCATTGACGTGGAGAGGCTTTACGACAATATCATGCATCGGTTCCGCTATGGCGGTCTTGACAAAAAAGGGATTTATGTGGATGAAGACGTAAAACGAATGGCCTTCTACCATCAATTCATCATGAGCGTACTTATCGACTCTCTGCTCCAGCAAGGTGACGTGAAGCGTGCTATGTCTGTATGTAGGAAGTGGCAGCAGGAGATGCCGCGGGAAAACGTTCCTTATACCGAACATGCCCTGTCAATGGCCCGTTGTTGTTATCAGGCCCATCAGCCGAAGCGTGGTGATGAGATAGTCAGTAACTTGCTTCACCGCTCGGCAGAGTGGCTCTCTTGGATAGAAACGATTTCCCATCCGCGCCGTTCTGGTTCGCTCTATTCGCTGCAGTCGTGGATGCAGACGATGGAGGATGCTCTTGTCGTAGCGAAGAAATATGAAAGAACAGGATTATATCATCAATACATCAAGCAATATGAACAGTACGTCAAGCAATATGAACAATATGTCACGCAATATGAATAGTGAGTCAAGCAGTTCTTGCAAGGGTAAATGTCCATGGACCGTCGTTTTAACCAGTCGCCGCATCATACTGACAGCATGTATCTTAATAGCCTTGGGCTATGTGTTGATGTCAGGGCCCGGCAGCACGGAATCGTCCTTCAATCCTGATATCTTCTCACCAGTGAGGATTGGCATAGCCCCGATGCTTTGCCTGGCAGGATATCTGCTGATCATTGTAGGGATTCTCAAAAAAACTGCTCCGAAGGACTTGCCGTCTCAGAAAAAATAATTAATTTTGCAGGCAAATGAGCAACAGCTTCTTTCAATTCAAACAATTCAGGATAGGCCAGGAACGCTGCGCCATGAAAGTAGGTACCGATGGTACGCTGCTTGGCTCGTGGGCTGCTCTTCCTGCTCTTCCTGCAGAAAACCGCAGGCCAAGAGTGCTCGACATAGGGACAGGCACAGGGTTGATCGCGCTGATGATGGCCCAACGCTGTGACAGGGCTTTGGTGATGGCTATCGACATTGACGGGGATGCTGTAGCTCAAGCATGTTCCAATGTAGCTTCGTCACCTTTTGCAGAACGAGTAGAGGTGAAGAAGATTGACATCAGATGCTGGAAGACAGAGCTGCCTGCTATGGAGCGGTTTGATGCGATTGTGAGTAATCCTCCTTATTTCCAGGATGCGCTGAAATGTCCTGATCCCCAACGATCGGTGGCACGCCACAATACGGAACTGACTTTCGGGGAGTTGATGGAAGCTGCAGCGGGGCTGCTGGCCGACGACGGCGAGTTCTCGCTGATTATTCCCTCGGAATGTAAGTCGCTTGTTGAGGGAAATGCAGCATTGGCAGGATTGTTCAAGAGCCGTGACTGTGTTGTCAGGACTACGCCAGCCAAGAATCCCCGCAGGTGTCTGATGGCATTCAGGAAGCATCCTTGTACGGTAGAGACAACAGAAGGCGTGCTGGAGCTGAAGCCGGGTGTGAGGTCTCCCTGGTATGAAGAACTGACAAAAGAATTTTATTTATGATAGTAACGCTTTTACAAACCGATATCAAGTGGGCTGATCCAGCAGAGAACATCCTTCGGGCTGAACAGCTCATCAGCAGTCAGCCTGCTTCCGACCTTTATGTGTTGCCAGAGATGTGGACTACGGGATTCGCCACAAAACCGATGGATGTGGCAGAGGAGGAAGACCATTCCGTATCGTTGAAATGGATGCGTGATACTGCCAGCAGACTGGACTGTGCCCTCTGTGGCAGCCTGGCAGTAAGGACAGCGGACGGTAAGTACAGGAATCGCCATTACTTCGTATCGCCTGACGAGACCTGTTTCTATGACAAGCACCATCTTTTCACCTATGGACATGAGGACCGCTATTTTACAGCAGGGCAGCAGCATACCGTCGTCAGCTATCGTGGCGTCAGGATCTTGTTGCTTACTTGCTACGACCTTCGGTTCCCCCTGTGGGCACGATATGGACTGGCTGGTACTTACGACTTGATTGTCTGTGTGGCCAATTGGCCAGACTCCAGACAACTTCCCTGGCGCTACCTCACAAGGGCACGTGCCATTGAGAACCAGTGCTATCTAGTTGGTGTGAACAGGGTGGGCAGTGATGCCTACTGCAACTACCAAGGAGAAAGCCTTGTCTGCGACTCAAGTGGCGAGACTCTGGCCTTGTGCGGAGCTGAGGAAGAAGCAAAGACTGTGACGCTCGACTTCGAGGCTTTGGTAAAGACAAGAGGGAGGTTCAGAGTGCTGGAGGACAGGGATCGGCTTTGAATCTTCTCTGTTTGTTATAGACTGTGAAGCCCAGCCTTCTTCTCTGTTCGTTAGCAGCTTTACGGCTAGGTTTCCTGCACTATTCGTTATAGGCTTTACGGCTAGGTTTCCTGCACTATTCGTTATAGGCTTTGCGGTCGAGTTTCCCGTTGTAGGTGCGTCTGACGGCATCCACCTGCTCGTAGAGCAACGGAACCTTGTAGGCTTCGAGTTTGGAACTGAGGAAACGTGCTACGCGACGTTTGTCCAGTTTCTGCCCGTCATCCAAAACCACAAGCAGTTTCAAGGCCCGTCCAGTGATGGGGTGTGAGGCAGATATGCAGATGCAGTCGCGAATCTCGGGCAGCATCAGTACTGCATCCTCTACCTCGGTGGGAGCTACCTTGAAGCCTCCTACGTTAATGACGTCATCCTGGCGTCCCCCTATGTGCAACATCCCTTCTTCGTCAATGCGTCCGAGGTCAGACATATAGACCGTTCCATCGCGGAGTACTGTTGCGGTGAGCTCTGGCTCACCTATATATCCGCTCATCAGCGTATCGCCTTGACAGGAAATACGTCCCTCAGGAGTGATGATGATGCTGGAATGAGGCATCGTGTGTCCCAAGCAGCCAGCTATGCAGCGTCCGTCGTTGTAGTTGTAGGTGCTGATGATGCCTGTCTCTGTAGAGGCATAGGTGTTGTATAGGCGTGTGTGGGGCAGCAAACGGCACAGTTCCAGCATGTCGGCATGGGGTAGGGGTGCACCGCCACTCTCTATGAAATCGATTTTCTCAGCATATTGGGATAAGCGCCCTGCAGCAAACTGGGTAATCATACGCACATTTGCCGGCACGAAAAAAGTCGCCATTTTCTCGCAGGGATAGTCGAGTGCCTGGAAGAATGTGTCCAGATCCTTCATGCCGTCAAGAATATAGACGGTAGCACCCTGAACAATCAGTGGGAAAATCTTCGAGAGGCTTCCTATGTGGTTCAGCGGTCCGTGGACAATGAATGTCAGTTCGTGTGAAAACCCTTGCCCTGCAATGAGGTTCTCGGCATCGGCCACAATGGTCCTGTGGCTTATCATGACTCCTTTAGACTTGCCTGTGGTGCCTGTCGTGAAAAGCACGTCGGCAATGCCCTCCTGCGCCACGACACCTTCCAGGCTCTGCTCCAGCTCCTGGAAACGCGGTTCAGGCGTGTCCTTCTCCAGCGGAGCTGCCACACAACCTGCCAGATGAATGGCAAAATAGGTGACCAGGAAATCGATATCCTGCGAAGCACGGAAAAGGATGACAGTCCCTCTGGGATGAGAAATAGACTTAGCCCGCTCTCTGACCAACAGCCAGAGGCGGGCGTAAGTAAGATGTTCATTGCCGCACACAACGGCAGTCTTGTCAGGATAAAGACGGGCGTCCTGCTCGAGGTAGTCCTCTAAAGTCATCATGCCTCTTCTTTCTCCTTTATTTTCTTTTCCACCAGAGCAACAATACTGTCCAGTGTCTTCAGGTTCTTCGGAGTAGCGTCTGATGCTTCCAGACGGATGCCGAACTCATCGGCAAGGGTCATGAGGATGGTGGTGACTCCCAGCGAGTCAAGCTCGCTGAAGAGAAACTCCGAATCGAAGTCCACCAACGGAAGCCTGTCTTCCAGCAATTCCCTAATCTTCTCTTTCATCAATCAATTATTAATTATCCGCTCGACCTCTCGTCGCTTTCTTGCGCTCCATAGATGCTTAGAGGCTCCATAGGTGCTCAGGGGCTTTGCGGAGGTCTTGCAAAGAATTATCAATTAATTATTGTACTCCTGCCAAGGCTTGATCTGAATGTCCTCCAGCTTCATAGCGGTGAAGGCCTCGATGAATGCCTTTGCCAGCCGCACATTGGTCATCAGGGGGATGTTGTGGTCAATGGCACCGCGACGAATACGGTATCCGTTGGTCAGCTCTCGCTTCGTATGGTTCTTGGGAACATTGACAATAAGGTCGAACTTGTGGGCAGCAATCATGTCCATCACATTGTTCTCGCCCTCTTCGTCAGGCCAGCTGACAGGAATGGCTGTGACACCGTTCTCGTTGAAGAACTTGGCCGTACCGCCTGTGGCATAGACCGTGAAGCCTTTCTTCTCCAGTTCCTTGGCAGGCTCCAAGAGTGAAACCTTGCCCTTGGCTGCACCAGAGGAGATGAGGACACTCTTCTTTGGAAGACGATAACCTGTTGCTATCAAAGCGTTTAGCAGGGCTTCATTCAAGCTATCGCCCAAGCATCCTACTTCGCCAGTAGAGGACATGTCAACACCCAGCACGGGATCGGCATTCTGCAGTCTGGCAAACGAGAACTGAGATGCTTTCACGCCAATGCGGTCAATATCGAACTCAGACTTGTCAGGACGCTCATAGGGGGCGTCGAGCATGATTTTCGTAGCCGTCTCGATGAAGTTGCGCTTCAGTATCTTCGACACGAAGGGGAACGAACGGCTGGCGCGGAGATTACACTCAATCACCTTCACCTCGCGGTTCTTGGCAAGGAACTGTATGTTGAAGGGACCACTGATGTTGAGCTCTTTGGCAATCTTGCGCGAGATGTGCTTGATCTGTCGGATTGTGGAGTAGTAGATATGCTGTGCAGGGAACACCATCGTGGCGTCGCCAGAGTGTACGCCGGCATATTCCACATGCTCGGAAATGGCATATTCTATCACCTCGCCCTTGTCGGCTACGGCGTCGAACTCTATCTCCTTGGTCTCTGTCATGAACTTCGAGACCACCACAGGGAATTCCTTGCTTACTTCTGTGGCCATGTTGAGGAAGCGATGCAGCTCTTCTTCGTCGTAGCACACATTCATAGCCGCACCAGACAGCACATAGGAAGGACGTACCAGCACGGGGTAGCCTACCTGATTGACGAAGTCCTTGACATCGTCAAAGCTTGTCAGCGCACGCCAGGCGGGCTGGTCGATACCCAGCTTGTCGAGCATGGCTGAGAACTTGTCGCGGTTCTCGGCACGGTCAATGTTCACAGGACTTGTACCTAATACAGGCACTCCTTGACGATGCAGCTTCATGGCCAGATTGTTGGGAATCTGTCCACCCACAGAGACGATGACACCACGAGGCGACTCCAAGTCGATGACGTCGAGCACACGCTCCAGTGATAGCTCGTCGAAATAGAGGCGGTCGCACATGTCGTAGTCCGTCGATACGGTCTCAGGGTTATAGTTGATCATGATGCTCTTGTAGCCCAGCTTGCGAGCTGTGTTGATGGCATTTACAGAGCACCAGTCGAACTCTACAGAAGAGCCGATGCGGTAGGCACCAGAGCCGAGAACGATGACCGATTTGTCGTGCTGATAGTAATTGATGTCGTGCTTGGGTTTATACTGCTCGCCTTGCGGATTGCCAAACGCGGGCACGTGCGTATACGTGAAATAGAGGTAGTTCGTCAGCTCTGGGTGCTCAGAGGCTACTGTAGGTATGCGCTTCACGGAAGGCATTATGCCGCGCTCCTTGCGGTGCTGGCGTACCTGCAGGTTCTCCTTCTCCATATTGGTAGCGGTAGACTTGATGACGAAGCGTGCTATCTGGAAATCGCTGAATCCGCAACGTTTCACCTCTAAAAGGAATTCATCAGGAATTTCTTCCAACTTATTGTATTTTTGCAGCTTATGCTTTAAGTCGACAATGTGCTTCAGGCGCTCCAGGAACCAGATGTCAATCTTTGTCAATTCCTCAATGCGCTCAACGGTGTAGCCTTCCTCCAGAGCCTGGGCAATGGCAAAGATGCGCAGGTCGGTGGGATTGGCCAAAGCATCGTCCAGGTCTTCGAACTTCGTGTGGTCGTTGCCTACAAAGCCGTGCATGCCCTGTCCTATCATACGCAATCCTTTCTGGATCATCTCCTCAAAGGAACGGCCGATACTCATGATTTCTCCTACAGACTTCATGCTGGAGCCGATGAGGCGGCTCACGCCGACAAACTTCGTAAGGTCCCAGCGCGGAATCTTGCAGATCATGTAGTCGAGCTGTGGAGCCACATAGGCGCTGCTGGTGGTTCCCATCTCGCCGATCTGGTCGAGTGTATATCCCAAGGCAATCTTGGCAGCCACGAAAGCGAGAGGATATCCAGTGGCCTTCGAAGCGAGTGCAGAAGAGCGCGACAGACGCGCGTTGATCTCGATGATGCGGTAGTCGTTGGTCTGAGCGTTGAAGGCAAACTGGATATTGCATTCGCCCACGATGCCCAGGTGCTTCACGCACTTGATGGTGATTTCCTGAAGCATCTTCACTTGCTCCTCAGTGAGCGAGCAGGTAGGAGCCACAACGATACTTTCACCCGTGTGGATGCCTAAGGGGTCGAAGTTCTCCATTGAGGCAACAGTGAAGCAGCGGTCGTTGGCATCGCGTATGCACTCGAACTCAATCTCTTTCCATCCCTTCAGGCTTTCTTCAACGAGGATCTGCGGTGCAAAGGTGAATGCGCTTTCAGCCAGCTCTACAAATGTCTTCTCGTCAGGGCAGATGCCTGATCCAAGACCGCCGAGAGCATAGGCGGAACGAATCATGATGGGGAAACCGATATCACGTGCTGCCTTCAGGGCGTCTTCCATGTTCTCGACAGCGTGGCTTACAGGAACCTTTAGTTCAACCTCGGCAAGCTTCTTGACGAAAAGGTCGCGGTCTTCAGTGTTCATGATGGCCTCGACGCTGGTGCCCAGCACTTCTACGCCATACTCCTTCAGTGTGCCGTTCTGGTAAAGTTCTGTTCCGCAGTTCAGGGCCGTCTGTCCGCCAAAGGCCAGGAGAATGCCGTCAGGGCGTTCCTTCTTGATAATTTCCGTTACGAAGTAGGGTGTCACAGGCTGGAAGTAAACCTTGTCTGCAATACCTTCTGAAGTCTGGATAGTTGCAATGTTGGGATTCACCAATACGGAGGAAATACCTTCTTCACGCAATGCCTTCAGTGCCTGTGAGCCGCTGTAGTCAAACTCACCAGCCTGTCCGATTTTCAGAGCACCCGAGCCTAAGACGAGCACCTTCTTGAGTTGTTTCTTCATCGTTAATTCTGTATTTCTTTGTGATTCTTAAGTCCTTTTTTTAATTTTCGCGTGCAAAGGTACGAAAAAATTATTGTTGCGGATGCAAAAATCGGCAAAAAAATAGTACCTTTGCACCGTTTTTTTAAAAGAACATGATAAATAGATGAAATACAATAAGGCGAAATATTACATCATTCCTGCCATTATATGCCTCTTAGGTGTGATGGCATCGGGCTATTATTTTTTCCTCAGCGATTTCTCTTCCCACCCTGAGGTGAACTATGTTTATATAGACCAGGACGATGACATCGACTCCGTGTGTGCGAAGCTTGACACCCTTGCCACCCCACATGGAATGGCTGGATTCAGCATCCTTGCCCGTCACATGAATTATGCAGATCATCCTGTGGTGGGACGCTACGCCATTGAGCCTGGTATGAGCACCGCCAGCGTACTGAGACGCCTGAAGAACGGCCAGCAGGCTCCGCTTCACCTTGTGGTGCCTGAGAGCCGTACCATGAGCCGCCTGGCAGCCCAGCTGTCGGCGAAGCTGATGCTTGACTCTGCCGAGATTGCCGAGGCCCTGTACGATTCTGCCTTCTGTGCTGCTCGGGGCTATGACACGGCAACCATCGCCTGTCTGTTTGTCCCCAATACCTATGACGTGTATTGGAACACTTCGCTCGACCGTTTCATAGAACGCATGCAGAAAGAGCACGACAGATTCTGGGAAGGGAAACGCCGTGAGCAGGCAGCGCGTCTGGGACTCTCGGAGAACGAGGTGTGCACCTTGGCCAGCATCATCGACGAAGAGACAGCCAACCAGCAGGAGAAGCCAATGGTGGCAGGAATGTACCTGAACCGCCTTCACCAGCATATGCCTCTGCAGGCCGACCCCACCATCAAGTTTGCCATGAAGCGTTTCGAATTGAGGCGTATCTATCACGGCATGCTGGATATTGACAGCCCTTGGAACACCTACAAGAACCCTGGACTACCTCCCGGCCCCATCAAGATAGCCTCTGTGCAGGGCATCGATGCCGTGCTCAATCGTGTGGAGCACGACTATCTCTATATGTGTGCCAATGAGGACTTCTCGGGTACCCACCGTTTTGCAGTCACCTACAAGGAGCATCAGCAGAATGCAGCTCGCTATGCGAAGGCACTCAATGAGCGGGGAATCAAGTAGGCGGAGTAAAGGTGAATGAGTGAAGCAGGGAAAAAAAGAGAGACATCAGCAGGAAACTTCATAATAAAGAATATACATATCTTAGCAGATCATTAATAAAAACATATGGAATTAGCAAGTAAATATGACCCTAAAGAGGTCGAATCGAAGTGGTACCAGTATTGGTTGGACAACAAGCTCTTTGCAAGTAAGCCCGATGGGCGCGAACCCTACACCATCGTTATCCCCCCGCCCAACGTCACGGGCGTGCTCCACATGGGTCACATGCTGAACAACACGATCCAGGACATCCTTGTGCGCCGTGCCCGCATGGAAGGCAAGAACGCCTGCTGGGTGCCAGGTACTGACCACGCCTCCATAGCTACAGAGGCCAAGGTGGTGAAGAAACTCGCCGAGCAGGGCATCAAGAAGCATGACCTCACCCGCGAGCAGTTCCTGGAGCATGCCTGGGACTGGACCCACGAGCACGGCGGCATCATCCTGAAGCAGCTGCGGCGCCTGGGTGCCAGCTGCGACTGGGACCGCACTGCCTTCACAATGGACGAGACACGCAGCAAGAGCGTCATCAAGGTCTTTGTCGACCTCTACAACAAGGGGCTCATCTATCGCGGCCTCCGTATGGTGAACTGGGACCCCAAGGCTCTCACAGCCCTTTCTACCGAGGAGGTAGTCTATAAGGAAGAGCAGAGCCACCTGTTCCACCTGAAGTACTATGTGGCAGACCTCAACGAGTTGGACGGCATTGACCAGCTGGAGGCTGAAGGGAACGTCATCCACAGGGACCAGAAGGGATTCTATGCCGTCGTGGCCACCACGCGTCCTGAGACCATCATGGGCGATACGGCTATGTGTATCAACCCCAAGGACCCGAAGAACCAGTGGCTGAAGGGACGCAAGGTGATTGTCCCGCTGGTGAACCGTGTCATTCCTGTGATTGAAGACCGCTATGTGGACATCGAGTTCGGCACGGGCTGTCTGAAGGTGACCCCTGCCCACGATACCAACGACTATATGCTGGGTAAGACCCACAACCTCGATACCATCGACATCTTCAACGCCGACGGCACCATCTCGGACCAGTCGCCCATCTACGTGGGTATGGACCGTATGGACTGCCGCAAGCAGATTCAGAAGGACCTGCAGCAGGCAGGACTCATGGAGAAGATAGAGGACTATACGAACAAGGTGGGCTACTCCGAGCGCAACCCTGATACCCCCATCGAGCCACGCCTGTCGCTGCAGTGGTTCCTCAAGATGAAGCACTTTGCCGACATCGCCCTGCCCCCAGTAATGAACGGGGAAATGAAGTTCTATCCTGAGAAATACAAGAACACCTATAAGAACTGGCTGGAGAACATTCAGGACTGGTGTATCTCGCGCCAGCTGTGGTGGGGACACCGCATCCCAGCCTATTATTACAACGACACCGACGACTATGTCGTGGCCGAGAATGCCGAGAAAGCCCTTGAGCTGGCACGCCAGAAGAGCGGCAATGCCGGGCTGCAGCTGTCAGACCTCCGTCAGGACGAGGATGCTCTTGACACCTGGTTCTCATCGTGGTTATGGCCCATCTCCCTCTTTAACGGCATCAACAATCCCGGCAATGAGGAGATCAACTACTATTATCCCACATCCGACCTGGTGACGGCTCCTGACATCATCTTCTTCTGGGTGGCCCGCATGATTATGGCAGGTGAGGAGTATATGGGCAAGTACCCCTTCAAGAATGTCTACTTCACAGGTATTGTCCGCGACAAGCTGGGACGTAAGATGTCCAAGTCGCTGGGCAACTCTCCCGACCCCATAGAACTCATCGAGAAGTTTGGTGCCGACGGCGTGCGCATGGGTATGATGCTCTCGGCTCCTGCTGGCAACGATATCCTGTTCGACGAGGCACTTTGCGAGCAGGGACGCAATTTCAATAATAAAATATGGAACGCGTTCCGATTAGTAAAGGGCTGGAAGGTGGCAGAAGGCAGCGCTACTGCCACCAACAAGATCGCTACAGAATGGTTCGAGGCCAAGCTGAGGCAGACAAATGCCGAGCTCGACGACCTGTTCAAGAAATACCGCATCTCTGAGGCCCTGATGGCTGTCTACAAGCTGTTCTGGGACGAGTTCTCCAGCTGGTATCTCGAGATGGTGAAGCCCGCCTATGTCAACGGCGAGGCACAACCCATCGACAGCGAGACCTATGGCAAGACCCTCTCCTTCTTCGAGACCCTCCTGAAGATGCTCCATCCGTTTATGCCATTCATCACAGAGGAGCTGTGGCAGCACATCTACGACCGCCAGCCTGGCGAGAGCATCATGCGCGACAAGCTGGAACTGCCTGCTCCCACTGATGCCGACAACCAGCTGGTAGTAGCCATTGAGCAGGTGAAGCAGATTGTGTCGGGCGTCCGTATGGTACGTTCGCAGAAGAACATTGCTCCCAAGGAGACGCTCTCCCTGCAGGTAGTGGGCCAGAACGCCTATGCCGCCTTCGATGCTGCCATCTGCAAGATGGCCAACGTGAGCGAAGTCAGCGTCGTGGCCGAGAAAGATGCTACGGCATCGGCCTTCATGGTGGGTACCGACGAGTTTGCCGTTCCTCTGGGCGACATGATCGACGTGGCAGCTGAGATAGAGAAGATGGAGACCCAGCTGAAGCACCTGGAGGGATTCCTCGCTGGCGTGCAGAAGAAGCTCTCCAACGAGCGCTTCGTCCAGAATGCACCAGAGGCTGTGGTTGCCTTGGAACGCAAGAAGGAGAGCGACTCGCTCGAAAAAATCCAGTCGCTCAAGGATTCTATTGCCGCCCTTCAAGCAAAGGCTTGATGGTGATATTATAAATCATTGAAACTAAAGTGTTTGAGTCTGTATGAGAAAGGAAATATTGAAAGTTGGAACGATGCTTTTGCTGGCGGCAGGCCTATCGATGTCATGCAGTGACAACGATGAGCACGAAACGCAGCAGGTACGTGTGTTGCGGAACAACGGAGTGTTCGTACTTACCTCGGGCAACAGTGAAACCTTTGCCAAAGGTGCCTTGTCCTATTATGACTATGCCACACAGACTGCTTCTACTTTGGATTCTCTGATAACCGCTGGAGGCGTTTTCCTCAGCCGTCGCACCTGCGATGCAGTGGTCTATGGATCCAGGCTCTATGTGGTGGTGTCGACCGAAAATACCATCTATGTGCGCGATGTGAAGAGCGGCAGGATGCTGACCTCCTTCAGCACCACCGACCTCATGGGCACGAGCAACGGCTTTGCACCCCGTCGCATCACGGCTGCCCAGGGCAACGTCTACGTCTCCACACAAGCGGGCTACGTGGCTGCCATCGACACTGTAGGCTATCAGATCGTCCGGACCTATCAGGCTGGCTCCTTCCCTGAGGGCATCTCCGTCACAGGCAGTAAGCTCTATGTGGCCAACAGCGACGACGGGCGCCACCAGTCGCCTTCCATCTCTGTGATCGACCTTGTTACAGGCACCGCAACTACCATCACCCACGAGAACATACGACATCCGCAGGAGGTTGCGGCAATAGGTAATGCCATCTACTATCTGGACCTCGGCACCGTGGACGAATCGGGCAGCAGGCAATCTGACAACGGCGTCTACCGCATCGAGGGCGACAGCATAGTCAAGGTGGTGGATGCCACAGGAATGGCGGTGGGCAATTATACCTACAAGAATGAAACCACCGTCCGCATCTATACCTACAACAAGCCCCTGGGCACAGACTTCGCAGAATATTGGTACTACGATGCCAACACCCGCGAGACAATGTATTTCACTTCGATAGAAGATGCTGAACCTGCCGCCATTGCCGTGGACCCGCTGTCCGAGGAAGTGTTCATTGCCTTCAACCAGGTGAACAGGCCAAGCATCTGGGATCCACCTGTGCCCGACTATACGAAAGGCGGCTTCGTGAACATCTACAATGTGAACGGGGGCACAGAGAAAGCCACATTCAGCTGCGGCATACGCCCTGTGGTCTTCGCCTTCTATGTGGGTGTGAAATATGTGGAGGTCTAAAATACGTTTCACGACTGACTTATGGCTAGAAAAAAGAAACCCCTACCGCTGTTAGAGAACGTCACCATTACTGACTATGCCGCCGAAGGAAAGTCGCTGGCAAGGGTCGACGATATGGTGGTGTTCGTGCCGTGGGCAGTGCCTGGCGACGTCTGTGACCTGCAGGTGCACCGCAAGAAGCACTCGTTCATGGAGGCCGAGGTGGCACGCTATGTTGAGAAAAGCCCGCGCCGCACGGAGCCTTTCTGCCAGCATTTCGGCGTGTGCGGAGGATGTAAGTGGCAGCAGATATCCTACGACGAGCAGCTTCGCATGAAGCAGCAGCAGGTGTACGACCAGCTGACCCGCATCGGCAAGATTCAACTGCCTGAGTTCCGCCCCATCCTTGGCTCGGTGAAGACACGCGAATACCGCAACAAGCTCGATTTCGGATGTGCCAACAAACGCTATCTCACCAAGCAGCAGATAGAAAGCCTGCCCAAGGACCAGAGCATGAGCCTGAAAGACGTGCCCGCCATAGGGTTCCACATCACTGGGGCCTTCGACAAGATCCTGCCCATAGAGAAATGCTGGCTCATGGACGACCTGCACAACCGCATACGCAACGAGGTCTATCGCTATGCCATGGAACACAGCCTGTCGTTCTTCGACCTGCGTGCACAGGTGGGACTGCTGCGGGACGTCATTATCCGTAACTCGGCTTCTGGCGAGTTGATGGTCATCTTCCAGTTCCACTACGACCAGACGGGAGGCGACCAGGAGGCCAAAGCCCTCCTGCAGCACGTGGCCGACGAGTTCCCGCAGATCACCTCCCTGCTGTATCTCGACAACCAGAAGTGCAACGATACCATAGGCGACCAGGAAATACGGGTGTTCAAGGGCAAGGACCATATCTTTGAGCTGATGGAAGACCTGAAGTTCAAGGTGGGACCCAAGTCGTTCTATCAGACCAACACCGAACAGGCTTACCATCTCTACAGCGTTGCCCGCGAATTTGCCTTTGCAGGAATGCCTGGCGAAGCCGATGGGGTGGGGGAAGGCTCCCCTGAGACGAACCCCCTTGTCTACGACCTCTACACAGGAACGGGCACCATTGCCAATTTCGTGGCGAAGCGGGCACGGAAGGTCATCGGCATAGAGTATGTGCCCGAGGCAATTGAGGATGCGAAGGTGAACTCTGAACTCAACCATATCGGCAACACGCTGTTCTTTGCCGGCGACATGAAGGATATCCTCACCGATGAATTCATTGCAGAATACGGACGTCCTGACGTCATCATCACTGATCCACCCCGTGCCGGCATGCACCCTGACGTGGTGAAGACCATCCTGCGTGCTGCACCTCAGCGCATTGTCTATGTGTCCTGCAACCCTGCCACCCAGGCACGCGACCTTCACGACCTTGACGTTGACTACCGTGTGGCCGCCGTTCAGCCTGTGGACATGTTCCCTCATACCCCTCACGTCGAGAACGTAGTACTGCTGGAGCGCCGATAAGAATAGTTGGAGCCGCCATCCCGATTTTCAGATCTGTTTCCTGATGCAAAATTAATGAAAATAACAATGCAAAACAATAGTTTCCCCCAATTTTTTGGGGAAATATCATTTTTTCTTGCAACGGACTTCACGGACTTTCTATAGAGATGGTTCAACTCTCCCCAGTGCGCCCTGACGGGGAAAAACCCCTATATAATGATGAACGGGATAACGCCGTGCCGACACCTGGTGGATAAGACGCCCTGACGGATGGCAGCAGCCGTAAGCCCAGGGCAACGCCCTTGGGTAAACAAGCGTGGAAACCATTGCCCTGTAAGGGCAAAAGCCAAATTACCCTGGCGCAGATTCTCGATTTTGTCGTTGTCTTGCCGAGGGAGCGCGCAGGCGGCGAGAATAGTTCGATCCTGCTCAAAAAATAGTTCAATCTGTAAGAGAGAGCTGTCCTCGCTCTTCTGGCGATTAGTATGCCTGTTATTTACACCCCATACGCCCGTTTGCGTATTCCCGTTTCGTCAGATAACGCTATGGAATATCATTTCTGGCAAGAATTATTAACACAGAGTGCGTGTGTGAGCACAGATGGTTTAGGAAGAGAATATAGATACATTACCCCTTCCCTTCATCCCATTCTGTGAAAATTAAAAATCGAAATGGCACGATGGCCCGTTGGCACGTTTGCAAGTGCAGGGAGAGTACAGGAAGAATCAAGGGGACAGGTTGTACAACCTGTCCCCTTGATTCTTCCAAAAACCTGTCCCCTTGATTCTTTGAAAGGATGCAACCCACTTACTCTGCAAACAACGTATCGAGCAGTTCGTAGAATTTGGGATCCTCGCCGACGACGGTTGACAGCACCTTGCCGTTGGCGATAATGACCTTCGTGGGGTAGCTGCTGACCATATAGTCGGTGAGCACTGTCGAGTCTTTGGGCACGAACACGTGCTTCCAAGGCAGTTCGTTGTCGGCTACGGCCTTCTTCCATTTCGCCTCGGTGTCGTGGCAGTCCATGCCGATAATCTCCAGTTTGTCCTTATATTTCTCGTAGTACTTCTTCATGTCGGGGAATCCCTTGATACACCAGGCACACCACGAGCCCCAAAAGTCGAGCAAGATGATTTTCTCATTGCTCATTTTCGACAGCGTGAAGGGCTGGCCGTTGATGTCGTTCAGCGTGAAGTCGGGAGCAGTACTGCCGGGCTTGAGCGTCTTGCCCTCCAACTCCTTCTGCCTCAGATACTCCTTCGAGTCGGCAATCTGCTTGTCGATAAAGCCCTTTAGGCGGCCGTTCCTGATGGCAGGCGACAGTGTGGCGAGCATTTCCTCCAAACGGTCGGAATCATGGCTGCCCACATTTCCAACGAGCACAGCAGCGATTTCGTCGTTGGGATATGTTTTGATGAAGTCGATGGCAGGCTGGGCGCTTTTGTCGTCCTTCACCTTCTTTTGCGCGATGAGCGCTTCGGCGTAGTGCTGATAGAATTTGGTGCCGTCGTAGGTGAGGCCGTTGGCAGGCTTGTCATCCTGGGAAAGTCCCTCAACCGCCAGCACTTCGCCAGGCACGGCATCGAAGAACATGCTGAAACCGCCCTGATGCCGAACTGCCGACGGTGTGAGTAAGAAATAAGTCTTCGCCTCGGACAGAGGGGTTGAGAACAGGAATGCGCCATTCTGATCCCTTACCACCGTATTCAGGCTCTTCATGTCGTCGGTCGGTACTATTATGAGCGTGTCGTCGGGGTTTGACAGTTTGGCCATAAGCACCCATGTGCCAGGTTGTCCTTTCAGGTCGCTTGGCTTCTGATTCTGTGCGAAACCGCTCATGGTGCCGCAAAGGGTGAGGATGGCGGCCAGCATCCAAAGTTTTGTCTGTTGCATTTGCTTAATTATTTTTGTAATTGTTTGCTGGGTGCAAAGATACGGATAATATTTGGGAAATGCAAATAAAAACAGCCCAAAATCTGCTACTTAGTGTTATATAAACCAGTCTGCTACAAAAACCACCACCCTGATTTGGGGCCCTGGTTTTAAGCAAGCATGTTGATGCTGAGGATAAGGGAGTCGCGAAAAGCGACACCCTTGGCGCAACCCAGACAATGGCATTCATCAACAAGTCGGGACTCTATCCCGCTGGTGCTCTCTTCAAAACTGCCACTGGCCAAGGCAAGCTCGAGTGCTGTAACAACGGGAAGCCCTGTTGTTTCCTTGTGGACAACTGGTTGATCAACCGGAGGGGCAGACAACAAGTAGGATACTAGACGGTAAATTGCCAAGCATGAGAATTTATTTTGATTTTTTTGGTAAAACCTTGCGTATATACATTTTTTTTTGTAACTTTGCAGAAGAATAATGTGGAGGGCTGTTCCGTGCCAATTCGGAATGTTTTTCTGCGGTTCTACTAACCTATTAAATAACCTTTGGAATATGATTATGAAACGATTAACATGGCTTGTGGCGCTGCTTGTTGCTATGGTGGTGAATGTCAGCGCAGAGGAAATGGAATCCCAGCAGGCGGCTGCTGAGAAAGCATCGGTGGAAGTGCCCGCATGGGTGAAGAACATCAAGTTCAGCGGCTACGCTATGCTGCAGTATCAGGGCGTGGACAAGGAAGGTGCCCACACCAACTCGTTCAACCTGCGACTGGCACGTTTTATCCTCGACGGCAAGATCGGCGACTTTGACTGGCGCGCCCAGATCCAGGGCACCAACGCCAAGGGTCCCGCCGAGCCTACTGTGCAGTTGGTGGACCTCTATACGGAATGGAGGAAGTTCCCTGAGTTCAAGATCCGTGCCGGACAGTTCAAGCGTGCATTCACGTTCGAGAACCCCACGAACCCCGTTACGCAGGGATGGCGCGGCTATGCCGATGTCATCAACCGCTTGTCGGGATTCGGCGACCGTAACGGCGAGAAGTCCAGCGGCGGGCGCGACATTGGTGTACAGGTGTCGGGCGATGTGCTGCCCAACGCCAGCGGACGGAAGCTGCTGCACTATCAGGTGGGTGTATATAACGGTGAGGGCGTCAACCGTAGCGACAAGAACAACCAAAAGGACATCATTGGCGGATTGTGGGTGATGCCCATCAAGGGCGTACGCGTCGGTGCTTTCGGATGGAAGGGCAGTCATGGCGGTATGACCACGAAGGACGGGAACAACGAGAACGTGTATCTGAACCGCTACTGTCTCTCGGCAGAATATGACCTGAACGAATACACCATACGTGCTGAGTATATACATTCTCAGGGATGGGGATCAGGTGTGGTAGGCAATACGACCATCAACTATGCCCTCGGCGACAAGGCCGACGGTTGGTATGTCTTCGGTATTGTGCCGATTGTCAAGTCGAAGCTTCATGCGAAGGCACGTTACCAGAGCTACCGCGTGTCGAAGGAGTGGGGAAGCTCTGTCAATCAGGTGGAGTGCGGTCTCAACTATTATTTCTCGAAGAACCTGGAGCTACATCTGGAGTATTCGCGTGTCAACGACCGTACGCTGGCCAAGCATAACTACAACCTGATAGACGCAGAGTTCGACTTCCGCTTCTGATCAACGCAAGGAAGGGGACACCAGGAAAGGGTGTCTCGACTTCCGCAAGTGGTCTCTTTTCAATCAAGTAATTGAGAGATTTGTCGAAGACCCACTGACCGTAAGGGAGATAATTAGAGAATTAAAGAATTAAGTGACATCCTTATTACTGCCTTGGTCATAAGACGCTGAAGGCGTCTCCGATTAGGAGACGCCTTCAGTATCAGTGGGTATCCCGTTTCGTCAGATACCGCTTTGAATACAATTTCTGGTCGAAATTATTCTAATTATTCTAATTTCCTAACACCTATCACTAGCAGATTACCGTTGCTCGTCCTTGTGCATGCCGTAGTAGACGAGTGGTGGCGCTTTCAGCATCAGTGGTTTTCCCGTTTCGTTAAGCGTTCTTGCTGTGACAAGCGAGCATAGCTCAAGCGCTGCTGTTTTCCTGTTTCGTCAAGTAGTTTTCGTAACCTAACAGTTGCAGCGCTGCCCTGGGCTTGGCGCTTTTGGCCTTTCAGACTTGCGGGCTTTTGCTCCTCCAGGCTTGCTGGGTTTAACTTCAGCAGGTCAGTGCCAGTTCTATATTGTGTACTTTTGCCATTTTACGCAGGTTGATCATGGCATAGCGCATGCGGCCAAGTGCGGTGTTGATGCTCACGCCGGTGGCTTCGGCTATCTCTTTGAACGACAGCTCTTGGAAGAAGCGCATGTAGACCACTTCGCGCTGGGTGGCAGGCAGGGCTTCCATCATCTTCTTGACATCGTTCAGCACCTGTTCGTTCACCAGCTGGCTCTCGCGCCAGGTGTCAAGCACCTCAGCCCCCTTCAGGTTCGACAGGTTGTTGTCATCGGGCAGGTCTACCACATGCTCCGTACGCACCTGGCGGTAGGTGTCCATGATCACATTGTGGGCTATGCGGGTGAGCCAGAACATGATTTTCCCAGAGTTGGTGTAACGGCCCTCCTGCAGCCAGACGATGGCTTTGACGAACGTCTCCTGGAATATATCGTCGGCCAGGTCATGGTCGCGGACAACGAACATGATATACGTGAACAACTGCTCCTGGGTTCTTACTAACAACTCATCGAACGCCTTGTTGTTTCCTTCTACATAAAGTAAAGCCAACTGCTCGTCAGTAAGGCTCTCAAACTGCTTCATACTTAATCAATAATTTGTTAAGTAAAGACTGTTTCGATAGGCAATAGGGTTTTTATTGTTCGAGTTGTTAATGATTTTTATTGGTGCAAAGTTACTAATTTCTTTTAATTATGAACTTCTCAGACGTATTTTGTTCATGCGGTTTAGCCTTTTTTAACAATTCTGCATAGAAAAAGTGCCTTTTTACGGGTGTTAAGTTGAAAGAAAATCGTACCTTTGTGGCTGTTTTGACAAGGAAAACCTAAAGAATTGTATAAATATGGTAAAGCTATTTGTTCCTGGACGCCTGTGCCTATTTGGTGAACATACCGACTGGGCAGGCCATTATCGTACGATGAATGCTGACATTCCGCCAGGTGCCGCTATTGTGACTGGTATTGAAGAGGGTATATATGCCGAGGCCGAGAAATCGTCCATCTTTGAGATGCAAAGCACGGCCGAGGAGATAGACGGCCTGTGGAAGGACTTTGCATGCCGTATGGACGAGGCTGAGCTGAAACGTGTGGCCAAGAGCGGGTCGTTCTTCTGCTACTGTGCCGGTGTGGCCAGTTATATGCTGGAATGGTACAAGGTGGGCGGCGTGCGCATCAGGATTACCCGGATGACGCTCCCCATGAAGTCGGGTCTGTCGTCCAGCGCTGCCATCTGTGTGCTCGTTGCGCGCGCGTTCAATTTATTATATAATCTGAACCTGAACACCCTGGGCGAGATGAACATTGCCTACCTGGGCGAGCTGCGTACCAGCAGCCGCTGCGGACGTCTTGACCAGGCATGCGCATTTGGCGTGAAGCCCAACCTGATGACCTTCGACGGCGACGAGATTGAGGTGCAGGCGCTGAATGTGAAGAAAGCGCTGAGATGGGTGTTTGCCGACCTATGTGCTGAGAAGGACACGGTGAGGATCCTGCGTGACCTGAACAAGGCCTATCCCTTTGCCTCGAACGAAATGGAGAGACGTGAACACGAGGCGCTGGGCATACTGAACCAGCAGATCATTGATCGCGCCATACGCTATATGGCTGAAGGCAAGGTCCAGGAGCTGGGACAGCTGATGACGGAGGCAGAGAACCTGTTTGACTCGCACGTGGCACCGATGTCGCCAGAGGCACTTGCTGCACCCAAGCTCCACGAGGTGCTCAACGACCCGCTAATACAACCCTTGGTGTGGGGCGGAAAGGGCGTAGGTTCGCACGGGGACGGATCCGTGCAGTTCCTCGCACGTGACGAGGAGTGCCAGCTGAAACTGCTGGACTATCTGAACAGCAAGGGCCTGAAGGCATACCAACTGACCATCAATCCCGTACATACCGTACGCCGAGCCATCATACCTGTGGCAGGATTCGGCACAAGGCTCTATCCGTCGACAAGGGTCATGAAGAAGGACTTCTTCCCCATTCCCTGTGCCGACGGCATGGTGCGACCTGTCATCTTGATATTGCTGGAGGAACTGGTGCAGAGCGGCATTGAGGAAATATGTCTCGTACTGGGATCGGAGGAGGAGCGTAAGCTGTATGCCGACTTCTTTGACCGTCCGCTGAGCGATGAGCACTTGAGCAAGCTCAACTCGGAATGCCGTGAATACGAGAACCATATTATGGACATAGGAAAGCGGCTGAGATATGTCTACCAGCACGAGAAACGCGGATTCGGACATGCGGTGTACCAGGCTGCCGACTTTGCCAGAAACGAGCCAGTGCTGCTGATGCTGGGCGATACGCTCTACAGGTCGCTGACGAACAAACCCTGCGCACTGCAGCTCATCGAGGAGTACGAGAGATACAACCGCCTGATTGTGGGACTCTATCCTGTAGAGCTTGCCGATGTCAGCCATTTCGGCATTATGGCTGGTGTGTGGGAAGACAAGGACGAGACCATTCTCAACGTCTCAACGGTCTACGAGAAACCAAAGGCTTCCTATGCAGAGGAATTCCTTGCCGTGCGCAATCAGAAGGGAAAGCGTGAGTACTGCTCCATCTTCGGACAGTATATACTGACACCAGAAGTATTCCAGCAGCTGGCGGATGACATCAGACTGGCCGACGAGCAGGGAAGCTCGCGGGAAATAGAACTGACATCGGCACTCGAGGCAGTGAGGGCGAGAATCGGCATGATGGGTATACGCTTCAACGGAGAACGCTATGACATGGGCAACCCGGCTGCCCTGGTGGAAACTGTAGCAAAGTTCTCACAGCCCCTGAATAATTAAAAAATTGAAAAAATGAAAAAATTAGCGTGTAACCATAGGAGATTGTCGGAGAAAATCATTAACTTTGCACAATTAGAACATAAAAGATAATTCCATAAGTATTAATTGTAAAAAAACAGAAACAAACGTATGAGTCAGAAAAGAGTTTACCTTTTCGGCAACGGTAAGGCCGAAGGTAATGCGAAAATGCGTGAGGAACTTGGTGGCAAGGGCGCTAACCTTGCTGAGATGAACCTGATTGGCGTCCCAGTTCCTCCTGGTTTCACTATCACTACAGATTGCTGTAACGAGTACTATCAGGTGGGACAGCAGAAGATCATGGAGCTGCTGAACGACGATGTGATGGCTGCTGTCAAGCACATCGAGGAGCTGATGAACTCGAAGTTCGGCGACAAGGAGAACCCCCTGCTGGTTTCAGTACGCTCGGGTGCACGCGCCTCTATGCCTGGCATGATGGATACCATCCTGAACCTGGGTCTGAACGACGAGGTGGCCGAGGGTATGGTGAAGAAAACCAACAACCCACACTTCGTGTACGACAGCTACCGCCGCTTCGTACAGATGTACGGTGACGTGGTGCTCGAGATGAAGCCTGTCAACAAGACCGACATCGACCCCTTCGAGGAAATCATCGAGGGAGTGAAGAAAGAAAGCGGCGTGGTGCTCGACAAAGACCTCTCCGTGGAAGACCTGAAGAAACTGGTCCAGCTGTTCAAGGCCGCCATCAAGGAGCGCACTGGCAAGGAGTTCCCCGATGATCCCATCGAGCAGCTCTGGGGCGCTATCTGCGCTGTGTTCCGCAGCTGGATGAACGAGCGAGCCATCCTCTATCGTAAGATGGAAGGTATACCCGACGAGTGGGGTACTGCAGTCAGCGTGATGGCCATGGTATTCGGTAACATGGGCGACACCTCTGCTACTGGTGTGTGCTTCAGCCGTGACGCCGCCAATGGTGAGAACCTGTTCAATGGTGAGTACCTGGTGAACGCACAGGGTGAGGACGTGGTGGCCGGTATCCGTACTCCGCAGCAGATCACCAAGATCGGCTCGCAGCGGTGGGCAGAGCGCGCTGGCATCTCTGAGGAAGAGCGCGTGGCCAAGTATCCTTCAATGGAAGAGGCTATGCCTGAGATCTACAAGGAACTCGACGGCATCCAGAACAAGCTCGAGGAGCACTATCACGATATGCAGGATATGGAGTTCACCGTTCAGGAGGGCAAACTCTGGTTCCTCCAGACACGTAACGGTAAGCGTACTGGCGCAGCAATGGTGAAAATTGCCATCGACCTGCTCCACGAAGGTAAGATCGACGAGAAGACCGCCATCATGCGCTGCGAGCCTCAGAAGCTTGACGAACTCCTCCATCCCGTATTCGACAAAAAGGCACTCTCACAGGCCAAGGTGATTGCACAGGGACTGCCTGCATCTCCTGGTGCTGCCTGCGGTCAGATCGTGTTCCACGCTGATGATGCCGAGGCATGGCATAACGACGGACACAAGGTCGTGCTCGTACGTATCGAGACCTCGCCTGAGGACCTGGCTGGTATGGCTTCTGCCGAGGGTATCCTCACCGCTCGTGGCGGTATGACCTCTCACGCTGCCGTTGTAGCCCGTGGTATGGGTAAGTGCTGCGTCTCGGGTGTTGGTGCACTGAATGTAAGCTACAAGGATAAGACCGTCGAGATTGACGGTGTTGTATATAAGGAGGGTGACTACATCTCTCTGAATGGTACCACAGGTCAGGTTTACGCTGGCGAGGTGCCCACAAAGGCTGCCGAGCTCTCTGGCGACTTCAAGGAGCTGATGGACCTCTGCGACAAGTACACTAAGCTGCAGGTCCGTACCAATGCCGACACCCCACGCGACGCCCAGCTGGCTCGCGAGTTTGGTGCCAAGGGTATCGGTCTTACCCGTACTGAGCACATGTTCTTCGAGGACAAGAAGATCATCGCTATGCGTGAGATGATTCTCGCCGACAGCGTTGCCGGACGTGAGAAGGCTCTCGCCAAGCTGCTGCCCTACCAGAAGGCCGACTTCAAGGGCATCCTCGAGGCTATGGACGGACTGCCCGTGAACATCCGTCTGCTCGATCCTCCTCTCCATGAGTTCGTTCCCCACGATCTCGCTGGACAGGAGACAATGGCTAAGGAAATGGGCGTCAGCGTCGAGGACATCAAGCGCCGCGTAGACTCTCTCGCTGAGAACAACCCGATGCTGGGACACCGTGGCTGCCGTCTGGGTATCACCTTCCCTGAAATCACCGCTATGCAGACCAAGGCCATCCTCGGTGCTGCCTGCGAGCTGAAGAAGGAAGGTAAGAACCCGATGCCGGAGATCATGGTTCCGCTGATCGGTACAATGTACGAGTTGAAGCAGCAGAAGGAGGTTATCCAGCACGCCGCTAAGGAAGTGTTCGCTGCCGAGGGTATCGAGGTAGAGTTCGAGATTGGTACGATGATCGAGATTCCTCGTGCTGCCCTGACTGCCGACCGTATCGCCGAGGAGGCTCAGTACTTCTCATTCGGTACCAACGACCTGACTCAGATGACCTTCGGCTACAGCCGCGACGACATCGCATCCTTCCTGCCCGTATACCTCGACAAGAAGATCCTGAAGGTAGACCCGTTCCAGGTGCTCGACCAGAAGGGTGTTGGCCGTCTCATCAAGTTCGCCGTCAAGGAAGGCCGTGAGGTGCGTCCTGACCTCCGCTGTGGTATCTGCGGTGAGCACGGTGGTGAGCCCAGCTCAGTGAAGTTCTGTGCAAAGATCGGCATGAACTACGCATCTTGCTCTCCCTTCCGCGTGCCCATCGCACGCCTCGCCGCCGCACAGGCAGCGGTCGAGGAATAATCGAAAGATGCTGAAAATTAGTGAAATACGAGGCAAGTACTTGGTAAACAGGTACTTGCCTCGGTTCTTTTCTGCACGTTCTGCACGTAATACAAGCAGTCCATGACGGGTTTGTTTTACAAATGCTTTACACTAAAATGGCATTTGTTTTACACTAAAAAATGGTACTGTAAAACTGAGAACAAAAAGAAGTCAAATAATTCACTAATTTATTTCAGTATGGTAAACTTAAAAGCAACAGTAAGAGTTAAAACAAAGAGCGGTCTTTACCCTGTTTACATTCGCTTTACTAAAAGCAATCAGGTTTCATATGTAAAGACATCTTGGGTTGTTAATGAAAAAGGTTTGGGTAGCAAGAAGGATATTATAGATCCTTTCGTCATCCACCAAACTTCTATCTTGATTGACAATTATTATACTCAGCTCAATCAGATAGACACGTCAAAATGGACAACTTCGGAGATTGTAAAGTATCTGACGGAGTTCAACAATGACTTGTCTTTCTCGGACTATACGAGAAAGCATATCGAGAAAATGATTAGTAGAGGTCAAGAACGTACCTCACGAAATTACAAGTGGGCATTGAACCACATGGAGAGATTTGCCGAGACAGACAACATCATGTTTTCACGCTTGACATCTGCTTTTCTTAACCGATGGATAGAGTCTCTTTCAGAAACTAATCGCTGTAAAGAACAGTACCCTGTTTGTATGCGAGAGGTGTATAAGGCTGCATTGAAGGAGTTTAATGACGAAGAACTTGGAATTGTCAAACTCAAAAATCCATGGTCAAATGTTGTCATCCCTAAAAGTGATATACCTGAGAAACGTGCTATTCCAGCAAGTATGTTGCGTAAGTTCTTCAATGTCGTACCAGATAGAAGCCGGTTCACTAATCCTCTTATGGAAGTAGGCCAGGACGTTGCCTTGATTTCATTCTGCTTGTGTGGCTTGAATGCTGTTGATATTTTCAATGCAAAGAAAGACCAGTATGTTAATGGCATTTTTCATTATGAACGTCAGAAAACAAGAATGAGTCGTTCAGACAAGGGTTACTTTGAGGTTCGTGTGCCAGCATTCTTGAAACCGACATTTGAAAAATACCTCTCAAAGAAAACTGACTCCCCTTGGCTGTTTAACTTTCATGACCGTTTATCTACTTCAGATTCGTTTTGCGCAAACGTAAATATCGGCATCAAGCAGATATGGGAAAAGGTGGAGTCTGGTTATAAGGCATCTTTATATGCTTTCCGTCATAGCTGGGCTACAATAGCCCAAAATGAATGTGGAGCAACAATGAATGAGGTTGACTTTGGACTCAACCATTCTATTAACAAAATGGCCAAAGTTTATGTAAAGGTAGATTATACTCCAGCATGGATTTTGAATGAGAAGGTTATTGATTTTATTTTCTTTACTGATAAAGAATCTAAGCACGTAGAGAAGGAGGATAAAACATTTGAAAGAATCTCAAAGTACAACAATATCCGCGCAGAAGCGTATGTGATGGGCAAGAAGGTTTGTGCTCTTGAAGATACAGGCTTTAGAAATGTTGACCAAATAATGGATAAACTGGTTACGTTGCTTCCAAAGAAAGTAAAAAATGCACGTGTCCAGTTCAAAATAACCAATGTTGATAAGGAACTCACCCAAATGTATCAAAGGTTGATCCCTTAGTGTTTGCCTCATTATTGATAAAACAATAACTCAGATAGCCCGATTGGATTATCTGAGTTTTTTATTGTTTTACAGAATATAGTTTTGCTGGATGGTTGCTAGTTCCTGCAAATCAACAAGTCGGTATCGCTTCTTGCCTGGTGATATTCTGACAGGTTTTAACTTACCATTTTTGACCCATCGATCAACGTCTGCTCTTCCAAACATTCTGTAAGCTTGAGCTTGACTGATTTCGAGCTGTCCCTTCTCTACTTGGTGAATTCGTAAAGCAACCTTCGTTGCTAATGAGTCAACAAACTGCCCAAATGTAACGTTCATGTCTAAAAAATGCATTTCTGTATTATCGTCCATACTCCTTATGATTTAATTGTGATAGCGAAGAGGGTCTGCCTCTGCGATTGAATTGTAATTCTTCCGCAAAGGTAGCCCTCATAAATCATAAGTGTGCGTTTAGCAGCTATATAGGATTCCGTATATAGTTGTTATATAGCCATCCTATTTGCAGATAATAGGATTGCTTGCATTTTACAGACATTCTTTCAGCTTCTTTATAAATACTTCACAACTGTCATAAAAGCCAATGCCATCGTCAAGAATGTTAGAGTTTGGCTTCTTTCGAAGGTTAGCAACTCTTGCTTGTGATAATCCACAGCGCAGTTGGCTTGCTCGTAGAGGTTCGTTATTGACAGACGATGATACCAGTTTGTGGTTTTCCATAATCTTCTGCCACGAATAAGGAAGAAGTCCATGTTCGCGTAGTTTGCCAAAGAAGATGGCCACATATCTGTTGACCGTTGCCTGAAGAGGAACTGTCAACCGACATTCAAATAGATCCCGGATGTCGTTTTCTGTCACTTCCGACTTAAACAGACTTGTAGCCCTGACGAAATTAGTAATGAGACATATCTGTTCATCACTGAAATGAGCCAGACACACGGGTTCTGGCTCTTCAAGACTCTTTCCTTTATTGAACAAGTCATCCATTTTAAGAAAGTCCTTCTTCTCAAAACCAACTTTAGAGAAGAAGGCTTCCACAAGGTCACGACGTTCTTCCATAAGTTCCTTCAGAGCAAACACGTGCATTACATGAAGTCTGATGTCGGCCTCACGAATGCTAGTACATGGAAGGTGATAGTAGATGAAATCATTCACGTAACGAAAATACTCTTTCTCGTCATTGAGGATTTCTGACTGGTACTGCTCATAGGCAGCACGGTAGAGTTGCCAAAGTTCATCTTGTGGCATCTCATTCTCAGCTTTCTTTGCACAACATGGGCACAAAAAGAGAGAGCACGGGAGTGTTCTTTAACCGTTTCATTTTCTTTTTGTGAATAAAAATGTTATTAAAAAAATATTATTGTAAAACATACATGTTGGTATGTGCTATTCGTTATCTTGAATTCCTATTTGGTTGGTGCAGCATCATCAAACCCATAAACTCGTCAAATATCTTTGCCTTATTGTTACGTCTGTTGAATCGGAAGTAATACTCATCCAGATATCCTTGGATATATTCTGGTAATATATGGCGGTGCACACCGAACAACCAATTCTTAAGATTTGTAATATGTGTAGAGCTTAGAGTCAAAAGGAAGTTGTCTTCAAATGTCTCTATGTGATAATTAGTGACATACTGCCCATAATTTCTTTCTTTACTGAAGTATACTTTAGCATCTGTGCTAATGTGCTTCTCAAAGAAACTCAGGATTTGCTCTGAAGAGAAATAGTCCAGAAATATCCCATAAGCCTTACCGATCTCACCATTGGCTAAAAGCTCCATCGCCACTAATACGATATTTTTAGGTTGGTCGCTATCCTGTTCAATAACGTAGAAATCGCTAATGATAACCATGCCATTGAAAAAGATATGGTTTTGGCTATTTAATGCCAATTGCATCTTCCGCTTGAACTCCCAGATGGTCTTCTGTCTTATACCATATTCCTCTGCCAGTTTTGATGATGACATGCTCTTTTCGGAGATGCACATATCAAAGACTATACGAAATGCTGAGAGAAGTGATATTCTGATTTTATTAAAGATGGTTCCAGCCGTTGGACTTTCGTCATGTTTGCACCTGGTGCATCGCCTTGCGAAAGGCAACAGTCCTTTGCAATAATGTGTATTGCCACATCGCTTGCATACGAAGTAGTCCCCTTCCCACTTCATGTCAGCCAGGTATTCGTAGCAATCCTCGTCGCTTTGGAAGGATTTGTTGAATTTGGCAAGACTGATGCCTTTGTATATAATTCTTGGTTTCATGGTGCAAAGGTAATAAGAATTTCTCAAAATAGTGCGGTTTAACCGCCTAAATAATGTAAACGAATACGATTTAACGAAAATGAATACTATTTGGCTGTAATTCATGGTAAAGGAGCATCCAATAAAGGCATGAAAATACCAACAAATCCAATCAAGTGAAATCATCCAAGCTATATAACCACGAAACAACTATTTGTATATAGCGTCGGTCTTGACGTGAATCATTTTATCCTCCTACCTTTGTGCTCAATTCAATGAAATCTGAGGATTATCCTCTTTCTCAAACTCAAAATTCTTAAATATGGCAAAGAAAGAAATAGAACTATTAGAGAAACGGATTGAACTGCTGGAGATGCAGCTCAAAGAATTGAAAACGTTTGATCCAGGTATTATCAACCAGCGTCTCAAATCAATAGAAGAGACGCTGTACTCTACCAAAGACATCCTGACCATGAAGGAAGTGTGTCAGTATCTCGACATTTCGCAAAGTCTGCTCTATAAGCTTACCTGTAATG
>JAEEGK010001231.1_pt1 | contig 64267 bp, 37 predicted proteins | sample 8958771 | NCBI WGS metagenome assembly JAEEGK01 (sample SAMN16246547, study PRJNA631951) | gut metagenome | biome: gut microbiome; feature: rumen; material: SC-attached | host: Bos | place: Iran: Karaj | collected 2018-10 | reverse complement strand
AAAGTATAAATAAATGGAAAAAGAAAAAACAATATATTCCCAGTTAATAAATTCCAAACATGGATTATCAGGATTACGAAATATGGGAAATACATGTTTTTTAAACACAGCAATTCAATGTTTAAGTAATTGTTGGGAATTAACGAATTATTTTTTAAGAAATGAGTATAAAAAAGATATAAATAAAAAAAATCCAATAGGTTCACATGGTAAATTAAGTGAAGCATATTCAAAACTAATTCATAAATTATGGTTTGGAAAAGAAGATTCTTATGTTCCAACAAAATTTAAAAAAGAATTAGAAGAAATTAATGAAATGTATTCTGATAATAATCAACAAGATACACAAGAATTTTTAACCTTTTTAATTGATGGATTACATGAAGATTTAAATAAAGTTATTAATAAACCTTATATTAATAATAATAATGATGATGATTTTAAAAAAGAAGATAAAAGCTTAGAAGAATTATATAATTTTAAAAGAAGAAATCAAAGTTTATTAGTTGAATTATTTTATGGACAATTTAATAGTTTAATTAAATGTCCTAATCAAGATTGTTTATATGATAATACTAAATTTGAACCTTTTTTAAATATTAGTTTACCTGTTACTAATAAATCTGTTTCTTTTAATATTCTTTGTTATTTTATTTTTTATGATATTTCTATAACACCTATTCAAATTTTTTTAGAATTTAGAAATGATTGTACTATTATGGCTTTAAGAAATAAAATTGCTAAAATATTTAATATTCATCCTTTTTCTTTTATGGTTGAAAAAATGGATGTTAATGGTAATTTAGAATTTTTTTTAAATTATAAACAACTTTTATCTTATAAAAAAAAAAATAATAAAGAAAAAGATAATAGTACACCTTATTTTTTAATTCAACATTGTCCTAATGATTTTTATAATTGTAAAAATAATATTTTTTTTAATAATAAAAATATTAAAGAATATAAAACTGATCATTATGAAGATTGTAAAGAAGAAATTGAAAATAGAGAAGAAGAAATAGAAAATTTATTTGACGAAGATTATAAAGAAAATGAAGAAAATTTTTTTTAAAAAAAAGAAGAAAAAATAAAATATATTATCAAAATAAAAATACTGGAAAATTGACAATGAAATGAATCATTGTATAAACAAAGATTTTAGTTTTAGTTTATATTAAAGCATATGAAAATTATGATGTCACAAATACAATTAATATAATATTTCCTAGAAATATATTTTTAAATAAGAAATTAACTTGTAAAGAAATACATTATAAAATATTTGAATATTTTAAAACAATTTGTCCTCAAGAAACTTTTAATAAAAATTTTAATAATTTAGATACTAATAATGAAAATGATAATTATGATTTTCAGATTAAAAATCAATATCCTTATAGATTAAGAATAAAAAATATAATGAAAAATAAGGATAAACCTTGTGTTATTTGTAATAAAAAAGATTGTCATAATTGTCTTTTACCTTTTTCAGAAAAAATAACACTTCAAAATTTAATAGATAAATATCCTTTAAATAATAAAGGATTAAAAATAGATAATTCATATTATTATTTAACCAAAAATCAAAAAGAATTAAATGAAAATTGGAATAAAGATTTTTCCTTAGTGATTACTTTTCCTTTAAGTAGAAAATCAAGTATTTTTGCTCAATTAAATAATTTTAATAAGTTAAATTTCACAATACATAAAAATAATTTAACCCAATCAATTCCTTTATCAAAATGTTTTAATTATTTTATGAATTGGGAAGAATTAGATTCAACAAATGAATATTATTGTACAAAATGTAAAACAAATCAAAAAGCAAAGAAGAAAATTCAAATAAATATATGTCCTCATATATTAATAATACATTTAAAAAGATTTAATAATAAACAAAAATTAGAAATAAAAGTAGATTTCCCAATAAGAGGATTAGATATGTCAAAATATGTTTTAGAAAATAAAGATAATTATGATATGACTTATGATTTATTTGCGGTTGCTTATCATATAGGAAAAGTTGGTTATGGTCATTATTATGCTATTTGTTATAATATTATTACTAAAAAATGGTATAAATTTGAAGATAGTATTGTTAGTGAAGTTAAATTAAATGAAATTGTTAATAAAGATGCTTATGTTTTATTATATAGAAGAAGAAATTTAGAAAATATTATTGATTTAGAAGATTTATATAAATGTGAATTCATTTCTTATGAAAAGAAATTAGAAGATTTAACTACTAATGAATCTAAAAGTTATATTAATGATTAAAGGGGATTAATTTTGTAAAAAATTTTTAATTTTTTTTTGTAAATTTTCTATTATTGATATTTATTAATTAAATGTACTAAAAACTCTTTTTACTTATCAATATTTAATTTTTTAAAATAATACAATTAAAAAATGACTATTAACTAATAAATCAAAGAAAGAATTATCAACAAGAAAATTTAATTAATATATTCTTTGAAAATTATATTATGTTAAAATTTGAGCTCCAATTTATATAATAAAAAATAAATAGTTTAAATCAGGAAATATATTTTTTATATTAAAAAAAGAAATTTATAATAAGTTATCTTTAAATAATAGAATTTTTATTTATAATTTATATTTTTTTTAAATAATTATTTAATGGATCAAACAAATATTTTAACTTATAACAAAAAAGAAAATAAAATTCAAATTCTTGCAAAAGAAATTGAAACAAAATCAATAACAGATTTAATAACAACAATAAAAGATAAATTAATGGCTTTTTCTGATAGTTTAGATAATAATTATTCAATATATAAATTAAATTTATATAAAAAAATAATAGGAAAAAAAGAAAAAATTTTTACAAAAGAAGAAGATGCTTTAGAAATCTTAAAATTATATGAAATAATTCAAAAAGATTTTATTAAAGAAAAGCAAAAATGTAATTTAAATTTTATTGATGATGATACATTAATTATTGATTATAATTGTGTTAAATCATTATGTGAATTAATTATTGAAATTTTAAAACAAATTCATCAAAATAAAGATTATTCTTATATTTTATCTAATATTTTAAGAATTAATAAAATAAATGAAATTGCCGATAAAAAAATTTGGGATTCTTCAATTTATATTTATATACAAAAATGTCAATCTATTCAATCAATAATTTTTTCAATTTCTTCTTTAAAAACTGATAAAGAAGTAAAGGTAGAATATTTTTTTTTATTATATCATTTTTTCCAATTTTTTTTCAGGAAAGTAAATTCTTTTAAAATTGATTTAAATGTTCAAAAAATAAATGAAATATATCATATTGATCAAAGTCCTTATAAAATAATAGAAAGAAAAATTAATGAATTAGGTGAAAAATATAAAAATATTTTTTTAGTAAATTATATTTTATCTCAAATAATTAATGATGCTAGTCAATTAGAAATTTTACATATAACTTTAGATGAAAGTTATTTAAATGAAATTAATTATATCTTTCAAAAATTTTATGAAAAAAGTATTGATCCAAAAGAAAGTTCTTTAATATTTAAAAATATTTCTTTGATCAATTCAATAAAAGATTTAAGATGTGAATTTAATTGTTTAGATCCTTTATTATTTAAATCTTTTAATGATATAATTTTTAGTCATAGAAGTGTTGAATTTATTGATTTAACTCTTTTTCCAGTTAGAAAATTTTTATCTTTTCGAAAAATATTATTTAATTATGAATCTTATTTAAATTTAAATAATATGAAACAAAAAAATTATGATATTAAAGATTTATATATTGATTATCAAATTTATGATAAAAGTCATAATCCTATTTTATTAGAAGAAAAAATACCAAAATATTTATATGATTTATTCAAAGAAAATCTTTTAAATCTTAAAATTGGATTAAATACTTATATTACAAATTTAAAATCTTTTAAATTAGATATTTCTCCTTATTTAATAATTTTAAAATATGATGAATTTATTGTTCAAATTATACTTCTTATTTATAATATTATTCAAGTTTCACAATATTCAGAAACTTTAAAAAATTTAACAATAAGAGCACATAATGTTTATATTCCAATTAATTTTATATCTAAATTAAAAAAATTATCTGATAAAGAAATTGACTTTTCTGATTCTTTGGTTCAAACTTTTAAATTCTCAATTTGTAATTTATTTCATTTTATTTCTCTTAACAATTTTCCTTATAAAAATTTAGAAAATTTATCTTTGGAAAATTTATCTATTAATGAATTTAAGGAATTAGTTGAATATTTGAAATTAAATAGAGAGAAATATTCTAAATTAATAAATTTAGAAATTTCAATTGATTTTTCAATTGATGTTATATCAAAAAATATATTTCTAAATTTTTTTAAATCTTCAATTCCTTCTTCTTTAAAAATGCTTCAAATTACTTTTTCAAATGATATTGATTTAATTGATATAACTTCAATGATAAAAGAATTTAATCAAGATAATTTAAATGAAAATTCAAATGTTAAATTTATTCTAAATTGTAATGTTGTTGATTTTATTAATTATAGAAAAGATCTTAATAAAATTACTGATATTGTTAAAAGATTTTTTAATAGTAAAAAAATAAAATATAGATTAAATGAAATTAATTTATCTTTTATTCAATTAGATATATTTAGATTTAAAACAAATGATTTATTTTATAGTATAATTAAAGGATTTGAAGATAATTTAAATACTTTTAAAGAAAATAAAAAAGATACTTTAATGGAAATTTTCGGTTTTATGGATGGAGGAAAGTATTCATTAGAAATTAATTTAAACTCATAAATAAGTTTTTGTATAATTTACAATAAAAAAAATTAATAAGATATTACAAATATTATAATTATATTGATTTTTAATTTTTTCAAATAAAAAAAAATATTTCTTTCTTTATTTAATAAATATTTGTATTTAGTGTTTTAAATATTAAAGAAAAATTTAAATTCAATTTTAATTTATTTTCATATTTATTTTTAATCTATATTTTAGTTGTTAATTACCATTAATATTAATTATTTTTTTACTTTTTTAAAGAATACTTCAGTTAATGATATCTTTAAATAACTTATCATAAATAAACAGATTAATAAAAATTATATGATTTATTTTTTATTGATTGATTATTAGTAATTTTATTGTAATTTTTATTTTCTATATTTTCATTAATATTATTGTTATAATTAGTAATAGTATTATTATTATTTGTATTTCATTTTTAATATTATTTGTTGAAGTATATTTTCTTTTATTGCATTAATGACTTCTAAAGTTGAATTTTGTTGTTTTTTTAAATATTTAATTATTTTTTAATTACTCATTCTTTTTTTAAAAGATTCTTCAAGTTTTTCATTATCTTCTTTTTCTTGTTTATTTGCATAATTTTCATATCCTTCATTATATATTATTCCATGTACTAAAGTTTTTTTCTGAACAATTACAATTTTGTTCTCCCATTTTTAATTATATTTTTTCAATTTTTAAAATAGAAAATATTTAATTTATATTCATAATAAATTTATATAATCAAATTTTAAAGATATCATATAATAAATTAATTGATAAATTTTTCATAAATAAATCTTAAAGTGAACAATATTTATATTATATTTATATTTATGTTTATTTTATAACTTTTATTTATTTCATTGTAATCAATTAAATAAAATTTTTATAAAGCAATTAAATTCTTTTTATGTATATTTTTTTTTTAATTGTTTAAATTCTTTTAAATTTAATTTTCCATCTCCATTCATATCTAATTCCTCAATAAATTGAGTAAAAATATCTTTATCTTTATTATTTTCATTATCTAAAAAATTTTGTATTTCTTTATCTTGTATATTACCTAAAAAGAAATTTTTAAGTTCATCTTTATTAAATTTTCCTTTTTTATCTTTATCAATTAATTTAAAAATAATACTTAAATTTTTATCATTTAATAATTCTTTCATATTAAATGTTCCTTTAATAAAATCATTATAATTAATATTTTCATCATCATTTTTAATATTATTAAAAATAATATTAACTTCTTTTTCAGCTTCTTCATCATTCATATTTTTTTTTAATCCAATTAATAATTCTTCTTTAGTAATTTTACCATCGAAATTTTTATCCAAACTTAAAAAACATTTCCTTAAATAATCTAAATCTTCCATTTTAATTAAATGATGAATAATATAACCAATTAACCAATTTTTAATTTTATTATCTTTTTTATAATATTCCGCATTTTTAATAGCATTTTTAAAAGCATTTGAAGTTAAAATTTTATCTTCTTGTTCATTAAAATTTTTAAGCCAATTTTCTTCAAATAAATTAATACAACTAGGTCTATTAAAAGGATTTAATTCTAATAATTTTTTTAAGAAATTTAAAGCATCTTCAGAAATTTCTTTAAATTTATTATCAAAATTAATAATTCTACTATTAAAATTATTAATTTGTTTTCTAATTTCATTAGAATTATCTCCTTTAAAAGGATAATCACCAGTTAATAAAAAATACATAATAACTCCAACAGACCAAATATCTGTTTTTTCACTTAAATCATCTTCTGGAGGAATACAACATAAATTTGAAGATCTTTTAAAACCTAATGTTATTACATTACATTTATTATTTCCTTTTTTTTCCATTAAATTATAAGCTCCAAAATCTATTATTTTTGTCCATAAACAATTTTTATTTGTTTTATTTTGAATTACTATATGTTCAGGAGATAAATTTGATAATATTATTTTATTCAAATGACAATAATTTAAAGCGTTTATTATTTGAAATATTATTTGACGTGATTTTTTTTCATTTAATTTTTGATTGTTTGATATATAATCAAATAAATTTCCATCTGGGAAATATTCATATATTAAATATATTTTATTGGAAAAATAAAATACTTCATATAATGTTATAATATGAGGATGAGATAATGTTTTAAATATATTTATTTGATTTTTTATGTCATCTTTTGTTACACTTGATTCATTTAATTCATTATATATTTTCATTATTCTTATTTCTAAGCTTTTTTTATGCCTTACTTTATATACTGAACTATGTTTACTTTGTTTTATAAATTCTAATATTGTGTAAAATAAAAATGGATCATTATTTTCTTGAGGAATTAAAATTTCTTTATCTGTTGTTTGACTTGCTTTCGTTATATTATTCATTATTATTTTTACTTCTCCGTTTTGAGTAGGAGAACAACCCATTATTTATTTATTTTTAATTATATTGAAAAAAAATATTATTTTTATAATTTTTTTTATTTATATAAATTATCTGAAAGAAACAATCATTTATTTTAGATTTTTTTTCTATTAAAATTTAAATTATTATTACTTTTACTGATTAACATTATTATAATTCAAATAAAAACAAAATTAATTTTTATTATTATAATATCATATTTAAATAAATATAATTTAAAAACTTTTTTTTAAAAAAATTAATCCTATATAAGAATTAATTCAAATGATTCAAATCAATTAGAATAAAAAATCTAAAAAAGAGATTATTGTAATTTTATTTTTACTTTTCAAAAATTCCTTTTTTATATAATTGATTTGAACTCATTAATTATAATATTTTAATTACTATTAATTTAAAAGAACAATTACATTCATTTTTAATTTTTTTATTTATTATAATTTATTTTTAAATAAATTTGAGATTATTTTTATTTTAATATAATTTACGAAAAAAAAGAAAAATTATTTATATATTTTTGAAAGAGGATTTACATAATAAATTAAAATCTTATTTTTTAAATGAGAAATGGGAAATTAATTTCAAAAAGTATTTCATTAAATCAAAAAAATAAAAAAAGAAATAAAGAATCAATAAAAGCAAATAATACAAGAAATTTTTTATTAATACTATGTGATAAGGAATTAAAAGAAAAAAATAAAAAAAAAGAAAATAAAACTTTAATCAATTCTCAAACAACAGAAGAATATATGGAAAATTATTTTCAAAATTTTACAATTACTTTAGAAATTAAAAATAATGATTCTCATCAATATTTAATTGAAAATAATTCTCCTTTTAAAATCATTAAACCAAAATATCATTCTTCTTTTTTTGATAATAAAAAATTAAAAATTGGAAAAAAAAAATGTAAAAAATTTGAAAAATATTTAAATATGAATAAAAGTTTTTCTCAAGAAGAACCTTTAGATTCTTTTTTTCAAGATGATTCTTTAAGTGATTCGCCTTGTTCTATTATTGATAAAAATACTTTTACTTATCAATATAAAAGATTTATTTCTAAAAAAAGTTTTGATTATCTAAGATCTATTTTTCATTCTATTCATAAAAATTATCATAAAAAACTTCTTTCTGCTGAAATGCTTGATATGTTATTAAATATTAATTTAAATTTTTTGTCTGAAAAAATGAAAGAAAATTGTAACGAAAATAATAATAATAATAATTATAATAATGATAATAATGACAATTATAATAATGATAATTATGATAAATATGATAAATATGATAATTATGATAAATATGATAATAATAGTTATATTAATTGTAATAATGATTGTAAATTAAATGGAAATAAAGTAAGACCTAAAAGTGCTGATTTATCAAGAAAAAAAGAAATTAAAGATAATAGTAATTTTATTCAAAGAGATATTTTTGCTATTAAATTATTTAGATGTTTAGAAGAATAATTATTTTAGGTTTATATGATTATTTCTTTTATTTTATTATTTATATTTTTGTTTACTCCTGTAATAAATATAAATAAAGATTAATTGATAATATTTCTATAATTAACAATATTATTTTGAAATATATATAAATAAAATATGAAAAAATAAATTTGAGTGAATGTTTATTAAAAAAAAATTTATTTATTAAATATAAAGATTATTATTAATTTTAGTAAGATTAATTAATAATAAGAATTATCTAATTACCTTTATTTGAAGATTTAAAACTATAACTATTCCTTATTTAAATGTTTTTATTAATTATTTATTCCTTTTATTTAATTTCCCCTTTTTTCTTACAAAGAAAAAAAATGAAGTTAAAATTTAACATTTATCTTTTTTCTTTTTTTACAAAAATACAATATTAAAATAATAATTTATTTATTAATTTATTCTAATAATTAATTCCTTTCTATTAAATAATAATGAAAAAAACAAAACAAACAAAATGAATAAAAGAATTTTAATCATTTTTTTTCTTTTTCAAATTTTCTTTCCTATCTTTAAAATGTTGTAAACTAGATTTAGTAAGTAATTTTAAATAATCAGGCGATCTCATTAATTCAATTAAAACATAATATAAATGTTCTTCTTTTTCTAAATCAAAGCTAAATCTCGCAGTTTTAATTCCTTCACATAAATTAATTAATTGTTCAGGTTGAGGCATTTCAGTTAACATAATTTTTTCTGGTTGTCCATGTAAAAATCCTCTAACATAATTTCCAGCTAATAAAACAAAAGAAAGATAAAATGTTAAAACTGAATAAGAACTTGAAACTGAAGATATTTGATCACTAAAAGTATGAAATTCTATTCCAGAATGATTTGTAATATCTTTAAATTTTTGACTCTTTGATAGTTGAAAATAACTCTCTGTGTAACTTATATTTAATTTATCATCTTTTGATTCATTTAATATTTTACATTTATGAAAAGATAATATTATATCTATTTTATCTTCTGATTTACTTATATTTATTAATTTTTGAGAATTTGATGATAATCTTAAATGAGGGTAATAAAATTTATCTAAAAGAATATCTGAAATATTACATTTTTGAATAGATTCTAATAATAATTTAGTGATATTATTTTTAGTTATATTTTTTTCTTTATCTAATAATATATATTCAACATGTTTTGAACTTTCTTTATTATCAGCAGGTTTAGGTCTTTGGAAACTATATTCATAATATAATTCAATTTTATCATTTTCTTCAGATTTATTTAATCTTTCTATAATAGATTCAATATGTGGATTTGCAATATCCCAAACATGATCACTTGTATTACTTAAATATATAATTTGAATTTGATTATGTTGATAATTCCTAATATATGAATTACCATATTTAAAAGCTTCCCATTGTTTTTTTGCTTTATCATTTTCATCAAACATATTTTCTATTCCTTCTACATGGGAATTTTCAAATAAAGTATAATTATTATATACTTTGTCTTTTATAAATGATATTTTTAATGAATGTTTTGCTCCTGTAACATTATTTAATTCATTTATTGGATTTAAATTACTAAAAATTAATAATGGTAAAACTAATAATAATATTAAAGAAACCCAAATTGTTCCTCCTAATGTTATTTTTTGTACTTTTTTAACTTTTAATCCAACTGGTTTTGTTTTGAAAAAATTCATTGAACACATTGTGATATATATAGTATCATAAACACTTTCAAATTTTGCCCATTGGAAAAAATCTAAAGAAGTTGAAGTGAAAGTCCAATCAATTGCTAATTTAATTTCATATAAAAATGGAATGTTTTTATATCCATTATATATGCCTGAATTAATTGATGAATCTCCTGCTTTTAATATTGATTTTTTTTTCATGTCTAATAAACCTTTTTGAATTTGAAAAGATGAAAATGAAAGATATATTATATATAATATATAAAATCTTATCATGTAATTATTTTCTAAGAAATTATTACATTTTAAAGAATTTTCTGAATCAGAATTTGAAGATTGAGATTTTAAATTTATTAAATCATTTTCAAGGGAATTGCTCGCACAAAAATAACTTCCACTCATATTAAATGTTCCTTTAAAAGGTAAATAGAAAAATATTAATATATGAGAAAATAATGTCATTATTACTTGTAATATAAATTTAGATATAAGTGGTTTATTTTCTTCTTCATGTTGAATAATTATTATTTTATATTTATCATTTAATGTTTCAATATAATTCAAAGGAATTTTAAAATTATTTTCTAATTCAGTATTTTCAATATATTTATTAATAATTTCTTTTTTAATATTTTCAAATTCATTTTGTGAAATAGCTTCATTATTTTCTTTATTATAAATAGCATATTTATATTTTAAATTATTTCTATTTTGTCTTATATATATTATTCTATCACAAATTAAAAAAATAACATGAATTAAAAGAACAATAACCATATATCCACTAAATTGATTACTTTGTTCCATTACTCCTCCAAAAGTTTTATCTTGTTCCATTTTAGTATAAAATAAAATAACATATATTATTATTATCATATATATTGATGTGTAATATACATAAAAATCTTGTCCTGGTTTTTCATTTCTTATTTTTGGGAATAAATTTCCATAAAATGAATTTGATATTCCTTCGTTTTTAATTTTATTATTTTCTTCATTTTCTTTTTCTTCTTCATTTTCTTTTTCTTCTTCTTTTTCTTCTTCTTCTAATTCTTCATTTTCTTCTTCATTATCTTCATTTTCATTTTCTTCTATAATTTTTTTTTTTTCATTTTCTTTTTCAATAAAAATTCCATTTGGAGAAGTTAAATCAGGATGATAATTTTTTCTGTAAATATATTTACGATTAAATTGAATAATTTCTTCATAATTTTTTAAAATAATATCTTTACTTTTAATAACTCTTTCATTAGCTTCATATATATTTTCAATGTCTAACTCATTTTCTAACCACAAACCTTGATTAATTAAAATATAAATTTCAATGGAAATAAAGATTATAACTAAAGAATCACAAACAATATATTCAAAAAAATCTTTTGAAAAAGTAGATTCAAATTTAATTAATCCAATTCTATATTTAAATAAAATATCTAAAATAAAATCTAATTGAATATCAAGTTGAATAATAAATTTAATAACAATAATAAAAACTGAAGTATATAAACAAAAATTCCAAAAATTTTTTGAAGGTCTTGGATATTGATTAAAAGCAAAACAAAAAACTGAAATTGGATATATTAATGTTAAAAAAGATGAAGATATCATATGATTTATTATCATCATTAAATAACATAAATAATGAAAATTTAATTGAGAAAAATGTAATAAATTTTTTAATATTGCTATTATTAATGTTGTTTTTTTTAAATATTTTTTATATATTTCTCCTTCTCTTAAATCATCTATTCTTTTAAATTTTTCTAAAGAAAAATCTATTTTTATTTCTTTCTCCTTTTTATCTTTTTTTTTATTATTTTTTTTATTATCTTCTTTTTTTAATTCTTTTCTTTTTTTTTTCTTTATATTATCTATTTCATAATCTTCATCTTATTTACCAATAAGTTTATCTAAATTAACTTCTTTTTCTTCTTCTAAATTCTCATTTTCATTTTCTTCATCTTTTCTTTTCCTTTCACCGCTTAAAATCATTTTAATAATTTTAATTTCTTTTTTTTTATAACAACTCATATCAATACTATTTAATTCATTATCAATTAATTCTTCTAAATATAATTTGGTAAAAGTTTTTCCTTGAATCATATCTCTTTCATAATAAATTCTTCTATCTTTTTCAATAGAGTTATAACTAGAAGAATGTTTATGTAAGAATAATAAAATTTTAACTAAGAATCCACTTAAAATGTAATTTTTAATTTCTTCTCTAACAATATTTTCATCAACAACTAAACTTCCTCCAGTCATAACACTAATATTATCATCTTCTTTTTTCTTTGAATCTAATAAATTAATTGGTTTTTCATCATTAATATGAGTTAATTTTTGATTCCACTCTTCTAAAGTTTTTTCTAATGAATTCATTGATTTTTCCATTCTTACTCTTCTTTCTAAATTTTCATTCATTTTTTCTATTCTTTTATTATTAAATATATATACATTCATCATTTGAGTTCTTTTTATTCTATCTTTTTTTGTTATTAAATATGATAAATAAAATTCTTGAAAATCTTGAGATGAAAACATTAAAACTTGTAAATTTATTAAAAACAATGTTATTACTTTTCCAAATATTAATACTAATCCTTCTTGATTTATTGATACATTCTTCTCTTCATATTTTATAATTTCACTTAATCCTATTATTCTTTCTATTTTTTTAAATATTTCTATCTTTCTTAATTCTCCACTTATTGGATTTTGAATTACTAATTGAATTAATATATCACATAATATTAATATTCTTATTGTTTTTTTTATTTTTTTTGGATATGAAAAATATGTTCCTAATATTAAATTCGATGATTCCATTAAAAATACTAATGAAAATATAAAATATGTTGCTGATATTAAACCACTTACCATCATTGATATTAATATTATTATTACTATTATAAAGTTATGAAATGATAAATATAATATTGTTCTTGTTTTTTTAAAGCAATCAAATTTTTCTGGTTTTTTTATATTTATTTTTGTTTTTGATAATATTGCTTTTAAAGGACTTATTTCTTCTAAATTATTATTTTCATCTAATGATTTATCATTTAAATTTAATTGTGTTTCTTTATTTATTTTTATATTTGTATCAATCTCTTCCATATCTTTTTCAGGCATATTTTCTAATATATTATTATCCTTTTTTTCTTCTTCTTCTTCATCTTCAATTAGTTTTTCATTTTTAATTTCATTTTCATTATTATTATTAATTCCTATATTTTCATCTTCTTTTTTTTCATTTTCTTTATCAAAAATAAAAAACTTTTTTTTAAAATTATCAAATCCACTTCCTAAAGTAATATCAAAAGTACTTTTCATACAATCATAATAATCATAATAATCATCTTCATCCATTCCTTTAATACAATTAATAATTTTTTCTTTTTGGCTTAAATTATAATAATTAATTTTATCAACTCCATCACTTCTTTGTCCAGTAGAAACAACATTTTGATAAATACTATAAGCGAATAAATCTAAATAAATATAAATAAGAACAGTTAAAATAAATTCTAAAGAAACAGAATAAATTTGAGTTTTATCAACTCCAACACCTAAAAGAAAAGCCCAATGATCACTTTCTAAATATTTATCATTAATATTTATATATTTCTTAATAAAAGTTTTAAATTTATCAAATAAAGGAACAAACCAAGGAAAGCCTATTTTTTTTTTAATATTTGATAATATTTCTTTATCTGGTTGTGGATCTGTGTTTTCTGTCATATTTGTTACAAAAAATATACTTTGAATTATTATTGAACATACTAAAAAATTCATTAAAATAAAATATTGATATGTTGTTTTTTTTTTAAATACAAATATAATTGATATTATCATATATATATATGAAAATATATTTGCTTTTGTTAATGCTGTACATAATAAAAGTAATATTATTAATTCTTCACTTATTGTTTTAAAACCTTTTATTAATGTATATGTATAATTTGAAGATTTTAATTTTAATTTACTTTGAGCTGCTCTTGTGAAAATTTTTTTGAATTTTTCTTTTAATATTTGAAAACCTTTTTCTTTATCATTATTTTTTAAATGATCTCTTATTGCTAATGATAAAGCTCTTCCTCTTTCAGATGAAAAAAAAGACTCTTCTTCATCATTTTCTTCTTCTTCTATTTTATCATTTTGATTATTTATTTCTATTCCAATTTTATTAAAAATGTTTTTATTTTTTAATTTTACATTGTGATTAATTTCTCTTTTTTCTTTATATAAATCTTTTATTGTTTTTTTAATTTCTAATACTTTATCAACTGAATAATTTTGTAATTTTTGAATATAAACATCGAAAGAAATTAAAGAAGAAAGAACTAAATGAAATTTAATAGTATTTAAAACATTAGATTTACTTAAATTAATATAAAAACCAATTAAATAGGAAATAGAACTTAATAATTCTTCATTTTCTTTACTTATAATTTTATATTGTTGATTATTACAATTTTTACCTTCTTCATTACAATTATGTTGTATCATATAAAAAGTTCCATAAGAATAAACTAATAAAATATATATTTCACTAAAAGCTAATAATATTTTTAATATTAATGAACGATAATATCTGTTTGATTCTATATGACTTGGTAATTCAATTTGAGAATATCTTATTAATTTTGAAAGGAAAAAAGATTTTTTTAATATAAATTTTCTTAATTGATTTATATTCTTTTTATATAAACATAAAAATGATATTCCAAATATACTTATATATATTGTCATTGCAAATGATATATCATAATTTGTTAATATTATACATACTGTTAAAAATAAAAATAAGAAATAAAATTTAGTAAATAATACTAGGATTTGAAAAATGTAATATTGAATATTTTTTTGTAATATTTCTTTTTCTACTATTGCTATTGTTCTTTCTTTTTTTTCATTTTTAATAATTGGAATTTCTTCTTTTTCTTCTTCTTCTTCATTTTTTTCGTTTTCATTTTCCTCTATTTGATCTATTAATTTTATACCTTCTATTACTTTTGTTCTTTTTAATTTATTTTTTTCATTGAAGTTTATTATTCTTTTTGTTTCTCTTAAAAAGAAAATAGAAAGAAAATTTAAACCAAAATGAGGTAAAAATTTAATAGGTAAATTTTTAGTATATTTTATTAAACCAATTTGAGTAAAATTTTCATAAATAAATTGTGGAAATATTTTTTGGTAAAAATTATCAAATAAATTTTTACATGTATCAATTTGAGAAAATTGATAGAAATAAACTATTAAAGTATTAATTGCACAATAAATTAAAAAAATTAAATTTGCAAATTTATTTAAATTTTTCTTTTCTTGAATAGAAATTAAAAAATCATATAAAACAAATAAATAAATAATAAGTTTTATTAAAAAAAGAATATTAGTCTCAAAAGCACATAATAAAATAAAACAAAGAATAATAATGATCCAAATATATAATTCTAAAATTATATCTTTAATAACATGAAATATTTTTTTTAATAAAGATTGTTGTTTTTTATCAAATTTAAGATATTTATCTTTTTCTTGTTTTTCTCTTGATAATTTTTGATAAACTTCAGAATTAATAAATTGATATTGAATGTATAAACAATAAATAGCTAAAAATATAAATATTTCAATATCATTATAAGCAACAAATAATTCTATTATTTTTTTTTCTGTCTTAAAAAATACTTTGATTAAATCAATTATATATTCAATTCCAAAAATAATTTCAATTAATATCATTATATAAAAACAAAGCTTTTCAAATTTCTTTGGAGATAATAATTGAAAAATAAAAAGAAATACTAAAATTAAATGGGTAAAATTAACAAATTGATTTGCCACAAAATACATTGAAACAAGAGTTAATTTATCAATATTTGAAAAAATAATTTGTAATATAATTTTTTTAACAGAAAATGAATTTTCTTTATTACTCTTTTTCTTAATTAAAGGAGAATTTAACTGATTATTATTATTATTATTTTTAAATGTATCTTTTTTATTCTTAATTAAAGAATAGAAAAAAATATACATGAAAATAAGGACTAGAAATAAACAAGAATATTCAATTCTTTGATCATATTTAAATTTAATTAAACCATAATGTTCTTTTTTAATTTTCTCATTATTATCAGTAGGTGTCTCATAAGCATAAGGAATATTTGCAAAATGTATCATAAAAATTGTATAATATAAAGAAGGAAAAGCAATTAATTCAGTCCATATTAAAGTTTTTGATATATCTATATATAAGAATGATGTACATAACCAAATAAATAAAATAAAAGATGCATAATTTCTATAAAAATAAATCCATGCTATTATACTTGATCTTGTAAAATGAAGAACAAAACTTGGACTTGATAAATAGTTCTTTATATTTAATAATATTTCTTTTATTTGATTTAATTTATTTGGTTTTTTATTTTTATTACTTTCATCAATTATAACTTCTTTCATTTCCTCATTTTCAATAATTGAATTTAATAATTTATCTGTTGTTAATAAAAGAATTATACATATATTTGATAAAAAATATCCTATCCATAAAAGAATACTTTCTTTATTAAAATGTAAATTTAAATTTTGAATTCCTATTTCTTGAATTACTTGACATAAACTTGAATTATTTTCTGGATAAAATTTATGTATGTTAAATATTGAAACACCTAAATTTATGATAATTAATAATATAAGAATAATAATTGAAAAGAAATTAAATAATAGAATATTAACATCTTTATTAATTTTCATGCAAAAAAACAAAATGTTTATATTAATTAACATCACATAAATTAAAGTAATTATAGAAATATTAAAACAAGACAAAGAAATAATAAAAATAAAATCTATTATCATTATTGTATGGCAAATATTATAAAATTGTTTTTTCTTAACTTTATTTTGTTGAAAAAAAATATATTTTTTCGAAATTGAAGTAATAATAATTGAAAAAATAGAAATAATTAAAATTATTACATCTGGAACAAAGGTTGTTAAATAATAAAAAATATCATTTTTATTTTTTATAATTGGAACTCCAATTTGAATTATTAAATCATTATTAAATATATTATTAATAAATAAACAAGATGTTTTCGCAATTGCAGAAAAAATAGTATAAACTAAAACTATTATTTCAAAGAAAAATTTACATTTTCTTGTTTCTATTGAATTACCTAATAAAAAAAATAAAGATAAAATACCAAAAATATAATATGGAATATGTAAATAACAAAAATTTGGACAAGGGATATTTAATAGAAAAAAACAAAAAAGATAATCTTTTATTATATATATAATTTTTATTTTTCCTGAAAAAGTCTGAGATTCTATTTTTTTGGTTTTTCTTTCTTCTTGTTTTATTGATTTTCCAATAAATTTACTCATTGGATTATTGATTATACATTCTTTTTCTTCTTCTTTTTCTTCTTCATTTATTAAATTTTCTTCTATTTTTTGTTTTTTAATAAAAGAATCAGTTAATTCTACATCTTCTATCATTTTTTTAAATAAATAATATATTATAAATTATCTTTTTTAAATTTTATTAATAAATAAAATCAACATAAATAAATTATTATTTTTTTCCAAATTTTCAATATTAATATTACTTTGTTTTTGCTTTTAAAAAAAGTAAATTTATATTAACAAATAAATTATAAAAATATTATATTAAATTCTTTTTTAGAAAATCAAATATTTTTATTTGTCTAATTATTTATAATTTTTATTGAATAAATAGATATTTTTTAATTGATTTATTTAAGAAACCAAAAAAATATTTATTTAATATTATTATATTTTTGTTTATAATTTTCATATTGATTTCCATAAATATATTTATTCCCATTTTTTGCATTATTAATATTAGAATTACTTAAAGAATTTAAACCTAAATTATAAAATCTTCCAAAATGAATATTATTATTATTATTATTATTATTATTATTATTGTTATTATTATTGTTATTATTATTATTAGATTTAAATTCTCTTTTGTTATCATTTAATAAATAATTATTAAAATCAAAATTATTATTTCTAAAATTAATATTATAAACATTTTTCGTGGAATTATCTTTCTTATTATCAATTTCCTTTAAAGAATCCATTAAATAACCAATTGAATCTTCACTAATCATTGATTGATTATCTTTTTGTTTTAAAATTATAGAATTTCCTTCTTGTAATTCTTGTATTTGTTTAATATCTTCATCTTCTGAATCTAAAGACATTTCTATTTGAAATCTACTTATTTTTTTCTTAATTTCTTTTTCACTATTTTTAATATTATTATTATTTATATTATTATTGCTATTAAATTTATTTGCAGAAAATTCTATTTTTTTTTTAATCGTATTATTATCATTTATTACTTTCTTATTATTATTAGAATTTGTATTATTATCATTATTACTTGAAATAAAATTTTTATTTTGTTTTTTATCTCTTACAGAAAATAATATATTTTCAACAGGAGAATTAAATAATTCATTATTAGGATTATTTTCAGTGGAAAGAGTCAATTTTCTAAATTTTATTTTTTTAACTTTTTCCTTATTTTTTTTCTTTTCTAAAGAATCACTTTTATAATCAGAATTTTCATTATCAGAAATGAGGAAATTTTTAACTAAATTTAAATCTTTAAAACTTAAATCATAACTTAACTTACAACTCAAATCATCAGAATCACTCAAATTATCATCATTATTATTTAAATTATGGATTTGATTTTCTAAACTCAAAATATAATTTTTTAAATCACGACTTAATTGAGAGAAGCTTTCAGGTCTAATATGAATTTTAATAATAATATTTCCTTGATTATTAATAAAACCATCATTTTTTAAATGATTTAATTTAAAAAATTTACTATAACCCCAACATTCACCATTAGAAAAATTAGAAGAATATTCTTGATAAAAGTTTTTTTTTCCTTTAAAATTAATTAATTCTAATATATAAAAATATTTTGAAACTTCAGGAACTTTACCAATTAATTCTAAAAATATTGATAAATATTCATTTTTAGAAGAAGCATTACCTTTAGGATATAATTTTAATCTCCATTTTAATCCATTTATTATTAATTCAGGAGAATAAATGACTTCTGAATTATTTATTTTTTCAAAATTTTCTACTTGGAAAATTGCTGTTTCATATGATGGAATTATTGAATTTGGAATTTCAGAAGATAAATTTAAATTAAAATTTTTATTTATTTCTTTATCTTCATTTAATTTTTCTTTTAGTTTTTTCATTTTTTCTATTATAGTTTTTGACTTATCTATTAATTCACTTTTTGTAGAATTTTTTATTTCAAGAGATATTTTTTCTCTATCATTTTCTAAATTTTTTATCTTATCTTTTAAATTATTTTTCCAATTTAATAATTTATCAATTAAATCTTGACTTTGATTTTTTATTTGAATATTTAAAGTTTTAAAAGTATCATCTAATTCTTTAATTCTTTTATATCTATAATTTTCTATTTCATTAATTTTATCACTTATTTCTTTTAAATTTTTATTCAATTTAGCATTCTTATCATCTAAATCTTCAATTTCATTTTTAATTAAATTATAATGTTCATTATAAACATCATTAATTTTTTTAATTTTATGATTTTTATGTTCATTTTCAAACATATAACAATCAGAACAAAGAGGTAAATTACATTCAATACAATAATAAAGAAATTTGATTTTATGTTTTTGACAAGTTTCTAATTGTTCTGTTTTTTTATTTATATTCATTTTATCAATAAAATTTGCTACTTCTGTCATAAAAGAAACTTTTATTATTTGAGAAAATCTTAATGGACTTCTACAATTTGGACATTGATTTTTTTTTTCTACTAACCATTTTTGAATACATTTTTCACATGTTAATTTCTGACAATATGGACACATACATGCATCTTTTATCTTTTCTAAACATATATAACATTTTATTATGTCTTCTATATTATCTATATTTGTTAAACTGTCTCTACTTGATTTTAAAGATAAGGTATTCATTTTTCTATTTTTATGTTTTTTTTTTTAAAGTTTGAGTTTAAAAAAAATTTAATTTAAATATTTTAAATATTTTTTAGTATTTGATTATTTAATTTTATTTTTTTTTATTTATTTTATTTTTTGAATTATATATTTATTTAATTGAAAAATAAGTATTTATTAATTCTTCATAATTAATATATTCATTTTTTTCATCTAAAGTTAATAATAAATTTTCTAAATCTTGTTTAGAAAGAGTTTCTCCATTTTCAATTAAATTATCAATAAGTGATTTAACACTAATTAATTTATCTTGTCCTCCTAAAATTCTAAAAGCTTCATTTAATTCATTAACAATATCTTCATCTTTAAATCTTTTTTTCATTAATTGTAAATAATCATCAAAGGAAAAATAAACTTTTTCTTTTTGAGTAAAAGAAAAATTTTTTCCTAATTCATCTTCAAACATTTTTATAATTTCTTTTTCATCATTTTCTTCTTGTCCAATTTCATTTAAAATTTTTCTTATATCAGTTATTGAAATTGTACCATCTTTAGTTATATCTAATAAATCAAAAGCAAATTTAGCTTCTTCAATTTGAGATTTATTTAAAAAATTTTTTTTCTTTTTATTATCCATTAAACAATTTTAAACTTATATTTTAATTTATTTATATTATTTAATGTCTTCACTTCAAAATTTTAATGATTCAATTGAAAATTTATTAAATAATCAAAATTGGTGTAATTGTCCTGATATAGTAAAATTAACAATAAGTAAACTTTATGATAATATAAATTTTTTAAATAATAAAATAAGTAATTTTGAATGTCAAATAATAAATAGAAAAATTGATGATTGTAATTGTTCAAATAATAATTTAGATAATGTTAATTGTCAAATAGATAATTTAATAAGAGATATTAATAGAAAATTTAATTGTTATGCTACAATGAATGATATAGAAAAAATAAATAAAATATTAAACTCAAAAGTTAATATTTGTGATTTAAATAATATTTTAACTTCAAAAGCAGATAAAGATGATGTTATTAATATTTTAAGAACAAAATGTGATAAAGTTGATTTTGATGTTCAAATGAAAAAAAAAATTGATGTTACTGAATATAATGAATTAATAAATTTATTAAATAATAAAGTTAATTGTAGTGATATTGAACAAATTAATTTATGTTTAGCAAATAAAATCGATAAATGTAATTTTAATTCTATTATTGATAATATTACTAATAAACTTGATACTAAAGAATTTAATTCTTTTATTGAATGTGAATATAATAAATTTATTGAAAATAATAATAAAAAAATAAAAGATATTGACGATGATTTTGATAGATTAATAAGAAATATTAAAAGTCAATTTAATAATATTAATTGTGTGATTTCCAAAATGGAAAATGATAAAATTGGAAAAGTTACTTATGATGAATTATTAAAACAATTAAAAGGTAAAATTGATAAAAAAGAATTTTTAGGAACTTTTAATCAATTTCAATTTGATATAAATGAAAAAATGAATGATATTAAAAATAATAATGATAAAAGTTTTAAAGAAAATGAAGATAATTTTAATATTAAATTAAATGATATTTCAAGTTGTTTAAATAAAAAAATTGAATGTTTAAATTGTGAAATTGAAAATTTAAATTGTGAAAATAAAAATAATATTATTCATATACAAGAAAATATAAGAAATTTAGAAGATATAGGAAATAAAATATCTTTTATTCAAAGTGAAAATGAAAGTAAATTTTGTCATTTATATGAATTATTAAAAACAAAATTAGAAATAAATGATTATAAAGAAGATATAAATTTATTGGAAAAAAATTTAAAAGAAAAAATAAAATTAGGATTAGAAGAAAAATCAACTTATAAAGATTTAGAATTATTATATAAAAATATTCAAACAAATTTAAATGAAAAATTAACTTCTTTTGAAGATAATACTCAAAAAAATTTAAATGACTTTAATAATACATTAAATATTTTATCAAAAGAAAAATTAAATTTAGTTGATTTAAATCCTCTTTTAAAAGATAAATTTGATTATTTAGAAGATTTAATTCAAAGTAAATTTAAAGAAAAATCAATAGATGAAATTGACACAGAAATAAGAAAATTAAATTTACAAATTCAACAAAAATTAGATAAAGAAAAATATTATGATGATCAAATAAAAAATAAGAATTTAATAGATAATTTATCAAACACAATATTAAATTATTATACAAAAAATGAAATAGTAGATTTATTAAAGCCAAAAAGTGATATTGGAGAAATAAATAAAATAGTAAATAACTTAAATGAAAAAATAAATGAGAAAGTATCAATAAATACATTTAATCCATTTTTAGAATTACAAAATTCAATAAATAATTTATATTTAAATGATAATTCTTTTGGAAGATGGATTTGGAAAAGTGGAAAATTAAAAAGTGGAAAAATAATTCCTTTTGAAAATCAATATTCAAATACTTTCAGTGATAATTTTTTATGGGAAAAAGATAAAGGTTCTATTATGATTTCTAAAGGAGGTTTTTATAATATTATTATTGGTATTTTTAATAAAGGAAAAAAAGCTGTTATTCATGTTTTAGTTAATGGAGAAAATATTATTACAAAAAATGAAGATAATTATATTTTGGGATGTGAAAGAAAAAATTTTAATTTTGATGTCTCTTCTATTACTGTTAATCAATTTATTTTTATTTCTGATAAAACTAGAATTAGTATTATTTATGAATGTGATGATAATCAAAGTTTATCTGGATTTTTAGAATTAAGAGCTCTTCAATATTATAATAGGAATGAAGATATTCTTTGTTGATTTTTTTTTATTTAATATTTTTGAAAAATATTTTTTTTTTTAAATAAAATTTAAATTTGTAAAAATTCTTATTCTTGTTTAATTATTGTAAAAATTACTGTAGTCAAATAATAATTAATTATGAATGTAATCTATTTGTTTTTTATTTAATGGCAAATTTTTAAAAGAAGATTCTTTTTCATTTTTAATGAAAGAAAAGGAAATATAATTCTTAATTATAAATAATATGTGATCAAATAAATCTTAATAAATAATAAAGTAAATCAAATAATTTATTAGAAATAGAAATCTTAATAACATTTTAAATAAAATAAAATATATTAGAATATAAATAAATTTATTATCTTAAATTAAATTATTAATTTATCAAATAATTTCAAAATAAAATATATTATTTTTCAAAGAAAAAAAAAATAAATTTTAAATTAAAAGAATAATAAAAAACAAAACAAAAAAAATAAAAAAAAATGTCAAACCCAACTTTAATCAATTACCCAAATCAAAAAACTCCAGAAATAATAGGAAGAATTCATGTAAACCAATCAAATAACTTTCTTTCAAAAAGCATTCATGTAAACATAAAAAAAAGAGGTTCAAGTGCAAATCCATTAAGTTCCAAAATAAAAAAAGAAATTCCAAAAATAACAAATACAAATAATCCAATTCCAAATTTAATTACTCACATTCAAAAAGAAAAAATTCCTTTAAATAACACAAATAATAATAATAACATAAATAATAATAATACAAATAATAATATTAATAATAATAATAATAATAATATAAATGAAAATAATATAATATATAATTCTAAAACTCAAAAAATAGAAACGAAAAAAATCCAAATTCCTAATTTAAAAAAGCAAATAAAATCCCATTCATATTCTCCAAACCGTTTAATAAATTCAGGAATGAAAATAAACAATGGTTTACTTCCTCCAAGAATATCAAATAAAAAAACATTAGTATTAGATTTAGATGAAACATTAGTACATTCAAATTTTTTTCCATTTAATTGTCCTTCAGATGTAATAATAAAAATAGAATTAGAAAATGAAATTCATGATATTCATGTATTAGTTCGTCCTTATGTGAAAGAATTTTTAGAAAAAATGGCAAAAAAATTTGAAATTGTAATTTTTACTGCAAGTTTAAGTAAATATGCCGATCCTTTATTAAATATTATTGATAAACAAGGTTTTTGTCCTTTTAGATTATTTAGAGAACATTGTACTTTAATTAATTCTACTTTCATTAAAGATTTAAAAAAATTAGGAAGAGATTTAAAAGATATTATTATTATTGATAATTCACCTATTTCATTTGTTCTTAATAAATTGAATGGTTTACCTATTTTATCTTGGTTTGATGATAGAAATGATCAAGAATTAAAAAAATTAATTCCTCTTCTTGAATTTTTAAGTCAAGTTAATGATGTTAGAGATTTTATTCAGTTATTTGTTGTTGATAATGAAATTTGTTATGAGAAAGCTAATAATATTATTCAGGAATATAATTTTCTTTTAACAAAAAATAATAATAATACTGAAGATATTCTTTTGGAAAAAAAAATTAATATTGATGATTTAAATAAAGAGACAAATAGTAATAATAATAAAATAAATGATATTAATTTAGAAAATGAAAATTGTATTAATAATGAAAATGAAGAAATAAATAATAATGAAGATAATGAAATTAGTAATATTAAAATAAATAATGATGAATTTTTTACTGATTTAATTAATAATAATAATGAAGAAGAAAAAGAAGATGAAATAGTAGAAATTGAAAAAATAAATGTTTTAAATATAGATAATCAAAATAAAGAAAATGAAGAAGAATTAGAAAGTAATAAAGAAAATAATAATATAAATCAAATAACAAATCAAAAATATAATTTAATAAAATCAAAGAATAAAAATAAAAAAAGTTTGAATAACAATAAAAATTTAAATAACCATAATTTAAAAATATTAAAAAATAATAATAAAAAAGTTGAAAATAAAATTCCTCATCATAATAAAAATAATTTCTTAAAAAAAGGATATATTCAAAATACAACAAGAACAAATAATAATACATCAAATATAAATATAAATAGGCAAATAAATATAACAGGAATAGATTTTTTAAAAGCAAATAAGAAAAAGAATCAAATAAAATATATAAATAATTCTTCAAATAGAATAAATTCATCAACTCAATTAAAAAAAGGATTAACATTAGGAAAAAATAAATCCACAAATTTATTATCTTCATCAAATGAAATAATAAAAGGAATAAGTGATTTAAAAAGAAGTAATAAAAATTATATTTTAAGTGGAAATAATTCAACAAAAAATACAAATCATTCAAAAAGTTTATCATATAATTTTGATATACCAAATTTTTTAAGACCTAAAAGTTCAAATAAGAAATCTATTAATTATATTAGAGATAATAATAAGAATAAAAATTTAAAAGATTTAAAATATGAATTAAATGAAATTTTACAAAGAAAAGGAAATAGTAAAAGTTCAAGAGCTAATGATTTAAAAGGAGGTTTTAAATATAATTTACAAATTCATAATAGTGGTTCTATTGGTTTTAATGTTAAGTATACTAATAAAATTATTAAGGATAAATTTAGTAAATAAGATTAAAGTTGGTTTTTATATATTTTTTTTTGTATATTCTTATTATTATTATATTTTTTTAGTTTTTTAAAATGATAATAATTATATTTTGTGTTATAATAAAAAACATTTTTTTTTATTTATTTGTTTTTTTTTTTAAGGTTTGAAATTAAGTTTTAAAAAAAAAAAATATATTATTTTTTAAATAAAAAATTATTTTTTATTTTTTTAGTAATTTACTCCTTTTTCAGCAAAATGAGAAAGATTAATCATAAAATCAGTTTTTCCAATATCAAAGCTTTTAATTTTTTGTTTTAAATTAAGAATATGATTTTTCAATAATTGTAAAGCAGGTCTAAAATTATCTTTTTCTTTTTTTTTATCACTAATCATTTTATTTAATTTTTGAATTTGATTTTTCATCATATCAATTTCTCTTTTAAATTCAATAATTTGAGTATTAATTTGAATAGTTTCATTTTTTAATTTCTCAATTTGAGGTTTATAAATAGGAATTTCTTTTTGATATTTTTCTATTCCATCATTTATATTTTTATATCTTTGATTTACATTTTTCATATTTTGAATTTGTATTAAATTTTTAGCATCTTCTTGTTTACAATTTTTTTTTTGATTTTCATATAAATTTAATTTTGATTTTAATAAAGAAATTGAATTTTCTAATTTTCCTTTTTTTTCTAATTTTTCTTCTATTTCATTTTGATATTTATTAAAACCTCTTAATTTAATTGAATTTATCATTCCTTCTAAATTAGACATATCATGATCAACTGTATTATAATAACTTTTATCATATTTAATTGGTTCATTCCTTTCAATTGATTCAAAAAAAGATTTTGTATTTTCATTTCTTATATGTTTTATTTTTGAATTATTTAATTTATTATTATTATTAATTTCATTATTATTATTGTTGTTATTTGTTTTATAATTAGGAGTTTTTGATCTTTTGTTTTTTTCATTTGAAAAATAATTATTGTTAAATTTATTATTATTTATTAAATTTTCATCATTATTATTATTAACATTATTATTTTTATAACTATTCATTTTATTATTTATTATTTTTTTATTTATTATTTTACTACTTTGTTTTATTATTTTTTTTCCTCTTTTTAATTTTTCTGTATTAGAAAATTTATTACTTAAATTAGTTCTTGAAGTTCTTTCAAGATTTGATAATAAATCACAACTTGTGATAAGAGTATTTTCTCTAGAACTGTTTTTTGTTGGAGCATTATTTGATATTGTTGAAAAGTAATTTGAAATATTTTTTTGATGATAAAATTTATTTGGTGTTTTTGGACGAGGTGTTGTTGTTGTTCTTAGTTCTTTTAACATTTTTTTTTAATTATTTATTTTATTTTTATTTTAATTTATATATCTATATAAAATTATTTTTTTTATATGTTTGTTATTATCAAAAGATATTTATTAATTCTTGTTTTTTAAAAAATATTAAAATATAAATGATATTTATAAATTATATTAAATTCATTATTTGTTTTTTATAAATTATAAAGAAAATTTAACAAGTAGAAAAATTAAAAATAAGCCTTTTTTATTAATATATAAAAATATATTTAGAATAAAATGTTTAGTTTATAAAAACTATATTATAAATAATAAATAAAAATCTTGCATTTTTATATTACAATCATTCATATTATAATATTTAAAAACAACTTATTATAAAAATATAAAATCCGCTTAAAGGAATTTTTTTTTTAAAAGAAAAGAATATAATTATTAAATTATTTTTTTATGCATTTAAATAAAAATCTAATAATATTTATTGTAATCTTTTATAAATAAAGAAAAAATAAAAAATGCAATCTACAACAGAAAAAGAAACAAAAAATATATTATCTAACGAAAAAACATTATTAAACATAATTTCAAAATCAAAAGAGAAATATAAGAAAGATTTATTTTCAAAAATAAAAATAACAGAAAAAAATAAAAATGAGATAAAAAAAAAAAATACGCTTAAGATATATAAATGTCCATATCAAAATTGTCCAAAGCAATATTTTGGATTAACAAGATTAAATATTCATTTAAGAACTCATACAGGAGAAAAACCATATAAATGTACATTTTGTAATAAAAGTTTCAATGAAAAAGGAAATTTAAAAACTCATTTTAGAATTCATACAGGAGAAAAACCGTTTATTTGCAATTTTGAAAATTGCAAAGCTGCTTTTAAAGCTAAAGGACATTTAATTGATCATATTAAAATTCATTATAAAATTAAACCTTATAATTGTAATATTTGCGGTAAAAATTTTTCAAGAAGTTCTACTTTAAAAATTCATAAATTTACTCATATGAAAATTAAACCTTTTAATTGTCCTTTTTTAGATTGTAAAAAACAGTTTACTGAAAAAAATAATTTAATTAACCATTTAAAAAGCCATTTTTATAAATTTAATGAAAGCTGTTTTAATTGCTTTAATTTAAGTATAAATCATTTTAATTTTAATGATTTTATTAATTGTAATATTAATGACAATATTATTTGTAATTATCATTGTTTTATTATTGAAGTTTTAGAAAGGTTAAAATGTATTTCCGAATTTATTGTTTTCCTTAATGAAATTTTATGTAATGAAAGTTTAAAATGTGTTAAAAATATTGAAAAATTTTTATTTGAATTTCAATAAGAATAAAAATTTGAATTTTATAAAAATTTACAAATTGAAATTTGAAATTAATATTTATAAATATTAACTGATTGATTATTTATATTATTAGTTTTTGTGATATATTAAAAAAGCTATTATCGTATTCTTATAAAATAATAAAAAAAATAGTTATTAAATTTATTTATTTCTCTTATTTATTCTTTTTTTATAAGTACATCAAAAGTTTTTTCAAAATTTTTACCATTTTTTTCATAAATTTGTTTAATCTCTGTTTCTCTAATATGAGAGTTTTTAAAATATTTCATTAAATTTTCCAATTCATTATCTTTTTTATAATTAATAGAGGATTCAAAATCATTATTTTCAATATTAACTAAAATATTTACAGAATCAATTATTTCTCCTTCAGGATCACATAATTCAATATTTAATTCTTGTTTTTTTTCAGTTAATTTTTCTTTCTTTTTTAAACAAATTTTTATTTCTTTTTTATTTTCAATTTTATTGTCAATTGTAGTTTTCAAATAAAGTTGATGTGAAACTGCATATATATAACATTTTTCTGGTAAAGGATTAAAACCATTATTTTGAATAAATATATTAAAAGTTCCTTTGAATGTTTCTATTTCTTCTGAAGTAAATTTTATATTTTTATTTGGTATTATTATTTTTGCATTATATTTTTTATTTTTTTTTTCTTCAAAAAAATCAAGATTTATTTTTTTTTTTTCGGATTTTAAATTACTTTTATTTCTATTTTTATCTTTTTTATATTCATTATAATTCTCATTTTTATTATTTTTTAAATTTTGTTTTATGATTTCTAAATTGTTATTATTATTACTTAAAATTTCTTTTTTTACATTATCAATTTTATTTATCACATTATTAGAAAATATATTAATTGTTTTATTTATATTTTCTTTTACATCTAAAAAATAATTTTTGAAATTATTTAAATGCTCATTTGTTTTCTCATCTTTAATCATAACTTGATTTTCTAAATGATCAAATATTTCATTGGAAGTATTTATTAATATTTGTTCACATTTTTTCAAAGAATCATTAATTTCATTAGAAATTTGATTTAAAGTCTTTTTTATTGAATTAAAATTATGATTTAAAGAATTATTATTGTTATTATAATTATAGGAATTTATTATTAAATCCATTTTATTTCCTAAATCTTTATTGGAATTCATTAATAACTCAAATTTTCCATTTAAATTATTTATATGTTCTTTATTTACATTTTTTTCATTATTATATTCAGAAATAAAAATAGTTATTTTTTTCTCTAAATTATTTAATTTTTGAAGTAATAATTCATTTATATCATTTTGTTTACCATTATTTGAATTTTCTTTTTCTAATATTTTAGGTTTTACATTAATATTTTCAATTTCTTTTAAATTATTTTTTTTTTCATTGATATTATTATTATCATTATTATCATTATTCTTATTAACTATTATTTTAGATTTTGGATCAATGATATTTTCATTTTTATTTTTAACATCAATTATTAAATGACATTGCTTATTCTTTAAAAAATTTTGATAATCTTCTTCATTATTTATAATAATATTATTGATAGAATCTATGCAAATTATATTTTCTTCTTTTTTCAATTCTAAATCATCATATAATGTATTAATTAAAGAATTAAAATTTTTACAAGCATAAACAAAGCTTTTTATATTTTTAAATTGATAATGAATCATTAAATTAAAAAAAAACAAAAGTAAATACTTAAAAAAGAATAAATAAATAAAAAAATTAGATTTAATCATATATAAATTTAATCATTAAATAAATCTCTCATTTTCTCAAATATAAAATTCATAGGTTGTCTAGTTCTAAAATCCCCATAATCTTCATTATAAATAGTTTTACTTTGACTCATAAAATCTTCAGTACCATAATAAATAATTAAAGGATCATTTCTTCCTTCAAATTTTGTAAATAAAATAGTTAACGCTTTCATCATTAAATTTTTATCATTATTACAATTAAATAATAATCTATTTTCATCATGAGAATCAAGAAATTTAACTAAGAAAATATTTTTTCCTTTAAATTTATCATAATGTTCATTTAACATTTTAATACAAATATCATAATCAATTTCTCCTTCACAAAAAGCTTTAACAATATTTTTAAAATTAAAATCAAGTAAACCATTTAAATAACCTTCAAAATCAAGGAAAATTTGATCAACAAAAGGAATTGAATTTAAATCTTCTTTTTCAACTAAAAGTAATTTTTCTTTTGAAATTGATTTTATTGTTTCTGCGAATTTAATTAATGTACATGGTGGTACTTCTCCTATAAAAGGTATATTTGGATATTCTTTATGAATTTCATCTGTCATTCTTTTTAAATAATTTAATGATGCTCCTAATGCGTGATCTACACGAATTGCATCTATTCCCATTTTTATATACTTTTTTAATACGTTTATCATATATGTTCCACATGGTTCTGTGTCTAAATTTAATTTAGGAAGGAAACCTAAGTTTAAAAAAGATAAATGTGCAAGAGGATATTTACGTTCTGTTTTTAAATATTCTTTTTCTTCTTTATTTTCGTCTTTATTTTCTTCTTTTTTTTCTTCTTTATTGTCTTCTTTTTTTTCTTCTTTATTGTCTTCTTTAATTTCTTCTTTATTTTCTTCTTTATTTTCTTTTATAATTTCTTCTTCACCCTCCTTTTTAATTTCTTCTTTCATTTCTTCTTTCTTTTCTTCTTTAATTTCTTCTTTAGTTAGTTCTTTCTTTTTTTCTTTAATTTCTTCTTTAATTTCTTCTTTCTTTTCTTCTTTAATTTCTTCTTTCATTTCTTCTTTCTTTTCTTCTTTAATTTCTTCTTTTTTTTCTTTTTTTTCTTTTTCTTCCTTTTCTTTTTTCAATCTTCTTTCTTCTAGAATATCATACATTGGGAAAAGTGAATTTTTTTCATCTTCAGTCATATCCTCAATAAAATAAAACCATTTTCTATAAATACTATTTATATTATTTTTAGCATGTTGAAAGAAAGGATGAGTTTCATAAACATGATTAAAAACAATATCCATCATCACTTTAATATTTCTATAATGGCATTCATGAATAAAATCAATTAAAACTTGATCACTTTTAGTGATTAAATTTAAATCATTTTCATCTAAAGGATTTCCAGTGTCATCGTCTTCAATATTTTCTCCAAAAGCAAATCTTGGATCAACATGATTAAAATTAATTGTGTGATAACCGTGATATCCATTTTTTTGATTTACAAAGAATGGTGTTATCCATATCACGTTAAAATTTAAAGATTTTATGTAATCTAATTTATTTATTGCTGATTTTAAATTTCCATATAAAAAACCCTTTTTTAATTCTTCTTCATTATATTTTTCCTTTGTTCCTGAAAATCTATCTATGAAAATTTGATATATTTTTGAATTAGAAAACCAAGAAAAATCAGTTTTTATATTTTCTTTTTTTTCTGACATAATTTTTTTTTTTAAATTTTTTTAATATATTTTTATTTATTTTTTTTCATTTAAAATGTCTCATCTTTCTATTTTTTTAAAAATTGTCGATTTTCAACCAAATAATTTTGATTTTGATTTATTTGGTTTTCATTTTATTTCAGAAAATAAAGATTTTGAAGATGAAATAACAGTAAAAATAATTATAAATTTTAAATAGTATAAAGAACAAAATGAAATAATACATAAAAATATAATAATAAAAAAGAAAAATAATATAAAATATACAATAAAAGTAACTAAAAATAATTCTTTAATTGGAATAGCAGAATTAATAATTCCATATTTAAATATAATAAATAAAAAAATAGAATTTTTGGAAAAAAAATGCCAAGTAATAATGACAGATTCTATAAAAAGAATAATTTTTGGTTCTAAAAAACAACAAAATATAATATTAACAATTAATGTAAAAATAAATTATAATACTAATGATAAATTAGATTCAACTAAAACTTTAACTTCTTCAAATATTCATACTGAAATAAATACTGAACAAAATAATATTTCTTTAAGTCCAAAAGCAAAAAATTATTCAAAAAAAATTACTATTGGAAAAAAAAATCCAAAAACTCCTTCTTATAATAATGGAAAAGTAATTGAAGGAAAAAAAAATTATAGTGAAAAATATAGAAAAATTAATAATAATAGTTACTCTATTAATAATGATAATAAAGATATTAAAAATAATAGTTATTCTATTAATAAAGATAATAAAAATATTAAAAATAATAGTTATTTAAATAAAGATATTGATTTTGAAAAAGAAAATCCTGAAGAAGATATTTTTGATAAAAGTTTAATTAATAATGAAATTGAAAATGAAATTGAAGAAACTGAAAAAGAATTTAGTGATTATATTAATAATTTTATTAATGAAAATCCTTTATCTAATTTAAATAATATTAATGATTTAAATAGTATGATTCAACAAACAAAACAAGTTTTAGATAATTTTATGGCTTATCAAAATTTATTTTATCAACAAATTAAAAATTCAGTAAATTTAAATAATAAATTTTATGATTTACTCAACTTATATCATGAAAAATTTAATTATATTAATAAAAAGAAATATTTTTTAGAAAAGAAATTAAATAAAGAACAATTTAATAATTATATTATTGTTAATGTTAATAGAAGTAATAATAAAAATATTAAAAAAATTACTCCTTTTAAAGAAAAAGAAATAGATTTATTTAAAGATTTTTTAGAACCTTTTAATAATAATTCTTTAATAAATAATGAAAATAAAATAAATAACAAAGAAGAAGAAAAAGAAATATTACTTAAAACATTAAGAAATATAATTTCTCAATTAAATGATATAAATATAATATTAAATAATTCAAATTTAAAAGAATCAGAAAAAACAAAAATAAAAAATCTTTTAACAAAATATAACTTAATATCTTCAAAAGAAATAATAAATGAATTAAGTGAAGACGAAGAAGATAAATTTTCAAATAATGAAATACCAAAAAAATTTGAATATGTAATAACTTCCAAAATAGATGATATTGATATTAAATTAGAACAATATTTAAAATATTTTTATTCAAAAAGAAAACTTCCAAAAATTGTGTTTACTAAAATTTCTACAAATAATTATGAATATGGAACTCAAAAAATAATGGTTAAATTAGAAAAAGATAATATTAGAATTAGACATATTGGTGGTTATAGTTCTTTAGATAAATTTATTGATAATAATGCTGTTAATGAAGATAATAAATTAAAAAAATCTTCTTCTAGAAAAAAACCAAATAAAAAATAATTATTTTTATTATTGATTAATTTAATTTATAAAAATAGTTAATTATTATTTTTTTTCTTTTTTTTTTTGGTTTTAAATTGATTTTATATTATAATGTAATTGAAAATAGTATTATTATATGGCAAATAAATAGTAATATTAATATTTTCTTTATAAATAATAAATTTGATTCATTTATTAAATTATTTGGTGCTTTTAAACTTATAATTTAAGTTATATATAATATAATTATTTTTCTCTTTTTTCATTTCTTCATTAATTTAAAAATTTCTTTATTTAAATTAAAAAAGAAATAATGTAATTATTTATGATAAATTAAAAAAAATTTGAAAACAAAATTAAAAAATAAAATTTATAAAAAATAAAAAAAAAAAAATTTTATTATGTCAGAAATTCCAAATATAATAAAAATAACAAATGAAAAAAGAAAAGAAGAAACAATATCACTAATACCAGATAATGAAATTCCTCATTCTCAAATATGTGATTTTATATTAAAAGACAAAATAGGAGAAGGAACATTTGGAATAGTAAGATTAGGAATAAACAAGCAAACAAATGAGAAAGTGGCAATAAAAATAATGCAAAAAGAAAAGATATTACAATATGAAGATAAAACAAGAGTAGAAAGAGAAATAAAAATATTAAAATGTCTTCATCATCCTAATATAGTTCATTTATATAATGTAATTCAAACAGAAAAATCAATATATTTAATAATGGAATATATAACAGGAAAAGAATTATTTGATTATATAACATCAAAGAAAAAATTAGAAGAAATAGAAGCATGTAAATTTTATCAGCAAATAATAAGTGGAATAGAATATATGAATAAATTAAAAATAGTTCATAGAGATATAAAGCCAGAAAATTTATTATTAGATGAAAAAAACAATGATTTGAAAATAGTTGATTTTGGTCTTTCAAATTTATATAATAGTAAAAATAATAATATGTTAAAAAGCGCATGTGGAAGTCCTTCTTATGCTGCTCCTGAAATGTTAAATGGAAAAGAATATAAAGCTTCTAAAGTTGATATTTGGAGTTCTGGTATTGTTTTATTTGCTATGATTTGTGGATTTTTACCTTTTGAAAATGATTGTAGTGATAATGAAATTTTATATAAAAAAATCATCAATGGAAAATTCACTATTCCTTATTTTGTTAGTGATTTAGCTAAAGATTTAATTAAAAGAATTTTAGTCACTAATCCTCAATTTAGAATTAATATTAATCAAATTAAAAATCATCCTTGGTTTAATTTATATAAAAAAAATGGAAAATGCTTTTTTTTTGAAGGATTGTTAGTTAATATGATTGTTATTCCTATTGATGAAGATGTTGTTAACGAAATGGGAAATAAATTTAAATTAAATTTAGAAGATATTCGATCTTGTATTTTAAGTAATAAACATAATGATATTTCTACTTTATATTATTTAATTTTAAAAAAAAAAATAAGAGAAGGAAAAAAAAGTGTTGCTGATTTAAAAAGTGATATTTTTTTAAAATATATAAAAGATAAAGATAATTTATATGAAAATTATAATTGTGATTTTAATAAAGTTATTGAAGCCAGAAAATTTGGAGTTTTAAAAGAAAAATATCAAAAGAAAAAAGTTAAAAGTTTAGATTATAATATTACAGAAAATAGAAGATTATCTTTTTATATTCCTAATAATAATAAAATTATTAGAAATAGATTTAAAAGTCAAAAAAATGTTGATTCAAGACCTATAAGTCGAAAAAATGTTGATTCAAGGTCTATAAGTAAAAAAAAAAATAATATTAAAATTATTGAAAGTAGTTTAAATAAAGCAAAAAATTTATTACCTATTAATATTAAGAAAATTGATAAAGAATATAATTTATCAAGTGAAAGAAAAATTCTTCATACTGAAAATAATAGATTAAATATATTTAATCATAATAAAATTATTAGTGATTTTGATGAGAGAAAAAATTTAATCACTGAAATTAACAACAACAACACCAATGAAATGAATCAAAATTTATCTACTTCAAAAAAAATAAATTCTAATGGAAATCCTTATTTAACAACATTTCAAAATGTAAACTATCCAATTAAAAAATTATCTATTTTAAATTCTATTAATTCTCATATTCAAAAAGATGATAAATATAATCCTGTTGATTTAATTTGTATTTCTTTTAAATCAAAATTAGTTTTAAAAGATTCTCTTATTCAATCTTTAAAATTAAATAAAATTAAATTTAGAAATCCTATAAAATATAAATTTATTATTGATAATTTAAAAGAAAGTTTAATTATTGAAATTAATATTTCTGAAGATGAAGAAATTCCAAATGCTCATATTTTTAAAATTAAAAGAATAAGAGGAACTAATTTTTCTTATTCGAAACTTACAAGATTTATTCTATCAAAAGTTGATTTTTAATGTGTGTCAATAAAAAAATAAAATGTACATTATATTTTATATATTAATTTTTTTAATACAAAAAAATTATAATACATGTTATTAGTTGTTGTATATAAATAAAATCATATTTTTATGATATTAAAAATAAAAAAAATAAAAATAACTTCTATAAAAAAAATTTAAAAAAAATAAAATAATCATTTATATAAAATGACTTCAAAAATAAAGGAATTAAATATAAAAGACTATGATTTTAGAGAAACATTAGGATTAGGATCATTTGGAAGAGTTAAATTATCAAAAAATAAAAAAACATGTGAATATTCAGCAATAAAAATATTAAAAAAGGAAGAAATATTAAAATCAAAACAAGCAGACCATATATTAAACGAGATAAAAATATTAAATATGATAGATCATCCTTTCATAACAAAATTTAATGGTTTTACCCAAGATTCAAAATTCATATATATATCATTAGAATTTATAAATGGAGGAGAATTATTTACTTATTTAAGATCAATAGGTAAATTTAATATAGATCAATCTAAATTTTATATTACTCAAATAATATGTATATTTGAATATTTACATAGTAAAGATATAATATATCGTGATTTAAAGCCAGAAAATATATTAATAAATAAAACAGGATATTTAAAATTAACAGATTTTGGTTTTGCAAAGGTAGTAGAAAATAGAACATATACTTTATGTGGAACACCAGAATATTTAGCACCTGAAATAATATTAAATAAAGGACATGGTAAATCTGTTGATTGGTGGACTTGTGGTATTTTATTATATGAAATGTTATGTGGAATTGACCCTTTTAGTGATGATGATCCTATGAAAGTTTATCAAAAAATTTTAAAGGGGAAAATTAAATTTCCAAGTAAATTTGATTCTAGTGCAAAAAGTATTATTAAACATTTATTAGATGTTGATTTAACTAAAAGATATGGAAATTTAAGTAAAGGTGTTGATGATATTAAAAATCATAGATTTTTTAAAGGATTTGATTGGGATAAATTATTACTTATGGAAATTCAACCTTTTTATATTCCTAAAGTTAATAGTGATGGAGATGTTAGTAATTTTTCTAAATATGCTGAAGATGATTTTACCCCTGTTAAGGAATTTAAAAAAGAAAATGACCCTTTTATTAATTGGTTTAAATAATTTTTTTTTCCTTTTTTTTTTTTGGTTATTTATTGGTAATATATTTCTTATTTTTTGCATTGTTTTTGTGCAAGTTATTAGTTTTTGGAATTAGTTTTTTTTATTTTTTTAAAAGTTTTTATTATTTAATAAATTTTAAATGTATTTTTTTTAAGAAAATGTCAATTAATTTTCTTATATTTCCAAATAAAATAAATAATTTACTCTTAAGACTATATTCTATAGTTTTAATATTTTTTTAGTGTATGAAAATATTATCATATATTTCAGTATTTTAATATAATTATAATATTAAGATAAATATAAAAAGTCAAAAAAAACTTTTTTTAAATTAAATTATTTAATTTTTAAATATCATTATTAAAATTCAAAATTTTTAAATTATCATGTAATAACTCTTTATTAACCATACTTAATCTATAAAAAGTTCGATTTAAAATTTCATTATTATTATTAGGTGTGAAATAATCTTCAATTTCTTTTTCTGAAGGTTTCGAAATTTTTTTTTCTTTATCATGATTAGAAGTAATAGCATTTTCAATTTCTTTTTTTCTACAAACAGAACAAATAAATAAATCATTTTCTTTGATTGAACACATAAAATGAATTTTATGACCACATTTAAAGAAAATAATAATATCATCAACTTTAATATTATTATTACAATAATCACATTTATTCATTTGAAATAAATTTCCATTTTTTGAAATTTTATAAAATTCTTTTTCATCTTTAATAATATTAATGGTAAATATATTACGACATAATTCTAATATTTTTCTTGAATGAGTAAATCCATTTAACATCTTAATTAATATTGGTTTAAATTCTTTATATTCAATTCCTTTATTTTCATCTGCTAAAGTTGACATAATTTTTGTTACTTTAACATAAGAATACATACTTTCAAAAACTTGTTGAATATTATTTCCTATTAAATTATTTAATTCTAAATTTTTATTTTTTATATCTTTTATATCATTTCTAAAATCATAACATATTTTAACTAATTTAAACCAAGATTTTTCTCTTATTTCATCATCTATAAAATCTTGTTGACAAATATTTATACTTCTATTTAAATTTTCTTGATGTTTGATTGTTAAAGTATCAAAATTTTTTCCTTCATTATCTTTTAAATCTTTTTTTATTTTTTGTATTCCTTCTAATAATAAATTATTTGATAATTTTAAAGCATCTTCTAAATTATTTTGTAAAATATAAAAATAAATACAAGCATCATGAACTTCATATTTAATAAATTTATCTAAACATTCTGAAGGATATAAAGATCTTTTTTTTAAATTTGGTAAAATTTCATTTGTTTTATTACATTCACATAATAAATCAATATGTAAAATTAATAAATTTTGATAAACTTCTATTTCATTATCTTCAATAGGCAAATAATCTTCTTTATAACTTGCTAAAACTTTTTCTAAATAATTTAATTGATTTAATTTATTTGTACTTAATTTTTCTAAAACTAAAGATTGATTATTTTCATACCAATTAATTATTAATTGATATAAATCTTGACTTGATAGTTCACATAATACATTTAATTGTTTCATACATTCATTTTTAAATTCTTCAAATTTTTTTTGATTATGATTTTTATATTTTCTAAATATTTCATCTATAAAATCAAAAGTTTTTTTTATTTTATCTTCAAATTTATATTCTGTTAAAAATACATTTAAACATTTTAAATCTTCATTTAATAATTTTAATAAATTTATTTTTACTAAAATAAAAGAAGTTTTTTCTGTTGTTTGTAATAAATCTTTATAATCATTTTCTTTTAAAATTAAATTACTATGATTGATCATTTCATTTATTTCTTTTGATAATTTTATAATTTCTTCATTAGAAAAGTTTTTATTCCTAAAACCAAAATTATCTTTTTCATTATTTAATTTATCAATTTGAGATTCAATATTAATAAAAAATTTAGCAGCTTTAAGAATAATTTCATTTTCTAATTTTCCCATTTTAGAAGAAATTTGAATAATGAAATAATATAAATCATATTGAACAAAAAATTTATTTATACTTTGAGCAATTTCAATAATAATATTTAAAAATAAATAAATATTCGCATTATTAACTTGTTCATTATGATAAATTATTCCTTCAAATTGTTTTGGATCATATTCTAAAGTAAATAAGGAAGTAAAAATAGTATTTATATTAAAAAATTTAGTTAGAATAGTAAAAATTGATAAAGAATCAAAATTTATTAATTCAGTTAAATTTTTTTTTTTAATCATCCAAACAAAAATATCATGAATTAAAAATTCATATTTTTTCCCAGAAATTATTTCTTTATTAGGGAATTTAATGCCATCAACACATAAATTAATATACCATAATAATTTATCTCCAATATATTGTTTAGAATTAATAAGTTCATTTAATGGAATATTATTTAAAGCATTTTCATAAGAAATAAATTTATCGTTTTCTATTTCTTCAGATTGAATAAAAATATTATATATTTTTAAAATAGGTTCAAAATATTTTTCTTTTTTATTATTCATATAAATTTCAATTAAAGGAGTAATAAATTTATATTTAACACAAATATCAATAATATCTCCTGAATCAAAACAAGATAAATTTAAATGAGATAAGATTGAATTTAAAGTATCAATATTATTTTTTTTAATATAATAATCACAAATTTTTTTCAAAGCATCATAACCAATATTTTGATTTTTCATATTATCATTTAAAATAAAAGGTTCTAACTTTTGAATAAAAATTTCAGAAAAATCTTTATTATCAAAAATAGGTTTAACCTTATTAATTAAATAATCAATATCATTAATTAAAATGCAAAATTCAATACAAATATCTAAGCAATTATTTAAATCTCCATTTTCAGTATTAATAATACAATAATGAAGAATCATTCCTTTTAAAGTAGAACCCACTTTAATTTTTCTTCCATTTTCATCAATGGGAATATCTGGGAAAGATATATTTTTTCCCATATAAATATCTAAACCTAATGTTAATGCTTCCATCCATTCTCCTTCTTCTCTTAAATTATTTATACTTTGTTCCCAGTTTAATAACTTTCCAAAAGAAAAATTTTTCTTTGTTAATATATATAATGTCTTAAATTGATTTATTATAAAATTATTATATGTTGGTAATTTTATTTCCCTTATTTTTTCAGATAAATCTTTCACAAATGATTGAAATAAAAATTGATCATCCATTTTAATATCATTTAATTCAGGTTTATGCTTTTTATTTATTTGAGGAATTACATTGTGTTCATCGTTTAATATTATATCTCCTGGAGTCATTAAACCTGTATTTAAAACTTTAAAACTTTTATAAACATCATAAATATATATTATTGAATTTGATATAAATCCCATTCTTAAAATTACAGTAGAATTACAATAATGACCAACTAAAATTAAATCTTGGAAAAGATTATTTTTAATAAATTTTAAAACATAAATATAAATAATTTTTTCCCAGGAAACAGAAAATAATTTATATTGTTTATTAATATCAATTTCATTAATTCTTGCAATTGGATTAGGATCTAATTTATTTATTTCATCTTCTTTTAAAACATCTAAAATATTAGAAGGAACATTTCTTGGAATATAACCAAATCCAAAAGAAATATCAGGAATATAAGACTTAGAAAAATATAATGGACGATGAATTTTATATATTTGTTTTGGTTCTGGATTTAACTGATATAATAAAACAAATTCAGTACTTGCTAAAGCAATAATTTCAGGATTAAAATTATTTTTTTCATCATTATTAAATTTCAAAACATCAATTTGATAAAAAGGAGTAGTTTTATAATAAATAATATTTTCATTTGAAACATTTAAATAAAGGAAATTTTGAGTTAAAATAATTTTATTAACTTCTCCACTAATATCAGAAGAAATAAATTGTGTAGTATATTCATCATATTTAATAAATTTACAACATAAAATAGAATAATCATGTTGATCTTTTAATAATTTTTTTAATCTTCCAAATTTTAAATCCCATAAAGCAATAAATCCATTACTATAACCTGAAAGTAAATTTAATAAATCATCTGATATATCCATACATAAAACTTTAGAATTTATTTCTTTATTCGAAAATGATTTTATTTCACATTCTTTTTCTATTGAAAACATTTTTATTTTTCCCATTGAATCTCCTGTAAATAATAAATCTTCTTTTGCTGAAATTGAATTTATTGGATTTTTTTCTCTAAATATTTTTTCAGTTAAACTTTGCTTATTTGGAAATTGAAGAACTGTTGGTTTTTTGTTTATAAATGAACTATAGTTTTGAAGTTTAAATATTTTTTTATTTTTTTTTATTGTAGATTCTATATATTCATTTTCCATATATTCTATAAATTCAATTGAATTTTTAAAATTTGGAATTTTTGATTTTTTTTCTTCTTTTAATTCTAATTCTTTTTTCTTAATAAGCATATCTGTATTTAACATTTCATTTAAAATATCTGGTTTTTTAATTGAAGATTCAATATTTTGTAATTCTTGTAAATTTTTTTGAGTTGAATTTAAAAAGTCTAAAGCATTTGATTTTCCAGAATCAACTTCTGCATATTCTTCAGTTAATTTTAATACATCATCTACATTTATATGTTCTTCTCCTTCTTGAATATTTATATTTTGAGTATCTGTATTTATTGAACTTAATAAATTATCAATATCTTCTATGTTTACTAATGGGTCTTTGTTATCCATTTTTTTAATATATTTTTATTAGGGATTATTTTTTTTTTCATTTTAATTTTTTTTATTTTTTTAATTATAACAATTTTTTTTTATTAAATAATAATGCAAGAAGATTGTCAATTAACAGATGAATATGATAGAGAATTTATAGCATTAATATCAGGTAAAATAAATATATTTAATAAAATATATAAAAAGACATTCAACAAAGAATTAATAAACTTTCAAAACAAGATAAATTAAGAATAGAAAGTTGGTTAAAGAAATTATGTCAAATTACAAATAATTTAGAATGGAAAAAAAATAGAAATTTACATGCAATAAGTTTATTAGATATGATAATAAATAATAGATTTGAAGAACCTTATAAAAAATTTGCTCCTGAAGGTCCAATTCCTGTTTTAAGTAAAACTTTAGTTAAAAGTAGATTATCAAAAAAATTTTGGAAAAATACACAAAAAATTTATGATGAAATTAATAATCAAGATATTGAAAATTTAGATTTTAATAATTTAAATAATGTTAATAATAATAATTTAAATAAATTAAATGTTGTTAATAATGATTTAGAGAAAGAAGAAATTAAAGAAAAAAATTTAAAGGAAAATAAATTGAAAAGTGGGAAAAAAAATATTAATGTTCAAGAAATTAATGAAAAATTAAAAAATGAAAATGAACAAATGAAAAATATTATTTCTAATTTAGAAAATGAATTGGCTAATAAAAATTTAATAATTGAAAATCAGAATGAAGAAAAAATAAAATTAACTAAAAGAGTTGAAGAATTAGAAAGAATGTTATCTCAATTTTTATCATTGGAAAATAAAAATTCCTAAATTAAAAAAAACATTAAATAATTATTTAAAATAATTTTTTATTATCTTTTTTTTTAAAAAACCTTTTTAAAAAACCAATTTTAAAAAAAAACTTTATGATTATAATAAAAAAAGTAAAATTTTTGTGTTATAATTTAACTTATAATATTGTTTATATAAAGAATAATAATTTGATTTAGGTTAAATTATATTTATTTTAACATCATTTTTGTTCACAAAATACTATAATTAAAGTATTTGAGGACCTATGATGTAAAAGGCATAAAGTAAATATAATTTAAATATAATTTATTTAATATATAAAATTAATTTTATGGTTTTTTTCTTAAATAATAATTAAAAAAAATAAAAAAAATTATAAAGCAGTAAAATATAATATTTTATTCATTCAATTTCATTTTTTTTTTAAAAGGCCAATCACTTAAATTTCTATAAGATTTATAAATATCAGAATATTGAGATAAAATTTCTTTATTTTTATGGAAAATCTTTTTGTTGTAATTATAAAACATATTATATTTTTCATTTGCTGTTTTACCACTATTTTTATTTTCTAAATATTTAGAAATTAAAGCTTGTTTAAAACCAGGTTTTTTTAATAATGAATTTTGACAAATTTCATCTTTTGTTTTTGTAAAAGATTTTTTTGAAGGATTATATATATAATATTTAATTGAATTATGATTAATTAATCCTATTTGATTTTTTTCTTCTTTTTTTTCATTCGAACTTTCAAATAAAACACTATAATTTAAAGGTTTTCTTTTTATTTTGAATTTTAAATTGTCTTTTTGATCTTTTATAAAAAAAATATCGCTTTGAGATTTTGAATGAAGTAATTTCATATTATCATTAAAAGATTTATTATCTTTATTTTGATTAAAAACATTATCAGAAGTATATTTTTTATAATTCATTATTTTTTCAATATTGTAAGAAGAGAAATTTTCTATTTTTTTTTCATTATTTTTTTGATATTGTTTTAAATTATTTTTAAATATTTCTTCATTATTAAAAATTGAATTATATATATCTAAACCTTTTGGTTTTAATTCGTCATTAAAAAATACTTTTGTTTTTTTTAAAGAAACATAAGCTGAATTTGAACGAACAAATTTTTTTTTTTTTTTAATTTTTTCTTCAGCTTTATTTGTAGTAGTTGAATAAAAATTAATAGAAGATTTATTTAAATGTTTTATTTTTCTTATTGAATTATTTATATTATGATTATCAATTGAATTTGGTAATTTATCTAAATCCTTTTTAATATTTAAATTTCGAAATTTATTCGAATATATTTTAGGACTTTGTTTATATTCTTTTTTTATTTTGTTTATTTGATCTACATATTTTTGTAATAAATTTGCTGATTGACATCTATGAAAAAGATACTTTCCTCTTTTTTGTTCTTTTAATATATAATGTTGATCTTCTTTTTCATTATTTTCATTCATTTATTTTTATTCATTTTATTATTTAAATTTTAATCATATATTAAAAATATTATGAAATAAATTTATTGTTTTTTTGTTTATAAATTTTTTTTATTTTAAAAGTTATTTACCTTTAGTTCTTATTTAAACTTTTTCTTTTTAAAAAAAGTTTTTATTTAATAAAAAGAAAAAATAACTAATTTTATAAAAAAAAATTATTTATTCAAAATGTTTAATAATTTAATCATTAATCTAAAAATAACTCATTTAATTTTATCATATATATTTTTCTATATAAATTAATTTTTAAAAAATTTAATCTTTTTTCACAACATTAATTTTATTTATAATATTATCTTCTTTTTCTCCTTTTTGAATAGCTTTAGTAATTTCTTTATCTAACATTTTATCAGCTTCTGAAAATTCATATAGTTTATGATTATTAGGAATAATTTTTTCTTTTTTTCCTTCTTTTTTTTCTTTTTCTAAATTTTCATTTTTTGTATAAAAAATTTCATCTTGAAATAATTTTTCCTCAATTTTTTGTATTTGAAATTGAAAACAAGATTTTTTTCTTTCATCTTTTATTTTTTCTAAATTATTTTTTTCTGTTTCATTTTCATTTTCTTCTTGAACAACATTACAAAAAAAATTTGTATCTTCAATTTTCTTTTTTATTTCACTGTCATCTTTTACCAATAAACCATTTGCTGAAGGATGTCTTTCAAAAGCTTTTGCTTTTGTAAATGATAAAAATTTTCTTTGTGGTTTTATCGTATTATTACTATTATTTTCTTCCAATTCTTTATTCATTTTTTATAAGTTTTTTATTTAATTTTAGTATAAAAATATTAGAATATATAAAATTGAAAAGTTATTTAAAAAAATCAAAATGGAATTTATTAATGATATTTCTATATGAAAAATATTATTTAGGAGAGAATTAAAGTTTATTATATAGTAAAAAATAAGAAAAAAATTTAGTTTAATAATAAGTCAAAATACCCTTATTTAACAATTAAAAGAATTTAGATTTATTTAAAATGATAAAATAATATTTAATGAATTAATTATTACATTATTTTTATGACTGATAAATATTCAAATAATGAAAATATTTGTGACTAATTATTTAATATAAATTTGAATTAAATGATAGTAATATTATTATAATAAAAGAAATATTATTAAAGGAATTTCTTATCATATTAAGAAATAATTTAAGTCATGTTAAAAACTCTAAAGTAGTAAATGTATTTAAATTTAATGTTAAATATGTTAATGAAGATTAAATTTTATAAATGTTTAAATAATTTCAATATTTTTTTGTTTTATTTTTTTTTATTTTTGTCAAATATTTCAATTTAAAACTTTATTATCTTTAATTAACCTATAATAGGCATAAAATTTTTAATCTTTTTATTTATTCAAGTTAAATATTTAATTTATTTGATTGATTTTTTTTTTTTGCTTTATTTTAATAATTATTACATAAAATAAAAATAATTAATTTAATTAAAAAAGTGACTTTACCTTTTTTAAAGGCAGAAAAAATAGGTATACTAAAAAGAATAATTAATTTTTAATCTATTTTTTATATAAGGATTTTATAACATCATAAATTTATTATAATGTTAAAATTACCATTAAATATGAAATTTCTATTTAAAAAAAATTAATTTCAAAAATTACGATTTTAAAAGAAAAGAAGAAAGAATTTAAAATCAGTTTTAAAATTAGATTATATATATATAAAATTATTGATATAAATTTACTATTCTACAGTATTATTTTTCTTAAAAAATTAAAATAAAAATTCATAAAAATTAAATTTATTACATTTATACAAATTAATTTTTTTAAGATTCATATCAATCTTCAAAGTTCAATTATTAAATATAAATAACCTTTATAATATTTATTATTAGTTAATGAATAGTATTTGGAAAACACTTTCAACAGATGAAGAAGATAATAATTCAACAACCAAAAATATAGATGAATTTGAAAATGATAATAAAGAGCAAGTAAATAATCAAATATATAAACCTACAATAATTATCCCTTACTTGGATTCTAATAAAAAATCAAATAAGAAAATATCTTCGAAAAAAAAAGGAAGAAAATTAAAAAATGAATTAATAATAATAAAACCAAATGAAAGAATTCATTCAAGATTAAATTGTGATAATATTAAAAGGAAAATAAAAACACATTTTCATTCTTTTATTATTAATATATTAAATACAACTATAAAAAAAGAATATGGTTTTCAAAAATATAAATTTAAAAAAATTAATAGTGAAATTACTCAAAATATAACAATCAATTATAATAAAAAATTATTATCAATTCCTATTAAAGAAATTTTAAAAAAAGTTTCTTATAAATTTCATGATAGATTTCAAAACGAAAAAATAATTAATAAGATACCAAATTCAAAGATTGAATTAAATAAACTTTTAAATATTACTTATGAAGAAATGTATGAAAAATATTATTTAAAATCAACAAGAGATTTATTTAAAGATGAAAAAGAAAATAATTCTTTTGAAAGTCATTTAATTAAAATTCAAAAGCAATTTGGAAAAGAATATATGAAAAAATATTTGGAAAATGCTGTTAATTTAATTGATTTTTTTAAAGCGAATAAAAAAAGAAAAAAAAAAATTGAAGAATATTTTTTAAAATTAAATGATTCTTTAAGTAATTCTAAGTTAAATACTAAATTTATTATTGTAAAAAAAGAGCAATAATTTTTTCTTTTTTCAATAAAAAAAGAAAAAAATTTGATATTAGTATTTTTATTAAGCTTTTTTAGAAAATTTGTTATGGTTTTTAAATAAATATTATCTATTAAACATGTATTTTTATAAATATGTTATTAAACCTAAATGAATTAAATATTATATTTTATTTATTAAAAACAAATAATTTAAATTTGAATAATTATTTTTTAATTAATGGTAATTGTTTCATTATTAATTGTTAATAAAGAAGGAAAAATAATTTTTTCAAGAGCTTTTATTCCAATAACAAAAAATGATATTAATACATTTTCTTCATTTTTTATAAGAAATTTAAATAAAAACTTAGAAACAACATTATTTGAATCAAATAATTATAGATATTTATTCACTTCATTAAATGCAGATAATATGTATTTACTATTAATAACAAGTTTAAATTCAAATATTATTCAAGATAATAAAATATTAAAAATTTCTTATAGAATTTTTAATGATTGTTGTAAAGAAGGATTAAATGAAGAAAATATAAAAAAAAATTGGATATTAATATTTATGTATTTAGAAGAAATGATTAATAATAGTTTTATTCAAAATGAAAATTATGGTGATATTCATACTAAAGTGGAAATGATTAAATTTGATAAATTAGAATTTAAAAAAATGAAAGAAGAAAAAATTGAAAAAGATAAAAATTTATTAATTAAACAAATAAATGAATTTGAGAAAATTGAAAGAAAAAAAGAAGAAGAAGAAAATAAAAAAAATAATAATAATGAAAATAAAATAAATAATAATTATGGTATTAATCATAAAATTCATTTAAATGAAAAATTTGAATTTGTTCAAATTGAAAGACCAAAAATTTTTAAAACTCCAAGTGGAAAAGTTGTTTTACTTTCAAATATTGAAAAATATGAAAAAATACAAAAAGAAAAATTAATTAAAGGGGTACAGTTGAAAAGTAAAAAATAATTATTTTTAAATAAAATTATAAATGTATATTATTGTTTTTTTTATTTTTTTCAAACATTTATTTTAAATGATAAAAAATTATCTAATTTTACAAGATTATTGAATTCAAAAAAGAAAAATAACATTAAAAATTTTTATCTAGTTTTAACATATTAAAAAAATCTAGTAATTCAAATATAACAACAAAAATATTAATTATTTGTATTATTAAATCAAAAAAAAGAAAATAAAAATAAAATTATAAAATGTTTTTTTCTATTTTTCAAAATTTTTTATTCAAAATAAGTTTTAGAAACCAACAAAGGGGATTTTAAATATAATTATAAATTAAATAATCAACATTCAAAAATCAAAAAAAATCAAGAAGGAATCTATTTTTATATAATAAAAACTCTATTTCTTATAATTATATTAAAAATAATTGTTCTATAACTCTTGATTTATTAAATTTAATAGTTGATAATAATATTAATGTTCATCAATATTATCAAACTAATATTTATATTAATAAAATAAAAAAAGAAAACCAAAAAATAAAATTATTAGTAAAGATAATTAAAAAATAAGAAAATTAAATATAATCAAATTATTTCTTTTTATCTTAAAAATAATTTAATTAATTTAAGTAGAATAAAAAGAATAAATAGCCAATTCCCTTAATAAAAAAATTAGGAAAACAATATTTTATTAAGTGTTTTACTAGAATCAATTTAAATATAAATTAGGTAAAAGAACTTTATTAAAAATAAAAGTAAAAATAAAATAAAAAACAATAAAAATTGAAAATACTTATTAAAATTATTTAATTTAATTAAAAATTATATATATTATTTAATATTTCTGTAATTTCTTTAACTCTATGAATATTTTTAATCCAAAAAAAATTTTCAGTAAATAATAAAATAATTTCTCTTTTTTTTTTAGTTATAGGTTGATCATTATATTTATCATTTTCTAAAGTAGATTTTAACGAAGAAAATAAAATATTTTCATATTCAAGAACAAATTTTAAATTTAAATCATTATCAGAATATAAAATTTTAGTAATTTTATAACAAATATTATTATTTTGATTCTCATTTTCAAAATTAAATTCTTGACAAATATTAGGAACAATACAATTAATATAAGAAATAATATCATCATTTAAATCTCCTTTATGAATATAAGCTAATAAAAGAAAAAAAATAAAATCTTCATTAATTAAAACATTAAATAAATTATCATTGATAATAGATAAATAATATAAAAATTTTAAAATATCAATATCATTATTTAAAATAGGATATTCTCTTTCAATAATTTTATCCCAATTTTCATTAATAAAATTAGTTAATATTATAAAATTTGGTTTAAAAATTAAATCTGGAAAACATTGAAGATGATTACTATTTAATTGTAAACAACCATAATAAATTTGTAAATTTCCTTCAAAAAAATAAGTGGAATAATTATCTATCATATAACATGACATTATAAAAATTATATTTGGTAAACTTCCTAAAAATTGTTGAATTAATAATAAGATTTCATTTGGATTTCCTATATTATTATTATCATTTAAGATTTTATATTTTTCTATTGCTAATTTATTTAAATTATAATTTTTTAAAAAAGAATGAATTCTCATTTGTAAATCATATATTTTGGAAAATATTTTATTATATGATATATTATTATTATCTTCTTTATTTTTGTATATTATTTCTATTATTTCAAAAAAATCATTTATCATTTTATTATATAAATATTTTGATATTTTTTCTAAGGAAGATGCTTCTCCTGCTTTTAAATATAAAGTTTTATAATTTTCTCTAAATTCATTATTATTTTTATCAATAAGATAATTTTGATAAAATTTCATATATTCATCTAAATAATCAGATAAAAGAATAATATTTGATTTAATAGAGTCCATTAAAATATAAATTTAAAATTTTTTTTAATATTAATAAATATTAAGACTAATATTTAAAAATATTTATTATTTTATTTAAAAAAATATATTTTTTTCAATATAATTTAAAATTTACTAAAAACCAAATATAAAATAAATCATTAAAATTAATTCAAACCAAATAATAGTGATTAAAAAACAATTAGAAGTTTTATTATCATATTTCTCAATATTTTTAGTTTCTTTTTTAATTTTCATATTTAATTTATCCATATTTTTATCTAAATCTTCAATCATAGGTTTTTGATTTTTAATTTCATTATGGATTTCTTTATTATTACTTTTAGTAACAGTTAATAAAGAATGAAGTTCATCTAACATATTATCTTGTTGATTAATTTTTTCTCTTGTAATTTGAATAATTTCATTATTTGATTTATTATTAATATTATTTTCAACATTTAAATTTATATCTAAATTATTATTTAATAAATTTTTATATATATTTTCATCATAATTTTGCTTTAAATCTTCTATTATTTTTCCCCATCTTTGTAATATTATTAATCTTCTATTTATTTCTTTTAATGGAATATTTATTGATGATGTTTTTTTAGTTTCTAACAATAAATTTTTTATTGTTAATGATAAATCATCTAAAATGTGTTTTATGTCTAATTCTAATTTACTTGTTCCATTATTTAATATATAACTTTTTTCTTTTTGATTTATTTTATCTTTTATTTTCTCAAAATTTTCTTTCACTTTTTCTATTTCTTTATCAAAGGAAAAAACATCCATAAAACTAATATATATATTAATAAATAATATAATTATTTTTAAAATGAAAATGTTATTTAATAATAAATTTATTATTAATATTAATTGTTATTATCAATGAATATATTAAATTCCAATCCAGAAAATATAAAAGAAGAAAAAGTTGAAAAAGAAGAGAAAAATAATACTTTATCATTTAAAAAAAAAGAAAATATAAAATCTGAAAAAAATGAAAATTCAGATGCACATTTTTTACAAAAAACATCGATTTCTCTTATTCAAAATGATATAAATAAAAATGAAATATTGAAAGATAAATGGTATAGAACAAAAATGATAAAAAAAATAGAAAATAAACAATTAAAATTATTTTTATTTGATGATAATGAAAATGAAGAAAAAAATTATTTAAAATTATATTCAAAAAAAGAAAATAAAAATTATACAATTTATAATGAAAGAAATAATCCAATAGGAATAATTAAATGGAATTTTTTATCTTCAAATTTTAAATTATATGATAATAATAATAAAGAATTATTAAATATGATATATAATTTAAATATTAAAGGATTAAATGGACCAATTAAAATGAAAATTATTTTATTAAAAGATTTGAATTTTAATTTAAAAGATTATTTAAATAATCAAAATAAAAATTCTGATAACGAAAAAGTTTATTTAATGGAAAATAAAATTCCAATTTATAATCAAATTTATAAGTGTTATGTTCTTAAATTTATTAATAGAAAAATTAAAACTTCTTCAAAAAATTTTCAAATTATTTTTAAATCTAATTTAGAAGATAATGAAAATAATATTTTATTACAATTTGCTGAAACTGAAGAAGGTTTTTTTATTTTAGATTATAAATTCCCTTTTAATCAAATTACTGCTTTTGCTATTGGAATTATTGCTAATTCTTCTAAAATTTTTTGTGAGAATTGATTTTTTTAATTAATTTTTAAAGTTTAAAATAAATTATTTTTCTAATTTTTTTTTTTTGATTTTTTCTATAATTTTTTGTATTTTTTTTATTTGATTGCTTTTTAGTTTTATTAATACTATGTTTTTATTTTTTATTTTAAATATATGATTTAAAATTTCATTGTTTTTGATTGAAAATTTTTTTTTGATATAATTAATTAACTATTTTTAATATTATTTAGTTTTCAAAATGAGTAACCAAATAATTAGATTTGAATACAATAAAACCTCAAGTTTTTTTTCAGCTCCATCTACATTTAAAGAATTAATGGATAATTTAATTGAGGAAATAGAGCCTGAATTAAAAGATAATGAAGAATTAATAATAATAGATGAAAATAATAATGAAATTAAAAATGAAGAAGATTATAATATACTTAAAAAGAAACCAGGAGATATTAAATTAATTGTTCAAAAAGGAGATATTAATAACAAAAAATTAATAAAAAATAAAAGTGAAAATTCCAAAAATGAATTTAAAAATAAAGAAGAAGAAAGAAAAACAAAAATTGTTAATCAGAATATTGATAATAATAATAATAATAATAATAATAATAATAATAATAATAATGATAATGGTAATAATAATGATAATAATAATGATAATAATAATGATAATAATAATGATAATAATAATAATATTGATAATGATAATAATAATGATAATAATAATTTTCATATTCTAAAAGATGATAATAATAATATCACCCCAAAAATTGATAATAATAATATTACTGAAAATGGATCAAAAAAAGAAGCAATTAATGAAATATATTCAAAAGAATTATTAGATAAAATTAATAAATTATTAGAAGCAAAATTAAAACCAATAAACGAAAAAATTGAAAATGATAAATTAGAAAGAGTAAAAAAATTTGGAGAAATGAATGAAAAATTGTCAAATTTAGAAAAAACATTTAATCAAAATTTAGAAAAAATAAAAATTGATCTTGTTGAAAATAAAAAATCAAAACAAGAAATGATGAAGTCAATAACTAGTATTTCGCAAAACTTAAATAATAATATAAATAAAATAAAAGAAGAATTAATACCTCAACAATTTAAATTATTAGAATCAAAAATGAATAAATCACAAGATGATTTAAGTAAATTTATAAAAGAAATAAAAGAAGTTTTAAATGATAAACAAGAAATAAAAGAAGTTTTAAATGATAAAAAAGAAAAAAAATATGATAATAATAATATGAGAGATTTATTAAATTCAAATAATAAATCCGAGAATAATAATAAAATAAGAAATTATCAAGCAAAAATAAATATTTCAAGAAATAAAAATCCAATTCAAATAAAAAATTTAAAGGAAAATAATGAAAATATAAATTGTCAAATTCAAAATTTTGGAAAAACATCTTTACCAAGTTCTTGTTATATAGAAGGAAAAGGGGAAAATTTATTTATTCAATCTCAAAAAATAGATAGAACAATTCCAGTAAATGGTTCATTAACATTAAATTTAAATTTAAATATTAAAAATAATAAAACTCCATCAGGGCAAGAAGCAATAACAATTTATTTATATGATCCAAATAAGAATTTAATTACTTCAATTGAATTTTCTTTAGAAATAGAAAAAAAATTGGAAAGAATAGATTCTGCAAGAAGTATTTTTGATATGGAGTTTGATGAGAATTTAACTAAACTTAAAAATTTTTTTGGAGATAAAAGTGTTGATGAATTAATGATTGCTTTAAATCAAGCTAATGGAAATTATGAAGATGCTATTCAAATTATTTTAGATAATTAAAATATTTATTTTTTTAAAAAATTAATTTTTATTTTTGCCCTTAAAATCAAAAATAAAAAATAGACTTTGAATGGAAGAAGGAAACGATTATATTATTGTAAAATTTGAAAATAAAAAAGAAAATATTGAATTGAAAAGATCTTTTGAAGAATTTAAATATCATTGTGGAGAAATTTTTGAAATCGATGAAAATGATTTAAATAATTATATATTTTATGTTATTATTGATGGATTAAAAATTGAAATTGATAACAATACAAATTATATAGATATTATATTAGAAGATACTACAGCTCAAGAAATTTATATTGAAAAAATGAATTTAAATGAAAGTAATGAAGATAAAATTTTATCTTTGAATGAACAATTAAAGAATATTCAAAGTTTATTACTTGAAAAAAAAAAAAAATTAAAATTAATTAATGAAGAAAGTAATGATTATGAAGAAACATTAAATGAGTTAAATAAAGAAATAGAAGATTATCAAAAAAAATTTGATTCAAATGTAATTAGATTAAAGGTTAAAATATATGAAATTCAAAAAAAAAAAATTTGTAAATCAAATGGAATGATATTGTCTAAAAAATTCAAATAGTTAAAACATTAAAATATTAAAAAATAATTAAAAAAAATTTTGGAAATGTTTTTTTTACTTTTTTTAAATATTTTTAAAAATGTCATTAAAAGAAAAAATAGAAGATTTTATAAATGAAAAATTTAATTATTTTGAAAATCAACCTTTTGAAATTAATTTTGCTTTTTATAATAAATTTCCAATAATTTATGATAATACATGTTATATATATTCAATAATTGAAAATAAAATAGATTTATCAAATAAAAAAGATAAAATTTTAAAAATAAAGATATTAAAATCTCATTTTGATATTTTAATGTTTAAACATGAAAATAATTCAATTCCAATTATAAAATTTCTTTTTATTTGTCTTATTGAAAAATTAATAATAAAAGAAGAAAAAGAAAATAATAATTATAATAATTATTTAAATTTATATAAATATAGTTTTATAACGAATAATTTAAAAAAATATATTTTTTCATATATTAAAGAAAAAATTTATGAAAAAGAAAATAAAATTTTTCCTCATTGGTTAATTACTCCTGAAACAATTCAAAAGAAAACAATTTTAAAATGTAAATTTTTATTAGAAAATATTTTATTAGGAAATAATAATAATAATAATAAAATGATAAAATTTATTAATACAAAAAGTGAAAATATGAATTTATATAATATTAATGATTATATAAATAATATTAATGAAATTTATTCTCCGATTGAAATTGAACCTTTAAAAATTAATAATCAAATTTTTAATGATGAAAATAAATTTCAAGAAATATTTATGAATGATTTAGAAATTGAAGTTATTAAAGATAATAATGATTATGACAATAATTTATTTGAATCAAAAGAAAAAATACTTGAAGAATTACCTGAAACAATTAAAAAAGTTATTGAAAAGTTTAAAGGATTTAAATTTACTAAAAAAATTTTTGAAGATTATTATTTTAGAGAATTTAATGATAATAAAAATGAAAATCAAATTAATGAAATAAATGGAGAAAATCAATTTTTAGGGAAAAAAAAAAAATTTAAAATTAACTACTATAAATAATTAAATATGTTATTTTTTCTTAATTAAATATTTCAAATAAATTAAATAGAAATATTTTCAAAGTTTTTTATTATTATATTTATTTTTCATTGTTTAATTATAATGTTTAATATTATTTAAACTTAAATTATTTTTATTTAAATGTTTATTTCTTTTTAAATGAAGTTAACTTTTTGTTGAATTTTCATTTGTATTTTTAATTAATTGATAATTAGATTTATTTTTTTATTCAAATTAATATTTTTTTTTCTTTTATTTATTTTTCTTGAATTTTATTTCAATTCTCTAATATTTTTTAAATCAGAATTAAATGATTAAAAAATAATTTACAAATTAATTTAATCTTTTTCACTTTAATTATCCTTTTATTATATTATAAAAAATATAATTTAAATCTTTATTTGAAAAATAAAATGAAGAAAGAAAAAAAAAACCTTTTTTAAATTAAAAAAAATATTCTGTATTGTTATTTTAATTATTTATATAAAAGATAATTAAAATCCTCCTTTTAAATGCATCATCATCATTATTACAGTTCCAGGTTGAATTTTAAATTCTTCTATTTTAGATTCTTCAGCTAGAACTTTTCCAGCATAAATAAGTCTGATTTGTTCTTTTGGAATTCCTTCTTTTTCTTGAAGTGTTTCTTTTATTTCATTTATTTTTTGAGTTGGTTCAAAATCTAAAGATATTTTTCTTCCTGAAAGTGTCTTTATGGTTATTAACATATTTATATATTTTTTAATTAAAAATGATATTTATATTAATATTTCAATATTATCTATTTTTATTAATAAAAATAACAAAAAGAATAAAATTAAATTCCTAAAAATAAATTAATCAAAATAATATAAAAAATTTAATTAAATGAAAAAAATAAGTGAAGAAGAAGAAAATAACATTGAACATAAAAACACTAAAATAAAAGTAAGAAATGCAATAAAGAAGAATATATCAGAAGATTATATAATAACAATATTACAGAAAGGAGAAAATAAAACAAAAAATGAAATAAGAATATTATCAGAATACTTAAGTTCAAACTTTGAATATTTTAAGAAAATAAAAGAAAATTCAGAAAATCAAAAATTAGAAAAAATAATATCAGTATTAAATTATGAAACATATAAAAAGAAAGATATAATAATTTCTTATGGTGAAGAAGGAGATAAATTTTATATATTATTAGAAGGAATAGTAAATTTATATAAACCAATTTATCCAGTGAAAAAATTAACTTTACAAGAATATATAATGTATTTAAATGAAGTGAAAAATAATGATAAAACAGGAACAAAATTAAAGAGAATAATAGAAAAGAATAAATATTTAAATATTGATTTAAATTTTTATTTATCTATTCCAATAAGTGATATTGTTCATTATGGTCATTTTAATATTTATATTGAAGACTATGAAAAATTAGGAGAATTTAAAAATGGTTTTTCTTTTGGTGAAATTGCTTTAATTAAAAAAACTAAAAGAAATGCTACTATTATTGCTAAAGAAGATTGTAAATTAGTTTCTATTAATAAAAATGATTATAATAAAATTATTAAAGAATTAGAATTAAAAAGATTAGAAAAAGATTTAAAAATATTTAAAGGTAATTATCCTTCTTTTTCTCATTGGAATTTAAATAATTTAATGAGGTTATTTCATTTATTTTCTAAAGAACAATTATATTCTTTTGATTATTTATTTAAACAAAATGAAGAAAGTGATTATATTTATTTTATTGAAAAAGGAAATTTTGAAATTTTTTGTTTTTTAAGTTTAGGTTGGATTGAAGAATATTATAATTATATTATTTATAATAAAAGTAATATTATTAATTATTGTATTGGGAAATTTACTATTGAAGAAAAAGAAATAAATAATTTATTTGATTTAGCTTTTGAGAAAAAAATTAAATCTCCTATGATTTTTAATCCTTTTAAAGAAGAAAATCCTATTATTTCAAAACCTAAAAAATTAAATTTTTTGGATTTTGAAAATCAACAAATTAAAAATTTTGAAAAAGATAATCTTTTTAAAATTAAAATTAATAATATTTGTAATCCTTATTTTATTGGATTTTTAGATAGTTTAGAATTAAAAAATAGATTTTTTTTTGCTAAATGTATTTCTGAAAAAGCAGAAGTTTTAAAAGTTGGAATTAAAGATTTTCATAAATTAATTTGTTCTATTGATGAAGATAATAAAAAATATTTTTTAGAATTTATTAAAAAAAATAAAGAAATTTTATTAAATAAAATTAAAAATGAAATTGATATTAAATTAAATAAAATTAATAATGAATTTAATAAAACTTTTATTGATTTTTTAAAAGCAAAAGGAAAATTTTCATATGATAAACTAGAAGAAAAGAAAAAAAGTAGATTTGTAGTTAAAGAAATCAATTATAAAAAAAATAAAGAATTAAATTCTGAAAGATTATTAAAAGTAAATTTAAAAATAAAATATAATAATTCTCAAAATAATGTTAAATATTTAAATAAAACACATTTATCAAATTTAACATATTCAAATTTTAGACATTTAAATATAAAAGAAAATAAATCAAATGAAAAAAAGAAATTAATTTTTCCAATAAATTTAAAAACAATAGAAAATAATAATTTATTAAAAAAAACAATTTTTAAAGAAAATAATGATAATAATAGTAATTCTAATTTATTTTCTGATTATAAAAATTCAAGAAATAAAAAAGAAAGAAATAGTGTTTTAACACAAACAAATTTTATTAAAATTTTTGATAGTGAACAATATAAAAAAAATTTAGGAAAAAATGATAAATTTTTAACTAATGAAGTAATAAAATTAACAGGAATAAATAAAATTATTCCTAAGAATTTAAATAGAAAAAAAAGTGAAGAAATTATTCATTTTATTAAAAATAAATTTATTTCTCCTCAACCTTCAAAAAGAAATAGAAATGTTATTTTTAATACAATTGATAATTTAACTAATTTCTCTTCTACTAATTTTACTCATTTAAAAAGTCATTCTAATAGTATTAAAAAGAATAAAATTTTTATCAATGATAGAATAAGAGCTGAAATTAGAATGAAAGATTTTCGTTCTTTAAGATTAAAAAAAAAATTTTATTGATAATATATATATTAATTTATATTTTCCTTTATGTAAATTATAATATTGTTTTTATATTATTAAAAAATTTAAAAAATTAATTTTTATATTTTTTTTAAAATAATTAAAATAAATGGATAATAAGAAATTAAAAGCAATAATAAATAATAATAATATTTTACTTGGAGTAATTATTACATCTAATTATAATGATTTTAAAAATTTTATCCAATTTTTTTTTCTAATAAAAATAAAAAAAGGAAATATGTATTTTATTGATAATGAAGGAGATAAAATTTCAATAAAATCTGAAAATGATTTTAATACTTTTTTCTTAAGTGAAAATGAAAGAGGACAAAAAGAATTTATTAAAATATATATTGACAATTCAAATTATGATTTAAATAATAATTATTCTGATTTTATTGATGATCCTGATTTTGAAAAATTTGCTTTATTTGAAAATAAATATTCCGAAGAAGATAATTTATGTTTTAATAATAATATTTTTGAAAGTGTTATTTTATGTAATGATATTTATCAAAGTATTAATCTAAATATAATTATTTTATTTTCAATTGAAAAAGAGAAGATTATAAAATTTATTAAATTAATTCAAAAAAGTTTTAATAAACAAATATTTAATAAAATTAAAAATTTAAAAGAAAAAAATAATAATAATAAAAATAAAAATATATATTGTAAAGTTTGTCATATTTCTCCTATTATTGTAATAATATACAAATGTAAAATATGTGAAAATTATAATTTATGTTCAAAATGTTACGAAAAAAATATTAATTTCACTTTTCATAATCATCAATTTGATATAATTAGAGAAACATATGAACAAATGTTAAAATATAATTTTTCTTATTTAATATTAACAAATAATTTAAAATTTATATTTAAGAAACGAAGATTAAAAGATGAAATTTACATTAATGGAATTTTTATGAAAAATAATTCAAAATATGAATATTTAGGGAATAAAGAAACAAAATTTAGAATTGATAAATTAAAATCAACTATTTTATGTGAAAGTATATTTTTACCATCATTAAAACCAGATGAAAATTATAATTTAAATATTCACTTTTTTAATATGAAAACAGTAGAAATTGGAAAATATGAATGTTACTTAAATTTCATTGTCAATAATGAAATATTTGGAGATCCATTGGTGTTGAATATTGAAATAACAAAATAATAAAAATAAATTTATAAAATTAGAAAAAAAAATAAATAAAATAAATGAATATGGTATTATCATTATATAAAATTAATAATATTTTATTAAATATGTTAAATGATAATAAATAAAAATCAATAATTAACATATAATTTTATTTAATGTAAATATTTAATTTATTAGAATCATAAAAAATTTAATTATTAATTTTTTAATTAAAAAAAATTAAGTTAATATTTAAAATATTATATTATTTTTAATTAAATCATCTTCAATTTCATTATTTCTATTATTAATACAAATAATGTTTTCTTTAATTTCTTGAAAACAATTTTCTAAATTTTTATATTCATTCATTAATAAATTTTCAATTTGATTAGTTTGAGCATTTATATTTTGAATTTGTTTTAAATATAAATTCCCATTTTCTTCATTTTTTTGAATAAAATGATTAATAACAATATCAATAGGAAAAGAAGATTTAACATTATCTTTATTATTTTTAATAATATTAATTTTAATTTGATTTATAGAAGGAGGAATTGGATAATTATTAAAAAATTTTTTTGTACTTTCTTTAAATAAATTTTCATTATTTATTATTTTTTTTTCAATTTTTGGAATTTCTTTATCATTTAAATAATTTTTTTTTTCTTTTACTTTTTCTAATAATTTTTCATCTGTTTCTTCTTGAAAAAATAAAAATTCTTCACTTTCAATTTTTAAATCTTCTTCTTCTATTATTTCTTCTAAAAATTTCATTGTTATATTATTTTGAAATTTTATTCTTTTTGATATTTTTGTAAATGTTTTTTCAGGAAGATTTTCTAATATTATTTTTAATTTTTCTTTGTTTTCTTCATTCTTTATATATTTATTTAATTCATTCATTGATTCTTGACAATTTATTTTTTCTGAAAATTCTGTTATGAAATCATCTAAATTTTGCTTTAAAATTGTTAATTGAGATTTATTTTGAATTTTTATTTTTGAAGACATTTTTTTTTTCGAAAAATTTAAATTTAAAAAATTATTTAATGTATTTTATTTTTTTTTATTAATTTATTTATTTTTAATTAATATATCTTTCTTTAATTAATTGAATTAGATTTTTTTATATTTTATTTATATTAACAATATTTATTTTATCAAATTCTTTAAATCTATAAAATAATTCTAATAATTAAACAAATAACCATTATACCAAAATTTCTTATTTAATTTAATAAATCAAATATTTAAAAAATTTCACATGAACATCCTACTCTTTGAGATTTATTAAATCTTTTAATTTTTTCTTTTTTACATTTACATTCAATATGATTATATTCTTTATAAGATTCTATAAAAAAAATCCCAATTGAAGGATTAAAAGAAACTTTTTTTTTACATTTACAAGTATTTGATTCCTTTGATTTTAAATAAAAAGTTTGAGAACATTCCGTAGATAAATCATAAACTTTTGACATTATAAATATAATTTTTTCTTGTTTAAATAATTTTATTAAAAAAAAATTCCTTTGAGAAAAAAATTAAATATAAAAAAAGAAAGAAAATAATATAAATTAAAAAAGGAAAAAAAAAAGAAAAAAAAATTAATTTATTTAAACAAATAAATTTTTTAAAAGGAAATAAAAAATGAGTAAAACTCAATCAAAAAAATTATATGATTCATTAGGAATGTTAAGTGTAGCAATGGCAATGTCACATTTAAAAGATAATATTCCTAAAATAAAAACAGAAATAGAAAAAGAATATTTAGAAAAAAAAAAAGAATTAAGTAAAAAAGAAGAAGAAGAACAAAAAGAAAAAAATGAAAGTTTTAATTCTAGTAAAATATCATCAATAAATTCAAAAAAGAATTTTTTTTCTGAAAAAATACAAAATTCAAATTCTAATAAAAATAGTGAAGAATGTAATAAAACTTTTTTTCCTATTTCTGATGATGATATTGAAGTTATTTATGCTTATGATAATAGTAATTTATTTCAAAAAAAAAAAATGGATTTTTATGAAAAATGTTTACATAAAAAAGAAAGAATTGAAAATAAAATAGAAAAAAAAAGAAAAAAAATTCAAAATATTGAAAATCAACAATTAACTCATAAACCAAATATTAATTTAATTTCTCAACAAATTATTTTAAGTAAATATAATAATAATTATGTTCCTATTTTTAAAAGAGGAATTCATTTAAGTAATTTAAAACATACTCAATATATTATTAATGAACAAAAGAAAAAATTAGATGCTTCAAATTTAATTAAAAAAAAAAAAATGAGTGAAGATAAAATAAATAGTTTTATAAAGAATCAATTTATTTGGAAAGAAAAAATAGAAAATAAAAAATTAAATTTACAAATGTTAAAAAAAATAAAAAGTGAAGATAATTTATTTAATGAAAATAAAAAAAAAAATAATAATATAAGTCAATTTTATTTAAGTGAAAAAACAGAAAATTTAGCAAAAAAAAAAATAAATGATTTTTGTAATAAATATAATATAAAAAGAAAAAAAATATATGAAAGATTATATAAAGAAGGAATAACAAAAGAAATAGAATATGAAAAATTAAATGAAAAATATAAAAATAAATTTCAACCTTATGTAAATAAATATAAAAGTAATTTAAAAGAAGGAAAACAATTAAAAAAAAATCATAGTGATATAAACTTAATGGAAAAAAAAATGATTGATGTAAATAAAAACTCTAAAAAACTTTATTTACAATCAAATTCAATTTCAAAAAGAGAAATTTTATATAATAAAAGTTTAATAAAAACTAATTCTTTAAATAATGAAAATGATAAAAAAGAAGAAGAAGAAAGTAAATTAAATTATGTAAATTTTTTATTAAAAAATCCTCAATCTACTTTTAAAAGTTTATTTAAAAAAAATAGTTTAAGTAAATTAAATTATGATTCAAATTCAACTAATTTAACTAATAATAACATTAACATCGATTCAAATTCAAAAAGAGAAAATTCAAAAATAAAAGATATAAGTAATTTAACGATTAATAATATTAAAAAAGAAAAAGAAGAAGATAATAATCAAAAAAATAATAATAATAAAACTTTAATTTCTTTTAAATATGATTTTGATGAAAATCAAAAAAGTTTTGAAGAAAGTGATAAATCAAATTCATTCTTAAAAAAAAAAGATTTTGAAGAAGAACCTTCTTGGAGTAAAAAATTAATTGAAATTTCTAATGTTAAATTAAATATAAATAATGATGATAAAAATAAATTATATCAAATTAATGTAGGAAATTCTTCTTCTACAAAAGAAAATAAACCTTTTACTATTATTGGAAATAATGCTATTTTTAATTCTTTTTTTGCAAAAAAATAAGAGTTATTTTATTTTATTTTTTTTTATATTATTATTAATTTTCTTATTGGATTTTAATTATATTTTTTTAATTTTTTTTCTTATGATTATTTAATTATTTTTTAAATTTAAATGTCTGAAGAAAAAAAAAAAGGGGATGAAATTTTATTGGAAAATAATATTTTTAAATCTAAAATAATAAGACATAATAATAGAAGTTTCATTGAAGAAAAAAGTAAAAATTCAAATAGTGATTTTAATAAAAATAATTTAGAAGAAAATAATAATAAAGAAGATGAATCAATATTAACTCCTAGAATATTATTAAATTCAATAAATAAAAAAGAAGAAAATAATATTATTAACAATACAGAAAATAAGAATATTCAAACTATTTTTATTGATAAAGATCAATTATATGAAACATTTATTTTATTTCAAAATTTTATAAATTCAAATAATAATAATTCTTCAAGAAGTAATTTAACTTCTTCTAAAAAACAAAATGAAAAAGAAAATGATATTTCTTTAAATAATAAAATAAATGAAAAAAATAATATAAATAATAATAATGATATTAATACAAATAATAATTTAATAAATAATTTCGATGAAATTCCAATTAAACCTTCAAATTCAAATTTTGAAGAATTATTAGAAAAAAATTTAAAAAATGAAAATCAAAATTATTCAAATGAAAACAAAGAAACATTATCTCATAAAAGTAATATAAATGAGTCTCAAAAAGTTCCTACTCCTATTAACAATGATAATGTTATTAATAATAAAAAATTAAACTTAGATATTAATGATCCATCTAATGAAAGATTGTTAAAGCAAGAAAGAATAAAACAGAATAAACAAAAAGCCAAAGAAATTGAAAAAAATGTTTATCTTAATAGCAACATAAATATAAAAAATAAAAAAACAGAAAAAAAAATTAGCAATAATAATATTAATAAAAATAATAATGATAAAAATAGTTTAAATAATAATAGTAAAAATAATGATAATAATAATAATAGTAATAAAACAAACTTAGATAAGAAAATAATGCAAATAAATAAAAATTCTAATAATAATCCAATAAAAATAAATACCAAAGTTCAAAATAAATGGTCTAAGGCAAAATTTGGTACTTTGGATAATAATGAAGATAAAAATACACAATTCTACCAAACAGGAGGAAAAATTAATAATGCCAAAAAACGTGCAGCAAGCTTAAATAAAAATAAAAATTTATTTAGGAATAAAAGTAATATGGAAAATTTAAATCTAGAAAATAAAAGTAAAAAAAATGAAAATGATATAATATTAAATTATATGGAAAAAGAAATAAAAGATAGAGAAAAATACAATAAAAAATTAATTGAATATAATAATGAATTATCCAAATTGGAAAAAGAAAAAGAA
>JAEEGK010001230.1_pt1 | contig 64319 bp, 50 predicted proteins | sample 8958771 | NCBI WGS metagenome assembly JAEEGK01 (sample SAMN16246547, study PRJNA631951) | gut metagenome | biome: gut microbiome; feature: rumen; material: SC-attached | host: Bos | place: Iran: Karaj | collected 2018-10 | reverse complement strand
AATCTTTTCGGACATCAAGTCCAAACTTAGAGTACATAGCGGAATCAGTAGAGAACTAAGGAAAAAGATCATTGACGAGTACCTGTCAAGGCATTATTGATTAAGTCCAAGGGAGCCCCTCCACGCCAGCGTGGAGGGGCTCCCTTGGACTTTTTATCCCTCAAAATGTCTATTAGACTATTTTTTCTTACATTTCATCCCTCAAAATGTCTATTAGGCCGCTTTTTCTTTTATTTTACCAAATAAACGGCCGAACGATACGCACGTTACAGCCCGATGATTGCCCTATCAGTACATAATCGGGCAACAAAAAGCCCAACCATCCGGAAAGATGATTGGGCATATCGTTAAAGTCGAAAATAATCAAGAGGCGCTCTTGCCATTGCTGCCACGACGGCGGCCACCACGGTGGGTGCGTTTCTTAGGAGCCGACGAGAGGAGTTCCATATCCTCGGGCGAGAAACCTGGAAGCTCGGTAGCAGGAGCGGCGGGTGCTTCGGTCTCTGCTGGTGCTGCTGCTTCGGCAACGGGCTGAACCTCAGCGGGTGCAGGTTCGGCTGCCTTGCGATGCTTGGGAGCGGCTTTGCGTTCTGGCTCTGGAGCAACGACAGGGGCTACGACAGGAGCATTGTTCTCGGCCACAACCGTTTCTACAGGCTGCTCAACAGGAGCCTCGGAGACAGGCTGTTCGACGACGGCAGGCTGCTGACGCTCCACGAAGGTCTGCTGAGCCTGCTGACGTTGTTCGGCCTTCTGCTGCTGACGACGTTGTTCGGCCTTCTGCTGCTCGGCCTTGAACTGCTGGCGCTGCTGCTCCATCTTCTGCTGCTCGGCCTTCATCTGTTGGCGCAACTGCTCCATCTTCTGCTGTTCGGCCTTGAGTTGCTGGCGCTGCTGCTCCATCTTCTGTTGCTCCTGCTGGCGCTGGGCCTTCTGCTGTTCCAACTTGACGCGGTCCTCTCGGTCACTGCGACGTTCGTGCTTGTCGCCCGGACGGAAAGCGTTCTCGTCCAACTGCATCGGAGGGAACGACTCTCGTGGTTCCTGTGGCTTGAGATCCTGCATCCAGCTCACACCGGCTGCCGATTGCAGGAAGTGGTACTGGCGGGTGTAGTTGTCCAACTGCTTGAGGTCGTCCATGGTGATGGCCATTGGACGGAGCGGAGCATACTGCTTGTCCCAGGTAGCGTCATCAATCTTGTTGATGCGTTGCAGGTCGTCGCACATACCCATCGAGCGGATGGCAACCGAGGCATCGTTGGTCATGACCAACACCTTACGGCCAGCGGCGAAGTATTCGACGACGCGGCGGATGATGGCAGGGTCGGCAAACGAAGCATGGTGCGACTCGCTGGTGACGCCCTCGATGCGCAGACGGTTCTCGCGTTGCTGGCTCATAATGAGGCGTTTAGCGAGGCGTGCCGACACGTTGCGGCACAGGGCAGGGTCCTCCCAGTCGGCCTCCTGATAGTTGGTAGGCTCCTGCATGGAGGCGAAGCGGTCAATCTCCTCATAGGTCTCGGCCATGATGACGAAACGGCCACCTTTCTTCTTCATTAACTTCGAGATGAACTCCAATTGGCGCTCGAACATCAGTCGTGCATTCACCTTCGGGTCGCTATGGCTGGAGGTATGACCGACGAGCAGTTCCAACCAGATGTTGGTGTCGCTCAGGACAATGTCATAGTCCAATACTTGTGCCAAAATGGCCTCGAAGAGCAGGTGTCGCTCTTGTGCCTCCTGCAAGGTCAACTGCTGAATCTGTTGGTCGTTCAGCAACGGGATGCGCGCGTTCCATAGATCGACGATGTCGCGCACCACCAGATTGCGGGGCATAGGTGGGATGACTGTGTTTTTTACTCGATTCTTAGTCTCAGGTTCAGTCTTGGGGGTCTCTGCTGCGGGCGCCTCCTTGGGTTTTTCAGGGGCTGCAACTTCGCTGGCCACATCCTCGACTTTTTCTTCGTTCTGAGGGGCTTCAACCTTCTTACGGGAACGAGGTGCACGTTTTGCAACACTCTTTTCCTCTGCTACAGGAGCCTCCGCAGAACTGGCGGATGTTTTTCTCATTAAAAATAAATAATTATTACACTTTAATATAGTGTCTCCTAAAAAATTGCGGCGCAAAGTTACTAATATTTATTTACATAGCAAAGAAAAGCCACTAAAAACCATTTTTTAGGCCACAATTTCAAACATCTTATCCTATTTTTCACTATCTTTGCCAGCAAATTGTACCAAACAACAGACTTCGCCATGCTTCGATTCTTTCAAGCCATCAGTCTCTTCATGGGGCATTACACCTCGGCTGTAGTTATTCTGGCAGCCATATTGGCAGCCATTTGGCCCGACACTTTCTATTGGGTCAAGGAGTACGGATTGGCCAACATCATCTTGGGCATCATCATGCTTACGATGGGTTGCACCCTGTCGGCCAACGACTTCCGCATCCTGCTGCAACGTCCGTTGGACATCTGTCTCGGCACGTTGGCGCAGTTCACTGTGATGCCTTTTGTGGCCTATGGGTTGACCAAGGTCTTCCACCTCTCGCCCGAACTCAGCATCGGCATCATCCTGGTGGGTTGTTGCCCAGGCGGTGTGTCGAGCAACATCATGTCGTTCCTCTGCAAGGGCGATGTCGCTTTCTCGGTAGGTATGACTACCGTCAGCACCCTCCTGGCGCCGGTTGTCACCCCTCTTATGGTCTATTGGTTGGCGGGCGAAGAGATTGCCGTCGATGCCTGGGGCATGTTCCAGAACATCCTGGTTGTCACGCTGTTGCCCGTTGCCGTGGGTTGTCTGTTCAACTACCTTTTCGGCCATCGCCAGAACTTCAAGGACATCCAATCCTGCATGCCGGGCATCTCGGTACTCTGCCTCTCGTTCATCGTGGGTAATGCCGTCCGCGCCGCCCTCCCCAACCTCCAGGTGGCAGGCAACGGGTGGTCGCTGTTGGGTCTCACCCTCGCTGTCGTCTTCTGTCACAACACGTTAGGTTACATCCTCGGCTACCTGATTGGCAAGATTGCACACTTCGATACCGCCAAGCGGCGCACCATCAGCATCGAGGTGGGTATGCAGAATGCCGGTCTTGCCACTAACCTCGCACCCCAGTTCTTCGACCCCTTGGCCGTCCTGCCTTGCGCCATCTCGTGCGCCTACCACAGCATATCGGGCACCATTCTGGCCAATATCTTTGCCTTGCAGAGATTTAATAAGGCCGACAATCCGGATGTCTCGGATAAGCTGGATGCCATCAATTAGCTCCATTTTTCGCCAGTTAACATTTTTCACTTTTAATTTTTCATTCGTTTTGCTGTCCCGTTTTGCCCCCTCTCCTTCCGGTCGCATGCACTTAGGCAATGTCTATAGTGCATTGATGTCGTGGTTGTCGGCCAAGAGTCAAGGTGGAGAGTGGATTTTGCGCATCGAAGACCTCGACCCGCAACGCTGCAAGCGGGAGTATGCCGAGCAGTTGGAAGACGACCTCCGTTGGTTAGGTTTGGAGTGGGATGCCGGCGGTGTGGAGGACCCCGAATACGTTCAGAGTCAACGCTATGACATCTACGAAGTGTACCTGAAACGGCTCGCCGACCTCGGTCTCACCTACCCTTGCTATTGCAGCCGCGCCGACATCCTCGCTACCCAAGCACCGCACGAGAGCGACGGCCGCATTGTCTATCAAGGCACTTGTCGTCCCGACGGCACACGCGCCAAACAAGAGTGGCTGGCGCAACGAGCTGCGGCCTGTCCTCACGCTCCTGCCATCCGACTCCAGGTGCCCGACCGTGACATCCAATTCATTGACTTTCACTACGGTAAGCAGCATGTCAACCTCGCTCAGAGTTGCGGCGACTTCATCTTGCGACGCTCCGATGGTGCCTGGGCTTACCAACTGGCGGTGGTGGTGGACGATGCCTTGATGGGCGTCACCGAAGTGGTACGAGGTCGCGACCTCCTTCTCTCTGTGCCTCAACAACTTTATCTCTACGAACTGCTTGGTTTCCAGGCACCTACCTTTGCCCATATTCCTTTGCTCTGCAACGAGTCGGGTCAACGTCTGTGCAAGCGCGATCGCTCTCTGCACATGGGTATTCTCCGCTCCCGATACACCGCTCCCGAGTTGTTGGGTCTCATTGCTTATTATGGTGGATTGCTTCCAGAACCGGTTCCCACTTCGGCACAGGACCTCCTGCCCTATTTCGATTGGGCAAAAATCCAGACCAACGACATCATCGTCCCATCGGTGTAACAAGTTGCACAAGCCTTATTTTTGACAACTTCATTTAGCAAAAGCAGCTTTATATTCGACAAAAATTGTGCAAAAAAAGCCAAATCTGCGCACTTCAACCAACGTCTGCAAAAAATAATCTAAGTTTGTAGCGCAAAAGAAACTCTTGAAAACACCAAACCGCAAACCCTATCCCATAGGGCGAACGCTCAATCATATTTACATGTAGAGATTATGAGACATTACCTTTATTGGATCACAGCAGCATTGGTGTGCAGTGCTTGCTCTTCTCAAAATGGCAAACAGGTCCAAGAACCTGCCGCCACCGTTACAAACCCAGACGGTACCGTCACTTTCAACTATCGTAATGACAATGCCCAGAACGTCGAGGTGGACGTACAGTTCGCCGGTCGTCAGGCCATGCACAAGGACTCCGTCACAGGATATTGGACGGTCACCTTGGGTCCCGCCGCGCCCGACCTCTACCCCTACCACTACGTCGTGGATGGGGTCAGTGTCATGGATCCTCGTTGCGAACGCTGGTTCCCGAACGAGGGCTTCAAGAACTCCTTGCTCGATGTGAAGGACTCCACGGGAGCCCAGTTGTACAACGTGCAGAACGTACCTCACGGCGCGGTCGAGTACATCCATTACTACTCCGAGACCATTGGCGGATACAACAATGCCATCGTCTGTCTGCCACCTTCTTACTACATGGAGGCACGCAATTATCCGGTCTTCTACCTCATCAGCGGCACCACCGACACCGAGGAGGTCTATTTCAAGGTCGGTCGCGTCAACAACATCTTGGACAACTTGATGGCACAGAACAAGATAGGTCCTATGATCATCGTTCTGCCTTACGGCAATCCTGCCAAGTTGGCCGGCTCCACCGACATCGGCGGTCGCATGGATTGGTTCAAGGAGGATTTCCTCAACAGCCTTGTGCCCTACATCGACTCGCACTACCGCACCTTCACCACTCGCAACGACCGCGCCATTGGTGGTTTCTCCCGTGGTGGTAATCAGGCACTTAGCATCGGCCTCACCAACCTGGACAAGTTCTCTTACCTCTGTTCCTACAGTTCTTTCACCTCGACCGACTTGCCGAAGGTCTATGACAATGCCAACGAGACCAATTCGAAAATCAATCTCTTCTGGTCGGGTGTCGGCACCGACGACTTCCTGTATGGCACGGCGCGCGACTATACCGAGTTCCTCGACAAGAAGGGTATCCGCAATATCAAGGAATATACCGACGACAAGTTTGGCCACACTTGGATGAACGCCCGATACTTCTTGATCAAGACCCTGCCATTGCTCTTCAACTACAACGCTTCGCGCCAAGCCATGAGCAATGCGCAACCCACCAAGGCCGCCACAGGTCAGGAGGCACAATTCACTCCCGGCGTGATGGCACGACTCTTCCCCCGTCCTATCATCTCGCCCGAGTTCAAGGGCGATTCCGTCACCTTCCGCTTCAAGGCTCCCGAGGCCAAGTCCGTCTCGTTGGAAGGCGAGATGCTCGCTGCCCCACAAGTCATGCAGCGTGACACGGATGGCGTCTGGAGCATCACCTTGGCCGTCAAACCCGACATCTATTGCTACAACTTCAATGTTGATGGCACGCAGGTGTGCGACCCCCAGAACATGTATCTGGCAGCCGAGAGTGGCTTCAAGCGTAGTGTGCTCAACATGCCGAACGACCCTTACGCCATCAACAACATGCGTGGCGAGTATGGTCCAGTACGTTACACCACGACGCACCGCCCCGACGGAGCTTACGTCCGCACCATCACCATCACACCGAACGTTCCTGCCGGCAGTTTCATGCATTCCATCAACCTGGTGGGACAACGCAAGGACGGCAACACCGTCGAGAGTTGGTTCAAGAATGCGCACGCCAACCTCGTCCTGGAGCAACTCGTCGCCTCCGGTCAGTGCAAGCCAACCCAGCTCGTCCTCTCCGAAGAACCTCTTCCTAACATGAAGGACACCCTCGACGCTGCCAACTACAAGACCTGGAGCGAGGCCCGCATGGCCCTCATCAACACCTTGAAATCCACCAAATAAGGTATTATTCCTGTTATCATTATATATCGAAGGCGATGGCACACTCCCATAGAGTGCCATCGCTGTTATCGTTTATAAACATTCTAGGTCAATTAGGCTCATTTATCTAATTCTTCCACATTAATTCGCAAACATTTCATCAAGCTGGAACCCTTTTTATTGCATAGAATGCAACTTTTCGTCATGTCTTTTTCTTATACTTTCAGGAGTATTTTTTTCCAATGACTCTTTCAACCCGTCTCTAATTTTTTCCAGTTCCATTCGTTTATCATCAAACTCTTTGCTCCTATTTCTCATTGCTCTGGAAAACATTGCCACTTGTGTTTTATATTCATTAAAACAACTTTCGAGTTCATTCAAAGAATCTCGCATTTTATTGCTCGCAACGCCGAACGGGAAGCTAAATAAAGCTTCAAAACCAGGCATATTTACTCTAAGGAATCCATTAGATTCTAAATCTTGCGACAATCGACTCACGTTCAAGACTCCTCCTTTCGTAAGTTCCTTATTTTCTTTTTCAAATGCAGATATAACTTTTCCCACTTCTGGATTCCTGAATGGATGCGTGCGCCAACAATTTATTATAACCGAATAAAATTCTTCATATGACTGTAGCAGCTCTTCTTTTTTCTTTTGAATATCTGATGTTCGCCGATTATATTCGACCTCAAATAGTTCTTTTACTCCAACGTAGCAATAATCCAACGAATCATACGCATCATGAAGATTTTTAGAATCAATCTCGTACAAATCAAAACTATGAAGAAGGACACTTCTATCTATAGATTGATATCTTTCCATTGCCAATGTAGGAATTCTATAGCATTCTATTTCTGAACAAGGATCCTTATCCAATGTATCACTAAACGTTTGTATTTGTTTACATTGTTTCTCAATCCCTTCAATAGTATTAGCAATATCGAATTGGAACAATTGCAAAGCATCACGGCATTTAAGTTCGTCCTGCAACGACGTCTCATCCAGCGCTATAAAAAATTGTGCCCGTTGTTCCTTATTTGCTAAATATTGAATATAAAATGCAACGAAAGTTAGGATTACTCCTGCAATAGCAACAAATGGATTCATAAGACCTCCAATGGTATCCCCAACTGGACCATCTTGAGAAAAATCAATATTAAATAAGGAATCATAGGTAAATATCAATGGCGCGAAGAAACTAAAAACAATAAAAAATAAGGCCCCCAGCAATAAAACTTTTACTATTTTATCCATAATAAATCAGTGCTTTAAATAACAATTAATTGGTTTACAAAAACATTGTCAAGAATACAGGTAACATCTGGACATCTTCCTCTTTTCCAATGTCCTTGGTATAAAGCAGATAGCGGTGAAGGATGCGGTCGGGGAACTTACGTCGGAAGGCATCGAGCGAGGCATGGGTCTTGTACCCTGAAGACTTGACTTCGATGGGACAAATCTTGCTACCACGCGACAGGAGAAAATCAATCTCGTAGTTGTGCTTGCCGCTCTCTGTTGGCCAAGTATGATAAAAGAGTTCGTTACCAGCAGCTTTAAGCATTTGTGCTACCACATTTTCATAAACGTAACCCAAGTCCGCAGAAAGCTTGTCACTGAGCAACTTCTCGTAGATTACGTTTTCGGTCATGTCCTTGTCCCAAAAGGCAAGGGTGATGAAGAGTCCCGTATCATTCAGGAACATCTTATAGCGGTCAGAATCGACATGTAAGGACAAGCCCACATGAGGGTCATTGGCATGATGGGCAAAAAGGACAACCTGCGAATCCTCCATATCTTGAAGGAGTTCCTCGACTCGATCTTGCTTGCCCTGCTCTATTACACCAGAAATCTGGTACCGAGAAGCGTTCTTGTTCAACTGACCAGGTATGGCATAGAACATTCGGGTAGCCTTTCCCGAAGGGTCTATCTTGCGGAAATCATCGGCATAAAGTTCTATGATTTCCCGTTTCACAGCATCAACTGCCGCCAAGTTATTGGTTTCCAAATAAGTATTCACCGCTTGCGGCATACCGCCCACCAACATATAGAGACGGAAATCGCGCAACAATTTACGAGTAACACCATCTCCAAACCTTCTTTGTGCAAGGAATGCCTCATGCAATAATGGTACAGTCACCTCATCCCCCAAAGCCCAACGGAACTCCTCATAATCCATAGGATAGAGTGTCAAACGGGTCTCTTCACTGGGGATGCGGATGTTCTGAATATTCTTGCGGATTGAGATTAGGGAACCCGTCTCAATATAGTCAAAACGACCATCTTTGACCAATTTTCTGATGGCCTGACGCGCCATGGGGCAGTTTTGCACTTCGTCGAAGATAATCACCGACTTGCGAGGAGTAAGCCGTGCTTGGTAATGGAACTGCAACTGCATGAGCAAGTCGTCAAGATTGGAGATATCGTCAAACAATTCTCTCACTTCCTGAGACGTTTCTGTAAAATCAATGGCTATATACGATTCATATTCCCGCTTGGCAAACTCTTCGGCCAAAGTGGACTTACCGACACGCCGCGCCCCCTTGATGAGCAAGGCGGTGCTACCATGACGCTCTTGCTTCCACTGAAGCATCTTGTCATACAACTTGCGTTTAAAGACTCTTTCTTCCATAGTCATCCATCTTAAAAGTCACGGCAAAGATAATGCTTTTGCCGAAAATCTCACAATTTTTTCTCCAGAAAATGCCGAAAATCTCAAAATTTAGGCCATTTTGCCGAAAATCTCACATTTTATTTGCACGAAAATGCCGAAAATCTCAAAATGTTTGACCAGTTTGGAGAAAAGAGCATAAAAACGCCCCCAAATCACAAAAGTCTTGATGTGCCGACGATGGCCTTTTGTTGTAATAGAAATCCTCTTGACCTTCCACTTTCTTTCTACCTTGTTTCTACCTTTAAAAGGGAGCAAAAAGGGAGAAGGTCGATGATTGCTCAACAAAAGGAAACCGGTTGCGACGAGGAATCAGAATATAGTCGGGCAATCCGAATAAAAATTGAAATTTTAACAAAAGATATTTTTCTAATTCAGAAAAAACGATTATCTTTGCGGTCGATTTGGGCAAAATTATCATTGAAGATGAAACTGTGAATGGCAGAAAAGGCACGAAAAGAAGTCCTAACTCCATCCTACAGACCCTATCGAACTAAAGAATTATGAACAAACACTACCTGCTTTTATTCAGTCTTGCCACTTTGGGCAGTCTCTCGGTCTCCCCCTCTCGGGCACAGGGAACGAGCGAACCGGACCTGACGGATGGCTATTACCAAGTTAGCAATATAAGCCACCTCTACTGGATTGCCGAGAAAGTCAATTCGGGAGAGTTGTCGGAGAACGTCAACGTCCGCCTGACTAACAATATCCAAGATAACGAAATAAACACGTATTGGACACAGATGCAGTCCATTGGGAGTGGGAACTCCACCTATACGGGAGACGAAGGTCTGAATCTATGGACCCCCATCGGCACCGAAGAACATCCATACTCGGGCATCTTTGACGGTGGTGGAAACTCCATCTACGGAATTTTTAACCAACCTGGTGAATACAATTACGGCGGAGTTTTCGGAGTCGTAAACAATGCCACCATCCAGAACGCAAGCATCATGGAATGTGTGCTTTCGGGCAAAAAAGCCAGTGGCGGCATCGTTGGAAAGATGACGGGCAACACCACGGTCACCCGATGCTACTCCACGAAAGTCGTCACTAATGCCATCGGCACGGACAATGAATCGGACGAGACATACGCTGGCGGCATCGTCGGCGAGGCCGACGAGGGGTGCACCATTTCTCATTGCCTCTACTACAATGTCTCGGACGACCCCGAAATAATAGCCAGCCATCCCGCCAATCGGGCAGGCATCGTCGGTCACTGCCAGGGAAGCATCTATCGATGCCTGGCTACCTCTGGGCGCGGAGATACCGAAATAGATGCCATCTGTCCGCAAGTGGGTCATGCGGAAGATTGCTACTACGAAAAAGATTGTTTCTCCAGTCCCGAATCGGGAAACGTGAAAGCCGTCCTCTGGGCCGATATAATCACGGGCCGTATCTGTTACCTTCTGAATCAGGATCTTACCAATGTTATCTGGTATCAGGATATCGAACGACTAGGATATTGTATGCCGGTGCCTTATCCTGGATTCTTAGGATTTACCAAAGAGGTGGTCAAACTGCCTTGTGGTCTCTATGTCAACGAAGTAGCGGATGACGATACGCCCTACAATTTCATCTGTTTGTCCGACAGCGTTTCCTTCCTACTGGCTGAGGGCCAAACCATAAAGACCTATGGAGTGAAATACTCCCGTGAAATAGATCCTATGACCCAGTGGCACAGCCTCTGTCTGCCGTTCGATATCGAAACAGATGCTGATCGTGGATACAATCTCTACACGTTCCGCGAACTGAAACTCGAAGAGGGAGACTCCACACTCTACCTCTCCCCCGTTGACGTACTTCCCGCCAATACCCCAGGATTCTGTTTCATCAGCATCCCAGACGACCAACTGATATTTTATACTGAGAACGAAGAGCATACGGTCAACCTCACCCTCAGCGGGCTACGCGACACAATCGACCTGGCTGGCAACAATTGGCAGATGTACGGTGTCTCGCAACGCACCTCTTTTGCCGAGGCATCGGACGACGATCCCTATCGGATGATGTTCCTGAGCAAGAACAAGTTGGTCTATGGCGTGCATCCGTTCAACGTCTCGCCCTATCGCGCTGTCATCCGCATCAAGAACGATGGGTCCCAACCTGCCGCGGCTCTCCGCATCGGCATTTCGGCCGACCCGTTGGACAACGTAACCGCCTTGACAGGAATTGAACAGAAGGGCGAAAAGGACGACCTGTGGTACGACCTGTACGGCCGAAAACGAGAAGGTCGCCGGCGTGGTCTCTACCTTTCGGAACACAAGAAAATGATGATTCAATGAAAAAGCATATCTTCCTACTTCCGGCCCTTGTCTTGACCCTAACGGGAGGACTCTCCTCCTGTCAAGATGACGTCCCAGCCTGCCAACCCGTTGAACGGAAAGGCAATCCCATGTCGTTCTCGTTGGATATCCTGACGCGCGGCATGGCAGTCACACTGGACGAACTCACGTCCGTTTCGGACTTCTGGTTGGTGGTCAACACGGCGACCGACACCATCTACAACGGCACCGCCACCTACGACGGCGAAGCGGTTCACCTCATCAACGACTCCATCCTGATGTGGCCCGACGATGACCTTGCTACGGTGACGGTCACTGCCATCGCAAACGGCTCTCCCTACGAGCAGGATCCGTTCCTGTACCCCTGTGGCGAGATGGACGGCAACATCGTCTATGCCCACATGGACGGCATCCTGCCCGTCAGCGTCACTGGATTTGGAGACCTGTCGGACAACCCCTACTACATTGACTCAAAGGACATTGTCCTAGCGCGAAGTTCCAAGACCTTTGCCAACAGCAACCGAGGCAATGTCACGCTCTCCTTCAAGCACATACTGGTCGGCGTTCGGTTGTTCGCCAAGGCCAAAAACAGGAACTATGACTACCGATTTAGCACCATCATGTTTGGTGGGAAGGGACGTTGCGCCTACGACCTCAATACTCCGACCGAAACGGCCGACTATACGATTCTCTCGTTGGAGGACTATACCAACCGTTTGCAAGACAGTCTTGCCCAATGGTGGGATGCCGAATATTACAACGCCTTCTTCGCTGCCAACCCGTCGCTCAACGAAATGGTCAACGACGACAATCTGCAAGCCATCGCCACCTTCTTCATGGGTGAAGATGAAGAAGATGTCTTACGCTTCGGTGCACCCTTGACCCTTACCCCCATCACCTACAACGGGAAGCCCCTGCAATGCTTTTTCGTGCCCGGCATACAAATGGGAATCATGGTCAACTACTCGGTTTGGACAGGTTCCTCCGACGGGGCAACCGGCGATGAGCCTGAATTATTGGCCCAAGGGTTGCAGAAGATGAAAATGGAGATTGACCTTCCCAATGCAGGCTCGATGTACAACATCAACATGACGCTCAGTGGTATCGATATCCTGATTGGCGGAGAAAATGAGCCGGGCGCCGAAGCCGACTAAGGACGCTCCACATTGATACACAAAGCGGGCAGTGGAAATAAATCCACTGCCCGCTTCTGCATTCCGACTTCGCGCCGGTTATTGTTCGTATTCCGTCGGGTCATCAATGCCCGCTTCAAGCAGAGCTTCATGACGCTCGACGCAGGTGCCACACTTGCCGCAATGCTTGTCGCCACCACGGTAGCAACTCCAGGTCTCGGAATAGTCGATACCGAGCGCCTTGCCATGACGGGCAATGTCGCCCTTGGAGATGTTGGTGTAGGGGGCGAAAATCTCGATGTGCTCGTACGTGCCGTTCTGCATAGCCGACGACATGGCGTTGATGAACTCGGGACGACAATCGGGATAGATGGTGTGGTCGCCTCCGTGATTGGCAATCAAGACTTTATGCAGACCGTTGCTCTCGGCTATGCCACAGGCGATGGAGAGCATGATGCCGTTGCGGAAAGGGACAACGGTTGACTTCATGTTCTCGTCGGCATAATGGCCTTCGGGAATAGCGGCATCGCCCTCCAGGAGCGACGACTTGAAATAGTCGTGCATGAACGACAACGGGATGACCAAATGTTTGATACCCAATCGTTGGCAATGCAACTGGGCAAAAGGAATCTCCTTCTTGGCATGGTTCGATCCATAGTCGAAGGTTACTGCCAAGGCAATCTGGTCGGCATATTCATGTAACAAGGTGATGGAGTCCATGCCTCCTGACACCACGATGAGAGAATCTTTCATAATTTCTTTTTTTTGCTAAAGGGTCCTTCGGACCGCTAAAAGTTCACTTCGTTCACGCTAAAGGCCAGAGGCGCGAACAATTTGGAAGTTAAAGGAGTACAAGAAGATAAAGAAGTTAAAGACGTTTGTTGCGGAGCTTCACTTTTTTCCTCCAGTTGTATTTTATCTTTCACCCTCCCTATTAGGGAGGGCTGGGGAGAGTCCTATTCATTCCTAAAGCAGGCCAACATGCGCTGGCGCTGGAGTTCCTTGTGGTCGGCATCAGCATAGCTCGCCATGGGGTAAATGGAGATACCACCACGGGGAGTGAAGATACCGATGACCTCCAGGTAACGGGGTTCCATGAGTTTGACGAGGTCGTTCTTGATGATGTTGACGCAATCCTCGTGGAAATCGCCATGGTTACGGAACGAGAAGAGATAGAGTTTGAGTGACTTACTCTCCACCATCTTGATGTTAGGAATGTAGTTGATGATGATCTTGGCAAAGTCCGGCTGACCCGTCTTCGGGCACAACGAAGTGAACTCGGGACAGTTGAAAGTCACGAGATAATCCTCGCCTGGGTGTTTGTTGACGAAAGTCTCCAACACGCCTGGATTATAGTCATAGTCATACTTGGTATGCTGATTACCGAGGAGCGAAACGCCCTCCAGTTCTTCGGAATTACGGCTCATAGTTTCTTTTCAAGAAAAAATATTAAATAATAAATATTAAATAATGGGAGTTATCAGGAGTTAATGGGAGTTATCGCAAAACACTGTACGATGCTGCCCTTACAGGGCGCAACCCGACTCCTCCTGAGAACCCATGGCGCTGCCATGGGCTAATCGATATTGCGCTTACAGCGCGACATAATAGTTTCCGCGGCGGGGAAAATCCCCCTACGCAGGGGGATGCAGGGGGTCTGTTAGAACAATCCAAACAACTTCGAGTCAATCTGGTCGGTCACCTTGAGGAAGTCCTCAGGGTTGGTCTCGAACTTACAGGTGTCGCCATCCACGATGATGAGGTTGCCTTTGTAGGTCGAAATCCACTCTTCGTAGCGGTTGTTGAGGCCCGTCAGATAGTCGATGCGGATGGACTGCTCGTACTCACGACCGCGCTTGGCAATCTGGGCAATGAGGTTCGGAATGCTGGAACGGATGTAGATCATCAGGTCGGGCAACTTGACCAGGCTCATCATGAGTTCGAAGAGTTCCTTGTAGTTCTGGAAGTCGCGGTCGTCCATCAACCCCATCTCGTTGAGGTTGGGCGCAAAGATTCGGGCATCCTCAAAGATGGTGCGGTCCTGCACAATATACTCGGTGCTCTTGGAAATCTCGACCACATCACGGAAGCGCTTACTCAAGAAGTACACCTGGAGATTGAACGACCACCGTTTCATGTCGGCGTAGTAGTCCTCCAGATAGGGGTTGTTATCGACGGGCTCGAAGTTTGGTTTCCAACCATAACGTTTGGCCAACATCTTGGTCAATGTGGTCTTGCCACATCCAATGTTTCCAGCAATGGCGATATGCATAAAAGTATTTACGATTTAATTATTTACGATTTGGTCATTTATTGGAAGATTCTCCTCCCCTCGGGGAGGTTGGAAGGGGGTCGAACAATCCAAACAGCTGTTGGTCAATCCTATCGGTGATGGAACGGAAGTCCAGCGGGTTGTGTTCAAAGTCCAGAGGATCCTTGTCAATGATGAGGACACGGCCCTTATAGTGCTTACCGATGAACTCCTCGTATTGCTCATTGAGACCTTGCAGATAGTCGATGCGGATGGACTGTTCACACTCACGGCCACGTTTCTGGATATTGCTGAAGAGGTGCGACAGCGAGGCACGCAGATAGATCATCAAGTCGGGCATAGGCACGAGGCCAATAATCTGTTCAAAGAGGGACATAAAAGTCTGATAATCGCGTTCCGAAAGGTTGCCTTGCACGTAGTTGTTCTTGACAAACACATAGACACCCTCGTACAGAGAGCGGTCCTGGATGACGGTGCCGGTGCAGTTAGCGATGTTGAGCAGTTCGATGAAACGCTGTTTCAAGAAGAACACCTCCATGTTGAACGACCAGCGACCTATATCTTTGTAATAATCTTCAAGATAGGGATTCTCGACAACGACCTCGTACATCGGCTCCCATCCATAATGGTGAGCCAACATCCGCGTGAGCGTCGATTTGCCAGAACCTATGTTACCTGCTATGGTGATGTGCATAATGAGTAAAAGACCCCCTCGCTCCCCCTGCTTAGGGGGAAGACCGTTACACAAAGAGGTCGCAAATATATGTTTACGATAGTTTCATTATTAGATTTGACGGATACTCCCGACCATTCACAAGAACTCCAGACTGTCCCCCAAAGGTATATATAAGGAAGAATAAACCCGACAATTTCTTGTAACTCCAATCTTCCCCCTAAGCAGGGGGATGGAGGGGGTCTGCGGTCTGAGTTCAGACATCAATGACCATCCTCTCGTTGGCCAACAACGTGTTGGGGAAGACCGTACGCGCCTCGTCCAACAGAGGTTGTTCCATCTCGGCCGAAAGGAACTGGGCCGAATAGTGACCTAAGACAAGTTGACCGACGTGCGCCATCTTGGCAATCTGTGCCGCCTGGAGGGCTGTGCTGTGACCACGTTGACGCGCTTTTACAACATCCGCGTGCGTGTAAGTGGCTTCGTGATAGAGCAAATCGGCACCCTCGATAAGGGGGACAATGCTCTCGGCATAGAGCGTGTCGCTGCAATAGGCATACTTTTTGCTGGGACTACCCGGGGAGGTCAACAGTTCGTTGGGAACCACCTTACCGCTCTCCGGGTCGGTCCAGTCCAACCCCAGGGTGATGCCTTTATAATAGGCGACAGGAATCTCCAACTCCCGACAACGGTCCACCAACAGATGGCGCGGACGAGGTTTCTCCTCGAACAGGAAGCCGCTGCAAGGCACCCGATGGTGCAGCGGGATAGTCCGGATGGTCAATGTCGGTTCGTCGTAGATGACCTCACTCCGAGTGGTATCGAACGGCGCAAACCGCACCTCCATGCTCAACTGGGGGCAGAAGTACTCGAAGAGCGGGCGGAAAATACGTTCCGTGTCGGCGGGGCCATGAATGACCACTTCGCCCGTGCGTTGGCCCAACCCCAAGGTAGAGATGAGTCCCACCAACCCGAGGCAATGGTCGCCATGCAAGTGGCTGAGCAGGATATGACCTATCTTGCCAAACGGCACCTTGCTGCGGCACAGACCCACCTGCACACCCTCGCCACAATCGACCAGGAACTGGTTTCCTCTGAAATTGACCACCTGCGCCGAAGGGGAATGCCGCAACGTCGGTTTGGCACTACCACAGCCCAATATGGTCACTTTAAAACAATCCAAAATTGCACAAAAGGGACGATATTACTGCCCCGTAATATAGAGATTTCACATATAGGGAAGTGACTTTCCGGTTCCTGTCTCTGCCCTGCCAAGTAGTAGTTCAAAACGAATCCCGAAAAACTACTTACCAAGGGCAAAGATACTTACTTTTTCGGAAAAAAATCTTTTTTTTATCTTATTTTTATCGAAAAAGGGGTTACGACGGAGTTTTTTATTGGAAAACACCATCCGTTTCATTTAATTTTAGTATCTTTGCGCAAATAATCGAAGGAATAAGTGCAACGGAACCTCCGTTCATCCCAAGCACTGTCGTTCTTGTTTCCGGTCAGTTCCAAACACGCAACGTTCAAACTCGGTTCTTTGAAAAGAACAAAAAAGGACCAAAAAAGAACGGAAAAAGAACGGAAAAAGAAAGCAACTGCCTTGGATGGTAAGTACATCGACAGCTGGGCATTGTGGGAGACGTTTTATCCGACAGAACGGATAGAAGCCTCATTCCTAAAGCATTGAACAACAAACAAACAAAAGAGATGGATAAACAGAATACCGATTTTGGGTTCTTCCGTGTGGCAACAGCCATCCCGACCGTTCGGGTGGCCGATGTCGAATATAACCTGAAACAACACATCGACCTCATACGCAAAGCACATGCCGAGGGGGTACAACTTCTGGTTTTCCCCGAGCTCTCGTTGACGGGCTACACCTGTGCCGACCTCTTCCACCACGAATCCTTGTTGGAGGCTGCCAAGACGGCATTGATGCACCTGGCTGACGCCACCAAGGGCATCGACATGGCGGTGGCGGTGGGTGCACCCCTGGCCTACGGCAACCGACTCTACAACTGCGCCGTCCTGCTGGGCGACGGAGTCATCGTCGGCGTTGTGCCCAAGATATATTTGCCCAACTACAACGAGTTCTACGAAGCCCGTTGGTTTGCCTCGGGCGCCGAAGTGACCGACGGCAGTTGGATGGAGTTCTCGATGACCGACCGCAAAGGCAAACGCACACAGCAACGTGTCCGCTTCGGCAAAGACCTGCTCTTCGACTTCGAGGGCACCACGTTGGGCATCGAGATATGCGAGGACCTTTGGGTGCCCGCTGCCCCCTCCAACCGCATGGCACTGGCTGGTGCTCAGGTCATTGCCAACCTCTCCTGCTCGGACGAGGTGTTGGGCAAGCATGCCTACCTGCGCCGGATGATTGAGGCGCAATCGGGACGACTGGTGTGTGCCTACGTCTATGCTTCGGCCGGATTTGGCGAGTCATCGACCGACCTGGTCTTTGCCGGCAAGGGACTGATTGCCGAAAATGGCACCCTGTTGGGCGAGAGCGAGCGTTTCCAGATGGAGTCGCACCTCCTGATTCGGGACATCGACGTCGAGAAACTCAAGGTGCTGCGTCGCACGCAGACCACCTTCACCGACGTGCTCCGTCCTGCGGCGGGTCCGAACAACGACTATCACAGCGAGTATTACTCGCACGCCATGCCTCGTGTGGGCGGTTACCAACTGATTCAGTTGAGCCGTCTCACCGCGCCCGACTTTGCCCAGAAGTTGTACCGACATATTGCGCCACGACCCTTCGTGCCAAGTTCGGACGATGACATGGAGGCCCGTTGCTCGGAGATATTCAACATCCAGGTGCAGGGATTGGCTACCCGCCTCAACCATATCCAGGCCAAGACCGCCGTGGTGGGCATTTCGGGTGGATTGGACAGCACCCTTGCCCTGCTCGTCACGGTGCGCGCCTTCGACAAGTTAGGTTGGAGCCGCGACCGCATCATCGGCATCACCATGCCGGGCTTCGGCACGAGCAACCGCACCTACAACAACAGTTTGGGACTGATGAAGGCATTGGGCATCACCATACGCGAGATAAGCATCAAGGATGCCGTCAACCTGCACTTCAAGGACCTGGGCATCGACAGCAGCGTGCACGACGTGACCTACGAGAACTGCCAGGCACGCGAACGTACGCAGATATTGATGGATGTGTCGAACCAGACGGGCGGCATCGTCATCGGCACGGGCGACCTATCAGAACTCTGTTTGGGTTGGTGCACCTACAACGGTGACCACATGTCGATGTATGCCGTCAACGTCAGCATCCCCAAGACGTTGGTCAAGTATCTAGTCAAGTACGTCGCCCTCAAACTGCAAGCCGACGGCGCGGCCACGACGGTCAAGAAGGGGGAGCGTTCTGCCTCGGAGATTCTGTTGGACATCATCGACACCCCGATCAGTCCCGAACTCATCCCGACCGACGAGAAAGGCAACATCGCCCAAAAGACCGAAGACCTGGTGGGACCCTACGAGTTGCACGACTTCTTCCTCTACCACTTCTTCCGCTTCGGAGCATCGCCCGACAAGATTTTCCTCTTGGCACGCAAGGCCTTCCAGGACGAGGAGTATGCCGACCAGCGCGATGCCTCGTACGACGACGAGACCATCCGCAAGTGGCTGAAGACCTTCTGCCGCCGCTTCTTCCAACAGCAGTTCAAGCGCTCTTGTCTGCCCGACGGACCGAAGGTGGGTACCGTAAGTATCTCTCCACGAGGCGACTGGCGTATGCCGAGCGACGCGTGGTCGAGCCTGTGGATGGAGTGACGATGAAAAAACCTCAAGATAAACCTTAAACATTAACCAAATAAATAATGACAGTATCTGAATTGAAAGCCTCCCTGTCGGAGGAGAAGATAAACGCTATCAAGAGTATCTTGACCAAGAAAGAAAAAGTAACCGACGAGGAATTCCAAACCCTCCGTGACTATATCAACACATCGGCCCAGGCATTGGGCGAAGACCAGATTGCAGAACCCCTGCGCTATCTCTCGGCTTCGTTGGGAGGACTGCGTGGCAAGGATTTGTTGGCAGTCATCGGCGACGGCTTCAACCCCGACCTCTTTGAGGAGTGGAACAACCTGTTGGAGACACCTTTCTTCACCTACCGCGAGTTGCCGAACTGCCGTCTCTACGACTTGCACACCCATACGCGCGAATCGTTCCGCAAAGAGATGGGCGACAACAACTTACGCGCCTGTGCCAGCGACTTGGGTTACTACATGCTGGAGCACTTGGAGACCGGTGACCTGGTGCGCGACGTACAAATCACTCACATGCTCCTGGACGGCGGCGAGACGGCTGCCGTGGCAGAATATGTCAGCCAGGCGAAAGGCGAACCTTTGCGCCTCGCAGTCAACACGTTAGCGCAAGCGCTGAAGGATGCGCCCGAGTATGTCAAGGAGACTATCTACGACATGGTGCGTTGCGAAGGAGAGAAAATCAACCTGCCCAAATTGCTGTTGCTCTTTGTGGCCGATTGCCACAACCTGATTGGACAAGTCGAGGTGCAAAAGACGGTAAACGAACGTTTTGCTGTCCGCGTCGAGGAGCAGATTCAACAGGGCCGCAACGACATCACCGTCTTCCTGGGTCTGTTCCGTCTCCGTCTGGCACAGAATGCCCGACTCCGTCGTGAGGAACAAGAGGCACAGCAGACTTTCATTGCTGCTATGAACTACCTCATGCCACCTTTGCAGCAGGCCGACCCGCTCTCCATCACGCAAGCACAGGTGGATCAATATTGGACTGCCCTCAAGATTTGTCAGGAAATGGCTCAGCCTAAGGCGATTGCGCTGTTCTTTGAAGCTATCATCAAAGTGGAACAGGCACAGACGCAGGACACCAACCGCAGCGAAGAGGAACGTGGTGCTATTGCCGAAAACATCATCGGGCAGCACATCGACATGGCCAAACTCTACTACGCCTTCCCGAAGGAGTTGCAAGAGCAGTTCACCAACTACTCGGAACCTACCATCGCCCTCATCAAGGCCTTCCTGAAGAGCGACGAAGAGGCCGAAAAGAAAGAGGAAACCCCATCGGAGAACGACGACAATCTGGAAATGACCGCCAAGTTGGGTTCCTACTATCAGGTGTTGGGCGAACTGAGTGACCAGTTGGGTCGTCACGACGAGGCCTACGATGCTCTGGTAGAGGCACAGATACAACAGATGCGCGTCGTCGGCATGTTGCAGAAGAGGGAAGGCGACAAGATGTCACCCAACGCCTTGCTGCAACGTCTCGGACTGTCGGTCACCAATCACATGCTGGCTGGACACTACCGCGAGAAAAAGTCTCAGCACGATCTGTCGGTGGTTCTGACAGCCAACCTCAATCTGGCTTTGGAATGTCTGCAAGCCTTCCCACGCGATGGTCGTGTCATCCATTTTGCCATCAACGCTGCCCTCGAATTGGGCGACATGCAACACCGCACAGGCGGTCTGTTGGCCGAATGTGGCACCTACGAGAAGGTCATCCGCCACTTCGTCTCGTTGAACAACATCCGCATTGACGGACAGCTGTGTCAGGACATTGCCAACATTCACACAAAGTGTGGTCAGGTGCAGGTGGACGAGAAGATCCGCCGCTTCGGTGATGGCGTCCGTAACTTGGACATTGCCAAGCGTTTATGGACTTCGTTGGCACAAAATACCAAGAACCCCGAGTTCCAGAAGAATGCCGACTTTGTCGCCAAACTCATTGAGAAATTCAAGAAATAAGAGGAAGGTCGTCGATGGAAAGATTGACGACCTAACGAAAACAGCCATCCCCCTCCGAGTCGTGACTCGAAGGGGGATAGTTTATTGGATGACCGAAGAACCCATAATGGGTTCAAACAGAGAGACGATTACTTCGCCATCTTGACTCGACGCCAAACCTCCTGGTTCCACTCGGAACTGCCTGGGGTATTGGTTTCGACACCGAACTTGTAGTAAAGTGTGATGGTGTTCTCGTCGGGCATATTGTAGCGCACATAACTGTCGTGACCATTGAGTTCAGGCACGTCGAAGCAACTCTCGATATGCTCAATCTGCATGGTATCGCACTGCAAGGTATAAGTTCCATAGTGCAGAATCTTGGTATCCTGCGCACCCGTTGCCTCGTCGCGGACCACCTCCATGAGGAAGTAATTGCCGTTGGGCATGATACATTTATACTTGGTCTTCGGCACCTGCGTACGGAATTCCAGGTTACCCTCATCATCCAGCACCTCGTTGATGTCCATCTGCTGCCAGAGTCCGACAATATTGGTGGACTCGATGAGATGGAACTTATGGGGCACCGCCTCTTCGGATTCCTTTTGGGCACAGGAACTAACAGCAGCGGCGGCCACGACAAAAGCGATAAGGGAAGTCAATTTCTTCATAGTCTAATAGGTTAAGGTATAAATAATAAGAGTAATTGGCACGATTGAACCAGCAGGTGAGACAGCATCCTCACGGGAGGCATCTGTTTTAGCCTGGAATGCCACGCGGATAAAAGGGCGGCAATACGTTGCAAAGATATATCTTTATTCAACATTTTCGCCTTTTTATCTCTAAAAAATAATAAATTGATGAGTTTTTGGTGAAAACATACCCATTTTACGCCAAAAATGATTATCTTTGCGCGTATTTATATACTCTAAGTCAGAACAACAATAAAAATAATCAATAAAAAGTTTAAGAAGATGGCAAACGTAGAATTTAAGTACGCCCCCATGTTCCAACTCGGCAAGGACGAGACCGAATACCGCCTCCTCACCAAGGAGGGTGTCACCGTCAGCGAGTTCGAGGGCAAAGAGATAGTCAAGGTGTCGAAAGAAGCACTGACCCTGTTGGCTCAAGAGGCCTTCCATGACGTAGAGTTCAAACTCCGCCGCGAACACAATGAGATGGTTGCCAAGATCTTGCGCGACCCAGAGGCATCGGAGAATGATAAGTATGTAGCCCTCCAGTTCCTGCGCAATGCCGAGACGGCCGTCAAGGGCATCCTGCCTTTCTGTCAGGACACAGGTACAGCCATCATCCACGGCGAGAAGGGTCAGCAGATCTGGACCGGCTTCGAGGACGAAGAGGCCTTGAGCCGTGGTGTGTTCAACACCTTCACTCAGGACAATCTGCGCTACAGCCAGAACGCTCCTATCAACATGTACGACGAGAAGAACACCAAGTGCAACCTCCCTGCCCAGATTGACATCGAGGCTGTTGAGGGTGCAGAATATCGTTTCGTCATGGTAGCCAAGGGTGGCGGATCGGCCAACAAGACTTACTTCTACCCGATGACCAAGGCTACTATCCAGAACGAGGGTACGTTGCTCCCATTCCTGGTTGAGGAGATGAAGCACCTCGGCACCGCTGCCTGTCCTCCTTATCACATTGCTTTCGTCATCGGTGGCACATCGGCCGAGAAGAACTTGCTCACTGTCAAGTTGGCCAGCATCAAGTATTACGACAGTCTGCCTACGACGGGTGACGAGACGGGTCGTGCCTTCCGTGACATCGACCTGGAGCAGAAGCTCCTGAAAGAGGCTTACAAGATTGGTTTGGGCGCTCAGTTCGGCGGCAAGTATCTAGCACACGACATCCGCGTGATCCGTCTGCCACGTCACGGTGCCTCTTGTCCTATCGGCATGGGCGTCAGCTGTTCGGCCGACCGCAACATCAAGGCAAAGATTAACAAGGACGGTATCTGGTTGGAGAAGATGGACGAGAACCCAACGGAACTCATTCCAGAAGAACTCCGTAAGCCAGGAGAAGGTGGCAAGGGCGTAGAGATTGACCTCGACAAGGGCATTGACGCCGTTCGCAAGGAACTCTCTAAGTACCCTGTATCGACCCGTGTCAACCTGAAGGGTACCATCATCGTGGCTCGCGACATTGCACATGCCAAGTTGAAGGCTCGTCTGGATGCCGGCGAAGGTCTGCCACAATATTTCAAGGATTATCCTGTGCTCTATGCAGGTCCTGCCAAGACTCCAGAAGGTTATCCTTGCGGTTCGATGGGCCCAACCACAGCCAACCGTATGGACCCATACGTTGATGAGTTCCAGGCCAATGGCGCCAGCCTCGTGATGATTGCCAAGGGCAACCGCACTCAGCAAGTGACCGACGCTTGCAAGAAGCACGGTGGTTTCTACCTCGGCACCATCGGTGGCGTAGCAGCTGTCCTCTCGCAGAGCAGCATCAAGAGCATCGAGTGTGTCGAATATCCAGAACTCGGCATGGAGGCCGTTTGGAAGATTACGGTTGAGAACTTCCCTGCCTTCATCCTCGTCGATGATAAGGGCAACGACTTCTTCAAGCAGTTGAAGCCTAATCCAAATTGCTCAATCTTGAAGTAATATCTCTCGCAGAGTGTAAGGAAGTGTAATGGAGTTTAAATGTCATTGGCCAAAAAAAAATCGGTCTAGACTCCATTTTACTCATTTACACTCTGCGAGCCAATAAACTCATTTATGAAAATTGAATTTGGCAAGCACGTTAGCGTAAGTTATAAATTGACAGGTTGGGAGGCGCCAGAGAATCCCGAAACCGAAGTAGAAATTGAAGAAATCGAAGAGACCAAGCCAGAGAAGCCTTTCCAGTTCATCTTTGGTGTCGGTCAACTGATTGCAGGCTTCGAAAAGAACATCGAGGGAATGGAAGAAGGCGGTAGCTTCGACTTCACCCTCAGCCCAGCAGAAGCCTATGGCGAATACAAGGAAGAGGAGGTTCATCACGTCTCTATTCCGATGAAGGAGTTGAAGCAAGGCGGTTTCCCTATGCAGCTTTGCAAGGTGGGTAGCGAACTTCCTCTCCAGAACCAGAATGGTGAAATCATGCAGAGCGAAATCATTGAGGTAAAACAAGATGAGGTGATTTGCAAGATTGATTTCAATGCTCCTTTGGCAGGCATGACCCTCCGCTTTGAAGGCAAGGTACTGGAGGTGCGCGATGCCACCGAAGAGGACAAGAAAGAATACATGAAGCAAATGACCGGCGAGGTCTCTTGCCACTGCGGCGGCGGTTGTCACGGCGGCGATTGCAACAACTGCGAAGGCGGTTGTCACGGTGAAGGTGAAGGCCACTGCCATGGCGAAGGTCATTGCCACAAACACTAAGACCGATTCTATCGTCCCTTTCACTTTGCCCCTCGGCTAAAGCCTCGTCTTCTCGCTGAACGATTATCAATCGTTCTGTTCGCTGCGAGGACCCTTTCACTTCTTTTTCACTCCCACTAAAAGCCCGTTCGGAAAGATGAACACCTTTGGCAAACTCTTTACTCTGACCACCTATGGTGAAAGTCATGGTGTCGCTGTTGGCGGCATCATTGACGGTATGCCAGCTGGCATCGAAGTCGATGAAGCATTCCTGCAAGCCGAGATGGCTCGTCGCAAACCAGGACAGTCGTCCATCACCACCGACCGCAAGGAGGAGGATCATGTGGAACTGCTTTCGGGCATCTTTGAGGGCAAAACGACAGGCACACCTATCGGTTTTGAGGTACGCAACAACAACCAACATTCTCAGGACTATGAGAATATCCGCAACCTGTATCGTCCCAGCCATGCCGACTTCACCTACACACAGAAATATGGTCTTCGTGACCATCGTGGCGGAGGTCGCAGTTCGGCACGCGAGACATTGAGTCGTGTGGTAGGTGGTGCCTTTGCCAAGATGGCTTTGCGCACTCAAGGCATTCAGGTGCAAGCGTTTACGTCGCAAGTTGGCAATCTTGTTTTGCCTGGCTTCTATACCGACTATGACTTGGCCGAAGCAGAGCGAAACGCGGTACGTTGTCCCGACCCGACGTTGGCAGCCCAGATGGAACAACTCATCAAAGAGGTGAAAGCCGAGGGCGACACCATCGGCGGCGTGGTGACTTGCGTCATCAAGAATGTACCTGTCGGACTGGGCGAACCCTGTTTCGACAAACTCCACGCGGCATTAGGACAAGCCATGTTGAGCATCAATGCCTGCAAGGGCTTCGACTATGGCTTGGGCTTTGCCGACTGTGGTCGACGTGGATCGGAAATGATTGACACGTTTGTCCGTGAAGGCAACAAGATTACGACCCTCAGCAACCATAGCGGTGGTATCCAGGGTGGCATCTCCAATGGCCAGGACATCTATTTCCGTTGCGCGTTCAAACCTGTCGCTACCCTGCTCCAAGAAGTCGAGACTGTCACCTTAGACGGAGAAGCCACGACGTTGAAAGCGCGTGGTCGTCATGACCCTTGTGTCCTGCCCCGTGCCGTACCCGTCGTCGAAGCAATGGCCGCCATGGTCGTACTCGACTTCCTGTTGATGAACAATGCCCGTCTCTGATTAACGTTCCAGACTCGTCATGTCATTGGTTATGAACCACATAACAAAGTTTCGCACACTTATCATCAGCATAAGTATCATTCTGTTATGCTCTGCCTGTCACCATCATGACAAGGTGAAGTATAGCACATCGAGCGAGCACACTTTGTTGGTTTATATGATTGGTGACGACCGAATCCTCAACTCGTACGTTGAACCCAATCTGGCACAGATGCGACGCGCCCTGCAAGAGAGTGAAACGCCGTTGAACTTGGTCATTTACCGTGACAACTGGACGAGCAAGAACAACTTGCCTCAACTCTATCAACTCAAGAGGCGCGCCAACAGCAATCGGACCGACACTATCTTTATTAAGAAATGGGACAAAGACGTCGATTCCACCGACCCAGCAATAATGAAAGAGGTGGTGAAACTCACCTTTTCCAAGTTCGACACGCCCATCAAGGGAATCGAGATATGGAGTCATGGTCTCTCCTGGATACCCTCCAATGAGTTTCAAGGAGATACGGGGACGAGGGCCATTTCCTATATCGGCAATGACGACAACCACAAGTCCGACCTGTGGAACGTCAGCAAGGCCTTGCAGCAATCGGGTGTTCATTTCGACTACATGTTGTTCGATGCTTGTCACATGGCAACTGCCGAAGTGGCTTACGAATTTCAGAACGTCACCGACTACATCCTTGCCTCCCCGATAGAGATTACCGCAGAAGGGTTTCCTTACAGGTCGATGTACCAATCCCTTTCTTCCATCCAGTCGAAAGAGCAACTGGAGACAGGATTGACCGCCGCCTTTTTGGACTATAAGAATGTCTATAAAGACAATGGAGCGTTCAGTCTGTTGCGTACCGACGGGTTTGAGACACTTCTCGCCGCCTGTCGTGACTTAGAAGTACAATGTTCCTCCACCCTGAAGGATTGGCAAGCAAATCCAAGTTCGCACCAATCGGCCATCCAGCAATACGGACGAGTCAAGGAATTCCTTTATTTGTTCTACGACGTGGAAGATTGGAGCCGGCAACTCTGCCAAGAGAGCAACAATGGGTCGCAAGCTGCCGTCCTCCAAGCGCTGCGAAATTGCGTTGTAGAAACTTACCACAGTCCGAGTTTCGTTGCAAATGGCGGTACACTTTACATCAACCGCAGTTGTGGATTGGCGATGAGCATCCCCCAGTTCTGGAGCCTCTCCAGTCAAAAAAAATTGGACGAAGCCTACAGCCTCATCCAATGGAATCTCTAAAAGCGGGAGGGTTTTCTATAGAATCTATAGTTAATATAGGAACTATAGTTAATATAGGAACTATAACAAAAATTCAACCTCCAAACTGCTTTAAAAACAAAAAAGGGTAAGCTCTCCATATCGCGCCGCTACAACCTCACGCCCTTGCTACGGTCAAGTCCTGGGGGATTAGAGGGAGCATGCCGTATGGCACTTACCCGGCCGCAAAGGTAGTAATAAAAACCGAGATAACCAACAAAAGAGATTGAAAATTTGCAACAATTCGGCAAATAAAGCCGTTTTTGGCATATTGGATAAACGAAAACAAGACTTAAAACAATGACAATCGACGAAAGAGTAGCCAGTATCAAGGCCTCCAGACAATACATGATGAAGGTCGCTTTGCCCTTAGGCATCTGGTTCTACATAGAATATATGTTATTGATTCAATCGTTCTTTTCGCCAGCCGTGACCATTCTTCGCGTTCCGCTCATGGCGACCCTCCCCCTCCTCCTTTATTGGATAGTGAGGACCATGCGGAAACGGTTCTTCGATGGCGTTCGTTTTCACACATTCCACGGGTGGTTCTTCTGCGTCAACATCATGTTCTTTGCAGGACTGATTGACGCGTTTGGCGTATTGGTCTACAACAAATACGTCTCACCCGACAACCTCATCACCATCCACAACGCCGCCGTTGCCCAGTTCCGCGACATACAGAGTTTCCTCGGCAGCAGTCCAGAGATGAAGCAAGGATTTGGACCTAAGCTACTTAGTTTCTTCAACGAGAATGCCAAAGTGCTCGAAGAAACCCCAATCCCAACAGCGGTGGAGGCCGCTCTGAAGCAGTTATCCGACGATATCTTCAGCGGCATGTTCTGGGGTGTACCGTTGGGCCTACTACTTCGTCGGAAGATAGAAGAACCCCAACAACCCGCGGCTTGATTCTGCCAAAATAATCACATCGACAACAAAATAAACATATAATATAAGCGAGAAGCATCCCCCGTATGCTTCTTTCCAACAACAACCATGGACATTTCAGTTATCGTACCCCTTTATAACGAGGCCGAGTCCCTGCCCGAGTTGGCAGAATGGATTGACCGCGTCATGACCGAGAATAAATTCACCTACGAAGTCATCTTCTGCAACGATGGTTCGACCGACAACAGTTGGCAGGTAATCAAGGAGTTGCACCAAAAATATCCCGACATGCACGGTATGTCGTTCCGCACCAATCATGGCAAGAGTCCTGCCCTCCATGTCGGATTCGGCATGGCCAAAGGCGACGTGGTCATCACCATGGATGCCGACTTGCAGGATTCGCCCGACGAGATACCAGGTCTCTATCACATGATCAAGGAGGAGGGCTACGACCTCGTAAGCGGCTGGAAGAAAAAACGTTACGACCCGCTCTCCAAGACTATCCCAACCAAGCTCTTCAATGCCACCGTACGCAAGGCGTCGGGCATTCACAACCTGCACGACTTCAACTGCGGACTGAAAGCCTACAAGGGGGAAGTGGTCAAGCACATTGAACTCTATGGTGACATGCACCGCTACATCCCGTGGTTGGCCAAGAACGCCGGCTACAAGAAGATAGGCGAAAAAGTTGTCCAACATCAGGCCCGCAAATATGGCAAGACCAAGTTCGGTCTGGACCGCTTTGTCAATGGTTATCTGGACCTTATCACCCTTTGGTTCCTCAACCGTTTCGGGCAGAAGCCGATGCTCATCTTCGGTCTGTGGGGCACCTTTATCTTCCTTATCGGTCTGTTGGCAGTCTGCTTCATCGTTGCCCACAAGGCCTACGTCCTCTACACCGCAGGGCATGGCACCCTCATTACCAATATGCCTGCCTTCTATATTGCATTGACTTGCATGTTGTTAGGCAGCCAACTTTTTGTCGCTGGCTTCCTCGGCGAACTCATTTCGCGCACTGCGCAAGAACGTAATAAATATGACATTGCAGAGACTCTCTGACCTATATCGCCCGTTCCGTCTGTTGGCAGGCATCCTTCTCCTCACCACGCTGTTGTCCAGTTGCGGCAACAACGGCTGTGAGGAGACCCGCGAGTCGGTCCTTTTGGTGCAACTTAAAGCCACCCGTGGACTCTCGCTCTACTCCCTCTCGGCGTGGGGCATCACCGCCGAGGGCGACTCCATTCCCATGTTGAGCAACGTGTCGTCACCCACCGAAGCCGAATTCACCTTACAGCCCGACACCACCTTCACCCAGATACAGTTGCACTGCATCGTCAACGACACTGGCGAATACGAGACTTTCGACAACACCCTCAACATCCGCTACCGGCACTACCCCTACTTCCTCGATATGGAATGCGGGTGTGCCATCTTCTACGACGTCGATTCCGTCTGGGTGTCGGGCGCTCTGTTCCAACAAGTTAAGCTCAAAAATGCACATATCACCAATGAGGAGAACGTCAACATCATCCTGGAGTATTAAGGCAATGCGCTGGACGATGTTGAGTCTCTTGCTCCTCTCGTCTCTGCCGCTCCATGCACAGGGAAGCAGCATTCCTACCAACTCCGAAGTACAGGAAGCGCAATTGGCCAACCAGTGGGCAGAAGAGTTGCCCGATGGTGTCAAGTACCGCTACCCGCTTCTGAATGGCATGAGCGTGTCGTTCAACCTTTTCCCGCCCCTCATCCAACTCTTCGGCAAGGGCTATTGCAACTACGAAGGCACCCTGACCCTCGACCTCCATCACCGGTTCTTTCCTCAGTTCACGGCTGGTGCAGGTTATTGTGATGCCAAGAGCAAGGACATCGGCTACGAGGTGGACGATACGCATTTCCAAGGACTTCGCTACCACAGCAAGATGCGCCCCTTCTTCCGCACGGGCATGCTCTTCAACTTCAACTACAATGACATCAAGCCCAACGACTTCTACGGCGCCCTGATCCGTTTCGGCTATGCCTACAGCGAGGCCGATGTCACCAACCTCAGCTACACCGATGCCAACTGGGGCTACGTCGGTCCCCTCGATGTGAAGGACCTCAAGTTCCATTCCGTCTGGATGGAGGTGGGCGGCTTCATCAAAGTGCAGGTAACCAACCACTTCTCGATGGGTTGGGACTTGGCCTACAAGCCTTTCCTGCACCGTGGCAAAGACGACCACGGCAAACCCTACTTCGTTCCCGGCTATGGTGTAGCCAACAGCAAGTTCGGGTTTGGTTTCCACCTCTATTATGACCTCAACCGCAAGTAACAAAGCATGATGAAAAGACGAATCTATATCCTTTGCATCCTCGGCCTCTGCCTCCTCGGTTATGTCCGTTGGCACAACCGCACCCAGGAGGCAGGCGCTCCCGCCGACGGCACCTACCAGAAGTTGCAAGGCTCTGTTTTCCATACGTTTTACCACATCTCCTATCAAGGCGACATCGACTATCGCACCGCCATCGACTCCCTCTTCAAGGCATTCGACGGCAGTCTCTCTATGTTCAACGACACCTCCATCATCAGTCGCATGAACCGCAACGATGCATCGGTCGTTGCCAACGACTATTTCCGCAATGTCTTCAACAAGGCCTGTTATGTCTCCGACCGCACGCACGGAGCCTTCGACATCACCGTCGCTCCGTTGGTCAACCTCTGGGGTTTCGGCTTCAAGAACAGCGACAAAGTAACGCCTCAGGCCGTCGATAGCATTCTCCAATTCGTTGGATATCAGGGAGTGTCGTTAGACGAAACCGGTCACCTTCACAAGAAAGATGCTCGCACCATTCTGGATGCCTCCAGCATTGCCAAGGGCTACATGAGCGACATTGTTGGAGACTTCCTGTATGCCAATGGCGTACAGAACTATATGGTCGAGATAGGCGGTGAGATTGCCTTGCGCGGTGTCAATCCTTCGGGCCGACCCTGGACCGTCGGCATTGCCCGTCCCGTGGCAGACTCCCTCCAACAGGATCATGGCTATCAGGCCTATCTCAGTCTCACCGCAGGCGGATTGGCCACCTCGGGCAACTACCGTAACTTCTACGAGAAAGGGGGCAAGCGCTATGCCCATACCATCGACCCCAAGACGGGTTATCCCATCCAGCGCGACGTCCTCTCGGCCACGGTCATTGCCCCCGACTGCATGACTGCCGATGCCTTTGCCACCGCCTTCATGGTGTTGGGCAAGGACAGTGCACTCCAAGTCATGGAGCGTGAACCCAACGTCGAAGGCTATCTCATCATCCCCTCTGCCTCCGACTCTACCCAGCTCGAAGTTGTCTATTCCGCTGGCTTCGAGCAATATCTCAAGAAGGAGTAACCGTTCACTATCTATAGAACCGACAAATAAACCATGTGGGTGTGCCTGAATAAGACACACCCACTATTTTTTGCCATAACCGCAAATATCCACCAGCGACTCCGAAACGAAAACTCTCAATCAAGCAGAAAGCGCTCGGATTTGTGCCTTCAAGGGAAAGACACTCCGCATCCAGTGCAACCTCGTCGAAGAAACCTCACTTAGAAGTTTTCCTCTGTCCGATGCCCCCTCTCCTTATCACCCAACGTTCTCCCCCTTGAGTTCAACAGTTCTTTCGATCGACCTTCTGCCTTTATCCTCCCTTTTAAAGGTAGCAAGAAGGCAGAAACAAAGGGGTATGTCTATCGAAGGTCAACGAAAGCAAAAGAGGGACATAAGAGGAGCAAAAAAGGAGCATAAGGAGGTCCAGACTACGTCGCAAAAAGGTGTCAATCGACGCACAATAGACACGAAAAAGTCCCTTCGGTGAACAAAGGGACTTTCAAGGTGTGAAATCGAAGGACAGGATGTCGGAGGGCTTAGCCAATTTCCAACTTAAAGGTGTTGATCAAGTCGGAGATGGCCTGATTGGAGGACATCATGTCCTGAATCTTCTCGCGGGGAGAGAAGGCTCGCTTGGTTGCCTCTTCCTCACTCACTTCATAGTTAATCGTGATGTGGGTATTCGAGACCCGCTGTTGGATATATCGGAGAATATCCATTCGATGTGCCTCAAGAATCTCCTGCTGGGTTTCGCTGGCCAGTGTCACAACGTATTGCGTACCCTCTACCTGCTGCGGCAGATGCCCAGCCATGACATTATTCAGGAGCTTCTCGGCTGGGTTGGTACTGATGTATTCTTTCCATGCGCGCCGAAGCGCGTCAGGTTGTACGGGTTCGTTCATCTCCTGCACCTGCTGGGATGGGGCGGCACCGGTGGGAGCGGCACCTGCTTGCTGAGGCATGGTGCGGATAGAGGTGAGTCGGACTCCGCCGGGGTGGGCCGAGAATCGGTCGGCACCCGTGCCCAAGCGTTGTGGCTGTGGGGCAGGTTGTGGTGCTGGCTGAGGTGCAGTGGCCTGTTGCACAGGACGTTGCGGAGCCACAGGTTGGGGTTGTGGAGCCACAGGACGTGGAGCAGGTTGCGGAGCGGATTGTGTATAAGCTGGTTGAGCAGGACGCTGGGATGCTGCCGGTGCGGGCTGAGGTGCCGGTGCTACGGCATTGGGCAATGTGGCAGGATGCAACAGTTGGCAGATCTTGACGATGGCCAACTCCACGCTGAGACGTTTGTTGCGCGAATTGCGATAGTTAAAATCGCAGTCGGAAGCAATCTGGAGACTCTGGTAGAGGAAGGCGGGCGGACACTTGACTGCCTGTTGCTGGTAGCGCATGGCAACGTCCTGACCGGCTTCGACCAACGAGAGGGTGGCAGGATCCTGACTGACCATGAGGTCGCGGAAATGGCTTGCCCAACCGCCAATAAAGATCTGAGCGTCAAAGCCTTTGCGTATCACCTCGTCCAACAGCATAAGGGCAGCGGGAACGTTGCCCGACAGAGCGTCATCGGTGATGCGGAAGAAGATGTCGTAATCGAGGATATTGAGGTTGTCGATAGTGGCCTGACGGGTGACGTGTCCGTCGGTGAACGAGACAATCTGGTCGAACACCGAGAGGGCATCGCGCATACCGCCATCGGCCTTACGGGCAATGACTTGCAGGGCCTGAGGTTCGGCCTCGATGCCCTCCTCGGTGGCAATGCGTTGCAACTGGTCGGCAATGTCCTGTACCGTAATGCGTTGGAAGTCGTAGGTCTGGCAACGGCTCAGGATGGTAGGCAGGATCTTCTGCTTCTCGGTGGTACAGAGCACGAAGATGGCATGATGGGGTGGCTCCTCCAACGTCTTGAGGAAGGCGTTGAAAGCCGCGGTCGAGAGCATGTGCACCTCGTCGATGATGAAGACCTTGTACTGACCAATCTGCGGTGGAACCTGCACCTGGTCTATCAGTTCGCGAATATTATCGACCGAGTTGTTCGATGCGGCATCCAACTCATAGACATTGAAGGAACGTTGCTCATCGAACGACTTGCAGCTCTCACACTCACCGCAGGCCTCGCCTTCGGGGGTGAGATGCTGGCAGTTGATGGTTTTGGCAAAGATGCGTGCGCAAGTGGTCTTGCCCACACCGCGCGGACCGCAGAAGAGGTAGGCATGTGCCAACTTCCCGCTGGTGACAGCATTCTTCAACGTCTGCACCAAAGCCCGCTGACCCACGACGGTCTTGAAACTCTGAGGACGATATTTTCGAGCACTGACGATATAATCGGACATAGCAGTTGTATATTAAGGTTCAGTTATTTCTTTTTTGAGGTTCCAGACACTCTGCCTTGCAACCTTTCAGTTTCTAAACGTACAACGACCAAACTATAAGGTGGAGCGACAAAGCAAATAGGATAACAATGTTCATCCATTTTGAGAGGTTTGGGCTCAACATTTGTATCTGACAAGTTTCCAGTCAAAACGGTCGCCTCCTTAAATTGATAGTCTCCTACGGCTCCAGTATATTCAACATGACAATCAACTGGCAAATAATTGACTAACTTCAAAATCAAATCGCCTGTAACGGGGTCCTTGACCACACTGCTGCCAATGCGCTTACGGACCTGAGCATCAGGACGTTCCAACAGAACCTGCGAAGGCAAATAAGTTGTTCCAGAGTTTTGACCAAACAGTTTCTGCACCTGGTAGCCCGTTGTGAGTTTTATTTCATTGTTATTGAAATAGATCATATCAGGATTCCACTGCGTGTGCTTCTCTTTGGCAAAGAGGGGAGCATAACTGGTCATCGAAACGATGTCGGCATTGCGCTCCACAGAACAGAGATAAAGAGCTTCGCTCAATGCCGTCTCCAGACAGTTCTTGCGGCCTGGAATGTGGCTGGCATACTCGCCAAGATAGACTTTGGTCGATGGTTTGCCATTATAAGTGCGGGCATAACGGTCGTAGAAATCTTGGTTGTTGATGAACCAACCTGGTGAGTTGTAATAGTGTTCATCGACATGCTCCAACTCCAACTCACGCGCCAGGCGCCAACCATATTCATAGTCCGAGCCCTCCCAGAAAGGACCGACCGTACCGACTACTTCGATCTCGGGATATTTCTCTTTGACGGCTTTGCAGATCATCTTGTATCGCTCGGTGAAGACATCGCTGATGAGGTCCTCGTTGCCAATGCCTATCATGGTGAGTCCGAAAGGTTTAGGATGTCCTGCCTCGGCACGCATCTTCGCCCACTTGGAGGTCTTGGGGTCGCCATTGGCCCACTCGATAAGGTCGAGTACATCCTGCACATATTCGTCCATCTGGTCCATCGGGATGCCGCCTTGTTGACCAGCGCCACCCACACTGGAGTTCTGACAAGGTACGCCGGCGGCCAAGACGGGCAACGGGAGGGCACCTAAGTCCTCACAGAGTTGGAAATATTCGTAATAGCCCAAACCTACGGTCTGGTGATAGTGCCAGATGTTCCAGTTCGGTTTGCGCGCCTCCAGAGGTCCGATAGTATTCTTCCAACGGTACATATTGTCGATGCCGTTGCCATGACTGGCACAACCTCCGGGGAAACGTACGAACTTAGGTTTCAAGGTCATAAGTGCCTCGGCCAAGTCTCGGCGCATGCCATTCTCGCGCCCCTTGAAGGTGTCGAAGGGGAAGAGACTGACCATGTCCAACTGATAGGTGCCAGGAGCGGCAGGGATAAGTTTCAAGACCGCATCGGGGACATCGGCAGTAGCTTTGAGCGTAGCAGTGACCTTTTTCCAGTTCTGGCCCTTGGGCAGAGAGACTTGAGTAGAAGCTACCACCTTGCCCTCCTTGCTGACCAACTGGACCTTGACCGAAGTGGTCTTTCCTTCGGGCACTCGACCGAAGAGGGAGAACCGATACTTGGCTCCTGCCTTGACAGGAATACCCTCCCAACCTAAGTTGGAAATCTCGGCAGACTCCTGCCCTGCAACGAACGAAAGGTAGTGTGGATTATTCTCGTGTATTGGATTGTCGGTCAATATCTTAGCATCGCCGCCCTTGAACTGCCACCAAGAGGTCGGTTCCCACCCCTTGCCATCCATGGAATTGTACTCGAAGTCGCGATTCTGCACCAATTCGGCATAGAGGCCACCATCGGCAGCATAGTTGATATCCTCGAAGAAGATACCGATCAGTTTGTCCGAGATTGCTTTTGCCCCCTCTTCGGCAACTGTAATCTTGATATTCTGGGGAGCAAGGTTCTTGAAGCGACCTTTCAAGTCGTCGACAGCACGCTCCGAATGAATTGCACTCCGTTGAGCCTGAATCAGTTGCGCCTCCAGTAAATGGTTCACCACGCTCCATGCCACACGATGCTTCTGACCTTGCACGACTCCGCTGAAGTCGAGCATCAAGGTACAAATGTCGGGCATAGCAATAGGTTGTGGCAATTGAGAAATCGGTAAGTAATCCTGTGGTTTCCAAAGTACTAAGTCCGCACTTTGCGTCACAGCCAAGACGGGATCCTGCTCATTAACGCGCCAACGTGCCTCCCACCGTTGCTCCTTTTGGTTATAACCGATGCGCGGGTCAAGCATACGCTTCTGAGGTCCCCAGGTACCATAGTCACTCTTGACAGGAGCCCATTCGGGACCAATTTCGTGCCAAGTGACCTGGTCTGTACTCCAGGCAAAATGCAAGCCATTCCGACCTCCATTCTTTTGGGTGGCATAGGAGAAAAGCCAAGCGCTATCGGCCTGGGAAGTAGGCACTTGCGCCGACAAAGTGGTCATACCAGCAAGCAGAGAAAGTAACACGTTGATTGTTTTCATTTATCGCTTAGATTTAAAAAATTCCTGTAACAACGAGAGACATTCGGCCTCCAAGACGCCACTCTGCACTTGTGTCTTGGGGTGCAAGGCCTTAGGCGCATAGAGTTGATAACCGCGACGGGGTTCGGGGGCACCATACACGACGCGCGAACATTGACTCCACCCCAACGCTCCGGCACACATCACGCAGGGCTCCAAAGTGACATACAAGGTGCAGTCTTGCAGATACTTACCACCCAGCGACTCGCTTGCTGCTGTAATAGCCTGCATCTCGGCATGAGCGGTCACATCGTGCAACGTCTCGGTCAGATTATGTCCACGTCCGATGATGCGGTCGCGACACACCACCACGGCTCCAATAGGAATCTCACCTGCATCGAGTGCAGCATGAGCCTCCTTCAATGCCTCGCGCATGTATATCTCGTCTGATGACATATAAATAACAGTTGATTTGAATTATGCCATTGGGGTTGCGGGCGACTTCAACTGGTGACAATTTGTCACCGTTTCATTTCCCTCCGCTTTAGTCATTGCGTTAATTTAGGAGGGTTGAGGAGAGGGTCTTCACTCCTTTGTCACGCCGCAAGGCAGGACAAACTTCACCTCCTTGAACCCATACACGCGCAAGTGGCCGTCTTGGCCCAACAGACGGAGCGGACCCATCGACTCCACTCCTTCTATCTTAGCTTGGAAAGCCTCCCTTGTCTTGGCATCTACATAAGGATGATATCCCTCCCCACGATAGAGGTTTTGGACAAAATCTGCATGGATTCGGTTCTGTACCAAATCGGGATAAGCGCAGAGCGCCTCATAATCCGACAGGATATGTCCCACCACGCTATCCAGAAGGGGTTCGAGGGCTAACTCCTTACCACATTGCAACTTGATGCTGGTCGGATTGGGAGCATTGCCCACCCACTTCTCTTGGTTCACATTGAGGCCGATGCCTATCACACTATAGGCCAAATTCATGCCCTGCAACTGGTTCTCGATGAGCATACCGCAAATCTTCTCGTCACCCACATAGACGTCGTTGGGCCACTTGACCAGTACCTTCTTGTCGGGCATTTCCCCTTGCACCACTTTTCGGACGGCCAATGCGGCCATCTCACTGATGACAAACTGGTTACGCGGTGCCAAGAAAGTCGGTTTCAGCAATATCGAGAATGTCAAATTGAGCCCCGGAGCCGATTCCCAGACATTGCCGACCTGACCTCGACCAGCCGTCTGACTGTCGGTCCAAACCACGGTACCATCCTGCAACGGCTGTTGCTCGGACAATTGCTGCAAGACCCAAGAATTGGTGCTCAAGACCTCCGGCAGATGAATTTTCATTTCTCTATGTGCACTCTTTCGGTTTTAGGCATCGTGGCATTGCGGATATTCGTCTGCGTGACCACGGCTTGTGCCAGGCTCAGGAACGACTGACCCACCATCGAATCGTAGTTCATCACGATAGGTTTGCCGTCATCGCCACTTTCGCAAATGCTCTGAACGACAGGAATCTGTGCCAACAAAGGCACCTGCATCTCCTCGGCCAACTGCTTGACACCCTCTTTGCCAAACAGATAGTATTTGTTCTGGGGCAGTTCGGCAGGTGTGAACCACGCCATATTCTCCACCAATCCCAACACAGGCACATTGATGCTCTCGTTCTTGAACATGTCAATACCCTTGCGTGCATCGGCCAAAGCCACCTGCTGAGGAGTAGAGACGACCACGGCACCCGTCAGACCCAAGGTCTGCACCACGGTGAGGTGGATGTCCGATGTTCCAGGAGGCATGTCAATGAGCAAATAGTCCAACTCGCCCCACTGCGTGTCACCAATCAACTGCTTGATGGCGCTCGATGCCATACCGCCACGCCAGATGGTAGCGCTGTTGGGGTCAACAAAGAAGCCCACGCTCAACAACTTGATGCCATATTGCTCGGCAGGAATCAACAGGTCACGACCGTCGATGCGTTCGGCGCAAGGCTTGAAATCCTCGAGGTGGAACATCTTCGGCACCGAAGGACCGAACACATCGGCATCCAGCAGACCCACCTTGTAGCCCAACATCGCCAACCCTACTGCCAAGTTGGCCGATACCGTACTCTTGCCTACACCGCCTTTGCCCGAAGCAACGGCAATGATATTCTTGACCTGAGGCAACAGTTTCTCGGGTTCAGGACGAGGTGCCTGACGGGTCTGGGTCTTGATTTCCAGTTCGACAGGTTCGCCCACCTGCTGACAGGCATACTTGATGTTTGCCTCGGCCGCTTTGAGCACCGACTTCATGAAGGGGTCCGTCTCCTTCTCAAACTCCAAGGTGAACGACACTTTCGGTCCGGCAATGCGGATATCGCCGGCCAACATACCGCTCTCAATAATATTCTTCTTTGTGCCTGGGTAGATTACCTGCGCCAAGGCCTCTTTAATCAAATTGGGATATAATGCCATATATATTAGTTATTTTTTTGTACTGAACGAACTTTCTAATTATTTTTACAAGTTATTTCCTTATTTCATTCTCCATCATGATAAATCATAGTATCAAATGATGGTCTTTGTTATCCATTTATGTATATTTATTACTAGCTTGTCAATTTGGAAATAATGCTTGATAACATAGATTTTGGCACGCATAAAAGTTTACGCTTATCCGCTCTATACTTAACGCCTTGTTCATCAGTCCAAGCGTTGGATTTATCTGCTGAAGTAACAAATGTATCCATAAATGCAAACAGATTGCTAATCGTTGATATCTTCTTCCGATTCACTAATTTCCCGCAACTTCTGCTGAAGCAAATTTTTGTCAGGCAAGTGCAATTGATATTCTGCCACCATAGTTGGAGACAAACTGCGACTGAGTGCATATTCCACCACCTCGTCATCTTTGTCTTTACAAAGCAGCACTCCTATACTGGGGTTCTCATGTTCTTTCTTCACATCTCGATCAAGTGCTTCCAGATAGAAATTCAGCTGTCCAAGATATTCTGGTTTGAACTTCCCCATTTTCAATTCAATAGCCACCAGACACTGTAATGCTCGATGATAGAACAAAAGGTCAATACGAAAATCTGTATTTCCGACCTGTATCCGATATTCTTCTCCAACGAACAGGAAATCCTTGCCTAACTCCAAAACGAAATTCTTCATTTGAGCGACAAGTGCTTTCTTCAAAGAGTTTTCGTTCTCGAAATCCCTTCCGCCCAAGAATTCCATCACGTACTTATCACGAAACACCAGTTCTGCCTGTGGCGCAATTTGTCTCAACACTGTTGAGAGTTTTGGTTTGGACACCTTCGAACGCTCATACAAAGCAGCATCCAATTGCCGGTTCAATTCCCTCGTAGAAAGCCCCTCATTCTTGCACAATGTCAAATAAAACAGACGCTCTTCTGTTGTTTTCGCTCTACTCATTATCGCAAGATTGTTGGACCAACTAATTTGTCTCAACACTGTTGAGAGTTTTTCATCAGCATCACGATAAGTCTCATAGAACTGCTTCATTCTCCACAGGTTCTTATCCGAAAATCCTTTTGTATCAGGACTATTCGTCTCAATATATTCAGCCAATTGTTTTACTACGCCATCTCCCCATTCCGAAATGGCAATTTTATCCGAAATATATTTACCAACCTTCCAATACAAATCAATCAAGGCAATATTCGCCATGTTAATCACAGCGAATTTAGTTTGTCGAATCAACGAAACAACCTCCGAAAATTGGTCGGTATTGTTATGTTCTATCAACTCACTCATGCTTTCTACAATTGTCTCAACACCGTTGAGAGTTTTGCTTTCCTACTGCTATTGTAAATTGTCTCAACACCGTTGAGAGTTTTTCAATTTTCAACTTTCAATTTTCAATTCTCAATTTTCACTTTCCTCACACATGTTTATCCAGCGACGAATTCTTGTCTCGGCCGTACGAACGGTAACTATCCAGTTCAATCTCGACGTCGGGTTCAATCCAGGGGTCACGGGGTAGCGGTTCAAAGACGATATACTTGATGTCAATGCCGCGTGCCAACCACTGTTTCTCGTAGGCCGTCTGGATATTTCGGAGCGCTTCGATGGTCTCGGCAGAAGCGAAATCCTCGTCCTTATAGAGGTCACGTGTCTTCGCCAATACAGGCAACTGATTGGCCTTTGCCATCTCCTCCGTATAGGTGAAGAGGAAGTTCGAGTCGCTCTTCAGGTGCACCAACCCCTTGGGTTTCAATATCTGGAGGTAGCGTTGCATGAACATTGTGCAGGTCAGACGTTTGTTCACCTTCTTCATCTGCGGGTCGGCAAAGGTGATCCATATCTCCGACACCTCGCCTGGGGCAAAGAACCTCGTAATCAGTTCAATGCGCGTACGCACAAAAGCCACGTTCGTCAGGTTCTGTTCCAACGCCTGCGTGGCTCCCGTCCACATTCGGGCACCTTTGATGTCAAACCCTATGAAGTTTTTGTCAGGATAGCGCTGTGCCAACCCAACGGTATATTCGCCCTTGCCACATCCCAGTTCGATGACGATGGGATGGTCATTGTGGAAGTAGTCGCTCCCCCACTTGCCGCGCAAGGGGAAACCCGTCTCTTCCAACTGTTCGAAGGCATACTGGAACACATTACTGTAACCAGCCATGTCGTCGAACTTCATCAATTTATTCTTTTTTGCCATAGATAGTTCAAAATGCCGATGGACCTATCCTCGACTTGATTATCGACGATGGGTTCCATTTCAGCGGTGCAAATATACTGTTTTTTTCGCTAATCTCCAAACAATTCAGTCGGTTATTTTTGGTCCAATTGATGGATGAAACGCATGCAGTCTTCGTTGTCACGATAGTCGGGGTCAAGAGCGACAATCCGTTTCCTCAACGCCTCGGCCTCTGCCCTGTTTCCTTGCAGCAAAGACCACAGTCCCAGACTACTCCAGGCATTGACGATGGCGGTGACCTCCTGCTCCTTGTGGTTGGCAAAGAGTTGTTCTGCCTCCGGCCGCAACGTTCGCTCCAAGGCGGTGCATTTTGCTATATCCCGCTGTTTCACATACAGTTGCATCAAGTCCGCTTTGTAGTGCACCAACATGCCACGATGGGTAGCTGGGTCTTTCTGTGCCAACGACTGCTGTATATCGATGGCCTTCAACATATAAGGTTCAGCCTGTTGGATGTCACCATAATGGGCATAGAGATAACCCAAATTGCAGGAGGCCATGGCATAGGACGACAAGTCGATATCGCCAGGCACGCGGCAAGCTTCCTCCCTCAGTTCCAACTCCTTACGTGCGGCCTCGAAGCACTTGTCATACTCCTTCTTGCCATAATAGTGGAACAACAGACGCTGGCAGAGTTCGGCATAGTCCGACACATGCGCCTGCGGATTCTTCTCATAGAGTTTCTGCCAGATGGCGACATTCTTCTGGAGGTATTCGTCCTTGTTGTCCAAGTCGCCGTAACGGCTTGACACAAAGAACATTTGGTTCAACACGCGACCATATCTTTCCATCCAGAGCACATTCTCGTCGGCCATGCGTGGTTGCATCTCGTCCACCAGTTTCTTGCCGAAGTGGAAAGCCTCCTCGTAACGTCCACAACGGGACAAAGCTACCATCCAACGGTACTGCGCCTCGTACTTATATTGCTGAACGACATCGTCTTCGCCATCAGCCCGAAGCACGCTGTCACACAAGTGAACCACCTGTTCGAAGCACTTCACACTTGCCTCCTCCTGTTCCGTCATGCCCAACAATCCACCCTGTTGGATCAGGGCATTCAGGTAACGCAACAGCGAACGGTTGCTGCCATCGGCACGAGCCTCCTGGAGGTATTCCAACGACTTCCGGCTGTGCTCCATCGCCTCTTTCAGCCGTCCGACGTTGTATAGTGACACCGTCAGGCACGACTCCACAAACCCTCTTTGCACTGGTGTCAACGAGTTGAATGCCAGATACTTCTCGCACCAACGGATGGTCTGGTCCGAGTTCCCTTGGTCGGTATAGAAGTCGATACAATCCCACACCACTTCGGGACGGTCCGACAACTTACCGGCAGCATCGACCAACATCTGTTCGATACGGTCGAAACTCTCGCGTCCACCTTTCAGTTTGAGCAAGGCCATCTGGTTCTTTACCAAGGCATAAAGACGCGTTTTCTGGGCCTCCGCCTCCTCCACTTTCTGCTGGAGGGCACGGACTGCCCGGTTGGCCTCCTCGCCTTGACGGTTCACGGCATCCATCTTCTGGAGGATGTTCATAGCGTCATAGGCTTTGATGGCACCGTCAATGTCACCCGTCTGCACCATCTCGATGATGGCTTGTTCCTCCTGGTCCAGTTCACTCAAGTCGATACGTGCAAAACGCTCGATGTAGTTGTCCAAGTTCTCCAACTGCGTCTCGTACAGGTCGCTGATTTCCTTGAGTTTACGTTCATATTCCTCTTGCTGCAACTGGCCCGATTTCTGGGAGGCGGCCAACCGTTTTTCCTCGGCTTCCCGTTGTTCGGCATAACTCTTGCTGGCCAGGGCATAGTATTTCTCTTTCAGGGCACGGAACCGACTCTCCTTACAGAGCACGATAGTGAATGGCACATCATCTTTCGACACGCGCCACTCGTCCAACGCCTCTTGGTTGAAGATGACGTACCCCTCCCGTTCGATGCTACGCACCTCCACCCGGTCTCCAGGTTTCAATGTTCTGAAATCCAAGCGGAAAGCACCCGTCTTGTCCGACTGCACGCGAGGCGCATTCTTTACCGATACACCGACGTTAGCCAATGGTGTCTTCTGTTTGCCACCGTTGTACTCTTTCACCACGCCATTCTGTATGCTCTGTGCCCAACCCAAGGTGGCCGACATACACAGGAGCAAGGTTGAACAATACCACTTCATAATCATTTGGAGCTTATTTAGGTTGTAAGGTTATGAGGTTTTAAGGTTTTAAGGTTATGAGGTTGTAAGGTATTATTGTCTCACGCTTTACCAGCAAGGCAACCTTATAACCTTACCAGCGAAGCAACCTTACCAGCGAAGCAACCTCACCAGCGAAGCAACCTCACCAGCGAAGCGACCTCACCAGCGAAGCGACCTTAAAACCTCATCTCACTCGATATCCCTCCGCCCGCAGCAGCGCGGCTGCTATCTCGACGCAGTTGCCTTGCAGCAGGATCTGTCCGTCGAAAGGGGGTTCGCTATTGAAGCAATGGCTGCCACCAGTTGCCAACTTCGTCTGCAACAGTTTCTTCAGGCGAACCAGCTCTTGCTCTTCGCCCTCGAACTCACTGACGATGGTGCAAGGTTTGCCCTTGCGTCCCTTCTTGTCATATTCGATGCGGAGGGTACCCAGCCGACCCTTCTCCTTGTCAATTTCTTTCTTTGCCGCAGCATCAGCTGCATTTTCTGCCGCCCCTTGTGCCAATTCTTCGGCACTGACGGTGGAGGCTAAAATATCTTTCCAATCCATAAAATCATTTACTATTTGACAATTTACAATTTACTATTTATCGGAGTCCTCCGAGTACTCGGAATATTCTGATTACTCCGATGTTTTCAATTTTCAACTTTCAACTTTAAATTTTCAATTGTCAATTAATTTCACATCGGATCCACATCATAGTAGAACACCACTTTCTGCATCTCGCTGTTCGCCTTGACCATCGACTCGTAGATAGCATTCAGGTATTGGCGCACCACCGAGGTATTGGCTTCGCGCTCCACTTTCAACAGGATCTGTTGGATATAGAAGTTACGGATGCGCGATATGCCAGGCGCCTCCGGACCCAGGACGCGGGCGCCGAAAGTCTGGCGCAACGCCGCAGCATATTGTTCTGCCAGGCGGCGCGTGCGGTCTTCGTATCGCCCTTTGATATAGAGCATGATAAGTCGCGTGTACGGGGGAAAACCATACTTCTGGCGGTCGGCCAATTGGGTGGCAGCCATTGCCTCATAGTCGTGATGCACCACCTGATGCAACAGTCGGGAACGCACGTCACTGCACTGAATCAAGACCTGACCTTCCTGTCCGACGCGGCGGCCGGCACGACCTGCCACCTGTTCCATGAGTTGGAACGCCCGTTCGTGCGAACGGAAGTCGGGGAAGTTCACCAGACTGTCGGCATTGAGCACACCCACCGTCTGTACCTCACTGAAATCCAAGCCTTTCGACACCATCTGCGTACCAATCAGGACGTTCGCCTTGTGCGACTCGAAGTCCTGTAACATCTTCTCGTAACTCTTGCGCGACGCCGTCGTGTCGGTGTCCATACGGACCGGTCGAGCCACGGGCAAAGTCTGTTGCAACACATCCTCGATGCGCTCCGTGCCATATCCTGCCAGTTCGAGGCGCGGGTTGCCACACACGGGACAAACCGCTGGCCAGGGGGTCTGGTAACCGCAATAGTGGCACGACAGGGAGCGCGTGAGCTTGTGATAGGTCATCGCCACGTCGCAACGGGGGCAACGAGGTGTCCAACCGCAACTCTCGCACTCGATGATGGGCGAATAACCTCTTCGGTTCTGGAACAGAATAGCCTGATGTCCATGACTCAACGTGTCACGCAACGCTGCCAGCAACTGAGGTGTGAAGGGTCCCGTCATCCGTTGTTCCTTGCGTGCATCGGTCATCGAGACCAGATGAATGTGCGGCATCGAGACGCCGGCATGGCGCTCCTTCAGTTGCGCCAGTCCGTATTTGTCCTGCTGTGCCAAGTACCAACTCTCCAGACTCGGTGTAGCACTGCCCAACAACACTTTAGCCCCATGTTTGGCGGCCAACACCACCGCCATGTCGCGACCATGATAACGAGGCGCCGGTTCCTGCTGCTTGTACGACGGTTCGTGTTCTTCATCGACAATGACGAGTCCCAACTGCCTGAATGGCAAGAAGATGGAACTCCTCACGCCCAACACCACCGAACCGCGTTCGTCGCTCTGGTCGGACAACATCTGCTTCCAGATCTCGACCCTTTCGGCATCCGACAACTTCGAGTGATAGACCAGTAACTTTCGACCCAGCACACGACGTAGGCGGTAGCACAACTGCGTGGTCAAAGCAATCTCGGGCACCATCATCAACACCTGTCTTCCCTGCGCAATCACCTCCTGCATCAGGTGCAAGTATATCTCGGTCTTGCCGCTGGAGGTCACTCCGTAGAGCAACGTGGTCATGTGCGACTTAAACGACTGACAGATATCGCGATAGACCACTTTCTGCACCTCGGTGAGTTCATGCAGCGGCTCTAGGTTGTCGATGCAGAACTGCCCCGTGTCGATGCGGCTCACCTCTCGTTCCACCGTCTCGCACAACCCCTTCTTAACCAACTCCTTCAGCACCGCCGAGGTCGTATCGGTCATGCGCAACAGTTCGTCCTGCGCCACCTCGTCGGGCTTCTCCTGTGTCAAGGCGTGACTGCGGTCCAACAGCGTCATGTAGAGCATCTCCTGTTTGGCCGACCGTTTCAGTTGGTCGAAGGCCTGTGCCAGTTCGTCCTTCAGGAGGATGCGCACGAAGGTCTTGGTCTTGGGTTTGAAGTCCTCGCGCACCACGCCGCCCTTCCCCTCCTCGGGTTTGAGTTCAGCTGGCAGCGCCGCCTTCATCACGTCGCCTATCGGACAGAGGTAATAGTCTGACATCCACTGCCATAGCTTCAACTGCGTAGCCCGCACTATCGGCGCATCGTCCAACAGTGCCACCACCTCTTTCACCTCCACCCCTTCGGGACACATCGGAGGCAGACCCACCACGATGCCGGTATAGACATGGTTCTTGCCAAAGGGCACCGAAACGCGCATTCCCACACGCACCTCTGCATCGTCCGACAGACGATAGGTAAAGGTGCGCGACAACGGCACGGGCAAAATCACTTCGACATACATGGATTTCGGTCTGATTTCTTCGCTGCAAATATACTCAATATTTCTTACACGCGCAAATAATTATCCAACTTTCCAACATTGCCCCCTCCCTTCATCCACCTCTCACCCGCTATTGTCATATGGCAGAACGCGCTGAAAGCGCAATATCAACCAGCCCAGGGCAACGCCCTGCGGTTCCTGCGAACAGGAGGAGAACGCTCTGTAAGAGCAACACCGTTCACATTGACATATTTCCTCCTGTGCGGAGGGCACCCCTTTACTTTGGCTTGACCCAAAGAAAGGGGGAAAGAAAAGTCAAGACCTGGAGCTGCGTAGCCTGCAAAATCGTGGCCTCACTCGAAAGAAAGTGAAACTCGGCTCCGCCTCAAACAGCACTTTCTTTCTTCGCGATTCTCACGATTTCGCGGACGGCTACTCCACTATGGTCTTTCCCCTTGCCGCCGTATCGGGGGGAAACAACACCCACTCGCATCAGTCGGGGTATGACCATTAAATAGTCTTATCGTCAACTATCAAGATCATTACTAACACCAACAGAAACAATACGCTTACGCCACGTCCAAATCATTAGTCCGACATTCTCTTTGAATTCGAAAATGCGTTGAGTATTGTGACCATCTCGATTTAGCACATAAGTCTCTTCTCCTTCTTCCAATATTGGATGAAGAGAAAATTTCTTTATAAAATCTTTTATCAGCATTCCAATGATGTTGACCCCTTGCCACACACACTTGTCATGGCAAGAAATATAATCAATAATCTCTGGATTATCTTCTTTCGTATACACACACATGTCAAAAGTATAGAAATCGTAAAAATCATAATCCGGCAAACCATACTTTTCCATGGAACAATGGATAATATCATGTGGCAAATGCGTATAATGGGAAATAGAATCTCCAATAACGAAAGGGGAACAAGACTTATTTATGACCAGTTCGCCGAAACTATCGTTTGTTTCCTTGACTATGGTTTTCACCTTTGGCTTTTCTTTTTGCATCTTCTTTAACATTTTTAATATTTGTTTCTCTCACATTATTTCGGTCTGGTTCTTCGCTGCAAATATACTCAATATTTCTTACACGCGCTAATAATTATCCAACTTTCCGACATTGCCCCCTCCCTTCATCCACCTCTCACCCGCTATTGCCATATTATTCGACGAATCGGGCAAAGATATGAAGTCGAAACCTCCTCCAACAATATTTCATGGATACAAATTAATGCGATATAACAAAAAATAAAACGTCTTGTCGTTTAGTTGTCCATTACTTTTATTCTCAAAAATGGAATGATTATCATCAATAGTCTTTCTGATAATATTTTTCAACCGTTCAAAGAAGTCTTCGTCACTTCTCAGGAAGGCTTTTGAAAAGAATATATCCTGAATATGTCCACTTTTATCAAACAAAAAGAAGATTAGAAAACGGGCATGGCCTTGCATTATTTTGTCTTCATAATACTCTTTCCAGACGCAACTGTCCAACAACGACTTGATTTCTGAATATTTTAATTGCAAATTAGGCGGATCATTCAGAACATATTTTTCTGATACAGCACCATCGCTTTTCACGAATACAATTTGGTTGTCTCCAGATAAAATATATGAATTTTCCACAAATGTATTTATTGTATCGACAGAATTTGCGAGTGCTTTCTCTATATTGAATGCAGTTAACGCACAACAGAACAAAGTTTGCAAGCCAAAAAGCAAAACTCTTGTTTTTACCATTATTTTCAGAATATTAGTAATCATAGCCCAATTTATCTATTTGATACTATAGGAGACTTCTATTAATTGTCATTCTGCTCTTCGCGAAGAATCTGAAGTCGCATTTGAAGTCAATACAGAGATGTTTCGCTTCGCTCAACATGACATTTTTAGAACAAGCCTATAATAATTCCCAAAGGTTCTGTATTTTCTCAACAATCCGGAAATTCGAAGAGAAATCATCGTCAGGATGGCTCTCGACATATCGAACAAAAACGGCATTACATTCATACGTGAGCCAGAAATCACCTTGATGCAAGAGTTTTCTCAATTGCCCCAATGCCCAGTCATTCCGGTAGGCCAACAAGGCTTTTGCCAAACTTTCTCCACCATTCGGGCCTTCTCGTTTCGCCGCCTCACTTTCTACAATCTTTTCAATGGCTGGAACGAATCGCGGGTCGGGCCAATTGGCAACAGCATTCAATGCATTATGGGCATAGAGACAGCGATCATTATCTGTCTCTTCATATTGTTCCAAGGTATGCATGATGAACTTAAAATCCGCTTCCCTCCGATATTTAGCCAACAGAACCAATGCGCCTGGCACAGTATCCTTCATCCAAACTTCCCGAACGCGCTCATAGTACTCCGACCGTGGTTCCATCTCCGCCAATATCTTGGAGCGCTCCGACAACTCCAATTTAGGAATACCCATCGGAGCGGCCGAATAGAGCACAATTGAATCGACGCAAGCCCGGTCTCGGGCACTGATATAGTCCTTGTTTTCAATGATTTGTCCAAGCACAATATCGGCAGGCCACCCTGTACGGACGACACGATCGTCATTTAACCACGCAGGCGTTGCATCGACCAATTGCAAGGGCAACAACTTCTTATAAACGGGATTACCCGATTCCACCAAGCCCACCAAAGCATTCACTTTTGTAGCCCAAGAATGATTACCCCGACATAGTTTAATTTTCTCCGCATCCGTAGTGTATTGTTTGAACCGACGGTTGACAAGCCCATCTATGCAATTGGAATAGGGTCCATCCATACGCGCCAAAATGGTATCTTTATTATAAAGTTCCGCGGCCTTATTCCGTCGGAAGTCAATCAGGATTTGCACCCCCTTCGAAGTAGGCACCCATTGTCCTGTCAAGGTATCATACTTCATGGACGGTTTTTCATATTTCAACGAACTGATCACCCTCTTCGCCTCCTGTTCCATGTACTTAAATTCTGCCGATTGTTCATCCAATTGCCCCAAACTTGCAAAATCGTCAGGCAGGGTTATACTGCAATCTGCATTGACGACAAAAGACACCCAAATTTTTGGCTCCTCCACGGAGTCCAAAACCTTATCATATCGGATGTTACTTGCCAGATAGCAACGCAATGTGTCATAAGCTTCCGATAACACAGCAGGTTTTTCATCATTAACAACTTTGGTCAGCACCACCTTCTCCGACTCATGGTCGAACTCACCACTTTGTGCCAAGGTATCCTTTCCTGACACTCCTTTCCGGCTGCAACTACAACATGCCACCGATGCCGCGCAAAGCAAGACATAGAACAAGCGTTTCTTCATGATTGATTACTTTTCTGCTGCAAAGATAATAAAAATCCTTCTAACTGCCACCAAATAATCGACAAACGTCATGCCTCTTCCTTGTCGTCTTTGTCCTTTTTGTTTTTCAATCGCTTGACAGCCTTGTCGAAGTCACTCTCTAACTGTCGCATCTCTCGCTCGCGATAGATTTCAAATTCTCGCTCAGCCTTTTCAACGGCTTCTTGGTTGGAAACTGTACCGTTTCCTTCCAGGATGTTTTTCCGCAGTCGGAGAATCTGGTCATCAAGGGCTGCTATCCAGTCGGCCATGGTCATTGGATTTTGTTCCAGTGCCTGAAACTCGGCATAGTCAAGGAATTGGGAGGTAAGCAGGTTAAGTCTCTGTAGTTCAAGCTCCGACAGGTAGTTTTTGGCTATCTTCACATCGTCACGGGTCACGTAATTGCCCTTGAAGTTTGTCATACCCACAAAAGGCTTCTCATTATCTACACGTTCATAGATAAGTTCCGCTGCCGTATGCTCATGCACGGCATAGTGCATCTTGTTCTGCACCGTAGCGAAGAACAACTTTGTCATCTTAGCCCGTGGATCATAGTCGGTTGATGTGGCATAGATGTCAGTTACCTGTTGATAGAAATTCCTCTCACTACTGCGAATGTCTCGAATGCGTTGCAAGAGTTCCTTGAAGTATCGGTTGCCGCCTTGCTTCAGTCGCTCATCGTCCATTGCGAACCCTTTCTGGATATATTCATGCAACCGCTGAGTAGCCCAACGGCGGAAGCGCACGGCAATAGGAGACTGCACACGGTAGCCGAGGGCAATAATCATGTCCAGATTGTAGTGGTCAATCTCCCTCTGCACCTGTCGCTTGCCCTCTTGACGAACTAACAAGTATTTCTTGTGAGTTGCCTCTTCATCCAGTTCGCCGTCTGCATAAATACCTTTCTGATGCAGACTGATGTTCTGCTGCGTTGTATTGTAAATCTCCGCTAATTGCGCCTGCGTCAGCCACACATCCTCATCGGCAAAGCGTACATTCACGTTCACCTTGCCTTCATCGTCTTTATAGAGTATCAGTTTATTCGTTTTGTCCATCTATTGTAAAAATCGGTATCCTTCGAAACGTATGTAATGTATTCTACTTAGTCTCTAATGACAAACCTATATTAAGGAGGTTTTCCAAATCTTCAGGAATTCTTATGTATGTGTTATACTTACAACTATAAGTAGTTGTTCAAAATTAATTCTATATATCAAAGATGTTCATTATTACTATACTTTTTCACTCTTGGGCGCATCTTTCAGCTTTGTCCTCAGGCACAATGACTACATTGCGCCATCGGTCAAATCAGAAATCTACATCCCAATAAAAGAAAAGTATAGTCAATTAATTATGACCAACTACTTACTTCACATTTTTTATTTGGCAAAGTTAATAAAAATCTGCTAAACGATGGCTATTATTTACAAAAAATATTTTCATATACCCAAAAATTGAGATTATTTCAATGTTTTACAACCTCTGTTTACGTTTTTTTTGGGAGTAAGCACCTTCTTTTAATCATCACAATAACAAATAAAACCTCCACCAGTTTGCCTCTTCGGCCTCTGAATGGAGGTTTTATTTTATCCTATAGCGACCTCACAACACAATAACTTCCACCCTTTTACGGGCAGGAGTAAATCATAAGGCTGAAAGCCTGACAGACCACAGGCTGGGGTGCAACCCCCGTTTATGAACGACAGAGGAAAAGGAAACAAACTCTTTCATATCTGTTTCGTTTTAAAGGAGTTCTATTAGAACTTTGTTCTTGGTTATATACTCTTCCTCAGCTTGTGGATAATTATCAATTCTTGCAGGAACAATAGCTTGTCTATTTCACTTGCTTGGACTGATTGTGTCTGTAGCACAGACAGCTGTTTATTCATTTCTTCTTTAGGCAAATAAGATGCAAAAATAGCCTTAATCCACAATGGGTATTTATTAGATTTGATTCCATCCATAAAGAATGACAAACATAGTTTGGGATTCTCACGATAAGCATTGTAAATATATTCGTCGATATGGGAAACGTCAATTAGAGCAGTTTTCTTCCAAAAGATTCCAATTGTCGTATTCTCGTCTTGCGAATCTTTTACTTCATTAACGTTATAGGTCTTAATTCCCGTCCTGAATAAGGCATCAAAGTCAATCTCAAATTTCCAAAAGTCTTGTCTAGATACATTATGTTCATGAGCTGGAACGAAACTGAAGGACGAAAGTGTACGACTAACTGCGGATTGTTTCCTTTGGGAAAACGATTTATTTGCTTTCGATATACGAACGGAGTTAACCTTGCCTTCTTCATCGATGACCAGATACCCACTTAGATGACCCTTTTTTATCTGGCTGGAGTCTAAGAATGTCTGCATCACCTTTTGTCGAAACAATACACTGCTATAATTGCATCGCAATATTTCCATATTCTCACCGAAGTGAGAACTATAATCTGACAACGCAGAATCGAAGAGCGCGAAACATATAGAATCTTTTACATCAGTATATACGGGAGGTATATAGCAACCATTATGCCTATTGCATAATCGGCATGTATGCTGTGCAACAGAACTCACTGACATCATTGCAAATAGCAATATCCAAATCAACTTTCCCATTATTTATAGATGAATGTGTTTCTAAGAAACATAGTAATGACAATCTTCCAACTGACCCTGTGCATTGAAAGAAAAGTAGCCAACTCCGAAACGATACATCGCAGGCTTGCCCTTTCTGCTCGGAAAGGCATTCCTCTTAGGATAATCCACTAACTCAACCATGAAGGCAGGGGAAACGGTATCGAGTTCTTTCATCATGGCACAAATGTTTCTCGGTGCAAAAATACGACAAATATCGTACATATCCAAATTTTAGCCAGTAATTAACGTGAGTTCAACAAAATATTCTTACATACCCAACCGAAAGGTTGCTAACATAGGAGTTGATAATCTCGTCATTTTCTATTCTGCCGCCCATTCTCTTTCGCTGGTTATGTCACACAGCAGGGGTTACGCTTTGCTCACCCCTGCCTGTGGTCTGCCACTCCTTCGGAGTTTGGGTTACTCTCTACCATCAAAGCAGGGGTTACGCTTCGCCCACCACCTGCCTGTGGTCTGCCACTCCTTCGGAGTTTGGGGTTACTCTCTCCAATCAAAACAGGGGTTACGCTACGTTTCACCCCTGCCTGTGGTCTGTCAGCCCTTCGGGCTTGCTTTTTTCAGCCGAGCGTCCTATAAAGAGTACGATTCTCCGTGCTCCTCAGATTGACCCAGAACAGACAGCACCCTCCCCCTCCCTCGCGCTCATAATACGGTCAAATTTTGGTCTATATTTGGTCTAAATTCGGTGATTGATTTCAGTCGATTCAATCGAACGCCAATCGATACCCAATCGATACCCGATAGTTACCCGAACATTACCGCGAGGTAGTGTCAAAGGTGGGTCAGGACAAGGGGATAATCGGTGCCGCGCTTTCAACGCGTTCCTATATCACCAAAAATGATTGAGTTCAATGGAGTTACAAGATTGAGTTGCATCGCTCTCGCGACCACTGAAAATTGAGTTAGAATTAAGTTCGTTTTTCTACAGACGTTTTCTCGCCATAACATAAAGCAAGCTTTCTGTTTATGGCTTAACGAAAACGTTCAATTAATGGAGGATATCCCCTACCAGTCAGAAAGCTACCCACCGATGCCCTACCGCTCACCCACTATTCAGGAGGGCATGAGGAGAGTCTGAGATGACCGAAGGTCGCCCACAGCTCCCTAAAATCAGGGGAGCTGTGGGCGACCTGAACAAGACCTGACGGTGTGCTCGTGCCTTGCTGAATAGAGGAGGAACGGTAGGTGGAGGGAGGAACAAGAAATCACCCTCAGGGGATGAGGATGATTTCTTGTATGAATAGTAGTAATTAACGTGAGTTCGAAGAAATATTCTTACAGGACGTCAGAGTATGGTGCTGCCCATGCAGGGCGCCCCTTCTTTGCACAAGAAACCCCAGGCGTTGCCTGGGGCTAATCGATATTGCGCTTTCAGCGCGTTTCCCCGCCGCAGAAACAATTCGTTGAACTAACGTTAATTGCTTGCGAAACTTGCGGTTAGGAACGAAGAGGATTGTCTGGACCTCTGCAAGAGCAGGGGGCAATCGCTTGCGAAACTTGAGCGCTTAGAAGCGGCGGAAATTGCCACGGCCGCCGCCATCGGCGCTGCGCTCGTCCTTGGTACCCATGGTGTTACGGCCGGCAAAGACGCTGAAGCGGTAGATGAGACTGATGAGGCCGTACTGGTAGATGCCGTTGTTGCGGGTATCGCTGATGAAGGAGGCCGAAACGGAACGGCTGATGTTGGTCTGCTGGCCCAGGATGTCGAACACTTCGGCCTTGATGGTCAGGGCGTTGCCCTTGAGGAAGGACTGCGAGATGGAGGCATTCCAAAGCAGTTCGTCGGTGTTCATGTCCTTCTGTGAATAACCGCGACGACTGTTCATGTAGATGTTGGTAGCCAACTCCATGTTCCAAGGGGCATTCAAGCGGATTTCGGAACCGTAGCGGAAGTCCTGGGTATTGAGGTTGCCGGCCTTGTTGATGTTGTTGTCCGAATAGGTCTGGCGGAGGTTGCCGCGCAGTTCAACACTCACATAATCATTGCGATAGGAGGTGTTGAGGCCGACATTGAGGTCGGTGCGCTGTGTGATGGATTTGGCACCCTCGATGATATGGACAACCGCTTCCTTCGTTCCATCGGCCAATTGGACACTATCCTGCCAACGGGAACTGTAGTAACCGACATTGTTGCGGAAACTGCCACCGACGTTGCCGCCCACGGAGAATTTCTTCTCCTTACCCAAACCGAGGTTACCGCCCACGCCGGCACCGATATTCCAGTTGCCGTTGATGTTCATCGGGGTGACCGTGACGACGGAGTTTTCGCCATACGACTCGAGGTTGCTGATGCTGTTGCGGGTCATGCTGCCATACAACCAGGACCACAGACCACGCTGCTTTTCGGCGTTGTAGGTATTGTAGTTGGCATTCCAGTTGTGGCTCATAGAGGGCTTCAGGTTGGGATTACCTTTCTTGATTCTCAATGGGTTAGAGTCGTCTTCGATGTCCAACATGTCGGTCATCTCGGGCTGCGTGGTGCGACCGTTATAACGCATCTGGAGGTTGGTGGTCTTGTCGAAATTGACCTTGAGGTTCATGCGAGGACTGAGGTTGAAGACCGAACGGGAGATTTCGGGATACTCCTTACCCATGTAACGGTAGTCCAACTTGGAGGTCTCGGGGAAGGCATCGACACCGGCCGAGAAATTGTACTTCTCGCGCACCTGACGGAGCTGCAGGCCAATGCGTTGACGATATGTGCGGCGCTCCGAGAACTGACTCAATGCCACGGTGTCGCGGAGGTTGTATTCGGCCTCGCGCATGAGGCGGAGCACCTCGTCCACATCATATCGGCAGTTGCGGAGATTCTCGACCAGGTCCGCGTATGCATCCGAGTCATAGACAAAGGCCTGACGGTCGTTCTTATTATAAATATAGGAATAACGGTAGTTTAAACTGAGGTAGAGGCGGTCGCCGATAGGTTCGTTCCAGACGAACTGACCGGCAATGGTATAGTTGCGGGCTGGGGTATCGTAATAACGGTTGTTGAACACTTCCGGTATGGTATCCAGATTGTTGAGCACATACGCTGCACTCAGGTTCTGGCTCTCGCTCTGAGTATAGTTGCCCGTGATACGCAACGTCACGTTACGACCCGGTTTGCTCAGTCGGCGGGTGACTTGCAAGTCGCCTTGGGTATAGGTTCGGTTGGAGTGAGACTGCGCGTTGTTGCGGTTGGAATTGACCACATTATCAAGCACTTGCAGGGCCTCCTCGATAGAAAACTCGGAGATGTCGGAATAGAAACCGCCATTGGACGACCAACTCATGCCACTGTTGTTGGAGTAGGTGAAGTTCGGACGGAAAAGGATGGTGGTCATGGTGTCGGGACGCCATTCCATCTTGAACTGCGCCTCCAACGAGTGATTGCTGCCGAAGCTCTGACTCTTTGATTTAGAGTACTTTGCTGCGGGCGCATTCAGGTTCTGGGTGTTGGACTCGCTGAATCGGTCGGAACCGTTGTACTTGTAAGAGACACTACCGCCCGTCTCCATCGTAGTGTTCTGCGAGGCGAAGTTCATGCCGCCCTCCTTGTAACTGTTCAGACCCGGCTGAGGCCAACCGCGTTGTTCCGGCACGTTGCGACCATTGCCGATGGCCGTGACCGTAGTGTTCTCGTTGAAGTAGTTGGCAATGCCTCGTGCGTTGTAACGATGCTGGTCGCCAAGTCCGACCGTGGCGTTGCCGAACCAGCCATTCTTCTTGCCCTTCTTGACCGAGAGGTCGAGCACGGTCTCCTCTTCGCCATCATCGACACCGGTGATGCGCGCCATGTCACTCTTCCGCTCGTACGACTTGATCTTGTCGATGATGTCGATAGGGATGTTCTTCATAGCCACCGACTTATCGTTGAGGAAGAACTCCTTGCCATCGACCAGGATCTTGGAGACACTCTTGCCGTTGATGGTGATGTTGCCATCGTCATCGACCTCGGCACCCGGCAGCAGTTTGACCAACGCCTCCAGGGTTGAACCTTGAGGCACGCGATAGGCCGAAGGATTGAACTGAATGGAGTCGCCCGACACCTGTACCTTGGCGACGGTGGTCGAGACGACCGCCTCCTGGAGCATCTTGCTGTCGGTACTGAGAGTGAGGTAACCCAAATCGACTTGGTGTCCGCCCTTGCGCTGCTTCAAGTTGAGAGGAACGGTACGAGTGACGTAGCCCATGAAGGTAATCTTGAGCACGTAATTCTCCTGTTTGAGGTCCTTCAAACTGAAGGCACCCAAGTCATCGGCCATGGCACCAGTCACCAACGTGCTGTCGGGCAACGACAACACCTGAACATTGGCACCCATGAGCGCCTCGCTGGTTTCCTTGTCAATGACCGAGCCCTTGACACTGTATTTACTCTGCGCCACGGAGAGCGTGGCAATAGACCATAGTAATGCGAATAAAAGTAATCCTTTTTGCTTCATAAATGAATTAAACATTGTTTTCATTATTTTGTGCCTTATTCATAACCAAGGTAATTATGCATTATTCAACTTGTTCACCAGAGGGGAGTTAACAGGAGTTAAATGGAGTTATCGCTTCGCTCAAGAAGTTAACGGACGTTTCTACTGAGGGGGAAAATGAAACCGGCGACATCAACATTCGTCCGTTAACTCCCTATAACTCCTGTTAACTCCATGAAATTAACTCCCTTAACACGCTCGCAAAACTGGAGCATTTTTTTTACCGTGCAAAGATACGGACAATTCATGCATTTGCACAATAATTTCATAGAATATTGCATAAAAATAGAGGTTTCAGTAACAAAAGGAACGATAAAAAGCACGAATTTGCCAATCAAAGATATCATTCTTCCCAACGGCTTGTAACGAAATCCCATAGCCGACAACAATAAAACAGAGATAATTACGTTATAAGTTGAGGTTATAAGGTCCTGAGGTCACGGCGCTGGAGAGGTTGCTGGAAGAAAGGGAGTTAGCGGGAGTTAAAAGGAGTTATCGCTTCGCTCAACGAGTTAACGGACGATAGAACTTGAAGGTCCCGAAGGCATGAACGGAAATGTTAACAAACGTCTTTATCTCCTTTATCTTCTTTAACTTCTTTATCTCCCAATTAGCCACAAAACCTCCCGACCTCAAAACCTCAAAATGCTAAATAAACAATGAAAACTATACTTCGTCTTCTTTCGGGTCTGTGTATTTCCGCCCTCGTGGGGGGAGGATTCGGCACATCCCTTTCGGCACAAAGCACGCACACTTGGGCCGAGCACTCGGCATTGGCGAAAGGGAAATGGGTCAAGGTGGCACTGAACCAGAAGCAAGACGGCATCTTCCAGATATCTTACAGCGACTTACGCAAATGGGGATTCACGGACCCCAGTAAGGTGGGCGTCTATGGTTTCGGCGGACATGCGCTGCCGGAGTCGTTCAAAGACAACCACTATGACGACGTGCCCGAAGTGGCGACCTGGCACGACAAGGCAAAGAGCCGCATCCTCTTTTACGGACGGGGCCTCATCGACTGGCAATATACCAAGGAGCGGGGATTTGTGCAACGCCAACATCCTTACGCCAATCCGGACTACGGCACGCACGCTTACTATTTCCTGCACGAGAAAGAGGAGGGAGCGACCAAAAGCATCGAGACGCTACCCTCCGCCGCACGGGAAGCAGCCAACGACACCGTTGCCGAATACGATGAATATTGGTTGCACGAAGTGAATGAAACCAACCTGGGCGGTGCGGGACAAGAATGGTATGGAGAGTCGTTCCTGTACCAAACGGTGCAGTCGTTCAGTCTGCCCGAAGAGAATATCCTGCAAGGACATATCCTGAAAGCGGGTACGGCACGGCTCGCGGTGAGTTTTGTGGCCAAGGCGAGCGCCACTTCTACCTTCCAGATTACCTTGAACCGAGACACGAGTTGGACGCAGTCCATCGGCAGCACCAACGACTTCGGCCGAGAGGTGCTATACGACCTCCAGAAAATCAACAAGACGGCGCTGAAGGATGTCAACATCAGAATCACATACCATGCCGGCAGCAGTTCCCCCTCGTTGGCACACTTGAACTACATCCGCATGTCGGGCAAGTGCAATCTGGAAGCCTCTGAAAAAGAGGCCTATATGCTGTTCCGCAATGCCTCGGCACAAGACAAGCAGTTGGCCTACCGCATCACGGGACTGACCGACCAGATGCAGGTGTGGGACATCTCCTCTCCGACCGACATCCAGCAGCAAGAATGCCTCACCAAGGGATTCTTTGTCGCCCCCGAAAAAGGCATCCGCGAATATGCCATCGTCAATACTGCCAGCAGCAGTTTTCCTTCGGTCACGCGCGTCGGTACCTTGAAAAATAACCAAGACCTGCATGGTCGCGACTCGGTCAACATGGTCATTGTCGCACCTGCCGGACTTATCCAGTTGGCCGACTCGTTGGCCAAGTACCGTGTGTGGCATGGGCAGGTGGCATCGGTGCTCACCACGACTCCCGAAGCCATCTATAACGAGTACTCCAGCGGCGTGCCCGACGCCACCGCTATCCGCCTGTTCATGAAGCACTTGCGTGACAAACAGCCGACGGGAGAATATGCCTTACGCTACTTGCTCTTCTTTGGCGATGGGTCGTACAACAACTATGCCGCCTGCGCCAGCAACTACTACCTGCCTTGCTACGAAAGCACGTCATCGCTCTCCGAGACAGGCTCGTACGTCACCGACGACTACTTCGGGTTCCTGGATGACAACGAAGGGTCGGCCCTTGCCTCCGACCGACTGGACATCGGCGTGGGTCGTCTCCCCGTCAGTTCGTTGGAGCAAGGCACCAAGATGTTGGCCAAACTGATTGATTACGAAGAGAATAAATATGGCAGTTGGCGCAACCGTCTGTGCTTCCTGGCCGATGACGAGAAGATTGAGAACGGCGAGAACAAAGACCCGGAGAATGAGCATGTGAGCCACTGCGACGAGATGATTTCTCTGCTTCAGGACGCAGGACACAACGAGTTCATGTTCCAGAAGATCTACCTCCCTGCCTACCAGCAGACGTCGTCCACCTCGGGAACGGACTATCCCGATGCCCGCAAGGACATGAACAATGCCCTCCAGCAAGGTGTCTTGCTGTTCGATTATGTGGGTCACGGTGCCGCCAACAACATCGCCCATGAACAGTTGATGACCATCAACCTGGCGAACCAGTTGAACATGTCGCACCTGCCCCTCTGGATTATGGCCTCGTGCAACGTATCTCGTTGGGATTCAGACGATACCTCGTTGGCCGAAGCATTGTTGCACAACCCTCAGGGCGGTGCCATTGCCGTGATTGGCGCTACGCGCGAAGTCTATATGACCCAGAACAGAAACCTGAACCGTAACTTGATGAAGAACCTCTGCCAACAGAACGAAGACGGTTCTCCCTTCACGTTGGGTGACATGCTCCGACAGGCCAAAAACGCTATGGGTTATGACAATAACAAGTTGAGTTACGGACTGTTAGGTGACCCCTCGCTGTCGCTCGACCTGACACGGCAGCGCGTCGTCGTGGACAGCATTCATGGTCAATTCAAGTCGTTGAGCGCCGTTACGGTCTATGGACATGTCAACCTGGCCGAAAGTGAGCAGTTGGACACCACCTTCACGGGCTTGCTGTATTCGAACATCTTTGATGCCGTCGATTCGTTGGCCTGCGACAAGGGACTTTGGAATGGCGAAAACGTCTTCCAATATACGGCACGCAACCGCAAACTCTTCTCGGGCCGAAGCGCCATCTGGAATGGTAAGTTTGAGTTCAGTTTCACCGTTCCGCAGGATATCTCGTTCAACCAAGGCAACGGATTGATGAACTTCTATGCCTGGAGTGGCAGAGGTTTTGAGGCCAACGGCTACTACGAAGATTTCTCGGTGGAGCATGACCCATCGGCCGATACCAACGCCGACAAGATGGGTCCGCGCATACTTGCACTCTTCCTGGACGGGCCCGACTTCAAGAGCGGCGACAAGGTCAGCACGACACCTTTCTTCTATGCCGAAATGGCCGACGAGAGTGGCATCAACGCGACGGGCAACAGCATCGGACATGATATCAGCCTGACCGTCAAGTGCTTGTCCAACCCGATCGTAAGCACCCGCCAGTACGTATTGAACAATCACTTCACCACCCTGACGGGTACCTCGTTGCAAGGTAACATCAAATACTCGCTCAACGACTTGCCCGAAGGCACCTACGAGGCTACTTTCCGCGTCTGGGATGTCTATAACAACGTTTCGGTACAGAGTTTCACCTTCACTACGAGCAGCAACACCCGACCTCTCCTGCTCACCATGCAAGCCTACCCATCGCCTGTAAATCAAGGCGGTACGGTGACCTTCTGTGCGCTGCACAACCGACCCGAGAGTGCCGACCAACTGCGTCTGCAAATCTACACGCAGACAGGTATCAAGGTGCTCGACCAGACCGTCTCGTCGAGTGCTTGCCCCGTCGTCTATCTGGGACAAAACGAGAAGGGACAGGACATCACGATTGAAGAGTTCAAGAAATCGGAGGATATCTCCATGATTTCAAACTACATGAATGCCGACGAGACCAGTCAGTTGATGGGTCAGACCACCTTCACGTGGCAGGCAAACGTGGCACCAGGCATCTACCTCTACCGCGTCTATCTCACCGCCGGCGGCACCGAGTCGGTCTCCAAGTCGCACAAGTTGATTGTATATTAAAAATATTAAGGGAAGTGACAGAGAAGTGACAGAGAAGTGACAAAGAAGTGACAGAGAAGAGACAAAGAAGTGACAGAGAAGAGACAAAGAAGTGACAGAGAAGTGACAAGGACGATAGTTTCGTAAGAAACGTTACCCCCTCCTCTTAACCCATAAACGTTAAACTTTCCTAAGCGGCACAATAATAACACGCGGTTTCCGTTATCCTGATAGTAACAACTTAAAATATGAAATATTCCTTAGCAACCCTTGCATTGTTCGCCAGCGCCACCTCGATGATGTGGGCAGATACCCTCACCGACAGCGAGACCTCGTCGGCCACGACGGACTTTGCCAAACAATACAACCCCATTCACACAGAAGCTATCTCTTTGGGTGTCACTCCAGATGCCCGAGGTGGTGCTATGGGTGACGTCGGCGCCGCTACCGAACCGGACGAGAACAGCCAATACTGGAACCCGGCCAAGTATGCCTTTGCCTACAGCCGTGGCGGTATTGCCGTCAACTACACGCCTTGGTTGCGTAAGATTGTAAGTGACATCAACTTAGCTTACGTCAGCGGCTACTGGAAATTCGGCTATTACGACAATCAGGCTCTCTCGGCCTCCCTCCGCTATTTCTCGTTGGGCGAGGTCACCGTCATCGACTACAAGACACAAAGCGAGGTTGCTGTCATCAATCCGATGGAAATGATGCTCGACCTCGGTTATAGCCGACAGTTGAGCGAAAATTTCTCGATGGGCGTCGTGATGCGTTATATCCATAGCAAGATGGTTTATTCCGACAGCGACAACGAACCCGCCAACACCTGGGCCGCCGACTTGGCTGCCTACTATACTGCCTACCCGCAAGTGGGTTACAGCGAGTGCCAATGGTCGTGGGGTGCCAACATCTCGAACGTGGGTGGCAAGATTTCGTACGATGGTGGTGCCACCGCTTCGTTCTTGCCTTGTAACCTCCGTCTCGGCACCTCGTTCACCTTCCCGTTGGACGACTATAACCTGATGTCGCTCAACTTTGATGCCAACAAGTTGCTGGTACCCACCTACCCTCAGTCCTACCAGTTCACCAACGAAAACGGATTAGACAACGAGGCGTTCGAAAATGCCAAAAGGGAATACTACGACATGTCGGGCATCAAGGGCTTGTTCAAGTCGTTCAGCGATGCGCCTGGTGGCGGCAAAGAGGAGTTTCATGAAATCAACTGGGGCTTCGGATTGGAATACACGTACGACCGCCGCTTCTTCCTCCGTGCCGGCTATCACCATGAGAATGAGTACAAAGGCAACCGTAAGTACTTCACCTTTGGTGGTGGCGTTGTGCTCAACGTCTTCCACATCGATGCCGGTTATGTACTCTCCACAGCTCAACAATCGGCTCTGGATCAAACCCTTCGCGTCTCTTTAGGCTTCGACCTGGAGGGTCTGAGAGACTTGGTTGGTGTCGGCCGTCGTCGCTAATTGGAGAGCTATATATAAATATTGCATATTTATACAACAATTCTATTTAGTTGCGGGCGCAAGTTGCAGGCGCAATTTTGAGGTAAAAATTGTATAAACTTCCTCGAAATTGACAAATCTAAAACGACAAAATTAGCAAATTATAGGTCGAAACGGCCATAATTTGCTAATTTTTATTCGCAAATTGCACAACTAAAGGAATATTTTTGTATTTTTGCGATGCTTTTGGATTCGTACAATTATCCACGAAACAAGAAAAATAGACACATCTTAAAAAGTTATTATTAACTAAATAACACCATATAGACATGGAGACTAAGAAAGCAGCAACCATCAGTTGCGTTTGTATTGCAGTTGTAGCTGCTGGTATCTTTGGATACAATTACGTCAGCGAGCAGAACGCCGTCAAGAAGTACAACGAGGAACATCAGACCAAGGTGCAGACCGATGCTACCTACGCTAAGTTGTTCGAGATGTTGGGCAACGCCAAGTGCATGAAGGATGTTCTGAGTACCCCCGAATTCAACGCCGTCTTCAGCGAGGTTTGTCCTTCCCAAAGTGTACAGGCACGCTACATGGCTATTCCCGAGTTGGAATGTTCCCCAATCACCCCTTATACAGTCTTTGGCAGCAAGTTTGACTACTATGGTAACAAGTTGAACGATACCATCTACCACTTCAAGGGTGACTTGCACACCCCCGACAACCTGACCAAGTTGTCGTTCGACTTCGACAACTACGGCATGAAGGCGGAGATCAACATCGCCAACAGCTATGTATCGTCGGAACTGAATATTCCTGACACAGCAGTCTTCTCGAGCAACTTGTGGAAATTGGACGAGAAAAACGACCACGACTACTATCAGGAGTTGGAGGACTACACCAGCGCTGGCAATCAAGGTGAGATTACTATCCACATCAGCCGTTCCGGCGCCTACCTCTCCTTGGATCCTCAAGGTATGTTGGAACAACTGGACAAGAACACGTCTGTCATCATCAAGGACGACCAGAACTTGCCTCATACCATTTCTGGTTACGTAAAGGATAAACTCAAGTTCTACATCACCGACATTGAGACATTGACCAACTGTCTGTACTCGAACACGGACGAAGTTGTCATCACCATCACCACAGGCAAGAACAACAAGGCTGTGACCTTCACCAAGAAGATTACCCGTCCTAACATCTGGGCCGCTTATATGCTCTCGGCCGAACTCACTCCAGCCGAAGTCTATGAGGAGATTTGCAGCGGAAAGGACTTCAAGAATGTCGTCATGGCTGCTTCGCTCAAGTTCGTCACCATCGACCTCCCCAAATTAAGGATTGATGGTATCAAGAAATAAACGCGAAAGAAAATCTTACAAAAATAATAACGCCGATGTCGCTGGATTGTGACATCGGCGTTTATTTCAATCACTCAATAGGGGAATAAATAACTAAATAGTAAATATTAAATAGTAAATAGTAAATGGGTGGTCACTTCTTGTCGGCTTCCTGATATGCCCGACAGATGCGAACCGCCTGAACCGCCTCCTTGACGTCGTGGACGCGAAGGATGTGTGCACCACCCAACAAAGCGAGGGTGTGTAACACCGTAGTGCCATTCAAGGCGGCATCGGGCGTGATGTTGAGCAATTGCCAAACCATGCGTTTGCGACTCACGCCGACCAACATGACGTAGTCGGAGAACTCCCGACACAACTTGGACAAGTCGTGCAACACCGAATAATTGCCCTCCAACGTCTTGCCGAAGCCGAACCCTGGGTCCAAGATGACTTGAACGCCCTCGAACAGAGGCAGTTGCTGACGGAAGAAAGCAGGAACATCGGCGGCATCGGCATTCATAATGAAAGGTGCGCCCAAGGAGCAGACCTCCGAAGCCATCTCGGGGTCACGCGTTCCTCCATACACATCGTTGACAATATCGGCACCCAATTTCTCGACCGCCACGCGAGCCACTTCGGCACGGTAGGTATCAACAGAAATAGGCAACTGAGTGACCTCGCGAACAATGGGCAGTCCCCATTCCAAACGGCGCAACTCCTCCTCGGGAGTAGGTGGCACATAGTTCGGACGTGTGCTGCATGCACCAACGTCAATCATCTCGGCGCCGTCACGTTCCATTTGTTGGACACGCTCGCGCAACTGCTGAGCAGCTTCGGTCGAAAACTCCTCTCCCGACGAGAGACATCGGGAACCGGCGAAAAACGAATCTGGAGTCAGGTTGATGATGCCCATCACGACAGGATGGTCGTAAGTAAGCGTGCGTCCATCGCGCAAATGTAAATCGAATGTCATAAAAATGCTATTTTTTGATAGCAAAAATAGCGTATTTTTCCAAAAAGCGCAACAGGAAGCTACCGATTTCTAAAAATAATCCGCTATAATATTAAAAAA
>JAEEGK010001225.1_pt1 | contig 64500 bp, 16 predicted proteins | sample 8958771 | NCBI WGS metagenome assembly JAEEGK01 (sample SAMN16246547, study PRJNA631951) | gut metagenome | biome: gut microbiome; feature: rumen; material: SC-attached | host: Bos | place: Iran: Karaj | collected 2018-10 | reverse complement strand
CCACTGAAGTAGTTTTCATCGCTCAGCACACTCAGGTTAGTGCCAGTAGCAACCTTATCGAAGTCAAGGTAGCTGTGGAAGGGATTGCCCACCAGGTTCCAGCCTTTGAGTTTGGATGAGGAAGTGAGCGTCAGCGGGATGTTCTTGACGCCGTCATTCAGGATGCCGTGGCTCTGCATGAAGGTTCCTGTGGTGATAGCGGCCATATAGCCTCTACCCACGATGAGCTTGTCTTCGTTCTGATTCGCCGTAGCACCCTGGACTGGGACATAATCCAAATGCTCATGCGGCTCATCGCTATGCCAGTGGTTGGGGCCGTTACGCTTGAAGTTGACCCAGTGGTATTCGGGTTCGTTCCAAGTGTAGAAGTCCATGCCGTAGGGATAGCGTCCCTGCTCATCGGTACCTGATATCCAGCCTTCGCCAAATGTCGTGGTCTGGCTCGGGAAGTAGCCGTCTTTCCAGTTAGCCACATCCAGTTCCTTTGTCAACAGGCTCAAGTTGTTTTCCCAACCGAACATCCAATAGCGGACATTGTTGTAGATGTCAGGATCATCCTGCAACCAGAAGAACTCTGTTTCCGTGCTGTTCCAGGGGTTGTTGTAGTAATTGCCCACAACACCACTACTCCATCCACTTGTGTTCGTATTTTCACCATTGAACATATAATTGAATCCCAACGGTGCATCCTTCAACGGTGAGGAGAACATGTGCCAGTCGCGGGGCAAGAGGAAGCCGCCCATGCCCACCAATCCGTAGTTGATGCCAGGCGTGGACCAGGCATTGCCATACGAGTTGTCGAAGGTGATGCCGACGTAGGTGTCGGTATAGCTGTCCTTGCTTGAGCCAGCCTTGGTCGTTAATGAGCCAACATGCTCAATGGAGGCATGTTCATAGATGCTCACCTTGTCGGCAGCGACAGGCTCTGTGGATGCCACCGTCACGTCGCCATAGATGAAGAGGCTGTTGCCTGCAGTGGTTCTTGCAAGTGCGCCGTCCAACTGCGGTGAATCGTAAGAAGGCGTGTTTCCGATGGTGTCGCGGACGGGACCGCCATACTGCAAGGCAGGGCCGCCGGCGTAGGTAGCCACAGTGCGGAAGCTGCCTTGGTGGGCTTTAGCGCCATCCATATCGTTCAGCAGCAGCACCGGCAGGTCGCCGTTGATGGGCTGTTTAAGCACGATATTCGAACCATTCTTTTCTTCATAGGACAAGCCTGGACGCGCCCAGCGGGCGTAGGTGTGTTTGCTACCGTTCTTCTCGTCTACCCATTGGTTCAATATCTGGAACAAGGTTGTATCGGCCTGGTTGGAATTTTGATTCATCCGGGTCATCACCTTGTTGTCGTTATACATATAGCCCAGCTTATCGGCACTGTAAGTAGACGTGTATTTGCTGCACGTGGTGAGGTCATTATTACTTGGGAGGACGAAATAGTACTCTTCGTCCATGACATAGCAGCCGGCGATAGTGCCGCTATTGCTGGCCGCAATACTGCCGAAGTTGGAAGTCGTGAGGACTTCGTCATCAAGGTCGCGCACGGCCACATAGCAGTTCTCCATATTGGCACCCGTGTTGTCGCCCAACAAACCGCCTATCTTAAGGGTGCCGTTCTCATCGGTAGTAGTGCTGATTTTCTCGTTCACAAAGGAGTTCAGGATGTCGCCAGTAGTGGCTTCGCCAACCAAACCGCCCACCCAACCAGTCACTGGTGTTGTGGCCGATTTGATGACACCGCTAATTTCAGGCATGGCCATCGACGAATGGATGACGCTCTCACCCGACATCTTGGCCACCAAGCCGCCTGCGACAACATCTTGTTCAGCAGGACAATGGATTTCGACGGCAGCCTCACTATTGGTAATGGTCAAATCGTTCATGTGACCAACCAAGCCGCCGAGGTAGGTCTTGGCAGTGTTGGCCGGCTCAACGATGCCACTCACCAAGAAGGTGCGGTCGATGGTGTCGTTAAGGGCATAGCCGAACATGCCGTAGTTGGTGCGCTCATATTGGCGGTCGCCGATACCGATGTACTTGAGGATGAGGTTGGTGATAAGGTGTCCCTTACCGTCAAAGCGACCCTTGAACGGCTCACCCTGTCTGTTGTCACCGACTGGCACCCAAACGTACTGGATCAGGTCGATGGTGTCCTTGGTTTGGACGACCTTCTTATTTGTGAAGTCAATGGCCGGCAACTGATCGTTCATGCCCGTCGACTTGCTGATGAGCCAGGCCAAGCCTTGCGGCGACGAGATGCGGATGCTGTCGTTGCTTACCGTATAGCCAGCAGGCTTTTCTCTGACGATATTGGCCCAAGTCCAGCCGAAATACACGGCGGTATTGGTGGTACTCTTGCTGGGATTTTCGTCGTAATAGGTCGTTCTCTCTCCCAAGCCACCAACATTATGCTTGTTGACGAAGAACCAGTCTCGGTCGTCCAGGAAGTTGCAGTTCTGCCATGCGGCACTAGCGATGTCTTGATTAGTAGCCAACGCCACAGGTGACAAGGTATTGGTTTCGTAGGTCCGGTCAGCATTGCCTCTCGGGCTGGTGATGCCAATCTTAGAGGCTAACTCCGTTGGGGTACCTGTTGTGCTGCCTTCAAACAAGGTATTCGTAATGTAAAGATGCTTGCGGAAAGTAGGCAGGAACACGTTGCACTCGATAGTATCAGTATGAGTAGCGTCGATTCTGTGGAATTGTTTGTTGTCGGTGATGTACAGCTTGCCGCTCACGTTCACCGTGGCACCGATGTCGTTGCCGCTTGCATCCACGCTGCCATCCACATAGATGGCACCGCCATGACGGACCCCTGTTGCAGTAATATAATCATCACTATTATTACGCGAATTCAGATAAGCCGTATCGTAGAACGCATCGGTGTACCAATACGCTGCATCGGTACTGTTGTAACCACGCATCAGCACAGTGCTGTCGCCGATGTTGAGTGTCGACTCTGAACGGGTAATGATCAAAGGCTCTGTGACGGCAGACGGGTCGTAATAGTGGGTGATATTCGGCGTTGGGTTAGGAAGAATCCTATGTTTCAACGAGTCGGCAGGCAACAAAGGATGGCCATACAAGCCGTCCATGACCACGCCCTGCATGGTGATGGTAGAATCAGCTTTCACGTTGAGCATGGCACCATAGTTTGCGCCTGGGCCATCATAAGATCCGCTTTGCACACCCCAAGCGTTGGTAGTGTGATCAACAGCCATGTGACCGCCTTCACCATTGTCATACAACCGGTTGCTCATCTCGTGGCCGCCCGGGTAACGGAAGAGCCTCAACGGATAGTTCGGATGGTGCTTGTTATGCTGGTCGATGCTGTCGCGCAAGATGGCATTGTCGTATTCCGTCAAAGCACCAACGACATAAATTATATCGTGATTGTAGTGGAAATTCAAATAGCGTTCATGATCGTCAGTGAATGCCTCGGTAACGATACCACCGTAGTCGCCAGTCGGATTAGTCTGTTCGTCATAGGTCCTTGGGCCGAAGATGGTCTTCTTGGGTTTGTCGGGGAAGAGGCCAGCTTGATGCAGTTTCTTCGACTTGTCGTCGCGGCCCCAACCACGGGTGCCGTCAACATACCAGCAAGTATCATGTATCGGAAGGTCAACCCACAAACGGTATTCCTGATTCGGGTTGTCCGGGTGGTCACCCCTATAGCCGAGGTAAGGATGGCGGTAAGGATGCTGTTGCGTCTTGGTGTATGTAGCACCTTGATCGGTAAAGTAGTTGTACGCGATGTTGTAGCTCAAGAAGCCACCGTCCGACACGTTGTCGTCGTCCGGTATTCCAGGGAAGCTGGCAATCTTCGGACGCGCGTAGGCGAAACTCTCAAAAATGTAATACGGATCGTAAGCGTCGCCCCTCATACGGAAGAAGCCGAACAACTCACCGTAATAATTCGTCGTTCCCTGCGTGTAACGCACCCACAGCTTCGACTTGTCGTTGAAGAGAAGGACGTTCTCCTCGTCGAAGGCCAAAGGCGTGGAGCTAACCAAGTTCGTACCGTTGATATAGTACAGCTTCGGATCATCATCGCTTTGCTCATTGATACCCAACCAATACCAGCTGTGTTTGTTGAGTTGGTTAAGGTTGTGTTGGTAGATGGAAGCATCGCTATTCGCCAACTTCATGCTACGCACCGTATGGATGGAGTCCATGTAGACAATGGGGTGTCCCTCGGAGCCTTTCAGCACGAGACCGCTCGCGTTGATCACGGCGAGGGTGTCTTTCACTCTCATCACGGCATAACGAGTCGTGTCGGTCGTGCTGCTGATATCGGTGAGTCCGCTCAAGTTGACGTTAGCATGGTCGATGACAAGGTTGTTGACGCGCTGGATGGTGGTCAGCGTACGGGTGGCCGATGTCATTTCACCGCTGCGTTCGCTACGGGTGCCGTAGTTCCTCAGTAGGATGTGACGACCCAGCGCGCCCGATTCCGTATGAGTGCCGCTACCGTAGAGACCGCCATTGATGGTCATGTAGTTGTCCGTGTTACCCGTCGTATTATAGTCCGTGCCGTCGATGAAAATGAGGGAGTAGCCGGTCTGGTCATAGTGGCGCCAGTCATTGGTAGTTGTGGAACCGTAGTAGTCAGATCCGCCATAGACTGAGCCACCGATAACGAGGGTATCGGCCGTAGGCTCCACAGGGTCTATTCCTGTTTGATTCCAACTTCCCGTATGGGCTTTGTTGTAGTCGATATTGGATTCTTTGTTGGGGGCACTCAGGATGGCGTTGGCACCGATGTTGACGCACACCGAGCCGTTCACCAGGCCTGCATAGCCCGCGCCATGCACGTCATCGTCGATCTGGCCGCCGCTGACGTTGACGAAGGATGTCCATTTTTCAGCGTTTGCCTGACTTTGTTCTATCTCGCCGTCGTTGGAAGAATGGCTGCAGCCGTAGACAGTACCATGAATGTGGCCGCCTCTGACGTTCACCGTCTTCAGACCGGAGTGAGTCCATAAAACTGCCAGGTCAGGATCGTCGGGTACAGGGATAGCGTTACTACCGCCGTGCACATCCTCGTGGACTTCGCCGTTCACGATGTTGACCACCTTGCGGCCCATCACCACGGCTTGGTTACCGCCGCCGAAGACATTGCGCCACACGTGGCCGCTCAAGATGTCGACCTTCGTGTTGCCTTCCACACGTCCTGCTGTGGGGCTGTGGGTTCCTGTGGGGTCTACGTCAAAACCACGACCGCCGCCATACACGTTACCTTTATACAGACTGGTTGTGGCGTCAGTGGCGATGTTGCAAACGTCAGTCCCTGGAGTGAGTGCGCCTATGGTGACATGGGTGTCACCAAACTTGGTCACGTCAGTATGACCCTTAGGCGTGTATTTCTTGACATGGCCGTCCATACCGCCGCCGAACACCGAGCCATAGACTTGGGCGTTGCCGTCGACGGTGACATTGGTCCAATGCACGTATGCAAGGTCTTTAAAATCATCACCAATATTACCTCTACCAGAGCCGAACACGTGGCCGTTGTCATAGGTGCCAGCACCAATTTTGGCATTGCCCGTGATGTGGACGGTAGCCATACCATAGTCGGCGGGGATTTTGTCAAGATCAATGTTTCCATTATTCAAAGTATCCAAAACAGCTTCGTAGCCTACCGAAGCCAAGCGGCCACCGCCAAACACGGAGCCTTTGACCAAACCATCGTTAACCAAAACATTGGTGCTGATGCCCGTGATGCCTGCCGTTGAGCTATAGGTACCCGTCGACTGGTCAATATCGAGACCACGACCACCGCCATAGACGTTGCCGTCCACGCCTGGCTCACCGTTAGTGCCAATGACGACCTCATGTCCGTCAACAGTGGAGCTGTTGACAGTGGCGTCGCCGATGAGGACGTCGGTGCAACGGCGTGTGTGACCGTCCTCGCCCGAGCCGTACACGGTAGTCGTGACTTTACTCTTACCCGTGATGATGACCTTGGTGTTTTTCACCATGGAAAGGTCCTTGTAGGCTTCGCCCGCCATGCCCTTTCCTGCACCGAACACCATGCCGTTGCGGTTGGCACTATTGGGAGTGACACCCACATAGGCATTCTCTGTCAGGGTCACATTGGCCCAACCAGTGTGATAGCCGCTGGCATCGGGCACTTCGTTGGCATCACCAACCGAGGCTAAGTTGCCGCCGCCATACACGTTGCGGCAAACACGACCTCCCGTAATCATCACGTAAGTGTTGCCTTCCACCTTACCGGCAGTGGGGCTATATTGGTTGACTCCTTGATCGTCAACGTAAGTGTCCACGCCACGACCGCCGCCATACACATTGCCGTGGAAGTAGTCTGTACTCAAGGTTGGGTTGGTAGGATTGTATGATGTGCCGCCTATTTGTCCGTCCATGACATTGACGTAGGTGTCAATCAGCACATGGCCGTCCTCGCCGCCGCCGAACACCGAACCTATAATGAAGGTTTGCTTGTCCGACTGTTGGTCGATGTTCACCAAAGTCTGCTTCACCCTACCCAAAGTAGGATATATGGAAGTGGCTGGTCCCGCAAGGCCCTTGCCGCCGCCATACACGTTGCCGCCTATGCGGTCCTCTTGGTTTTGGATTTCGTGGCCGATGGAGATATTGTTCGTCTGAGTGCTAGTGCCCACGTTGACGGTGGTATAGCCGTGGTCCCTGCCGGCTATTGTATCGCCGTTGATGTCAATGCCGACATTGCCCAAGCGACCACCGCCATAGATGGAACCGAGCATGGTGCCGCCGTCAATGTTCACGATGGTGTTGCCACCCACACGGCCAGGGGTCGTAGTCTTAGCGAGATAGTTTCGTCCGCCACCGAATACGTTGCCATCAACACCCGAAGTACCACTGCTGCCAATGACAGTTGCATCATTGTCCACTTGGCCGATAGTGGTCACAGCATTTCCCAACACATGGCCGTCCTCGGCACCGCCGAACACTGAGCCGTAGATGATACCGCCCTGGATTTTCACATCAGTGCTTGCCACATTGGTGTTGTTATCGAAATCGGCACGCGGGTCGCCGCAGCCGCCACCAAACACGTAGCAGATGGTAGGCTGTCTCATAATATCCTCCTCGGTACGAGGCACGCCGACAGTGCCGTCGGTCATCGTAATCGAGGCAGAGCCGATCACGTTGGTAAACTCGTTGGCACCATATACGTTGTTAAGGATATGTCCGCCATCGATGAAGACTTCGGTATTGCCCCAAACCTGGCCCGAAAGCGGGTTCCAGTAGCACTGGTATTCTTCAGCGGCATTTTTCTTCACATACGGGAACCAGCCCGAGCCGCCGCCAAACACGTTGCCGAACCACGACTTGCCGTCGGAAGGAGTAATGCCTTGCTTCAGAAGCACCAAGTCGAAGGGATCATAGTGGGTTGAACCACCATAGTTGCTACCGTAAGGCCAGTGAGTCGTTCCGTGTAAGGAATTGGTAATGGGAGTCTCGATCGGGTTGATAAAAACAGATTCGTCTGTATACCTCAAATCATTGGTTCCATTATCGCCTGCGCCGATTTGTCCGCCGCTGATGGTCACCTTGGTGTTGTGCATCACATGGCCGGCTTCGGCACCGCCAAACACAGAGGCTTTCACCCAACCTCCGCTGACTTCCACCTCGGTATTGTTGACTGTGGCCATGAGGTCGATGATTCTTTGGTTAGAGGTTACGCCATCCAAACTGATGCTAACATAAGGATAGACATCATTATTGTTGGCATCCTTCTTTTCCGGGTCGTCCACGATGCCCTCGCCGCCGCCATACACATAGCCGAGGTCGTCGTTGTATTTCGTCCAGAAGATGTCGGGGTCGGAGGGGTCTGCAAGATCGCATCTCATCTTCGCCCTGTCGGCACCGATGATGCCGCCTTTGATTTTCACCTTGGCCAAGCCTTCCGAGATTTCGATATTGGTACCATTTCCTTCCCAAGAGTATTTACCCACGTTGGCAATCTCGCCGCCGCCAAACACGATACCGTAGATATGGGTGGGATTGTCCGAATCAACTTCCGAGACTTCCACCACGGTGTTCTTGACCATACCGACAAGCAAGGCCGATGCTGCAGGACGTCCTGCGGCTGTGAGGCCTTTCTCATTACCCATGCCGCCGCCATACACATTACCCATGCTGTGTTCGGAGAAGGTTTCGATGAGGAGTTCGTCGGGGTCAGAAGGATTCGTATTCGTTTTGGTGTTGTTGCCCACCGTGCCGCCTTTCACTAAAACCATGGTTCGGCCATGGTTGTTGCCATCCAATTGAGTCCTTGCGAAGTCGATGCCCGTTAAGGCAAGACGACCGCCACCGTAGATGTTACCGTAGATTTGTCCACCCTCCATCTCGATGTGGGTGTTGCCTTGCACACGGCCTGCGACGTAGTTCTTTCCACTGTAGTTACGACCACCGCCAAAGATGTTGCCGTCGTAGGAAGTGGTGCCGAAGGTGCCCAACAGTCCGCTCACATAAGTCACACTCGTGCTGTCGAGAACGTGGCCGTCCTCCGAACCGCCGAAGACGCTGCCCCAGATGCGGTTGGTGTTGACGTCGGCAGTGGCGGGGATGTTCACCGTGACATTTGTATAGTTCACGTTGCAGAGGTCAAAATAGTGGCCATTAGGATCGTCTGCAGTCATCGGGTCGTTGCCGATGCCTTGGCCGCCGCCAAAAACGTAACCGTCCAAGCTGTTCAAGCCGACGGGGAGGTTGTAGCCCGTCTCCACTTTCGGTCCGGGACCCACTTGTCCGCCGGTGACAGTCACCGAGGCCAAGCCCGTGTTGGCCACAGGATTGATGGCAACTATTGGGGAGGTCGGGTCATTAGGATTAGTATAAGTGATGGTGCGTTGGCCCACGCTGGCCATTTCGCCGCCGCCATACACATTGAACCACACCTGGCCGCCGCCGATGGCAACGGTGGAATTGTTCATCACCCAAGCCGCATCGCGTTTGCCATCGTTGCCGTGACCGCCGCCGTACACATTACCGCCGGTGATGTGATAGAGGGTGTCCATGCCTTCGCTATGGTCCGTGCTCGGTTTCCAATCGTATTGTATCGTGCCCACTGTGCCGCCCGTCATGTCGACATCGGTATTCTTGGTCACTTGGGCGATTTCGCCACCGCCGTAAACATTACCCTTGATGAGGGTAGGTATGTTGTCTTTTTCTTGTGCGATATTCACATCGGTATTCCTCACTTTGGCCATGGAAGCCCATGCGGGGTTTTCTGTCTGGCCATCCAAGAGGAGCAATCCTCCCCTACTGGCGCCATAGACGTTGCCGCCAACCATGTGTCCATTGGTGTTGGCATCGGTCTCGTAAGCGTTGCCGACGGTGCCGCCGCTGACGGTGACATTGGTTTGGCCATGGTTATCGTCGTCATACAGGGCACCTGTAGTGAGATTCACTCCCACTGCAGCCATACGGCCGCCGCCATAGACAGAGCCAAGCACAAGGCCACCTTCCATGGTCAAATTGGTATTGCCGACCACGCCACCCACAGTGGGTGAGTTGATTGAAAGGCCACGACCGCCGCCGAACACGTTGCCGTCGAAGGTTGTTGTGCCCCAAGTGCCGACAAGCGGGCTTGACAAAACATCTGTTCCACTCAGGGAATCCCTGAGGACGACCTCCGTGTTGCCCAAGACGTGGCCGTCCTCGCCACCGCCGAAGACGGAGCCGAAGACGACACCGCCCATGATTTCCACATTGGTGTTCTGAGCGTTGGTCCATTCGTTGAAAGGTGTGCGCGGGTCGCCCTTGCCACCGCCAAAGACGTGACTATTCAAGGGGTGACCTGTGATTTCATCCACGGTTTGCGGCACGCCGACGGTGCCTCCCGTCATCTTGACGGAACTTGTTCCCATGACGTCGGAGATTTCACCAGCTCCAAAGACAGAGGTCAGGATATGGCCACCCCTGATTTCCACGTTGGTGTTGCCATACACACGTCCTGCCGTGCGGCGCCATAAGCCAGCCGCGTAGGGATAGTAGCCCGAGCCGCCGCCGAACACGTTGCCAAAGAAGGAATTGCCGTCGGAAGCGCTCAAGGAGCCGCCTTGCGAATTGTATCCTGGTTCATTAGCGAAGATATCATACGTCAAGTATTGACCATTATTGCCGAAAGGCCAAGCGTCGCACTCGTTGAAGCGGGTCGCGATGGCATTGATTTTGTCAATATCACCTGATTCAATTGTGTCCTTGGCTTTAGTCCACCATTCTTCTGGATACACACCATCCCACGTCCAGGTGGTTGGGTCACTTGGATTAGTCTTTTTGCATCCGTTACCGATTTGGCCGCCCGTAATCAACACTTTGGTGCCGTGCAGTACCAAGCCGTTTTCGCAACCGCCATACACAGAGGCATTGATGAGGGTCGGTGCACTGGCGTTGGCGTTGTAGATTTCCAAATAGGTGGTGTCGACCACGGCAAGGATGTTGGCTTTTGGGTAAGCAACAGGGTCGTTGGTGCCACGGCTACCCGCGAAGATGTAGCCAAAATCGTCGTCGACAGCGTCTGTACCTGGTGTAGGCATCTTTGCTTGGGGGAGGCCTACTTGACCACCGCCTACGATAACCGAGGCCAAGCCTGTATTTGGTTCGCAGGTCATAGGCTCACCTGCGAAATGGTCGCCTTGATTTGCATTGTAGCATTCCGTGAAAGTACCCACCGAGCCGAACTCGCCGCCGCCGTATATACTGCGTGTCACCCAGCCGTTTCTCATGTCGACGTAGGAATTGCCTTTCACCAATCCCGCTTTTTCTTCTATTGGCGTGCCCTTGCCGCCACCGTAGACGTTGCCGCCCATATAGTTTCCAGTCGAAGCTTCATATCCGATGGTACCTTGCTCAATAACCACCAGAGCGTTTTGCTCGACCGAGCCAACTTCACCACCGCCATACACATGGCCTTTGATGACGAGGTCGGTAGTCTTATTGATGGTCACATAGGTATTTTTCACCTTGCCCAAGTTTTGCCATTGCGGGTTTATCGTCGTGCCGTCCAACAGGGTCAGTCGGCCCTTGGAGCCACCAAACACGTTGCCACCGACAGTGTTGCCGAATTCGTCAACAGTCCCAAATCGGTTGCCGATGGTGCCGCCTTTGATGTTGACGTAGGTGTAGCCTCCAAAACCACTGTCATCTACCAAATTGCCGTTTAAGGCTACGAGATCCAAACCCACCGAAGCCAAACGGCCACCGCCGTAGACGGAGCCGAGCATGGTGCCGCCCTCAATGTTGACAGTGGCTTTGCCGCCCATGCCACCATTGGCAATGTCTTTGCCCGAGAAACCGCGACCACCACCGAACACGTTACCTTCATAAGTGGAATAACCCCAAGTGCCGATGAGGGGACTCGACGCAATTGTTGATCCATTGATGGAGTCCTTGACGGTAACCACCGTGTTGCCCAAGACGTGGCCGTCCTCGCCGCCGCCGAAGACGGAGCCGAAGACCGTGCCGCCCGTAATATAGACATTGGTGCTGCCGACGTTGGTCCATTTGTCGAATCTGGAACGCATGTCACCCAAGCCCGCGCCAAAGACGTGGCTGTTGAGGGGACGTTGTTCAATGTCGGCAATAAGTTGAGGCACACCGACGGTGCCACCTGTCATCTTGATGGTGCTGCTGCCAACCACGTCGGTCAGCTCATTGCCGCCGAAGACGGAAGTGAGGATGTGGCCGCCCTCGATTTCCACCAAAGTGTTGCCGTTGACGCGGCCAGCCGAGCGGCGCCACACGCCGGGAGCAATAGGATAATAACCTGAGCCGCCGCCATACACCTTGCCAAAGAAGGTGTTGCCGTCGGAGGCATATAATGCACCGCCTTGAGGATTGTATCCTTCGGTACCGGCGAAGATGTCGTACGCCAAGTATTCGTCGTCTTCGTTGCCGAAGGGCCAAGCCGCGCACTCGTGGAAAGGAGCTATTTTTTCGGTAATGTTGGCTACTGTACCAGTACGAATGGCCTCAATGACCTCAGTCCACCGCGTTTCATCGCCAAATGACGTGGTGTCCCATTTCGGCTCTTCTCCTTCAACCCAATAAGGGACGCCAACTTGGCCGCTCTTGACTTTCACATGGCTGTTGCCCAGCAGTATGCCGTTCTCGCAGCCGCCGTAAGCCGAAGCCGTGATGAAGGCACCGTTGATTTCCAAATAGGTGCGGTCGACCACGCCAAGGGCAATGGCTTTGGGATAGTTGATGGAGTCGGCTTCGCCACGTCCGCCGGCGAAGACATAACCGTAGGAATCCTCCCAAGTGTCCGTTCCAGGCGTAGGCATCACTGCTTTTGAGCCGTAGCCTAACTTTCCGCCGTTGAGCACCACACTGGCCAAGCCGGTATTCGGCTTGCAAGCCGTGGGGACGTACACTGTCACATTCTCTCCTCCCGTATTATACACAACAGAAGTAGAGTCTGAGAAATCGCCCACCGAGCCCAACTCGCCGCCGCCGTACAAGCTTTGCACAACGGTGCCGTTGTTCATGGTGACCGAGGTGTTGCCTGTCACCAAGCCATGTTTTACATCGTCACGCGTGCCTTTGCCGCCGCCGTAGACATTGCCCTTGATGACAACTTGTGCCGAGGCCATGCCGCCCGTGAGCAGCAAGGCCAACAGGATAAATGACCTGCGTTTAAAATTCATAGTCAAATTGTTCATATACTTCATCGCTTATATTATATTCGTTAGGGTTGTTCTTCAAAAATAGCTGTTACTTGGGTATTCTGAGTTCTCACGGTAAAGCTAGTGGTAGCTTCGTTCGGAGTGGCAATAATACCGTCTCCAGATTCACGCACCCATTCCTTAAATCTATAACCTGTTGCAGGTGTAGCAGTAAGGGTGAGCGTCGAGCCTTCTTCAATGTAATCGCCGCTGCTCACGTTTTGGCTCGAGGCGTTGGTGGCAGTGATACTACCGCCTGCTAATGGATCAACTCCGAAAGTGAATTGATGAGTGGGGATTTCTTGGAAGGAAGCCGTAATGGAGGCATCTCCTGTCCCCATGGTGAAGATGGTATGAGGCACATTTCTATTTCTTATTTGTGCTCCCTCGCCTGAAATCGTCCATTCCTCAAGTTGGTATCCCGCTTGAGGATTGGCAGACAGGTTGAGCACTGCGCCTTCGCTGATCTGGCTTTCAGACTCAACTAGACGGCCTTGGCAATCATAGACCGCGATGCTACCATGGCCGCCTACTGGTTGGGTTATCGTAAGTTTATGTTTTTGTGCACCAGCAAAAACAGGTGTCAAAGTAGAATTTTCCGTTCCCATGGTGAAGGTAGTGGAAGTGGCTGTCGCATCACCAACGCTTGCATTTTCACCATCGACCGTCCATCCACTGAATTGTTGGCCGTAAGGAGAAGGTAAGGCCTCGATGAGGAGATCCATGCCTTCGCCGAGTGTAGTAGAACTGCTTGTTATTGCATTGCCTAACAGGTCGGTCACCCTAATGGCATTGTCATTTTCCGGTGTGTTATAAGTAAAGGTGTATGTTTTAGGCACAATGATCACTTGCGCGCTGCCACGGACTTCGCCTTCCTCGCCACCGCCATACACATTACCAAGAACGTTGACAGACTTGTTGGTGCCGTCACCGACAATCACTCTCGGATTGCTGGTGACATGGCCTTGGAATCCACCACCAAACACGTTGCCTGCATAGAATGTAGGTTCAGAGTAATTGAGGACAGGAAGGTTGGATGTAGTGCCACCGATATCGCCTTTGAGAATCTTGATGTCAGGCGAAATGATGGTGGGATCGGTAGGTGCTGTGTTGGTAAGACGACCACCGCCATAGATGTTACCTATGAAGAGCGGGCATTCTGCATCACTATTTTCATAGATATTGATACCAATCTTGCCCTTGACGTTGCCGTTTTGGTCGCAGCCGCCGTAGAGGTTGCCGATGGTACCGCCCGTAATAATCAGGTTGATATTGCCATCAATATTAGATTCGAATGTTTCATCTTCAGTTGTTTCCGGATTGTCAATACGACCTTTGGAGCCGCCAAACAAATTCTCGAAAATACCGCCCTCAATAGTGAGGTTGATGTCGCCACGGATTTGGGCACGGTTACTGCCGCAGTACAGGTTCACGAATTTCATCTCGATGAGTTGGCCCGTGGGCGTATCACCACTATTGGGATCCCAATCGGGGTCATAGGGGTCGAAATTCAATCCGCAGTTAATGGTTGCTGTGATATTGCCTTCAATATCGGCTTGGTTGGCGCCCATAAAGTGGTCGACAATGTTCAATGACTCACAACCCCCGAAGTTAGTTACTCTAATGTCGCCATGTACCACGCCATGCTGATTGCTACCTTGGAAGAGTACATTGATGACACCACCGCCTACCAAGACTGTGATGACTTCTGTTCCAATTGTTGAACTATTACCGACATTGGCCGCGTAATCAGGGCCAAGTTCGCCGTTACCGCCGCCAAACACCTCGCCCAAACGACCGCCGTCGATGGTGAGATTCACGCCATATACGTCAGCAGCGTTGCCACCGCCAAAGACACGGCTGATGGTGTTATCGCATCCATGTATCCACACGTTGGTTTTAAGGGAGCGGTCTACCATGTAGGGAGACTGGTTACCACCACCAAAGACCTCGTGGATGGCATAACTGCCGTTGAGATTGCTGGCTATATTGCTGGAGTTATGTGCGGTTTGGTACACATCCACTTGCACTTCGCTTTGGGGCGATCCATTCACATTGTTGCAGCCATACACGTCGCAGCTGGCGAGGTTTGCTTTTCCTGTGTAGGAATTAAAATCGCCTGCAATACCATTACCGATTCTAACGAAGACCTTGCCATTAACCACAGCTGCGACAGAACTGCTTCCCAAGCCGCCGCCGAACACCTTACCGTAGTCGTAAGTAGTGCTGCTGGTAGGAATTCCAGCAATGGTACCGTTGGCCACATTGACGCGGGTAGAGTTGGAATTATCAGTGTTGACCGTTCCCAAGGCCGAACCGCCGTAAAGCTCGCCGTAGAGCGTAGGATTAGCATTCACATAGGTATCGAGGTCACCAAAGTTAACGGTGACATTGCCCGCCACTACCGTAGGTTGTCCGTAGCCGCCACCAAAGATGTAACCTTTGCTGGTGCTGGTACCAATGGTGCCGTCATAAATATTGACATTAGCGTTACCTGAGACCGTGCCGCTGGTGTAGCAGCCGCCGTAGATGCCGGTAACCACTGAACCGTTATTCATGTTGACCGTAGTATTACCTGTAACGCCAGCCTCTTCGCCGCCGCCGAACACCCTGCCCGTGACAAAGGCACGGAAGTTACTGGGGTTGAGGGTAATGCCTTCGGGAATCGATATGGCAGAAAGGTAATCTGACATCGTATTGTCATAGCCGATATTGACAATCGGATTTGCTTCGACCTGAGCTTCTTTACCGCCGCCGTACACATTGCCACTGACGCCCGCTGCATCTGCGATGTGCATCACGTTGACCACGGGGCCAACGGTAGTCTCAGTAGGTGCATAGTCTGCCAGATTGCCGCCGCCGTAAACGTTGGTGAGTTTGAGGCCGCAATTATCGACACCGAAGTCAAGCACATTGACGACAATGGTATCCGCGATGGCTCCCTTGATGTTATTGCCGCCGAAGGCATTAGTGATGTCACCGCCTTCAAGGTTGAGGGTCACTTTACCGGTGATGTCGGCTCCATCAGTTTCGGTTCCCTTCGAGCCGCCAAAGACATTGGTGATGGTGCCGCCTCTGATGTTCAAGGTCACATCACCAGTAATGTCAGCCGTCTCGGAACCACCGTAAACCGTTCCAAAGGTTCCGGTACCGCACTCAATGGTAGTCGTGATGCCTTCGGTATTCAACTCAGCCAAGCTGGCACCGCCAAAGAACTCATCGATGATTTCTGTGCAGCCCGAGTTGTTATTGATTTCCGTGATGACTGGGCCCGCGATGTCACCATTTTTATTGCTGCCGCCGTAAAGGTGGTTGATGATACCGCCTTGGATTTCGGTGTTGGTGCCACCTGAGCCAACGTTGGCTGCTGTCACCTCACCGTTTCCGCCGCCAAAGACATAATCCATGCGACCGCCCTCGATGAGGGTCGAAACACCCGTGGCATCGGCTGCATTACCACCCGCGAACACCCTTCTAATGGTGTTCAAGCACTCGTGGACATGAACCAGGATTTTTGCATTTTCGGCCTGTGGAGCATAGTTAGCCAGGTTGCCGCCGCCGAACACTTCGTCGATGGCGTATCCGGTAACTGTCTCGCTACTACCATCATAGTCGCCAGTAATGTAGTATGTCTTCCACACATGCACGGTAACATCGTCTTGAGGCGAGCCGTTGGTGTTGTTGCAGCCAAAGATGTCGGCAGACCTTAAGTCGATAAAGCAATCTCCTTGTGCTTGTGAGGAGTTACTGATATTGACGAACACCTTACCGTTCACCCATCCCAAGGTGTTATCATCGTCATCGCCGAGGCCGCCGCCAAACAGCATGCCCGTCAGCTTGCCGTTCAGGAAGTTGACAGTGGTGGAGTTGTCACCATTCGTATTGACGCTACCCAAAGCCGAGCCGCCGTAGATGTTGCCATAGATTTCAGCGACATCCGTCCAATCAGTGGCAGTAGGCCGGCCAACGTTAACGAGCACGTCGCCCGAGGTGCTGGTGAGTGCTCCTAAGCCGCCGCCGAAGACGTTGCCTTGGTTACTAGTGCTGGTGCCCACATGGCCACCCAAGATATCAGCGCCCGAATTGGCGCAGGTGGGAGCAACGAAATCCACATCGCTTGTGGCAACCAAATCCTCTGGAGTGTGGTCGCTACCAGCGACATAGACATTAGTGCCATCATAGTCATAATTTCCGTTGCCGCCGCCGTACACATCGCCGACAGTGCCGCCCACGACGACGACACGCGAAGTGTCGCCCACGTGGCCACTGATGTCGCTGCCCGCGAAGATGGGGGTGTCGATGAAGTTACCGCCCTCCACGAGGACGAGGCTGTTGTTGGTCACACCGTTCATGCGGCAACCGCCGTAAATGGCTTCGCTCACCTTGGCCGTGGAAGTAACCGGAGTGCCCGTCCCGTTAGGTACGTATTCATTGAGCAAGCGGACATAACTACCGATGTTATCATAGCCACCAATGTTCTTGGTATTGACTCCGTTTGCTGCCATGGCGCCACGGTTGCAACCGCCATAGACGGTACCAACCTGGCCATGCACCAAGAGAATGTCAGACACCACATCCAAGTCACCTTTGTTGTTGCCACCAAAGATGGTGTCCACATTGTTATTTTCATAGTCGGGATTTTGGACATTGAGGAACACAGTGACGCCACGGCGCGCCGTAACGCCATTGCCGCCGCCATAGGCAGTACCGATTTTTCCACCTGATGCGCCACCGTTGATATGGATATCCACAAAGGTGTAGGATTGGATAGGTTGGAAGTTCTCGTAGCAATATTCGACGCTTCCAGGCGCATAGTCACCATTACCACCGCCATAGACGGTACCAATGTGGGCATTTCCCTTGATTCCGACGTAAGTCTTCACGCCTAATGCTGTTAAAGAAGTCGCATTGTCAGAGGCCTTAGTATAGTCTTCAGGCAAGATACGGTTGGTTTTTTCAGCCACCTGTCCCGAATGGTCGTTGCCGCCATAGAGGGCAGTCTCGATGGTGCCGCCCGACACCCTCACTTCGTTGGTGCCATAAATGTTGGCCATATTGCCGCCACCATACACATTGCCTTTCACCAAACCGCCATCCATACGCACGGAGGCCAAGCCGATGAGTTCAGGGTAACCTCTGTAAGATCCCGTGCCATCATCGAAACCGACGCAGGCCAAGTTACCGCCAGCATAGACATCGCCTCCGATGGTCGCTCCATTGCATATAATCGCATGGGTTTCGTTGTGGGTGGGGACGGTCATGCCAATATAACGTTCCTCCGGGTCGGCATAGTTGATGCCTGCGGAATAATGAATACCATCCTGACTGCAGTGGTAATAACCATTACTGCCGCCATAAAGGTTTTTGTAGATGTTGATGTTGTCGCCACTGTTACCTCCCGCCTTAACAAAGGTGCCACCATAAACGGCTTGTTGCTCCAATGTTTGAGGAATGGCGGGGGCAGTGGGGTCAACACGTGTGCTGCCCACGTCGCCGCTGATGTTGCAGCCGCCATAGACATAGCCCACATGACCCTTCTGCAACTCTACCCAAGTGCTATAGAGCACATTGCTTATCTGGCAGCCTCCATAAATGTAGTCCACTAACATGGTGGGGCTGTTCATCTGCACGTAGGTGCCATAATTAAAGGTAAAATCAGTGAGGTCTCCTTCATCAAAATAGATAGTTTTTTCTATGTGGTCAGCCATATCGCCTGCGTTGCCGCCACCATAAACGGTGCCTACGCTTCCAGAAGTCAAGGTAACGGTAGGCACGATGTTCATCGGTGCCTTGTTGTTGCCGCCAAAGAGGGTGCGCACGTTGTAGATGCCTCCAAAGCCGTTCCAGCCATAATCCTCCTTAGGCGTAATGGTTCCGCCCGTGTAGGATGCGATGGCATTGGAATAAACATTCCCGAAAGTTGTGCCGCTGCCGGCAGCAATGGGACAATTCACTACCAAATTGGCTCCCGCCACGTCAGCTGAGTTGCCGCCCGCGAAGATGGTGTCGCACTGGCCGCCGGTAATCAAGACCTGCGTTGCTGATGCGGCCACCTTGTTGCCACCGCCAAAGAGATAGCAGATGCCGAAGTCGCGGCCATAGCCCGTGGTAGCTGTGTTCTGGATACTGTCCACCAAATTGATTGTGGTCTTGTTCACCTCAATATGATGAGGGCCGGCTCCTTGGCTGCCGCCAACGTTATTGCCGCCAAACACGGCGAAAATGGTGCCGCCATTGACGGTGATCGTAGAACTCTTATCTGTATTTTCAGTTAAAAATGCGTTTTTGGCGCCGCCGAAAATGGAATCAACCTTGATGTAGTCGTTAGTCACCGTGATGTCAGTCTTGGTAATGGAAGGAATGGTCAAGGTGGATGCAGTAGTGCCGGTGTTGGTCCACACGGGAACGTCCCATCCCGTTATCGGCGACAAGGCATACACGCCAGCCCCTGCGGGCACATTGGCGGTGGTGGCACCTGCGGCGACGGGAGCAAAAGTGGTGCTGCCGTAAGCATAGTAGCCATTGCCGCCGCCATAGACCGAGCCAATCTTAATTGATTTACCGGTGGTGCCGTAGCTATCGTAGTCGTTAGGATCGTCTGCATCGACGCCCAAGGTGATTTTCGAACCAGCCGGATCGTGTACTGTACCTGCAATATCGTTGCCGCCATACACGGCACTGAGGCTGTCGCAGTTGATGATGACCACTTCGGTCTTTCCTGTCACGTCGGCCATACGGCCGCCGCCGAAGACGGAACCGAACGCATACAATCCAGCAGGCTCATCCTTGGTCGTGAAGGAATATGGCGTAGGTTCACTCGTTTCCGGATCGCAGTCAGCCTTGACCGTATAATAATAGGTGGCTCCAAAATCCAAGCCTGTGATGATATAGGAAGTAACATTGCCTACCGCCGCCGAACGCCATTCCGTATCGCCGCTCTTTTGCCACGACACCGTGTAACTGTCGGCTGTGGGATACCACGACACGGTGACTCCGGTGTAAGTGACCGCCGGCGTTGCAGCCTGGCCAGGATTCTGGCATGACGTTTTCACCATGACCGTAGCTGTCCTGGTCTGTTTGGAACCATCACTATAGGTAACGGTCAAGGTCAAGGTGGCCGTCTTGTGACCCGTGGTGTTTTCGACACGGTAATAGAGCATCGGGGCAGTAGCACTGCTCGAATTTACATCATTCCCTTGCTCGAACGAGAGGTAATCCATTCCATCACCCGAAATAGTCCAACGATAGGTCGAAACAGTGGCTCCTGTAACAGTTTGTGAAGCAGGTACGGCTATGCCTTGGTCTTGTCCACCCCAGTAGTTATGCGTGACATAATCGTCAGGGTCAGGGTAAATCGCTTCGTTGATTTGATATTGGGTATAGACAGGTGTATAAGAGTAAGAATAAGCACTAACTTGCGCAGAAAGAGAATGAGTATCACCAAAATACATCTCAAAACCAGTCAAGTCCCCTAAGCCACCCTGCAAAGTTGTGGTGTCTTGGGGATGCTCGGTGATTATTACGGCATGGTATTGTCCACCAGTAGTAGTTATTCCGTAAGATTCCTCAGAAAGCTTCCATGTGGCTGATTCCGCGTTGTATTCCACATAGTAAACCTCCCAGCACTCTCCGTATTCCCAATCATGCTCACAAGTTTCTTCAGTAACACCGTAATACTGAACACCACGAGCCAAACCACTATCCCAACGATAAAAGTAGTACTGGCTTTCAGGATTGTTAAGGTCGGTTCCTGACGGCAATGAGCTGGACAAGCTGATTGCACCGCCTGCGGTAAAACTCGGAGCACCAAGAAACCGATAATTCGTCCCGTCGAAGTAATAATAGTTTTTGTTGGTACCACCCTGAGTGAAGGTTTGGTCCGACATCCAGATACAATCGGGACTGAAAGTCGTAGCATCCTGGAGTGTGTTGCCCGCATGTGACAGATAGTGAATGACCGTTTGGCCACCTTCCTGTGTACTCACCTTAATGACATGCGGTCCCTGTGCCAAAGTGTATCCCGCTACAGACAAAAGCAAAATGCAGCATATTGTAAATCTTCGTGCCATATTCATCTTATCGTTAATTCTAGGATTGTTATTTTTCATTTTGAATGACTACACCTTAATTAATTAGTACGACCGTTGATAATTACTTTTGTATTGCCAGAGACCGCTCCCATGTTTCCTCCGCCATAGATGTTGCCTATCACCTTGGCGCGGTTTTTAATGAGCACCTCCGTGCTACCAACCACTGCTGCCGCATTGCCGCCACCGTAAACTTCGCCGCTGACGATGGAGTAATGGTTGTTATCGTTGTCGCCCACGGTCACGTAGGGGTTAGCGGTGACCACAGCGTCAGCGCCTTTACCGCCACCAAAAACCGAGCCAGTGACGCTGGTGCCTTGCTTCTTATGGCTGATGTTCACCTTTGGGCTGATGATAGTTGGATCATTTGGTGTATAAGCGGCATCTTGTCCACCACCGTAAACATTGGTGATGTACAAAGGACATTCCAGTTCCCCATCAATGACGTTGACGGTAATAGAGCCAGTGATGTTGCCGTCCTCGTTGCAACCGCCGAAGGCGTTGCCAATGGTGCCACCTTTGAGGTTGAGCGTCACGTCGCCCTCGATGATGCCACCTTTGTTATTGCCGCCGAACACGTTGTCGAAACGCCCCGCTACGATATTGGTTACGATGTTGCCACCATAGTCGGCTTTCTTGGCACCGCCAAAGAAGTTTTTAATGTAGGCGTCGCAGGCCAACACCTGTACCGTAGGTGTTATCCACACATTTCCGCTGGTCTGGATGGGAGCCTCGTTGCCGCCGCCATAAAGTTCGTCGATGACCAAGTCACATTCCTCATAAGCAACGCCGCTGCATGGATCACTACCGGGCTCGGTCTTCGTGTCCACCGTGACATTAATCGTGCTATTGATTCTGCCGTACTGGTTGCTGCCGCCGAAAGCGCTGATGATTTCGCCGCCGTAAATTTTCAGGTTTGTACCATCATATGTGATGTTGGCGCCGGGGTTGTAGTGCAGTGCGTTCGGGTCGTTATGGTTCCCTGTCTCGCTGAAGCCGTTGCCGCCGCCGAAGGCATTGCCTATGGTTCCGCCCCAGATGGTGACATCGGTTCCACGGACATCGGTAGCATTTCCGCCGCCATACACATATTCAATACTGTTGTTACAGCCATGGACGGTCACTACAGGTACTTGTGTGTAGGGTGCCTTGTTGCCGCCACCATAAACCGCGTGGAGGGCGTAGCCCGAAGCCGGTTGGTCGGTGCTGTAGATGTCCACGTTGACCGTGCTCTTGGGCGTTCCACTGATGTTGTTGCAGCCGAAGACGCTGCCCGTGCCGGCCTCACCATCAGGGTCGGCGGCGGAGCAGAGCACGCTGCCGCCATACACTTTCACATACACTTTGCCGTTCACGTCGGCATCCTCGCCGCCAGGACCGTAGCCGCCGCCGTAAAGGCCGCCGTAAATCGTACCCTTGTATAAAGACACCGTCGTAGTGTTATTATTATTGGTATTGACGACACCCATTGCCGATCCACCATACACATCGCCAAACACCGTGACTCCCGTGGTCGCATTGCAGGTGCCGAGATTCAACTCCACATTGCCGTTGACACGTGTTGGTTGGCCATAGCCGCCGCCGTGGACATTGGCATTGGCAGATTCAGTGCCCACTTGGCCTCCATCGATGTGCATCGTCACATTGCCGCTGATGGTACCATTATTGTTGGAGCCGCCATACACACCGCCTTCAACCAAGCCGCCTTTCATGGTGATATTGACCTCGGGAATGGCAAGACCATTGTTGAATGCACCTCCATAAACGCCACCTTCGATAGTACCACCAAGAATATAAATGTTAGACTGTTTGTGTATGTAACCGATGTTTCCGCCGCCATATACATTGCCCGAAGCATCATTGTCCTTTTTCATGATTTTGGCATTGTCGGCAATAACCACATAAGAAGTATCCATACTGGCAGCTTGATTTGTGAATCCACGGCCAGCGCCAAAAACTTGACCGCCAAGCGTGCTATTCTTCATTTTTGCATTCGGTCCGCCCACTTCTGTATTGCCACCCACATAAATGTATGAAGCGCCTCTGGTACGCGAATCACCATTAGTTGTATTAGTACCGTTGGCACCACCAGCAATCCAACTATAAACTTTACCACCCGTCAGGACGATGCGTTTACTGCCCCATGCACTGGTATTGGCTGCACCACCGAAGACACAACCATTGATAACTGCATCCTTTTTAATTCTTAAACTAAAGGCGATTTTCCATGCATCAGTTTGATTGGTGGTAGCATCTGGATTATCATTATTACCATCTGCGCCTGTACCACGTCCTCCGTTAATATTACCTAGTTGGCCCCCTTCAATAGTTACATAACGAGAACCTGGATAATGGTTATTGGTTGTTTGATTAAAATTATGGCCACAATACATGGAGTGAACATAATTAAAACCACCAGTACCAGTAGTTCCGTTTGGGTTTGCATCGGTATCCCAATAATCTTTTTGGTATTCACCGCTTTTCACTACACAATCAAACACCTTTTTATCTTTATTCTGCGAGGATGTAAAAGCGCCAGCTCTGGCATAGAATAATGTGTTTCCCTGTGAAACTGACAGATTGGTGTTCGTGTTTGTAGCCCTATCATAATCACAGCCCAGGATGGCCTTCACCATTACTGTTCCACTTACTGAATAGGTGGAGTTCGTTCCGCCATCGCGAACAAACGCCAACTGATTGATAGTACCGCATTCAATGCGCATTGTGTAATCCAAATCACCGTTGTAAGTTCCGCTAACACCCTGAAGGAGATTTATCGTACTTGTGCCGCAACCGCGTCCGATAATAATATCGTAGTTGGCGAGGGTGAGGGTGTTCGTGGTCAAATTAATCGGGATATTCTCGAATTTGGTGTCTCCCGTAAGGGACGTGGCAGTGTTCGATATTGAGTTGTTTGTATTGTCGGGAGCCGTGCCGTCAGGATAGTAGCACGAGATGGTCACAGGAACATTATTAGTATTGGTGATTCGCTTACCATTACCGGTATAAAGTGTGTAACCAGCACCAGTTGTAGGAACACAGAAGTTGCGCTCGTAGCCGACATTGTTTGTACCGACAGGATTCTCATTCGCTTGGTTTGCCTTTTTCACGTATGCTCTAGCCCAAACTGCTTCAAATTGAACCTCCATGCCATATTCGGCGTTGGGTGCAAAATAGATTTCTGTTTCAGCATTGATGACAGCACCTGTACTAAGGGCCGTGCCACCCGAGGCACCGGCATACACAGCACCTCCCGTCACGCTCTTCAGTCGCCAGCATTGGAAGCCGCGCCAACCCGTGAAGTCATTGGCATCCACATCTCTGTCTTTATATCTGGGTCGCACTTGGAAAGGATTGGGTATTGGCTTGTAGGGACATCTGCCAGAGCCATCAGCATTCTCACGTTCCAATGTCTTATAATACACAAAGGTGTTCTCGTTCTCGCCGCCTACGTTCACCTTGGCACCTACTTTATAATCCGTATGTGTTGAGGTAATATAGTCGGTGCTGGAGGCAGTATAGTCGGCATCGCCCGTCATCATGATACCATCGCCATAATAAGTAATCTTTACGTCAGCAGGGTTGAGGCTATGCAACTCTGAAGGTGTCGAGGCATCGCTGTAGTAGCTCCAGCTGTGGTCTTCATAATCAAATAAGGTGACAACGCCACCAGAGACTCCAGAGGGAATGGTCAATGTGGCCGAGGCCACAGTTGAATTGTTCCAGCCTTCCTTTACTGCAATTGCTTTGATGGTTGTCATCAAATTAAGGCCAGTGAGGTTTCCTGAATACTGGCTGCTGGAGGTTGTTGGCTCGCTGCCATCGAGGGTATAGTAGATGGTTGTACCAGTAATGCTGCAACTGATGGTGGCGGTACCTGCTTCAGGGTTGGTAGTGATGACGGGTTCGGGGAGAGTCATCATCACGGACTGTTCGACAACGTTAGAGGCGTTGCCATTGCGTACGGTGACAGCCTTGATGGTAACAGGCGATGTGGTGCTGCCCGAAAGGTCAATCGGGGTGCCATTGTAAACCGTTCCTGTGGTTGCCGTGGGGTCGGTGCCGTCGAGGGTGTAACGTATAGAGGTGGTTCCCGCAGCGGTGGTGCTCAAGGTAACTGTTGTTCCGCTCACACTGATGGTCGGTGCCGACGGATAGGTGCCCTGCAGGGTGATAGTTTTGTTTCCCGTAAGCGAGGTACCTGATGGAACAGCAGGAGTGCCACCAGTAAAAGAAGCAGTAACCGTAAGAGTTACAGTTACATCGTTTTGTGGCAAACTGGTCACGTTGACGGTGCCTGTTCCATTCGTTCCACTAACGGTGGCATATTCCTCCGAACTGAGTTCCCAGCTATAGCCGCTAATGGTAGCTCCCGCAGGTGTTCCGGTAAAACTATTCCCATTTTCGTCAAAATAGAGGTTTGCATTATTGAAACGATAATTAGTATAGCCTATTTGAAAGGCCGCCCCAGACGCTGTATAATTCGAATTGCCCGTTGTTGTCAATACGTCAGCTCCGCTGATGGTGGGAGGAGTGGAAGTTGCTTGTCCGGAGGTGATGGTGACAGCATAAGCGGTAGCACGGCTGTTGTTATTGCTTATCCGCCATGTGGTATTATTCCGATTGAGGTAATTATTCCTAGTTGCCTCAAGGTTACCTCCATTGGCAGCAGTACGCCACTGAACACTGTTACCTAAACTCACAGAACCAGTTTGCAGATAGTTATTGGTAAGATCAAAAACAGAGCCATTGGAATCAGCTGTGCGGATGCGCCTATCGTTGATATTCCAAATACACGTATTGGGATTAAACCCAGTCGCGGCTGTAGTACTCACTGTGGTTCCTGTATCGTTGTGAGTCAGGTAATAGTCGCCGTTCATAATGACAGTCTGTCCTTTCGCCGTCATTCCAGCCAAGGCCAAAAACAGCACCAAAAAATATCGTTTGGAAATCATCATCGAGAAGAGATTTGTCGTTTTGTAATGGTTCGTTTTCATTCCAATTATATATTAAGCCTAGAAAAATCGGGCAAAGGTACGGTTTTTTATTGAGATAGAGCCTGTTTTTGAGGAAAAAATTTTAAAAAAATGAAAATGCAATAATGTTGAGATTAACTGTAAATCACATTCACAATCACTTTGGAGTTTCCCCCTACTCTCGCCATGTTGCTACAACCGTAACGAAACGTACAAAAAAGTATTTGAAGTGGGATTTTTTATGGATAAGCAGAGGCACAGAATTGGTCTACATAAAAGGCAAGAGAATTTGGCAGTCAACCATCAGCAGTCGGCCATGGTGCTACCAAGCTGATAGCTGACGGCTATAGCTGATGGCTTATTACTAATGACTTGTGACTACGCAGGACAATTAGCCATTAGCTTTTAGCTGGGGAGCTAACAAGCTAATGGCCAACTGCTAAAAGTCCGCGAAAGCATCAATTATTCTGTCGGCACAATGACGACTTTGGTGTTTCCATATACTTTACCTTCACTACCGCCACCGTAGACGTTGCCTTCGATGGTGACTGGCCAGTCGTTGTAATGGTCTTTGTCGCCGATTTTCACTATAGGATGGGCTTCGACATCACCCTTGTTTCCTCCGCCATACACATTGCCTTCATATTGCAAATACCCTACTCCCGTAGTCTGGTTTGGTGGCGTTGATCCTGTATAGTCCGGATCCAACATCACAGTCTGTATTCCACCAACTTTGCCTTTTTTAACATTGATTTCAGGCGTGTTGACCGTACCGTTTTGAAGGTTAAGATAGCTATTAACAAATACACCGTTTTGGTTATAACCTGGCTTGTAGTCGGTCATGTTGCCGCCGCCATAGATGTTGCCGAGGTAGAGCGGGCAGCTCAGATTTGTTTCATCTGCTTCCACGTTGATCGTAATCTTGCCTTGCACGTTGCCATTGAGGTTGCAGGCACCAAAGAGGTTGCCGATGGTGCCGCCGTAGACATTAATTGTAATGTTGCCGCCGGTTCCGCTACCATTATCATAGTCCAAAATGTTGGAAGCGTAGGATTCCTCGTTAGTACTACCATCGTTGAGCCAGCCCTTTGAACCGCCAAACACGTTGTAGAACACGCCGCCATTAATATCAATCTGGATGTTGCCGTAGAATTGGGCCCTGTTGCAGCCTCCATAAAGGTTGACGAATTTTGGCATATTGGCATCGCATTCAATGGTTGCAACAACATCGCCATGGTAATCGGTCATGTTGGAGCCTAAGAAGTAGTCTTCCACCAAGGCATTTCCACAATACTCTGCAACTGTCGACGTGATGCCACCGACGATTTCGCCGTTCATGTTACTGCCGGTGAACCATTGGCTAATGGTACCACCGCCGAGGATGGTGGTGACACCGCCTCCATTCGTAGTATTAACAACGCCAACATTAGCCGCTGTCACTTCACCGTTGCCGCCGCCAAACACATACTCGAACTGACCACCTTCAATGACAAGTACCACGCCATACACGTCAGCTGCGTTACCGCCACCGAAAGTGCGCCATATCGTGTTGTCGCAGGCGTGAATACGCACATTGACATTCTTGGCAATAAGGTTATTATTCACATCATACAGGTAGTCCGACTCATTGCCGCCGCCAAACACTTGGTTGATGGCATAAGCGCCATTCGGGTTGGTCCCCTCAGTACCGTGATAAGTCTTGTACACATCCACGCGTACCTCATCTTGCGGCGAGCCGTTGATGTTGTTGCAGCCAAACACGTCGCAGTTGATGAGGTCGGCCATGCCTGTGTAGTAGGTTGAGTTAGTTTGATCGTATGCCTCATCTTGACAGCCATGACCGTTGCATGCTCCTATATTGACCTGCACGTCGCCGTTCACACGAGCTGCGATAGGAGTAACTCCCGTTGCCGCTTTCCGTCCCAAGCCGCCGCCGAAAACCCTACCATTAATGATGCCGTTGAGGATATTGACGGTGGTGCCGTCGGTGCCGTTCGGAGTGTTGACATCGCCCAAGGCCGAGCCGCCGTAAAGGTCGCCGTAAAGGATGAGATCGTTTGTATGGACTTCATCACCCGTGGCATTGTCGGTGAAAATCCCGCCGAAATTGACGAGGACATGACCATTGACCTGGGTGCCTGCACCGTAGCCGCCGCCGAAGATACTGGCTGGGTTGGCGCTGCCTCCGCTACCGATGGTACCGCCAATGAGTTCCACCTTGGTGTTGCCGTTGATGTCGGCCGCGTTGCCGCCGCCAAATATCATGTCGGTCACCGTGCCGCCTGTAACGTAAACGTAAGGCGAATAAAGAATACCGCTACCTGACGAGGTCACGGTCGGAGTGTAGTCGGCCAAGTCGCCGCCACCAAACACATAGCTGACGGTGCCATCGTTGACAGTCACCTTGACCGTACCCGTAGGCGTGCCGTTCTGGTCGTTGCAACCAAAGATAGTGTCGACGATAGCGCCGTTGGCATACACCTCCACATTGCCATAGACGTAGGCTTCAACGTCCTGATCGATATCACCCAAGCCGCCACCATAAACGACGCCATGGATGGTACCCGTCTTAAGATCCACTTTGGTGAGGTCATCAGTATCGCTGTTCACGCTTCCCAAAGCCGAGCCGCCGTAAACGTTGCCATACAATGTAGGTAAGTATCCAGTGCCGCCAAAGTTGACGGTGACGTCGCCATCGGTTTCGGTATCTACACCGTAGCCGCCACCGAAGACATTCACGGTGTAGCCGTCCTCGCCAGGGGTACCTAAGTTGTTCAAGATATTGACTTCAATATCGCCAGTGACAGTGCCCTCAGCATCGCAGCCGCCATAGACAGCAGTTGCCACCGTGCCATTGATAACGTTGACCACATTGTTTGCAGTACCGGCTTGGTGTCCGCCGCCAAAGATGTTTTGCACACGGGCGTTGACATTGAGCAAGTTCACCGTTGTGGTGGACGCAGCTGTGGCATCATCCACTACAGCTGCCAACTCGCCGCCGCCATACACGTTGCCAGTGACATAGGCTTTAAACGTGGGGGAATAATTCGCGGGAGCATTGCTCGTAAGAGTAGTATAGAGATCCGACATAGTAGTGGCATCATAGCCGATGTTGACCTGCGGGCTGGAGGTCACCGTGGCATCAGCACCATAGGCACCGCCATACACGTTGCCATGGATATCGGTCTTGACGTGCATCACGTTGACCACAGGTGAAATGGGCAATGCACCAGAGACAGGATTCGAAGTGTAGGCCGTCAGATTGTTGGCACCATAGATGTTAGTGATGTCAAGAGGACACTCTAACTCAAGGTCAAGCACATTGACGGTAATCACGCCCGCGATGGTGCCGTTGATATCACTGCCGCCGAAGGCATCGTGGATAGTGCCACCAAAGATGTTAAGGGTGACATTGCCATAAATGTCCGCTGCAACAGATCCACTGCTGTCGTTTTTACCTTTTGAACCTCCGAACACCTGATTATATACGCCACCGTAAACATTGAGTGTGACGTTAGCATTCGGGTTATTTTCATCTCCAATAGGTGCCTGGAAGGAACCGCCGTAAAGTTGGCCGATGGTACCCACACCGCATTCAACAGTAGTGGTGATGCTGTGGTTGAGGGGAGCAGCATTAGCACAGCCAAACACCTTGCCGAAGACCTCGTGTTCGCAATTGCCTTCACCTGTAAGGTTGAGGTCAATATAGTCGATGGATCCCCACATGTTGGCACCGCCATACACCTCGTCAATCAAGCCAGCATGGACGTAGGAAGAGGCTGTACCATAAATGTTGGCGCCTGGGTTATAGCCTGGTGCAGTAGGATCATCGTGGTTGGGAGGAGTTGCTGAGCTGTAACCATTGCCGCCGCCGAACATGCGATGGATACGTCCGCCGTCAATAATGATGCGGGTATTAGCGGCTATGCCGTTGGCGCCCGTGGTTCCCACGTCGGCAGCGTTGCCGCCGCCATAAACGTCATAAACGGTGTTCTCACTACATCCGTAAATATGTACCGTGGAGCATCTTGGTTTATTATCTGATGTCAACGGAGGTAGGTAAGCCGCCATGTTGCCGCCACCATAGACTGCTTTGATTGCGAAATTCTCCTCAGCATGAGGAAGCGATTCCAAATAAGCAACCGTTTGTGTGGGAGTGGGCACGTTATCAGGATAATAGTTATTGGGGCTAGAAATGTGCGCCGTCTTGTAGATGTTCACGAACACGCTGTCTTGTGGCGATCCGTTGACGTTGTTGCAGCCGTAGACCGAACCTTCAATAGTGGCGTTGCCACTAAGATCGTAATCATTTAACGTTGTATTCCAACTACCAGCACCGATGTTGACATAAACCTTGCCGTAAACTTTGGCCAAGATGTCGGAAGTGGCGCCGTTGTATCCGTTCTTCTGTCCGAGGCCGCCACCGTAAATGTTGCCTCCCCCACTGTTGGTTTGCTTAATAAAGCCATCAAGGACGTTAATCGTGGTGGTATTGTCATTATTAGATGTATTGACACTACCTAAGGCCGAGCCGCCATAGACATCGCCATAGATGATTGGGGCAACAGCTCCCGTGACGTTTAACTTATTAATGTTGACGACAACATCGCCATTGGTCTCAGTGTCTTCACCGTAGCCGCCGCCAAAGATGCCGTCAGCCATCGGGGTGCTACTGCTGCCAAACGTACCTCCTAAGATGTCCACATTGACCGTACCCGCGATGCTGCCGGCAAGGTTGTTGCCACCAAAAACACCGCCATTTACCGTGCCACCCGTCACCATGACGTTGCTGTTGCCGTTGGCAGTATAACTGTTGGTGCCGTCATTGAAAGTGGTCGTCGTACCAGCCAAGTTACCGCCGCCGAAAGCCCTGTTGTTCACTGTGCCACCAACGATGTTCATCAAGGTGGAACCCGACAGAGCCGCATAGCCGCCAGCGTATAAATTGTTCGCAGTACCGCTCAACATATCCACCCGCGAAACGGCGCAATAAGGTGCCACGATGGGATTCGTTGCTGTGCCTTCATCAATTAAATCGCCAACAGTACCATCGTCATTTAAATAATAAACATTGTTGTTTTGATACTTATAGTTTCCGTTGCCGCCGCCGTACACATTGCCTAAATATGTGCCGTTTGTGCCGTCCACGCCGTTGACCACCACCATGGAGGTGCCGCCCACGACACCGCTGATATCGCTGCCGCCAAAGATTTCCGCATTGATATGGTTGCTTTCGTGGCCCTCCACGATGACCATACTGTTGTTGGTCACGCCGTTCATGCGGCATCCGCCGTAAACGGCGCCGCTCACCTTAGCCGTAGGTGTGGCCGTATGTGTTGTGGGCGGAGTCGTATTATTATTAGTCACCACGGTATATTCGTTGCGCAGGCGCACCAAGCTGCCCACATGTTCATAGGTCCCGATTGTGACATCGCCTTCCATGGCGCCCTTGTTACAGCCACCATAGACTGTGTTGACCTGACCTTTCAAAAGCACGATGTCAGGCAAGAAATTCAATGAACCCTTATTATTGCCACCAAAAATGGTGCCCACATGGTCGTAGGCAACCGGTTCTCCACCATTCTCTCCCTTGATATTGAGGAATACCGTGGTGAAACCAGTGATGGTCACACCATTTCCGCCGCCATACACCGTATTAATATGTCCACCCTGATGGCCTGCGCCATCGGGATAACCATCGATGTTGATGTCGACAAAAATGTTGCTTTGGATAGGCAAGTTGTCAGGATTGCAATAGTCCATGTCACCACCTTGAGCAATGCCGCTGTAGTTGTAGTCACCGTTACCGCCGCCATAGACAGTGTTGATGTCGGGTCTACCCGTGACACTGACGTAGGTTCTCACATCCGACAACGAGGTGTATCCGTCGGAGGCTATGTTATAGGAATCGGGCAAGACACGGTTGGTGATTTGTGCCACCATACCCAACCTATCGTTGCCACCATAGAGGGCGCCGCCAATGGTGCCGCCTGTGACCTGCACTTCGTTGCTACCGTAAATGGATGCCATTCGGCCACCGCCATACACATCGCCTTGCACGGTACCGCCGCTCATACGCACCGATGCCAGTCCCACAAATTGAGGATAAGGCTTGTAGCCAAGAGTAGGATTGCCGACCGAGGTGTTGGTGTAACCGATAGGTGCCAAGTTGCCGCCTGCATAGACATTGCCCTTGATAGTCGCACCCTCGCTGATGATGGCATAAGTCTCGTTGTGGGTGGGAATAGGCAGACCGATATAACGGCCTTCAGGGTCGCCATAATTGATGTTAGATTCTATATAGCAAATACCATCATTGCAGTGATAGAAACCGTTGCCGCCTGCAAAGAGGTTATTATAGATGACACCTCCCGAAGCTTCCACGTAGGTACCGCCCTGCACGGCTTGGTATTCCAATGTTCGAGGAGTCTGTGCGTCGGGATAAACCTTCGTGCTTCCCACGTCGCCACTGACGTTGCATCCGCCATAGACCGTGCCGACGTGTCCGTTCTTGATCTCAACCCAAGTGCTGAAGTCAACATTACTGACCTGGCATCCGCCATAGAGGTTGTCAACCAAAATGTTGGGGCTGTCCATCACCACATGGGTGCCATACTTGATTTCGTGCGTTATGCCGCCATCAAGGGAAATGGTCTGATCTCTATGAGCCAGCATGTCACCAGCGTTGCCACCGCCGTACACGGTGCCGATACTGCCGGAAATCAGGTTGACATTGGGCACACCATTCATGGCTGCCTGGTTACTGCCGCCGAAGAGGGTGCGTACATTATAGACACCAGAGAAGCCGTCCCACAGGTAGTTAACGGTATCAATCGCCGTATTGCTGATGGTTCCCGAAGTATAATTGGCAGGATTGATGGCCATGGTATAGGTGCTGCCGTAGGTGTAGGTGTCTTCGCCTGCATAAGCACCGAGAGGACATTGCACCGTTATGTTGGCTGCATACACGTCAGCCTGGTTGCCTCCGCCGAAGATGGTGTCGAGCTGACCTCCGGTGATGTCGACTACAGTGGTGGAGCCAGCCACCTTGTTGCCGCCGCCGAAGAGGTAACGGATACCGAAGTCGCGGCCATAGCCTGTGGTGGCCGTGTTCTCAATATTGGGATTGAGGTTGGTGGTGGTTCCGTTAACCACAATATGGTGCTTGGCATAGCCTTGGCTGCCACCGTAGTTATTGCCACCATACACAGCCATGATGGTGCCACCATCGACGGTAATCAAGGAGCCATCTTGGGTATAATCATTATATGTCAAGAAAGCATTCTTGGCACCGCCGAAGATGGAGTCCACCTTGACTTTGTTGTTGGTCACTTTGATGTTGGTCTTGACAATCACAGGGATGTTCAAGGTGACGGGGTCGGTGCCCGAGTTAGTCCAAACGTGTTCGTCCCACTCCTCCGATTCCGACAAGGCCGTCACGCTGGCACCTGGAGCAATCGTGGCAGTGTTGTAATCTTCCGTAGCGGCTTCAAAAGAAGTTCCGTTGTAGGCATAGAAGCCGTTGCCGCCGCCGTAAACGTCGTTCACCCTTACTTTGATGGAAGCAGCGCCGCTGTTGTATGTGGTAGCATAAGTGTCGTTTGCATCCACACCCAGGACGATGGTGGAACCATCAGTGCCCTCCACCGAACCGGCAATGTCGTTGCCGCCATAGATGGCTCCGATGGTATCGCAGTTGATGATGACCACCTCGGGATTGCCCGTCACATTAGCCATACGGCCACCACCGAACAGCGAACCGTAAATCAGCAGTTTGGGCTCAGGATTGGTGGTAAAATCAAACGTATAAGGCTCTGGCATTTCTGAACCACTACAGATAGCGGCCACCTTATAATAATAGGTGGTATTGTATTCCAAACCTGTAATGGTGTAGGTATTGGCATTATTCACCTCAACCTCATTGGTCCATTCTCCTTCGGCATTAGTCCAATAAACCTTGTAAGCGTCAGCGGTGTTATACCATGACACCGTGACATGATCGTAGGTGACTTCCGGATAGTCAAGTTGCCCAGGGTTACCGCATTCGACTTTGACGGTGATGGTGGCGGATTTCACCTGCTTGGAACCGTCACTATAGGTGACCGTCAGTGTCAGCGTGGCCGTCTGATGCCCTGTGTTGTTTTGACGGACATAGTACAAGGTTGGGGTTGCCTCGTCACTGCTTGAGTGAATGAATTCATTATCATCGTTGAAAGAGAGGTAGGATGCGCCGTCACCTGTGAGGGTCCAAAGGTAGGATGTCACCGAACCTGCCGAACCATTAGGACTCGTCGGAGTGGTTGCACCATGGTCTGAACTTGGGCCTCCAACCGTCTCATTATAATAATTGTGTGTGCCTCCTTCAAACACGTATGAAGTATAGGCTGTGTATTGATACGGCAACTCTATTTGAGCTGAAAGCGGCCAAGAAGCACTGGGGGTGTATTCAACATCGAAACTTGATGTGGCTGTTCCGTTCACCATCAAATTAAGCAAACCTGTATTCTCTACGGGTGTAATTGACTCGTTGACAGTCACTTTACGGAATCTGGCACTATTGCCTGTCATGTGGTATCTGGATTCAGATGACATTCTCCAACCATATTGGCCAGAGACCTCGTTATTGAATTCCACCCAATAAACCTCCCAGCATTGACCATCTTCCCAATTGTAACCTTCATTTCCGCATTCAACCTCGGAAAGACCCGTATATTGCTTACCACGGGCCAAGCCTGCACCGTCAATCGGTGAGTTGTCCCAGTCCCAGTCGTAGAAGTAGTAAATCTGCTCGGTGTTCCTAAGGAGCGTTGACGACGGCAAAGAGTCGGACAAACTTAAACTCTCTTGTGCTTCCAAAGGGGCGGAAAGGAAATGGTAAACACCCTCGTCAATGAAATAATAGTTGTGGTTGACACCCGTGTTATCGGAGGTGTTGCCCGAATACCAGACACAGTTGGGGCTGAACGCGGTGGCATCTTGAAGTACCCAGGTGTCACCTGATTTCACATGAGCCAAGTAGTGAATTTCGCTACTGCCGGCATCGGTGCGTCTTTTAATGACATACTGCGGGTCGTTTTGCGCCACGAGGCTTCCCGCAATAGCAAAGAGCAACAAGCAGCAAGCTGCCAGTTTTCTTACTACATTCTTCATATTCTTATTGCTTCTATTCATTTTCGGATGATGGTTTGTTGTATTTCTATTCAACATTGGTTTTCGGTATTAATCTGCCATTCGTCGATATTGCGTTTCTCGGTATTGAAGCTCACCGCCACGCGGAACAGCTTGCGCGGGTCGGAGGCGAAAGGAAGGGCGTAATCGTGCTCCTCGATTTGCCTTGCACCCACCACGGCGGGGAGGTCGATCTTGAACTCAAAGACATATATGTAATTAGGTGTCTGAAGCACCATGTCCACCCTGCCGCGCGAGGTGTGGTACTCGGCTTGGGTATAGAAACCCAACAAACGGCAAAGCAGATAGACCACGGTCTGGTACCAGTTCTCGTTGGGGCGCACCAGTTCGTAAGGCACGCCGGCGAGGAAGCTCTGCATCTGGAGCAGGAAGCCTTCGGGGTCGCCACCCATCAAGGTATCGTAGGCACCTTGTATGAAGGAAGACATCTGACCCACATTCCTGTGCGTATAGTGCGGGATAAGTGACTTCACAAACCCCTCCTCCACTTCACGGTTGGGGAAACCGAGATAATAGGATTTCAAGACGCGGTTGTATCCTTTGATGGTGAGGTAGCCCGTCTGGAAGAAAAGTGCCAGCCAGTTGTCGCCCACGTTATCGGTGTCGGCCAAACTGTTGGCCATCAATTTGCCATTTGAGAGGTCAGGTATCTCCACTTTATTGTCTTCCAGCATTTTGATAAGGAATGTCGGTGTACCCGTTTGATACCAGTAAGATGTCACATCCCCACTATAAAAGGCATTAAGCAAACTGAAAGGATTATAGACATCGACCATCGAGGCAGTGAAATGGTAGCCGTCGTACATGGCTTTCAACTCGGCCAATATGTCGGCATCCGTCACCCCTTCCGTAGCCGCCAAGTCAGCAATATGCTCAGCGAAGGCAGTGCGAAGCTCCTCTTCGGTAATGCCGCAGATGGCGGCGTAGGCATTGTTGAGGGTGATATCGGTGAGGTTGTTCAAGTCGCTGAAAATGCTGACGTGGCTGAAACGGCTCACGCCAGTAAGCAAAGCGAAGCGGATGTGCGCGTCGCAGGTCTTGAGCACCGAATACATCGACTTGAGGATGGTGCGGAAACGGTCTTGCAGCTCCGTGTCGTTCATCGTCTGCAACAACGGCTTGTCGTATTCATCGACCAAGATGACCACATCATCCAACGACCTGATGATGTTAGCGAAACGTGCTGGAATGGATTCGTCTTGCGGCATCACGCCAAACTGTTTCTCCCAACGGATGACATGGCTGCGGAACATATCCCATAGACCCTCCACCGAGGTGTAGTCGCCCGTGTTGAGGTCCAAGTGCAGCACAGGGTGTTGTTTCCAGTCGTGCTCCAGTTCCATGATGGCGAGGCCCTCGAAGAGGTTACGCTTGCCCTCAAAGTAGGCCTTCAGCGTGGTAAGCAGCAGGCTCTTGCCAAAACGCCGCGGACGAGACAGGAAGAAGTAGTTGCCGCCGCTGTGTGCGAGGTCATAGACAAAGCGCGTCTTGTCGACGTAAACATAGTTGTCGTCGCGCAGCTTCTCAAAACTTTGTATGCCTATAGGTAGCTTCTTCATGTCGTTCATCAATTACGGAATTGTCGGGAAAACATGCGGGTTTTCGCTGTCGTCCTCGCCGTTGACAATCACCTTCGGGCTGCCGTCCACTTCACCCATGTTGCCGCCACCGTAGACGTTGCCCATTATCTTGGAGCCTTTCTTGATCTTGATTTGCGGGTTGCCCTTCACCTCGGCCTCCAAGCCACCGCCATACACGTTCTTCACCGTGGCGTTCTTGATGTTGACCTGGGGATAGTCCTGCGCGGTGGCGGGGGCTTCATAGTCAGCCTGGTTGCCGCCGCCATACACATCGGCCACAGATACATCAAGGGGACAGCCGCTGTTTCCACCATCTTCCACATTGACGGTGATGGTGCCGCCAATGGCACCCTTCACGTTGCTGCCGCCATAGATGGCATTCAGTACCGTGCCGCCAACGACTTCAAGGAGAACGCTACCTTCGATGTCGGCGCCCTCGTTCAGGGTTCCTTTCGAGCCACCGTAGATGTTGCCGAATGTGCCGCCTTGCACGACGAGATGGACGTTGCCGCCTGTGCCGTGGTTCACATGACCCACAGGCCAGTCCACCACATTGGCTTCTTTGCAGCCGCCGTATAAATTATCGACATGCATTCCTTGGCTACAGGTAATGGTGGCCTCAATATTGCCCACGAAATCGGCATACTTGCCGCCGCAGAAGAACTCGGTGATGTCGATCTCCTCGCAGCCGGAGTTCTGGTCAACCGTGACTGTGGAGGTGCCTGTGATGGAACCGTATTGGTTGCTGCCGACGTAGAACTCTTCAACCTTGCCACCATGTATTTCCAGGACATCATTGCCCGTGACATTGGCCGCGTATGCCGCACCTCGTTCACCGTTACCACCGCCGAACACTTCCATGAAGCGCCCGCCCTCGATGTTGGTATGCACATTGGGTGCCGCAGCTGCGTTGCCGCCACCGAACACTCGGCGCACGGTGTTGTAGCAACCGAAAATGTGTACCGTGGCTGTCTTGTCGGTCGCGGTGTAGTCGGCCTCGTTGCCGCCACCAAACACGTTGGCGATGGCGTAGGTGGCTCCTGACTCCGGCTCGTAATTGATTTGGTCGGTCTCTTCACGATGCGTCCTATAGACATTCACGGTAACATCGTCCTGAGGCGAACCGTTGGTGTTGTTGCAGCCATAAACATTGCCATCAATGATGGCTTCGCCAACGTTGGTGTCGTCGGCAGGGTTAAGATCCCTTGAGGGTCCGCCGATATTTACGGTTACCTTGCCGAAGACCTTGGCCGAGATATCACTCGTTGCCCCGTTGACACCAGCCTTCTGTCCCAAACAGCCGCCATAGACGTTGCCGCCTCGGTATTCGGTGTAGCTAAGGCTCGTCCCCGAAATGCTATGCGTTTGCGGGTTTGAATACAAATGGCCGTCAAGAATGTCGACGACGGTGAAGTTACTGCCACTGGTATTGACGTTGCCGAGGGCCGAGCCGCCATACACGTCGCCGTAGATGGCTGGGGCGTCGGTACCCGTTTTGTTCACCTTGACCTCAACATTACCCTTAACCCTGGTGTTCTCACCCAAACCGCCGCCAAAGACCTGTGCGACGAAGGGTGTAGTAGCACCAAGCTGCTCTGAAGAGCCGACGGTGCCACCATAAATCTTCACCAAAGAGTTCTCCGTCACGGTGCCTTTCAAGTTACAGCCGCCGTAAACGCCGAGAAGGACGTTGCCACCAGTCATCTCCACGTTGCTGCCAGCCACGCCACAGGTGGGATTATCCGGATCATCTGCGGTGATGTCGTTACCGCCACCGTAGACGTTACGATAGACCGTGCCAGCCATGATGTTAACGTTGGGTGTGCCGCTATAGGGAGCGTGGTCGCCGCCGCCATAGACTTCACCGACATACCAGCAGTCGCCAGTCTTATTGATGTTGACTTGAACGGTACCGCTAATTTCGCCACTGTTGTTGTTGCCACCGAACACCTTATTAATCATACCATTATTGATATCCAATTGGATGTTGTTGGTGATATTGGCTCGGTTGGCGCCGCCATACACGGTGCCGATGCCTTCGAGCGTGGTACCGATGTTGCCAGGATTGGCGATATGACCATCAGCACCGTCAACGATGGTGCCCGTGCAGCCGATGGTGATGGTCGCAGCTTTGCCTGCAGCCATGTTGCCACCACCGTATGCCTCACCGATGTACATGTCACATGCACCGCTATCCGTGCTCTTGGCGATGTTAAGATTCATATTGCCGTTGATGCTACCGTTGAGGTTGCAGCCTGCGAACACCTTGCCAATGGTGCCTCCCGAGATGGTGACAGCGCCGTTACCCGTGACATTGGCCACCACAGTATGACTGGGGGCATTGTCGCCATGTCCACCGCCGAAGATGGTGTCGATGACACCGCCGGAAACATAGACTTGGGTATTGGTGACATCGGCCGCGTTGCCGCCGCCATAGACGTACTTGGCCGTGGTGTTGCACCGCTGCACGCGAACCGTGGAAGTGCCGTTCACATTGGCCGCGTCACCGCCGCCATAAATGTCATAGCCGACCGTAGCCAAGGGATCGGTAGGAAGCGTGTAACTTGGAGCAACGATACCATTCACAAGGGTTGACATGGTAGCGGCATCATAGCCTACGGTCACCACAGGATTCGCTGTGACGACAGCGGATGAACCCAAGCCACCACCATAGACGTATTTGGTCACTGCGCCATGGATGACATTGACAGCGGGAGAAGTAAGAGTCGCCGAACTGGGGGTATAAGGTGCCAGATTGCCACCGCCATAGACGGTATCAAGGGCCAAGGGACAAGTAGTAACGGTATCCAACACGTTGACGGTGACTTGACCGCTGATGTTACCTTTATAATTGGATCCGCCGAAAGCATGATGGACGGTACCGCCAAAGAGGTTCAGTTGGACATTACCCGAAATCTCGGCATCCACGCCATTGGTATTGGTCTCCCCTTTCGAGCCGCCAAAAGCATTGATGATGGTTCCACCATTAATAGTAAGGTTGACGTTGCCGTAAATCTTGGCTTTGTTGGAGCCACCATAAACGTCAGTGATGGTATTCACGCCGCAGGCGACGGTGGTATTAAGGTTGACCGGACTGCTAGCCGTGCCAATCACGGCCTCGTTGCTGCCACCGAAAAACTCGTCGATTTCCTCGACACAGGAAGAGTTATCCCAATTGAGGTCCACATTCATGGGACCCACGATGTTACCTTGCATGTTAGAGCCGCCGAAGAGCTGGCGAATCTTGCCTGCCCTGACAACGAGGTTGGTGCCTCCCGTGCCGATGTTAGCCGGAGCGTTTTCTCCATTGCCACCAGCAAAGACACGGTCGAAACGTCCGCCGTTCACCACGAGGTGGGTCTTTTTCACAGCCGCCGCGTCGCCACCGCCAAACACATCCTCGATGGTGTTGTCGCAATTATAGACCTCAACGCTGATTTGCTGGTTGCCGGTAGGTTCGTAGGCAGCCTTGTTGCCGCCACCGAACACGTTGGCGATGGCGTAGGTGGCTGTCGAGGCGGTGTTGGTAGCCTCATCACCGGTTTCTCCTGTAGTGTGATAGGTCTTAAAGATATTCACGAACACGCTGTCTTGTGGTGAGCCATTTTGGTTGTTGCAGCCATAAACCGAGCCTCCGATGATAGCCTCGCCAGTGATATTGTCACTGTCGTCGATGGCACCGATATTGACATAGGTCTTGCCTTTGACCAAGGCAGCGATGGCTGGATTATTGCCTTCCGCCTGCTGGCCCAAACCGCCGCCATAGATGTTGCCGCCAACGGTACCGTTGACCACATTGACCACGGTGATGTCGGTCGCTGCATCGTTGACCCAGCCCAAGGCGGAGCCGCCATAGATGTCGCCGAAGATCTTCGGAGCGTCGCTATGGGTAGTCGGGGCGTCACCGAAATTGACGGTGACGTTGCCATCCGTGCGGGTGCCTGCACCGTAACCGCCTCCATGGAGGTTGGCAAGGGTGCCAGTGGCGCCGATAGTGGTCGTACCAGTGACGTTCACCGTGATGTCGCCTTGCACTTCGCCTTCCTTGTTACTGCCGCCGTAGATGCCGCCACGAACGGTACCTGCGGAAACATCCACCAAGGCAGAGCCTGTGAGACCTGCCAGGTTGCCACCGCCGAAGATGGTATCAAGGGTGGTAGCGACGTTCATGATGACCACGGCTGTGTCGGCAACGGCCTTGTTGCCACCGCCGAAGAGGTTGACGACCTGGCTGTTGGCTTTCAGCATCAGCACGGAATCGATGCCGTCCACGGCAGCCGCGTTGCCGCCACCGAAGACATTGCCAAGGACAATGGCCTGATAATTAATATGATTGCTGGCATCATCACCCGTGGTGATGGTGTCGCCAATGATGACTTTCGGATGGGCAGTCACGATGGCAGTGGTACCTTTGCCGCCGCCGAACACGCAACCCGGCACAGTGTTTGCGCCTTCAACATGACCAACCGTGCCATTCAAGAGGTTGACCACGGGAGAGATGACTTTCCTATTATCCACTAAGTCGGGGGTATAGTCTGCGTCGCGACCGCCACCATAGATGGTATCGACCTGAAGGCCGCAGTCGCCACTTGCGAGCAGGTTGACGGTAATCAGACCCGAAATGGCGCCGTAGGCATCGCTGCCGCCAAAGGCGTTGACCATGGTGCCACCGTAAAGGTTGAGGGTGACATTGCCTTCTACCTCATCAGTCGTTGCAGGATTGTCAGAGATATTGGCTGAAATAGAGTGGTCGGGATCATCTCCTCTCACGCCCTTCGACCCTCCAAACACGTTGGTGTACTTGCCACCATAAACATTAAGGGTAACATTACCATTAATACTAGCCATATTGGAACCTCCATAGAAGTTGCCGATATGGTAATCTTCGCCAGTAGTGGTACAGAGCAGCGTGGTCTCCACATTGCTGGAAATGTCGGCTTCATTGCCGCCGCCAAAACATTCTTGAATCATCAGGTAGTCGCACGACTTCTGGATAGTGAGTGCTACCGTACCAATATCGCCATATTGGTTACTGCCGCCGAAAATCTGACGATAGAGACCGCCATAGACATAAGTGCTGGCCGTGCCAAAGATGTTGGCACCAGGGTTATAGTCGGGACAGCGCGTGTCGGAGACGGTGTTGGAGCAATCGGAACCGTCATAATAAGGAAGGATGTGGTTACCTGAAGCGCTGTAACCGTTGCCGCCGCCAAAAACACGGTCGAAACGTCCGCCATCGATAATGAGCCGCGTGTCAGCGGGTTTGGCAGCAGTACCGGCATCGGCAGCGTTGCCGCCACCGTAAATGGTTTGAATGGTATTTTCCTGACAGTCCCACACATGCACCGTGGCACATTTTGGGGTATCACCAGCATTCAGTTCAGGCTCGTAGGAAGCCATGTTACCACCACCATAGACAGCTTTGATGGCATAGTTCACATTGGAGTTTGGTGCAGCGAACAATGCTTCCATCGTAGTGATAGAGGTGGGATAGGCATTGCTTTCCGTATGTTTTGTCTTATAGATATTGACGAACACACTGTCGAGAGGGGTGCCGCAGATGTTGTTGCAGCCGAAAACATTGCCCTTGTTGATGTCGTCGGTGACAGTGAAAGAAGCCGCACCCTCAAGCGTGGAACCATTCATCTTGCCGATGTTGACGAACACTTTGCCGTAGACCTTTGCGGCGATGGTGTCTTCACCAGGGACAAGTTTCCCCAAGCCACCACCATAGACGTTGCCGCCGATGTGGCCATCAAAGACGTTGACAACGGTGGAGTCGGTAGCAGAGGTACCCACGTCGGCCAATGCGCCGCCGCCATAAACGTCACCCTGTATCTCGCCACCAGACTGGTTGACAAGCACAGTGGTCTTGCCAGCTACAGGCGCCAAGTTTCCGCCGCCGAATACGTTGCCTCCAACGATGACGCCGCTAGGATTCTGTGCAGTGGCCACGCCGCCAAAGAGCAGCAAGCCAAAGGTCAGTAAATATGTAAATCTTCTGTTCATATTCTGGTGTTTCTTGTTAGATGTCATTGTTTGTCGATATTAAGTTTGCTTGGTTCCACTTTCCAGTCGTCGATTTTGCGGGTTCCAAGGTTGAAGTTGATACCTATTTTATATAATGGGCGTGGGTCAGCGGCAAATGGGGATGCATAGCCCTTGTCGTCAATCTGCTGGAGGGCGACGGCTGCCGTCTGGTTGACCTTCAGCTCTATGATATAGATATAGTCTTTCGTCTGCATAAAGATGTCCATACGTCCATTGCTGGTGTGGCGTTCCACGTCGACATACAGTCCCAACAGCTTGAAAAAGACGTACAAGGTATTTTGGAAATAGACCTCCTCGTCGCCAACGATGCAATAGTCGCCGTCGGCAAACATGGCCTCAAGCCGCTTCACGAAACCCTCGGCATGGCCAGCATCCACGTCTCTCACGAACTGTCCCACCGAGAAGGAGCTCTTGTCGAGGCGAGGTTTGGGAGTGTAGTACGGATAGAGGAAGCGGGTGAAGCCCTCCTCCACCTCTCGGTTGGGAAAGCCGAGCAGGTACTCGCCGAAACGCTCGTCGTATGACTTAATGGTAAGGTAGCCGCTCTGGAAAAGCAGTGGCAATGGATTCTCATCCATGACGTCAATGCTGTTGAGCGTGTCGGCTGTCAGTCCCTCGCGGGTCATGGCATCCAAGGGGTAGTTGGTCTTTTGCAACTGGTGGACAAGGAAAGTGGGGGTGCCGGTCTCAAACCAGTAGTCTCCAAACTGGCATCGATCGATCGTGTTAAGCAAACTAAACGGGTTATACATGCCGGGACCGCCGACACAGAAATGGTATCCGTCGAAGTCTCTCTTTAACCGTGCGTAACACTCTTCCCTACTCATCCCGTTGACATCGGCCAGTTGTTGCACGCCTTCATCGAAATAATCGTAAAGCTCAGTTTCTGTAATACCACAGATATCGGCATACCTATCATCCAAGGAAAGATCCGTCAGATGGTTCAAATCGCTGAATATGCTCACTTTGCCGAACTTTGTGACACCCGTTACAAAAGCGAACTTGATGTATTCGTCGCACGACTTGAGGTTGCCGTAGAAGGCCTTCAGTGTGTTGCGGAACTCAGCTTGCAACACCTCGTCATCCAAGGCCTGAAGCATGGGCTTGTCGTACTCGTCAACCAAGATGACGACACGTTGGCCGGTCTTCTCACAGGCCATGCGGATGATTTGTCCAAACCGTTCTTCGGGGGAACGGTCTTTGTATTTGTCACCATAGCGTTCTTCCCATGCTTCAAGATGACGATGCAGCACTGCGTCGAGGGAGGCGGCATCGTTATACTTACCCACGTTGAGGTCGAGATGAAGGATGGGGTATGGCTTCCAATCCTTCTCCAGTGAACCCAAGGCCAGCCCTTCGAACAATGCTTTCTTTCCCTCGAAATAAGCCTTGATGGTCGACAGCAAGAGCGACTTGCCGAAGCGACGTGGGCGGCTCAGGAAAAAGTAGCGTCCGGTGTTGGCGAGATCATAGACCTGTCGGGTTTTGTCGACATAGGCATATCCGTCTTTGCGGAGGCTTTCGAAGTTTTGTATTCCTAAAGGGTATTTCATCTTGTCGAATTTCAGCGTTCCTTAGGGTTCTGGAGTATTAGTTTCGTCTTGTACGATGACCTTTGAGTCACCGTCGACGGCACCCCTGTTGCCGCCACCGTACACATTGCCGAGGACGTGGGTGTTGCCTTGAAGCTTGACGATGGTGTTGCCTGTGGGTTGTGAACTATTTTCTTGTTGGGTGACATAGCTCTCATCGCCACCACCATACACATTGCCTGTATTCTCTTTTAAGGAGCCATCGCTATTCAGCGTACCCACTGCAGTATTTCCTTTAAGAGTAAGCTCAACATTGCCGCTCACTGATCCGAGGTTGGATTTGCTAAGATCTTCTGTGGTATAAAGGATGTGGTCGGTTGTATCGATGGCAGTTGCCGTATTAGTGACCGGATTACGATGTTCCCATGTATAGGTTGTGGTTGCACCTTTCACACCTTTACGGTATGTACCTAAATCTGTGTAGTAATAAGGCTCCACCCTAAAACCAATGCTGTCGACCTCTACAGTGGGCAGCGAAGCAGAGAAGCCTGCACCAAAGACATTGCCATTTACCGTGCATGATTCTAAAATGGAAACAACAGGACCATCCACCTTGCCAAGACTACCTCCTCCGTAAAAGTTACCAGTAATTGTACATTCATTGAGCGTTGAGGTGATACTGTGCGTGGTAGCCAGCGAGAACTTCACATATTCCACAAAAATACGGGCACAGTTGTCAGCATTACCAGACATAGGTATGAACTGGTAATTAAACTGGGTGGAGACACCACCGAAGCTTGCGTCGTATGTTTGCTTGTAGAATCTCTTCAACCAAGCGTTCCAAGAAGCATCGTTGCCTGCTTGATTATCACTATGAGGGAAGTTTATTATATTGTTATGGTTTCTTGGTGCCTGACGGCTGTAGGAGTTGCCACCGTATCCAGCTCCGAAGAAAGTGCCGAAGGTGCAGCCCGTGGCCGTGGTGGTGACAGTGCGTCCAGAGTTCATATCGCCGAATTTGGGACCGCCGCAGAAGAAGTCGATATATCCGCCGTTGACGATGGTGTGGAGGTTGCCTTGCGCAGGTTTGTCGGCGTTGAAACTGCCAGCGTAGAACTCCTTGATATCGGCGTTGTCGATAATCCAGGTGATGTTGCCATTGGTATGACTGGTGGGATCTCCTATGCCATCCATGCCGGTGCCTGCTACCACGCCGAAACGGCCGCCGGTGATGTAGCACTCGGCGTTGTCGTCGCGGATGGCGACATCGGCACGGTAGAGACCTGTAAGGTGAAACTGGTCGAAGTCACCACCGGTGACCGATACGGGGGAATGGTTGGCATCATACTGCTGGTCTTGGTGCGTTCCGCGATGGAACTCCTTGAACCACACATTGCCTCCCACATGGAAATAGGTGGTATTATTGGAATGGCCGGCGCTCTGTCCATTCACCCACTGCTCCATGACACCACCCTGCAGGATATATGGTGCTGCGACACGTTCAGAATTATCATATTCGAACTGCGTCTCACGGAAAAGCGAAGTATTGGTGGATTCGAACCAGTTTTTGGGCTGCATAATGCCAAAATTGTAAGTTCCAGTACCTTGATGTGACTTTTGAGCCATACCGAAGCCAGGAATGTTGATAAAGTCAACCCTCACGGGATGCACTTTTTGGCGTTTGTCTAAGCGCATAATATAGGAGTAGTCGGGCTCATTGTCGCCATCAAGATCAATGGAGGTAACCGTATAGGGCTTGCCGTTACTTGCCTCTATTCTTTGATTATTAGCATCGGGATAATAATGATGATAATTGCCCACAAGCACCACGGCATAATCATAAACGGTGTGATTATTCGCATCCCCTCCCGAAAAAAGCCCCGTACCCGAACTTTTGATAGCATTGCCCATGGTGGTGTGAACCACTTGGTTTTCTCCGGCAATGGAATAACTGTTGCCGTTGGTGTATATCTGTCCACCACCGACGTTGGGAACATCGTATCCGGTCTTCATTTCTGTGTTGTACACCTTGTCGGCGTTGGGGTCGGCTAAGTAGACGCATTTGGCCCAGTAGGGCTCGATGGTGATGGCGGTGACACCATAGGGCACGTCCCAATAGGCACCCTGATTGAAGACACGTTTGCTGACGGAGTAGAGGTCTTTGTCGGTGCAGTTGCGGTCGGCAAAATTGTATGGGGTTGCTGTCAACACGCCGTCAGTATAGGTCACGTCTTCGCCAGTACTAATATAAGTGCCTGGCGTACCACCAGTGATGCTGACAATCTTCCAACCCGTCACCACGCGGTTGCCTGTGTAGTTTTTGGTGCCTACGTCATTGTAGTAGGGCAATTGCACCTTGTAGTAGTTGAAGTTGAAATGCGTAGTGTCTTTGTCGGTGATGATGAGGGTGGTGTCGGCTTTGGTAATCGTAGCTCCTGTTGTAGGCGGTTCGAACTGAGCGCCACCTGTTCCCATCTGAATATGGACGGCCAATTCACCCAACTTGCCGCCCTGATTGCGAGGCTTACCAGTGGTGGCATGATCCGCGTCGATGTTCACCACCGAGGGGTACTTGCCCTGTTCCATCAATACCGGATAGGGATGATTGCTGCCTATGCTGTCGGGTAATAGTACCCACTTCATCATGTCACTCTTGCTATAGGTGCCGGTGGCCCACCAGCCTGCCAGATCACGTCGACCGTTGAGAAGGTGACGGTAGAACTCGAAACGCTGCAGGAAACGGTCTTCAGCACCAAGGGCGCAGTTGTAAGTGACGCCCGTTGGCTGCACGTATGGAGCTTCAAGGCGGAAATAGTTGAAGTTGCTTACGCCGTTAGCATCTTTATTCACGATGTTGGTGCCGTTGTAAATAGGTGCTATACTATTACCACCGGTAATGTCGCCATAGAACATACATGCAAAGACCATTGAACGGCGCTTGTTGTCGGCCGAAGTGGTACCATAGTTGTTGTAGCCCACAATGCCACCCACACGGTTGCCACCGGTGATATCGGCGTATGAATAGCAATTGACCACGCGAGGAGCATTCGACGCATTGGAATTACCGTCAAGAAGGCCCACAAGACCGCCACAACAATCGGTGGCATCGTTGGCTGTCGAGGTGCCAGTGCTTTCCACTGTGCCTCCGAGGATGCCTACATTGTATATGCGGGCAGAGTCGGTAGCTGTGTCGGCAATAGCACCCGTAACACCATCTTGGCTAATGTTCACATTCTCAATCACCAGATTCCTCACCGTACCAGTGAGCGTGGTGAAGAGAGGCGCACTGAGACTCTGGATACGATATGGCATCTTTGTATCAGGGTCGATTGCCGCTTCCAATGTGCCGTTAAATGTGCTGACGCCTGCGGTGCCTCCACTAATATCCTGTGTGATGATATAGCTGCCGTCTGAATCTGTAATTTGACTTAAGCTGGTGATCGAAGTCTGTCCCCAAACCATCCCATCCAAGAAAAGCACAAAAAACGCCATCAGAAGCAGACCGAACATACCCTTCCCCTGCTTTCTAAAGGCTGAATTTACTAATACGACTGAAGTCTCGTCCTCCAAATTACCAAGTAAATTTCTATTCATTTTTAATCAAACTATTGATATTCAATATTATAAAAATTTCAAAAACCGCTATTGGTACTCCAAATTATGAGCGCGCAAAATTAGGAATTTTTTCAAAATAATAAAAATATAATAGAGGATATTTTATGGAAAATAATCCCTATTATTTCAATACAACATGCAAAGTAATTTGAATTGATTGATAATCAATTCATTATAAGATTTATTACCGTTGAGACGGAATACTTGCGTCCCTTATGGGTTTTGTGGTTCTGTTTCAATGGTTACAGAGGAATCGCCTTCCACAGGACCTTCGTTGCCACCGCCGTAGACGTTGCCACCCACGTTCGTGTCACCTTGCAGTATGACTATAGTGTTGCCTTTCTCACCTGAACCATTTTTCGTGACCGCACTTTCGTCGCCACCGCCGTAGACACTACCTCCAACCGAAGAGTTGCCTTTGATGGTCAGAGTAGCGTTACCGCTGACAGTGCCAAGATCATCGAAATCCACGTTGGTATAAATCAAATGCGTATCGCCGTTGTCTGTGAATGGTGAACTTGTGCTTCCAGCATTGTCCCAAGTGTAAATAACGGGATTGGGATAAATGCCTTTTTCGAACACACCAGTGGTTGGGTTGTAAAAAGGTATACGTTGGAATAATCCGTCATCGCCATCAGGAAAAACATTCACTGTGGGGATATTCACCGAATAACCCGCACCAAAGACATTCTCTCCCACAGTGCAGTTGATGAGGATTGATTCAACATCACCTTCCACTTTTCCGAGGCTTCCGCCACCATAAAAGTTGTTGGTGATGGTGCAATCAGTAAGCGAGGAGGTTACGTCATGTGTCAGCGCCAACGAGAGTGATGCGTAATTGACGAAGAGATAACCTACGGTTTTCACGTTGGAACCTTCGAAGTTCTTGTAGTCGTAGTTGACCGAAATTCCTAAATCACTTTTATAGGTTCCACGATGATGATCTTGGTCTGTTCTAGTGAACTTTGGCGCAATATACTCATTTTCAGTTGAACCGTTCCAATTGTAGTTAAGCGTTTGATAATGGTTATATACATTCTTTCTGGCGAAGGCCGTGCCGCCATAGCCGGCTCCAAAGAAGGTGCCGAAGGTGCAGTCGGAAGCAGTGGTTTGCACGGACGTGTTGTCGCTCATATTACCGAATTTGGGACCACCGCAAAATGAGCCAACCCGACTGCCTCGGATGACTGTGGTGATGTTGCCTGCAACGGGCTTGTTGTCGTTGATGCCTCCTCCGTAGAAACTCTCCATGTCGGCATCATAAATTTGCCAAGTGACATCGCCGGCAATAGGTTCATAACCAGCACCGGCCACCTCACCAAAACGACCGCCACTGATATAGCACTCCGCATTCTTCCCGCCGTCCTCCGGGGTCCAAGCAGACGCCTCAGGCCGCAGATAGCCAGACAGGTAGAATTTGTCATAGTCGCCACCGCAAACCGAAATGGGACGATGAGGGGTTTGCGTTGTCTTTTTATCCATGTGACAACCGTTGTTAAACACCTGGAACCACACATTTCCTCCCACCAGAATGTATTTTGTATGCGTGGTAGACCCTTCATTACCGTTGGTGGAAGTGAACATGTCAATCAGACCGCCCATAAGAATCAGTGGCTCATTAAGGCTTTTGTTCTCGCTGTCGTATTCATACTGAGAAAAACGGATAGTGGTGGTATTGGTGGTCTCGAACCAGCCCTTTGGCTTGATGTTACCAACAATGCCCATATAGGTATAGTTTGTTATCTTATGGGCCATGGCGGCATTGGGCACATTGATAAAGTCGAAACGCATCGGGGATACTTTTTCTTGCTTTCCGGAATGGGTAATCAGACTATAGTCAGGTTCGTTGTCTTGGTTGAAGTCAACCGACATAACCGTGAAATGTTTCTCCGTGTTCTCCGGCATACCTTTCATGTGATAGTTGCCCACCAGCACAACGGCATAATCGTAGATGGATGTAGATGTACTGCGTCCCAATCCATCCAAACGGCTTAGGGCATTGCCCATAGTGGTATAAACCAGCTGGTCGCTACCGTTGAACGTGGAAGTGCCGTTGGTGTAGCGCGTTCCGAAGATGCCCGTCGTTGAATTAACGCTGTATGAACTAGTACCGCTACCACTGTAGTATGCATCATATCCATCATCAGAGAGATAGGCGGCGCAGGCCCAATAAGGTTCGATGGTGATGGCTGTAACGCCATCGGGCACATCGAAGTAGGCGCCCTGCGAGAACACACGGCCACTTACTGTATAGAGATCCTTGTTGGAACTTTTGCGGTCGGCAAAGTTGTAGTATGGAAAGTCATAGTTGGCGCCAGTATAGTGTGCCGAAGTGTAGGGGTCACCTGCCACGGCGGTGATGCTGGTGATTTTCCAGCCGGTAACCACACGGTTGTGGGTGTAATTGCCAGTACCCACATCGTTATAGTAGGGCAGTTGTATCTTGTTGTAATTGAAGTTGTAGTTAGCGATGTCCTTGTCAATGCAATGAAGCGTAAGAGGTGTGGTCTGGGTTATTGCTGCATCTGCTGGCCATGTTTGTCCACCAGAGGTTTGGGTACCGCTGATGGTCACGGTCACGGTGGTGCCGAGGTCTTTACCTTGGTTCACCCCAAGGGTGCTGCTGGTGCGGGCGATTTTTGCACCGGTTTCGGGATCGTTGGTATAGTCGGGGTCATAGTTGACTACTGAAGGATACTTGCCTTGTTCTTTCAGGATGGGGTATTTCGCAATGCTCTTGTCAAGCACCCACTTGAGCAGCTTGGTTTGCGCATCGGTCTGGACGGAGCCAAACACATACCAGCTGGCCAGCTCACGAGTGGAGTTGACCAGATAGCGGTAGAACTCCCAGCGCACCAGGTAACGTTCCTCGGCGGCTAAAGCACGGTTATATTTAGAGAAGATCGGAGTTTGTGTAGTGTTATTAAAGCTGAAAGGCGCTTCGTAGAGATAGTAGTTATAGTTGTTCAACCGCGAGCTGCTCTCGTTGCTGATTTCATAGCCACCATAAATAGGAGATATAGTGCCGCCAACTGCAATATTCCCATAAAACATGCAGTTCATCACCATGGTCTTGAGATCGTCGTATTTTGAAGCGTAATTGTTATAACCCACGATGCCCGCTTTTTCGGAGCCGCCAGTAATATCGGCATAGCTGTAGCAGTTAACAACACGGGCGGTGCCATCCAGAAGACCCACAAGGCCACCGACATAGTTTGAGCCGCTCACCGAACCAGCGAGGATGCCGACATTGTAGATGCGCGCCGAACCTTCAGCAGTACAGGCTATGGCACCCACATTGGTGCCACTACTGATGCTCACATTTTCAATTACCAAGTTCTTCACTGTGCCAGTGAGCGTAGTGAAAAGAGGAGCGCTGAGGTTTTGGATGCGGTAAGGCATCTTTGTCTGAGGGTTAATGGCCGCTTCCAGGGTACCACTAAACGTTGCTATTGTGGAAAAGCCAGTAGCGTTAATATCGGAATTGATGATATAACTACCGGTTGGGTCAACGGCAATTGAACTCAGGTCTGTGATTGGATCCTGCGCCAAAGCCCAAAGCGGGTTCAAGAAAAGTACAACCAGAAGGGCAAATCTGCCACAACATTGACACAATTTTTGATAGTTACCGTTAATTATCATATTTATTCTCTTCATTTTCAATTTATAAACAATTTCTACAGCCTCGTAAAAGCGTGCAAAAATAAACAATTTTCCTCTATAAATATATTAATTATTATTATTATCAAATTTTATGCTAAATGGCTGCGCCATATGCACAAACAAGCCCACCGATGTCATTGACTTTGTCAATCTATGCACGGCAGCTTCTAGCAAGACGGCCTTTGATGCCATAGATCCCCGCTCTCAAACATGGTTGTTCTTCAGGCCTGGAGGGAGATATGGGTATCGCTGCCCTGACCTATACCCTAGAAAAAGTTGAGATATGGGTCTCCACTTTTTGAACACCCATCCTATTCGGGCCTAAGCCCCATAATGTCTACTTTAAATTGATTCAAGTTTCGCTAGTTGTGGTGCATCCCGATGGGATGCTGTTGTCCCGAGGTTTCGTTTTTTTACCGAACGTGCATCCCGATGGGATGCCCTGCCATAGCGTCCGACTAATCCCGTAGGGATTTGCTATCGGTAAAACAAACAGCATCAACCTTATGCATCCCTTAGGGATGTGCGAAACTTGAACAAATTGATTTATGGAAAATTTCCGTTTTTGCCTAGGCAACGTTGGGATGACATGGCCTCAAAGACCTATAATTGCTTTAAATACAAAGGCAAACCAGTGCTGCGAGGACCATCAACAGCGGGATGATTTTACTGCGGATGTTCTGCTCCTTGAAGCCGAAGATGCCATAGACGAACGACACGACGAGACGCACGCCATAGAGAATGAGCGGGATAAGCACCACCACGGCGGCTTCTTGCTTCAAGCCAGTGAGATAGATGACATCGGCCACGGTGACAAACACCGCCATGGCAACAATGCCCCAACGCCATTCAAAGGGCTGTTTTTGTCGCTGCGGGAACCATATCAGGAAGAACAACACCGCCATCATCAAGAAGTCGTAAATCGTGTACCAAGCCTGGATGGTAGAGGGCGAAATGTTCTCCTTGCTGAGCAAAAACTTGTCGTAAACGCCGCTCAAGGCCACCAAAACCGCCGAACCGAGCAACATATAGACCCATTTGTCCGACCTGAAATTGATACCCTCCAACTTACCTGAACGGTTCATAAAGTAGAAGGATATGATGGCCAAAACCACACCTGTCCCTTGAAGCCAAGTCAAGCTCTCACGAAAAACAATAAACATCAAGATGACAGTGATGGCTGGTCGCAGCTGATTGACGGGTCCCACCACAGTGATGGGCAGGTGTTTCATGGCCGAGTAGCTGAACATCCACGAGGCGAGGATAAGAGCGGTCTTGCCCAATATCAAAAGGTGCTGCCTTGCCGTCAGCGGCTCAATGTAGAGCTTCGACAGGAAACCGCCTGTGAAAACATCTGGTTTAAAGGAAGATAGCAGCACAAACGGCAGAAATAACGCCCCGCTGATCATGGTGCTGTAGAACAAAACGGGAATGATGGCGTTGCCCACGACAGTCTGTTTCTTGAAGATGTCGTAGAAGCCCAAAAGGAAGGCTGAAGTCAGGGAAAGGATTACCCACATGGCGAGTGTTTTTGCGCGGCAAAAGTAGTGTATTTTGTTGGAATGGCAATTGTTATTGTCACAAAACCTTCAAAACTGGCAAAACTTGTCTCAACAAGGAAAGTCGCCAACCGGCTCCTTTCCAAATTCACTTGACCAAATCCAAGTAAACGGGAAGATGGTCGCTGAAGCCGCCGAAATATCGTGGGCCGACGTAGGTGCGGAACAGTTTCTTCCCGTGATAGGTCTCATCGTCCTCAAAAAGAAAATCGGCATGGAAAATCCTTGCACTACCTTCCTGATAATGAAGACCTTCCCTGTCCCCTATCACGCCCTCCGTGACGATGATTTGGTCGAAAATCTGCCAGTCCGCCTGATGCTTCAAGGTGCCCTCAAAGCCCAAACCGTCAGCTTTGCCGAACAGATTAATCAGGCAGCCGTTTTCCATTTCAGAGGGGTGCCGCGCCCGAAGCACATCGTAGACACTCGGGTCGGTGGGACAGTCGTTCAGGTCGCCCATCATGATGATTTTGGCTTGATAGCCTTCGGGCATGGAGGCACAAATCGAATCGACCTTACCCCGCAAAATCGCCGCCGAGCACGACCGTGAGCCGACCGTTTCCAACTCGCCGCTATACCTTGACGGCCAGTGATTGACGAAGACATGAATCGTATCAGCCACAAGAGGCGGCATTTCGACAGGCTCAACGACCGCCGCTGGAGCTAAAGTCCCCGAGCTGGTTCCTGAGCTTGTCGAAGGACGCGAAGGGACGCCCTCTTTTGCGATAAACTTTGCATAAAGAATATCTCGCGAATGATACGCCGTATCCTCTGGGTTAAAATACGGAAACACAGCGCTTTCCACCAGCATAAAATGGTCGAGAGAATACACGATGGCCGGGTCGATGCCGCGCTTGTCGGGACCTTCATAGTGCACAAAGCGGTAGTTGTGTTTTTTTAGGGGCGTTTGCTCGAAAATCGCGCTCAGGACATATTCGTTTTCCACCTCGCACATCCCAAAAATGCCGATGGGACGGTTCTCCGACAGGGCGAGAATAGCCTTGTACATGTTGTTGCGCTTCTTGTAAAACCTCGATTTCGTCCAGTGCTGCATCCCGTCCTCGGTGAAAGCGTTGTAGGTTTTGGTGCTGTCCACGAAGGGGTCGAAGAAGTTCTCCATGTTCCAGAAAGCCACGCGGATGGAAGCTTGGGCTGAAACGGTCTTTATGGTCACAAAACAGACAAAACAAAGCAAAACTATCTTTTTCATAAGTTATTCCATAATAATAACGCTGCAAATGTAGCGAAATGTTCCCAATTTCAAAAAAACTGATTATTTTTGCCGCCAGAAACAAAAACAGAAAGACATGACAGAAATGCGAACCACGGTTTTTACGCCCACCCAAATCCATCTCCTGAAGATGTTCCAATACATGAAAACCGAAGAAGAACTTAACGAATTGAAAAATCTTCTTTTCCATTACTATTCCAAAAAAATGGACGAACGTCTGGATGAGCTTTGGGATGCTGGCGTGCTTGACCAAAAACGGCTTGACGAAATCAACGAAATGGACCTTCACCAACTGAATTAATCCCCCATGCGCGTCGTCCTTGACACCAATTGTCTCATTCAGAGCATCCCTAAAAGAAGCCCCTTCCGCATCGTTTGGGAGTCTTTTCTTACTGGCGAAAACACCTTATGTGTTTCCAATGAAATCATTGAGGAATACATGGAGGTCCTTCAAAAGCTGACCGATGAAAGAACGGCTGCTTTAGTGGTGAAAACCATCATCGAAAGTCCATTTGTAGAATTCATCACCCCTTATTATCAATTCCATTTAATTCATACCGACCCTGACGACAACAAGTTTGTGGATTGTGCCATCGCCGCCGCTGCAAGATATGTGGTGACCAACGACCATCATTTTGATGTGCTTCGTTTGAAAAACACATTTCCAACGGTTGATGTCATCAATTTGAAAGATTTTTTGGAATTGATTAAAAAATGAAATCGAGAATTCCAATAGTAATTCTGTTTTTGGTTTTGCCTTTGTTCAAACTCCAAGCCCAAAACACTCATTTTTGGGACGGCATAGAAACCTTCGACGGGCCAACGGACGAAAACCCCATTCTGGCCGCGCAACTCGACTTCTATTTCGACAAAATGGTCGCTCCCCTACCCGACTCCATCACATTGGAAATCAGTCGTTTGGTGGAAATGACGGGTGACAATGCCGACCTCCGCGACTTCATCCTCTGGCACCTCTTGGAGAAATACCAACACCCCGAATACATGAGCCAAGACCAGGTGTTCGTCTGGCTTTATGACCAATACTTCTCCCAATTGGAAATCAAGGACTTGAACGAAACCAACCTGGCCCTGATTCGCGACAAGGCCGAGCGGCTGCGACGACTGGCCTTATTCAGCCCCGCCCCCGACATCAAACTAAACGATTCCATTGATTTACAGTCTGTTGAAAGCGAATACACAGTGCTTTTCTTCTTTGACCACACCTGCGACCTCTGCCATCAGGAAAGGATGGATTTGGACTCGGTCTGCGAACAACATCCTGAAATCACGGTGCTTGCCATTGACTTAAACCCTGAGGGGCCGGCCGGAGGGACAATTCCGTCGGAATTGATGGGGTTGTATGACATCGAAACCACACCGCTGGTTTACGTTCTTGATCGCAACAAACGCATTATTGCCAAGAAGATACGAGCGAAACAGATTGAGTTGATAGTTAATAGTTAGGAGTTTTCAGTTTTCAGTTATCAGTTTTCAGTTTAGATTCAACTGCAAACTGGCAACTGCAAACTGGCAACTACAAACTGACAACTACAAACTGACAACTAACAACTAAAACTGTCAATTATCACCTTCATAGCTTCCAACTTAGAAACCGACTCCTCAAACAACCGCCATTGTGCCCGTGTGCGCACCAGATTGTGGGTGGCATATTTTATTTTGTAATAGGTGTTGCCGTTGATGTAGTCCGTGAGAAAACGCACCGCCTGCATGTAAGGGAACAGCGTTGCAGCGTATGGCAAATTCTCTTTCTCAATCGGCAACAGGAACGATTTTGTGCCTTCCAAATAGCCCTTCGCGAAGGCCTCGAAAATCGCCATGTTGAAGTGGATGTTGTCGAGATTTTGGTCGTCCTCCGCGCCGGTGTTGGCAGCCGAGCGCAGGAAATCGCCGAAATCGGAGAAGACGAAACTCGGCATCACGGTGTCCAAGTCAATGACACAAAGCACATTGCCGTCCTTGTCGAAGAGCATGTTGTTGACTTTTGTGTCGCAGTGGCAGATACGTTTCGGCAGCTTGCCCTCACGATAGAGCCTTTCGCCAAGGCACATTTGATCCGCTTTCTCCCTGACCTTGTCCACAAACTTCTGCACCTCCACCTCGCGCATTTGCCCGATTCTGTCCTCCGCAACAGCATCCTCCATCTGCTTCAGGCGGAATTCAATGTTGTGGAAATCGGGAATGATCTCCCCTATCGGCGTTTGCAAGTCGCTCAGTAACGACTCAAAATCGCCGAACGAACGACCTGCATAGTAGGCATATTCCGGCGTGACGGCCTCGTAGGTATAACTGTCGGCAATGAAGTCCATCACACGCCAATATTTCTCATTTTCAAGGATATAGGTCTTTCCCGTGTCGGCCTTCAAGAAATGCAACACGCGACGGTTGATGTCCTTTACGCCTTGGTTTTCATATTTCTGCCGAATGTGGTCGGTCACGGCCTCAATGTTGTTTTGCAGCATGTCCACGTCGGTGAAAATGGCGTTGTTGATGCGCTGGAGCACGTATTTCGGTGCGCCGTTGACAATGATTTTATAGGTGTCGTTGATGAGTCCATTGCCCAAAGGCGCAATGTTTTCAATGGCTTTCGGGTCGACGAAATGGCCCGCAATGGTGAAAAGCTCGTTCATGGCGATGAAATCGTTAGATTCTACGAAGTAAATTTTTTGCGAAAATAGTGTTTTTGAATGGATAATTCCTATTTTTGCCGTGATTTTTTGATTTCGGGACAGCCCCGTCCGGAAGGGACTAAACATTATTAACCCGACATAAGCGCAGCGCAGTGTCGGGACAACCAAACACATAATCAAATGAAAAACAGCATCAAAACCCTCATCCTCAGCCTCGTCCTAATCATCGTGGCCTCCGCCTGTGGCGAGAAAAAAGAAGCTGAAGTCCGCAAGGGCAACTACCGCATCGTCGACAACACCATTGTCTTTGACGAACCGCAACGCATTGAAGGACAGAAGTCTGTGCTTCAATTCACCGTCGACCCCATCGAGAACGTGCGCATCGGCTTCATCGGCCTCGGAATGCGCGGTCCAGATGCCGTCGACCGCATGACCTACATCGACGGCGTGACCGTGGTGGCCTTGTGCGACATCGAACCTGACCGCGTCGAAGCCGTGCAAACCAACATCTTGGAAGCCAAGGGTTTGCCCCGTGCCGCCGCTTACACAGGACGCGAGGCATGGCATGAACTTTGCGAGCGCGACGACATCGACCTCGTGTACATCTGCACCGATTGGAAGACCCACGTCCCGATGGCCGTCTACGCCATGCAACATGGCAAACACGTGGCCGTCGAGGTGCCCGCCGCCACCTCATTGGAAGAGTGCTGGCAGCTCGTAGACGTGGCCGAACAGACGCAACGCCACTGCATGATGCTCGAGAACTGCTGCTACGACTTCTTCGAGCTGACCGCACTCAACATGGCCCAGAAAGGCATGTTCGGCGAACTCATCCACGGCGAGGGTGCCTACATCCACAACCTTGAACCCTATTGGCACGAATACTATGAAAACTGGCGCCTAGAATTCAACCAAAACCACTCGGGCGATGTCTACCCCACCCACGGCTTGGGACCTCTCTGTCAGGCATTTAACATCCACCGTGGCGACCGCATGAAGACTTTGGTCTCGATGAGCACGCCTTCCTACAACGGCAAGAAAATCGCCAAGGAAATGATGAACAAGGACGACTTCGCCAACGGCGACATGACCACCACCATGATTCAAACCGAGAAGGGCAAGACGCTGCTCATTGAGCATGATGTTTACACCTACAGACCTTACAACCGTTTATATCAACTCACTGGCACTGAAGGTTTTGCCAACAAATACCCGAGTGCAGGCTTCACCCTTTTGGATGAAAAACTGCCCGCTGGATTCCTAGCCGAAGGTCAGAAGCTTAACCCACATGGTTTTGTGCCTGCCGAGGTGCGCGACAAGATTTTGGATGAATACCTCCACCCCATCGCGGTTGAGATTGAGGAAAAGGCCAAGGAAGTAGGCGGTCACGGCGGCATGGACTTCGTCATGGACTACCGCCTCATCTACTGCCTGCAACACGGTTTGCCGCTCGACCAAGACGTTTACGATGCCGCTGAATGGTCGTGCCTCGGCGAACTGACCGCCGCCTCCATCGCCAACGGCGGAATGCCCGTCCTGATGCCCGACTTCACGCGTGGGGAATGGGACAAAGTTAAAGGATACAAACACGCGGAATAATTGATTTCCGTCATAGCGGTATCTCAATTTTTTCGGGTAAATGGTCACAAAAAAGGTGCCATCTTGTACAGGTGGCACCTTCTGTTTTGTTTGTTATCTCACCACCAATTTCCTATAGCATGTTCCCTTCCCTTTCACGGTGATTCTCAATGTGTAAGCACCAGCTACGTCGGGTGCCTTGATGCTCACGGGCTGCTTCGTAGAAGTCTCCATGGAAACCACAGCACCAAGCGCGTTGATGACCTCTATTTGCACCTCGCCGAAGTCTTCTGCTGCCATGCCAAGGCTGACGTTCTCTCCCCTACCGACAGGGTTCGGGAACAGGTGGATATGACGACCGAATTCATCCATGCCAGTCATGCCACCGAAGCGCACGACAAACGGCACGGCAACGGCGCCCACCACGGCATTGGCCTCAAAGACGAGGCTTTCGCCCGAATCATAGGTCTCCGCACCTGACAAGGCATCGTAGAGACCGAAACCAAGTTCCTCCCCGCCTTCGCCGTATACGGTCAGGAAGGCCATGTATTTGTCGATTGGCTCCACGTACATCAGCTTCGCACTGCCGCGGCACTCGCCGTTGGAGAAGGCCGCCAGCTCATACTGCCCACTTTCTAGCTCCTCGCCCTCAAGCTCAACGGTGGCCATCACGCTCATGTTCTGGGCGTAACCCTGCATCTCCGGCTCCCAATGGTTATCCCTCGCCGTGATGTTCTCCAACAAAGCCCTCGATTTCGATGGATTGGGATAGGTCAATGTGACCGGCGACGTATTGTGGGACTCGAACATCAGGCCCATGCCAGGTGTAATGGTCGACAATGTGCCCAGCCAGCCAATCCCAGGCGTATAGACCGCAAAGCTCTCTCTCGACTTCAGCAGGTCGTCCGCCATTGGTGTCAGACCCGACATGGCATCACTGACGCTCATCGGCGTGGTGCAAGGATAGCCAATCCAATTCCATCCTGGAGAAAGGGTGATCGGGTGTGCCGACGGTGTTGCCGCATTGCCCGTAACGGTCATATCGCAAGCGGCACTGGTCTGGATGAAATAGGTGGACTCGTTGTTGACCGTCGACAACTGGCCCAACCACATACCGTATGAATTGACGATGAATCCGTCGTTGCGCGACTTAATCATGATGCCATTGTCGCCAAGGCTCTCCTCCATCTGACCCAACCCGTCAATGTCACTCAGCTCAACATAGCAACTCCACCAGTTCCAGCCTTCATCAAGGCTCGTCGTCTGGGTGATGGCGCTTGACTCAAAGTTAGCCACAAATGCAGCGTCCTCCGTCACGGTGAAACTATAGATGGCTTCAGTCGAGACTTCTTCGCCGTTCATCGTCCAATTCACGAATATGTAGCCCTCGTTAGGCGTGGCCGTGAGCGAGCATTCGGCACCCTCTTCGTAGGTGCCTACTCCGCTCACCTCGCCGCCCTCTGTCGGGTTGGCGACTGCGTTTATACTATAAGAATAATTCTCGGCAACACGCGCGAGGCGAACAGAGTACCCGTAGCATCGATTGTCGTTACCGTAGGCCGTGAAGAGGTACGAATCGCGGAAGGTCAATTCGTACGCGCCGTCGCTATTGCCGTACGAAGCCGACCAGTAGTGGCCGTAGGAACCGACATGGTAGACATATGTCAGGTAACGGTAGCCCGCAGCAGGCAGGAAGACTGCACCAGCTTGTTCCAAGATGTTCCATTGTGAGGCTGTAATCGTATTGCTGCTGAAACTGGCATTGTCCGTATTGGTGTTGCTCAAACTGTAGATGCTGCTGCTCCAATCGTCGGGCAACAGGATTACACCGTTCACATTATTCACGTTCGCCTTGGCATAGCGAATGCCTGAAACAGTTATTCTTGTGTTGAACAAATAGTTCCATTCTGTTTGGGTCAAGGTGCGCCATTGGTTTGTTGTGTTGCCACCGTTGCTTATCGGGTTGTATCCCCAGTCGGCTTGCCCTGTCTGGTCATAGAGGTTATACTGGTAGTTTCCGTATGCACAGTAGTTATTAATGGGACTTGTATTAATGGTACTTGTACTCCAAGGCTGGTAACAAATAGCGCCGTGGTTATAGCCGCTGGTGCCCCAGCCGAACAAGTCTATCCAGCCCGCGTAATTCTCGGAGATATTGGAGTTCTCGGAGCCTATCATATCCCACTGGTTCTCGGCGAACTTCCAGGTGTCGGTGGATGCCTTATATTGCAGGTTGCCTTGCGAGAAATACACTAGGTTGTCCTCGCTCACGGAGAATTTGCCATTAATGGCTCCTGTAGGAGTGTTGCCGCTACCACCACCACCGTTTTGGTTAAAGTTCGCCACCAAGGTTCTATTACCACTCACTGTGAAGGTATACGTAGCATTGGTCGAAACCACCTCGCCGTTCTCCGTCCAGTTCGTGAAGGTGTAACCAGTGTTTGCTGTGGCGGTCAGAGTGCAGGTTTGGCCCTGCTGATAGGTGCCGCCGCCGCTTACTGTGCCTCCATTGGAAGGATTGGCCGAGACACCAATGGTGTAATTCGCCGGATTGGCGGTGAAATTCGCCACAAGGGTTCGGTTGCCCGTAACGGTGAACGTATAGCTTGCATTGGTGGAAACCTGGTTGCCGTTTTCTGACCAGTTTGAGAAGGTGTAGCCTGAGTTAGCCGTAGCGGTTACTGTACAGCTTGAACCACAGTTAAAGTTTCCAGCACCATTCACCGAACCACCTGCCGATGGGTTGGCAGACACAGTGATGCCAAAGGTTGATGTCGGCATCCCATTGTAGTCAACATCAAATTCAAACATAAAACTGGAGTTCATATTGGCTCCCATGTAAATCACATTTCCATTCGGATAACTCACAGTAAAAGAGCATTCATTTGTATAACTACCCATAATCCAAGTAAGGGTCACATGACTTCCATTAGGAATCTGCAGCATATAAGAGGCTGAGGAGCCGCTTGAAATGGTAAGTTGCTCCGATACTCTGTCTCCGTATCCCACAACCAAATAATTACCGGTCCAACCGTCACCATAGGAATCATTCAAGTCAAATTGGATGTATTGTGTTATTTCCTCAAAATTGGCAACCAAATTCCTGTTGCCCGTAACGGTAAACGTATAGCTCGCGTTGGTGGAAACCATCGTGCCGTTTTCCGTCCAGTATGAGAAAGTGTAGCCTGAATTGGCCGTGGCGGTTACTGTGCAGTTGGAGCCTTCCTGGTAGCTGCCGCCGCCACTTACAGAGCCGCCATTGGAAGGATTAGCAGAAACATTAATGTTGTAGTTCACTGGATTGGCGGTGAAGTTCGCCACAAGGGTTCGGTTACCCGTAACGGTAAACGTATAGCTCGCGTTAGTGGAAACCACTGTGCCGTTTTCCGACCAGCTGGTGAAGGTGTAGTCGGAGTTAGCCGTAGCGGTTACTGTACAGTCGGTGCCTTGCTGGTAGATGCCATCCCCACTTACTAATCCTCCGTTTGAAGGACTAGCAGTAGCAGAAACAACAAATATGTTCTGCGCATCAGAATGCACCGCGCGAACTGGGTGACCACAGTGGCGGTTGAAAGTGTTCATGTAGCAATTGTTCGAATTGGAGTTGAGAGCCCACGCATCGTACGGGCTGACCGTATAGAGCGAACTCGACCAATAATAGCAGTAGTTACCTGTGCTATATATACTATTATCATAGCAGTAACCTGAGGCAGGAAGAAAGAGACTATTGCCGTTAGAAGCGGTGAACGATCGTCCGCTTACGCCGTTCAGAGTAGTCCAAGTGATTACAGTATTGTCTATAAGTTCTTGCCATTCTTCCTGAGTAGGCATACGCCAATCCAAGCCCCAATTGATTGTGGCCGCGTCGTCCTGTGGCAACAAAACTGTCAAGTCATCGGTGAAACCATTATAGCCGTAATTGGTTTTATTGCAATATTTTGTAAGTTGGGTCATGCTACCCATAGAATACTGGTAAGTATTCCATGTGTAGATATCCTTGGGTTGAGTCTCGCCCCAAGCGAAGTAATCGCCGGATAGCTCTGGTGAATTGGCACCCACATTACATGTGGCCCACTGTACCCCACTAGGCAGACCAAGGTCAATATACTCATGACTGCCTCCACCTGAATAGACAAAGTTCGCCAAAAGGGTTCTATTGCCCGAAACCGTAAAAGAATAACTCGCACTTGTGGAAGCCACATTGCCATCCTCCATCCAATTCAAGAAGACATAGCCCGAATTGGCCGTGGCTGTCACTGTACAATTGGATCCATACTGGTATGTTCCACCTCCACTCACCGTGCCACCACTTGAGGGATTGGCTGAAACTGAAATGCTACAAGAACTAATCTGAGTTGTATTATAAACTAAACGCACAGATAATCCATAGGAAGGAAGGTAGGAAACTGTTCCTGTCCAGTTCTGAGGAGAACCCGTTGAAGCATAGTAAAACCAAAACATTTGATGTGCATTTGAAGACCAGTAATGGCCAAATGAATTAACAGAACTGACTTGTGTGCTTCCTCGTACGCCTCCACAAGGGAAAAAGACAGCTCCATTTGCTTCCAACACATTATTCCAGTCGGTTGCACTGACTATATTCGCACCGTATGAGGCGGAAGGTTTATTCGTTTTATCCAACGAATAAGTAGCTTCATTCCAGCCATCGGGCAAAAGGATAACTCCACAAACGCCATTAACGGTCGCCCTTGCATAACGGATACCAGGACGCGAATTAATCAAATACGACCATTCCGCTATAGTGAGTGTACGCCACAAACCAGGTTGGTTGCCACCATTGCTAATGGGATTATACACACCCCAATCCGCATTCGCATAATCACCAACAAGATTCTCAGAAAGATATTCGACATTCGATAAAGTAGCCGTATCTGACCAAGGTTGATAACAAACCACACCACTATTCCAACCACTGGTTCCATAACCAAACAAATCTATCCAACCGGAATAGGTGGGTGAAATCAAATTATTACTACTCCCACTAACAGTTCCGTTATATGGATTGCTTCCATATTGTGTACCTCCCACATAATCCCACTGGTGTTCAGCAAACCGCCAAGTATTTGTCGAAGCTTGATATTGCAGGTTTCCCCGCGAGAAATACACCTGCTGGCCTCCTGCTATTGAGAACAGTCCATTAATGGCACCCGTAGGCTGAGCGTATCCTTGGGTCATTCCCAACACGTCCAGCAACAGGACGAGCAGAACGGCACTCAATGCCCTTTTCAGTTGTAAATCATTGAAATTCATTTGATTATTATCTTTTGATTCTTGTATTCTTTTTTATTCTCGGGGCAAATATAGGAAAAAGATAGGAAAAACAAACGAACCACAAAAAAATCTCCCCGCGAGCCCTTTCGGACTCATGGGGAGATTTAAAACAAATGCGTGTCTCAGATTATCTCACCACCAATTTCCTATAGCACGTTCCCTTCCCTTCCACGGTGATTCTCAACGTGTAAGCACCAGCTACGTCTGGCGCCTTGATGCTCACAGGCTGCTTCGTAGAAGTCTCAACCGAAAGCACCGCGCCAAGTGCGTTGATGACCTCTATCTGAACCTCGCCATAGTCTTCTGCAACCATGCCTAGACTGACGTTCTCGCCCCTTCTGACAGGGTTCGGGAACAGGTGGACATGGCGGCCGAACTCATCCATGCCCGTCAGGCCACCGAAGCGCACAACAAACGGCGCGCCAACGGCACCCACCACGGCGTTGGCCTCAAAGACGAGGCTCTCGCCCGATTCATAGGTCTCAGCGCCTGTCAAGGCATCGTAGAGACCGAAACCGAGCTCCTCCCCGCCTTCGCCGTATACGGTCAGGAAGGCCATGTACTTGTGGATGGGCTCCACGTACATCAGCCTCGCGCTGCCGCGGCACTCGCCGTTGGAGAAGGCCGCCAGCTCGTACTGCTCGCCGTCAAGCTCTTCACCGTCAAGCTCAACGGTGGCCATCACGCTCATGTTCTGGGCGTAGCCCTGCATCTCCGGCTCCCAATGGTTATCCCTCGCCGTGATGTTCTCCAACAAAGCCCTCGATTTCGATGGATTGGGATAGGTCAATGTGACCGGCGACGTATTGTGGGACTCGAACATCAGGCCCA